>Ga0307509_10003395_pt1 | contig 24258 bp, 21 predicted proteins | sample 10_EM_MG_FD_202245 | JGI IMG/M metagenome (GOLD analysis project Ga0307509, IMG submission 202245) | Populus trichocarpa ectomycorrhiza microbial communities from riparian zone in the Pacific Northwest, United States - 10_EM | ecosystem: Host-associated > Plants > Roots > Unclassified | place... | reverse complement strand
TGTGATTACACGAGCGGGGATGAGGGGTGGGTCAGGACGCGGAGAAGAGGTGATGAGGAGCTATCGCCGCATCAGGAGAAAGAAGAGATGAGAGAAAGAGTCTGGGGTAGTCCAGACGTAGGGAGAGCGCCAGGTTGCGTCAGGACGCAAGGAACGTTGCCAGGTAGCATCTGGAAGCGTGGGATGTGGCGGGGCGTTGCAACGCAAGTCAGGACGTACAGGACGCATGGGACGCAGGAGATGCGTCGCTTGCGTCAGGACGCAACGCCGACGGATCAGACGCAGGGTCCGTTTTTGCTGATGTACCAGGTAAATCCTCAACCCAATAAAAAGCCAGTTGTCTTGAAAATTGCAAGGGGATATCAGGTATCGGAGGCAACATTACGGCGTGGCATTAAGAATCCAACACCAAATGGAGAAAGGGTATGGTTCGTGCCATTCAAAACGTACACCAGGAATTCCACAACTTTCAAAAAAACAAGGCTTTTTACCCACAAATATATTGGGAGAAAAAAAACCTCACTGTCAGAGAGCAAATGATGGAGAATAGGCGTGAGGTTTTTTTTCTTCCATTATATTTTTTGTTCAACAGCCTTGTTTTTGTGAAATGTTGGACTTTTGGTGGGGAAAGGATAAATATGTTACAATAGCCACACTTGAAATGCTTAGTAATCTATACTTGATTGTTTAAGAAATAGGGTTTTGGCCCTTATATGAACTATATCATGCACTAAACATATTTTTCTGGTGATTAAATAATTTTATTCTTTTTTTATATATTTGTAATACATTATTATTTAAACTCTTTACTATAAACTCATGCAGAATGCCAGGCTTGGCATCAAAATATGTACAGCCACATGTAACATATTTTTTCAGCCTCATGCACGTTTTGAATGGCAAGAACCATACAGGCCTTAACACATGTGGAAGAGAAGGCTTTAATTGATCGCTTGCAATTTCTTGATGACTGCAATATTCCAGCAGACCGAGAAACTGTGTATTCACTTGCACATGCATTGTTACACTGCCAAGAACCAGGACGAGTGCTGGGACAATGCTGGTTGGATCGGTTTTTAAATCGACATCCAGAAATCAAATATGTTTACGTTAAAACAATTTCAACATCTCGAGTGAATGCTGAAAGCTGGGATATTATGGATGACTTCTTTTGGAAGGTAAGCTAAGAAATGATATTTTATTGTTTTATACTAAGTAATCTATAGTTAAAGAAGGCTACAGAAAAGTACTTTATCGCACCACGAAATACCTATAATTTAGATGAAAAAGGGTATCACCTGGGAGTGGGAAGGGCTGTTAAAAGGATTACGCGAAATGTTCGAGCCTCGTCTGTTTACAAGGAACAAAGAGTACGGGAGTCTTGTAAAGTAGTAGAATCTGTAGCCGCAGATGGGCTTTTTTTAACACTATTAATAATTTTCCATGGTGAAAATCAGCTTGCAGGTTGGCATAAGACTAAAAAAGAAATGAAATTTTGGTATGGGAATGCGACAAAGAGCTTCAACAATAACAAGATTTGTTTAGAATATATGGAGAAACTATTTGAGCCGGAAACAAAAAACAGGTAAGCCAAGTACTGTTTCTTCTTTTTAATTTCATAGTTATTACAATTCTAGTGTACCAGTTAATTCAAAAGAATATTCTAATCTGATTAATTACTTTATAGAGCATATGATGAATGGCCCCTAACTATCTTTGACGGATTTGGATCGTATATGGACTTTGACCTTCTCGATTACTGTTTAACAAACAAGATTCTGCCGCTATGCCTGCCCGCCCACACATCACATATCCTCCAACCATTGGATGTTTCCATTTTCTCACCGATGGGTACCTATTACGCCCAAGAAGTTAACAAGCTTCGCGTCCCGGTCGACAAAGATCAATTTCCAAACCTAATTGCTCACGCACATGTAAAAGGTTTCAGCAAGGCCAATATTCGAGCCGGCTTTCGCGCTTCAGGAATATACCCATACAATCCTGCTATAATTCTCGATACCCTCAGCCTTCCAGAACCTACTCTCTTGCCACAAGACCCATCACCTCCAGTTGTGCCTTGCCTCCAGACCCCTGCCGACCTCATTACCTTCCAGCCCAGAACTCCCAAGACCCCTCACTCGATTCACAACGTATACGTTGAACGGCTATCAGCAATTACATCCAATAGCCCTACCTCCATTAAGTTGCGATCTGTATTAACAAAACTCAAACGGTCAGCGGAACCAAATGCTGCTAATGTAGTAATGCATGAGGCGGGAGAGGCTTACCTGAGAGAGGAGATTCCACAAATTACAGCCAAAGGGAAAGCTGATCGGCGACATCTCAATAGTGACACAGCTTGCCTCTTAGAACGCGGTGAGGTTTTGGCTGAACTTAAGCGTAAGCGGGATGAAAAGGATGCTGCTACTAGGCAGCGCAAACAGCGAAAGCGTGTTACACCAAGCTGTGCGGTTTCCACTTCCACACAGAATGTGACATTGCTTGCCGAAGGTGAAGAAACTGTGGGGAATAGGTCCATTTCGGGTGCCGGTGGGGGGGATGGTAGTTTGGTACCCGGAAACCTGCAGTTTTTTCATGTTAACTTTGATTAATTTTCTAAGATTATTAGATAGTTTTACTTACAAGTTGGCACCCCTTGGGGATTAAATCCAGAGGATGCTGTGGGGAGGTGGTAAGTGGGTTACAAAAGTAATGGTGGTGGATGTAGTTGTAAAGGTTGTCATTTGATGTTTTTCATATTTTAAAAACAGGCTGCGGTTGCCTTAACCTCCAGGGTTAGGGTTCAGCATTTCGTCCTAAACCCCTGTTCGTCACCTCCTGATATTCGTCACCACCCCATGAGGGACTGTAGCAGTCTTCTTTAAAAACTCTTCGACACTGCAAATAGGTTCTGAGCGATTAGGATGCCAATGGTAGATGATTAAACCGACGCTGAGCTAGTGCTGCACGACACGACACTTGCATGAGCACTCTCGACCAACCAATACACCTCCTCGTAACCGGCATCCAACCCGGGCTACTGGTGCAGGTACTGTACTCGAGTACTCGCAATATCGAAGCGTTTTTAAAAAGAGGGCCATTGCATACCACCAAAACTTGTCATTTTTGCTTTGATTTGGGCGGTATACAATAAAAGTCTCTTTTAAAAACGCTTGGCCATTGCAAGAACATCCTCACCACAGACAGGCATATAACTACTGAGCGCGTATAGGCCCTTCATTTTTGAATTAACCTACAGGAGGCAACCCTGTTTAGCGGGGCTTTAGCCTGCCAGCGCATCAGAATTGGAATTTTGGGTTTGGAAACTGTAGTCTTAGAGCCTTCCCTTGCTCTAGATTCCGTTCTTACGCCTTTAAATAGGGATGCCGCCCCCTCCCCGTCCACTCTCTCAGACACATCCGAGAGCAGCCAGCCCACTACAGCCTCCCAGAAAAACTACTGCCTTCCACGGTTCATATCCTCCCATCTCAAAAACTTTCGATTTGGTAATCCCTTCTGCCCCCTCTCCGACTACCCAAACCACTCCTCACTTTTTACTTAAAAAATGTCAACGTCTGGTTGGTTTTGCGTAGGTCATTCATCACTCCGGTTTACCTACTGGAGCCATTTACTGATATCATACATTTTACAGAGATATTGTGGATTTGGTCCGCACCACCCCGGGATACATGCCGCATGTGTTGAGTGTGGTATGCCAAGAGAACGTAGCCAGCGCAGGCTTGCACAACCTACCGGTATGGTCGAACATCAGAATAGTGTTGTTCACGAGCCGGCTCGGCTCGTGGCACCCCTAGACTCGAGGGCTCGAGCCGCCAAGAAACCGCCAAGAGGCTCGAGTCTAGAGTCGAGTCGGCTCGTGGACCCCTGTCCGAGCCGGCTCGAGCCGCCAAGAGACTCGAGTCTGCTCTTGGACCCCTGTTCGAGCCGCCAAGAGCCCGGTTGCCAAGAGACTCGAGCCGGCTCGGCTCGTGGCACCCCCGGGCTCGAAGGGCTCGAGTCCGCTCGGCTCGTGCACAACACTACACCAGAACTACCAAAATGCAAAACACTCCTGCAGAATAACGGGCAACTACCCACCGAAAACATCGATATCTTTCCTTAGATTATAGAGCAGCAGTTAAAGAATAAGGTCCTTCTTAGAGTTAGACGAAATGGGTAGTTGAAGGACAAAGCTGTGAGAGTAGATGCAAGCGGGAAGGTACGATGAAAGATTACCGAATGTCTTTGGCGATTTCGTTTGTTCTAAAGTTGGAAAGAGATTAAAGGATCGACGGAGACGGCCTACGGTCATGTATTTCCTTTATCGGGGTGGAAGTATACAAGCAACTGGGGTCATAAATAAAGAGAACAACGGATGAGTGTGGGAGCGATGGAATGGGCAAGGTGGTTTCCTTATACGCTATATGTTTTGTTCACTTCGCTGAGGGGGATCACGAGCAAACGTGGTTTCTGATTGTATGATACCCACCCTCATGGTTCCGAATGGTCGGCGGAGGACTGTACCGGACTAGGTTAGTCCGGTCAAAGTCAAGTCCAGTCTAATAGTGGAAATTAGACCGACCGGACAGTCATGGTTGTTGGAACTGACCGGACCGGGATCGGTCGGACTGGTCCAAACCCGAGTGATAGAAGGTGCATCGGCTTTTGGCTGATCCGCATGGCAACTGCCGAATGGCAAAAACTGCGGCTGAAAAATAGACCTAAGCGCCAAGGGTAGAGCGACAGAAAAGGCTTCAATCGCTAACACACCTATGGGGAAGTTCTCTCTCATCCACTCCTACTTACGATCATACTCTACTAACTAATTACTAACAGTGCAGACAGGAGTATATATAAAGCAGAAAAGTCCTCCCATCCTTCTATCGATCGCGACAGAGACCTATTCTCTTCCATGCATGTTCCTCTTCCACGCGTGTTCACCTTCCCCTTCCGCAAAGAACTATCATGCTAATACAAGAAAGAACAAACGTCACGAAGAAAACTTCTGCACCCACTAGCAGCATATCCTCCACGCATCCGATTCTCCTACCCATATCCTTCCCGCCCAGCACCAATCACAAGCGCATAACTGGAGGTTTGTTGAATGATAGCAGGATACGCTGCGCCTATTCTGAACACGCCGAGCAGCATCCAAGAACTTGCTCTCAGCTGATGTATTAATCTAGAGCACAGGTCAGGACTTCCTTATCCCAACAATAACGGGATAGGCTGTGTGCGTGTTCGATAGAGAAAGCATGGCGAGCAGCATCACAGATTTCCAACACGCATATCCGAAACGTTTGTCCCGATGATATAGGTCTAAGCAGAGCGTAATATTCTGCTGCCATGTGGTACTCTGAGCATGCAAAGTCGCATTAAGGACTTTTAACAGAGGTAACCATATGGAAGTAAGGATGATTTCGTTGCGATTGTAAAATGCAGATATTTTTCTTTTCAAAACATGTATTTATTCTATATATGAGTACCATTACGATAGTATGTTGCAATCGCTTTATAGAGACTGGCCTGGGACCGGTCTTGGACCAGACCTGACCGCTTGAACTGGGCCGGTCTAGTCGTTAACATCAAGGAGGACCGACTAAACAGCCATGTCCTCAAGACCAGACCAGTCGGACTATTCGGAACCCTGCAGAGCAGTCCCCCATAAAAGAAAACGGGAACCTAGGAGCTGTAGAACCGCCTGGGGAATACGAAAATGAAGAGTATGAGGCTACTCAACCACTCGGAGGGGTAGATCAATAGTATTTGAGCTAGACCTCGAATGATGAATTGCACTCTGATGAATGCAGAGGTTATTTTAGCGTATGAACCAGCCTGAATCATCGGGGCCGTGCAATTAGGCTAGCCAATGGTAGATGATTAAACTAGACTTAAGATAGTGCTGCGCGACACGAAACTTGCATGAGCACTCTCGACCAACCAATACACGCCCACGTAACCTGCATCTCACCCTGGCTCCGAGTACTGGTGCAGGCACATCCTTGCCATAGACAGGCCTCTGACACCTGAGCGCGCATAGTTCCTTCATTCCCGCACTTACCTACACGGGCCACCCCATTTAGCGTGGTTGAATACTGCCAGCGCATCAGCATTGGTATTTTGGGTTTGAAAACTGTAGTCTGAGAGTCTTCCCGTGCCCCAGATCCCCTTCTTACGCCTTTAAATAGGGATGCTCGTCTACTCGATCAAGCACATCCGAGAGCAGTCAGTCCCCACAGCCTCTCAGAAAAAAACCCCGCCTTCCAAGGTACATATACTACTCAACCCCCCCCCAATCTCAAAAAACCTCAATTTTGTAATCCTTTCTGCCCTCTCCTCAAACAACCCCTCACTTTTTACTTTATTTTAAAAATGGGTTGGTTTTGCGTAAGTCATTCATTACTCTGGTTTACCTATTGGAACCATCCACTCATACATTTTATAGAGTAATTGTGGATTTGGTCCGCACAACCCTGCGCTTCATCGCGATTGTATTGAGTGTGGTACCAGTATGCCAAACACCGGGGGGAAGCGCAAGCTTGCACAACCTACCGGTATCTACAACCACCAGAACTGCCAAAACGCAAAAACTCCTCCTTATGCCGCCGCGGGAAATTGTTCTGCCTAAGCGGGCTTCTCGACTTGGGATTCTCCTGACCCAGACCGTCAAGCGAATGGTCCCGAATCATGGGCAACTGTCCACCGAAAACATCGATATCTTTCCCTAGATTATAGAGCACCAGATGGAGAATAAGGTCCTTCCTAGAGTTGACAGAAGTGGGTAGTTGACGGACGGAGATGTGGGGGTGGATGCCAGCGGGAAGGTACGATGAAATATCCCAGAGCATTATTAGTGATTTCATTTGTTCTGAAGATGAAAGGAGATGAAAGGATCGAAGGAGATGGTTTATGGTCATGTCTTTCCTTTGTCGGGGTGGAAGTATACAGGCAACATGGGTCATCAATGAAGAGAAAAATGGATGAATGTAGGGAGCTATAGAATGGGCAAGGTAGTTTCCTTATACTCTACATGTTTTGTTCGGTTAACTTAGGGGGGGATCACGAGCGAACGGAGTTTCTGATTATGCCTGCTCCTTAGTCTAGCCCCCGTCTGGTTCGTGTGCGGTTTCCAGGTCCTTGGTTCATCTGGTCGCCCCTGGGTCGTGATCAATTATTCTACTGTATTTTTAGATATGATCGCAGTCGCTTGCCTTATCTACTGCCTGTTTCTTCATTTATCTATTGTGGGGGAGCTAATGAGCTAAGGGAAGCCTATATGCCATACCGCTCGCAGTGAATTCACAACAAAAGAAAAAAGGAAATTAGGGTAGGTTTATGACACCACAAAATCCAGCTTATAAACCTAGGAGCTCTAAGTTCGCCCGTAGCCGTTGTCACTATGGCTGATGTGATCGGGAGTGGATGCAAGTGTTGCGATCTAGGAAGTATTCCAGAGTTATTGCCGAGCAATAACATCGGGGAGGGGTCAACGAACAGGAGGGCTCAACGAACGGCCCAAACAGAATCGCAGCTTACGAAGTCATTTTCAATCGAGCGTCCGCTGAGCCCCCCTGTTCGTTGACCCCTCCCCCACTCTAACTAGTGTACTCGGGGGGTACCATAAGTCGGGCGACACCCATATAAAGTAACTCGAGTAGTGTTTTTGTCCATACAATCCCGTTTTGTGGCCTTTTTTTGTATGGTGGAAAAAAGTCGGGCGACACCCAGAACAGGCAATAAACCAAGACTTTTTGTGGCACCGCGCCCGACTTACACTTGTACCCGAGTACCTTTCGTGGGTGTCGAGTAAATTACCTCCACCACCGCAGCCCCACCCAAATCAATCGATCAGGCTATCACATTAAACAAACACATGGTACGAATTTTAAAGCTTTATGAGGTAGAGGTCTGCACAGGATAAATTAATGCTCTTGGATCTATTCCATCCCAACTAGCCGCAACAAGTCTTTAGTGTGGGAAATAAGGTTCGCGCACAGGTAGAAGATAGATTAAGAATATCCAAATGGGACTTGAGCACTTTGTAAGAAGGATATGAAGTGTAACTTCTATCACCTGCACTTCGTTCGCTCCGCTCGTTCACACTATCTAACGGTAAAGACAGGGGTATAAGTAACACACAAGTGGCACTTCCTGATCCTTCCATGGATCACCACATCTATCCCTGTATTTCCCCAGATGCACTTATTCCACTGTCCACTCCCGTCATGACAATGAAAAAATGTGTCGGTCTAATCTATTGTCAAACAATCTATCCTGTACCGGAATGACCTGTCACTCCCGCAACTACCAAAGCCAAGCTCATCTATCCAGGGTTCCGAATGGTCCGCGGAAGACTGGACTGGACTAGCTAGTCAGGTCGAAAGTCAAGTCTAGTCCAATGGTGGAAATTAGACCGACTGGACAGTCAGGATTATGGAAACCGACTTGACCAAGACTGGTCTGACCAGGCCTGCCAAGCAATAGGATATGCTATTTTTATCACTATATATTATGTTCAAATAAAGCTTTTCTTAATTAAACTTATTGTTTCCATGAAATTTGGTGGAGATAGTGCCTCGCTTAGATTAGGGGTGGCGAAAATAGGTTCTCGAGTATTGAACCATTTTTGGTTCACTAAGTGAGTGATATTACATGACCCCATGGCACAATATCGGTATTGGATGCGACTTATCCATCAGGTAATCGCATTTCCACCGCATATTATCCTCTCCAGGATATTCTATCAACTTGTATTGAGGGGCTGTTGATTCATAACGTGACAAGCGACTTTAAGATCCTAGTATAGCTATACTTCTATTCTTAGCGAGTGCCGGCCTGGGTACGATTCTGACTCTCATCAGATCTTGTATAAAGACTGGTCTGGGACCAGTCCAAACCGGACCGGACTGCCTAAGTTAGTCGGGTCCAGTCATCAACATCAACTAGGACGGGCTAGTCTGGTCATCCCTCCAAGACTTGACCGGTCGGACTATTCGGAACCCTGCATCTATCCAACATTTGCAGTGCTCCCCACAGTATCTCAGTGACCTACCTTCACGCAAGGAAAAGACTCTGGCGTAAGAAAGAACAACATTATTCACTTTATCTACTGCCAATTCTCCCAAGCCAAAGAGATATATTAAAAGAGACTCGAGTTACAGTAACGGAAGGAAATCAACGGAGCAAGAAGAGAGCAATATAGAGAAGAGTAGAACAAGAGAATTCCACTGGCGGATGCGTTGGTGGTGTTGTCGCAGCCCTTGCCCGGGAGATCGTTACTACCGATATGTCCCAGTTCGAGGCAGGTAGGCTGGCTATAGCTGGAATTGGCCTGCCGTCCGGTGTGTAACATCTCCCGCCCAAATCGAGGCAGGTTCACACCTGTGGCTGGCGGGCTGGGGTTTGCGTGGTCTGGAAGCGCCTAGATAGTGAGATTCGTTCCCTGTCAGAGTACTCAATGTAGGCCCGATAAGCATCAGATCTCCAGCGGCCGAGCGTTTGAATGTTGGCTTCAGAAATTCCGACTCGTGCTGCCCATGTGGCTGCCCCTCTTCGGAAGCTGTGTCCGTTCCAGGTTCCCTGACCCAAGCCCGCCGTGCGTGCCAGCTGTTGGAGTCTCTGGACTACGTATTCCCTGGTAAAAGCTTGTTGTTCGAGTTGCCCAATACAGAACAGTGCGGAATGAGCTGGCCTGTGGGTGTCTACAGCAAGGAATTGCCTCATGGCCTATACAGGACAGGCATCGTCTTCGCTGGCCGAAATGGTGAGGGTAATCCCCTTTCGAAACGGGTCTGTTTTCGAGGCAGGTAATGTAACTTCCATGTACCTGCCCCCCTCTCTCATCCTGATACTGTCTTTGACAATAAACCAGTTCTTGAATGTGTATTCAGGCACCCTATCTGTGGGCTTGTAGGTAAACTCTTCCACTCTGAGGAATCCGGCAAAGGCGAGTGTGAAAGCGTCACGGGTGACTAGATCATTATAGTTAAAGCCGGGGAGGTAGCGGAGGATCCGGAGTAAACAAGGGCGTGTCAGTGGTGTTCTTGTGCGGGTTTCAGGCTCCTTATGGTCACGCTTAATGCCCTGGATGGTTCTTTCGAGACGGGGGTCTGCAAAAGCGGTACACTCTATTCCCAGGTCAAGTTGGTATGACTTCATTCCAGCAAGGTACAATTTCATAGTTTGCACTTTGACTGTGCCCGCAAGGGAACACAACCATTCAATGAGCCAGGTTGACTTTGCCGGGAAGCATCCACTGTTTGCGTGCCTGAAGCTCGAGAGAGCGCAGAAGGTGGTAAACCTGAATCGGGGGGTTTCGTAGTTACGTCGTGTCGATGGCGCTAGCCCCCACCACAAGTAGTAGGCTGCTGCCTGTGAAAGTCCCGATTGCTGTATGTTTGAAATCCACGTAGGGGGAGGCTGCTGGCTGGCCGGAGTAGCTGTGGTGCAAGGTCAGCGATTCTATAGTATTCTAACCTTGAGAGCGCGTCCGCCAAGGCATTTTCCTTGGTAGAGGTCCATCTCACTTCCAAGTCCAGGTCATATTCGGTTGCGAGTAGCAAGCATCTTCGCAAAACGTGCATGGATCCCCAACAGATCGTTTGGTTCTTGAGTGCGTGAACAACTGCCTGGTTGTCTATATGCATTACTAGTGTTTTCCCTCTCCACTTGCTTCTAGAGTTCGTTACGGGGCGGGCGGGGCCCCGGAAAACGCGGGCCCCAGGCCCTTTTCCCGCCCTGCCCCGCTCAACGGCCTGGGACGGGGTGTCTTTTTCGGCATTCCCGGCCCCAGTCCCCGCTCAGGCCCCCGCCCCACCCATACCCCGAACGGGTCCCCGCTAAAAATGGGTGGTAACAAACGGGGCCCCGTCCAGGGAATGAGTGCGGGTGGGCCCCGTGCGGGGGCGGGGCGGCGATTACCCTAAAAATACCCCCCCCGGCCCTGTGTAAGGGCGGGGCCTGGCGAGTGAAAACCCGCCCCGCCCCGTAACGAACACTACTTGCTCCCCCAATGTAGAAGTACCTCTTCTACTGCTCGCATTTCCATTGTATTGATGTGTTCCCTGGCAGTCGCAAGCGAGCGGGGAAGGGGGATGCAGAATGCGGCGTCAGGGTCGGGTTTGTCTTGGTTGCGGCTAAGGTAGAGGGCTCCAAGTCCATTGGTGCTAGCAGCGTCCGACCAGACCCGGATAATCTTACGTTTTGTGCCTGCGCTTGACCTCTCAGGTGCCTCTGACAGTGCCTTTTACCACCAGACCAGGTCTCTTTTTGCTTCCGCAGATATTCGGCGTCGATGATGTGGCTTCCCAGCGGGGAAATATACCTCTATGTTGTAAAGGCGGCGGAGAAAGGTTCGTCCCAGTGGTGTTACTGTAGAGATGAAGTTCAGGTATCCAGTAATCTTCTGGATTTCGCGAAGGGAGAGGGACTTTTGTTTTCTGGCATCGTTGACCAAGGCTCGCACTTTGAGCAGCTTCTTTGTGGGCAAGCGGATTAACATATCCTTAGTATCAAACTCTATGCCGGCGAAGCTGACCACATTTCCCTCCTCATTCTTTGAGATTTTTATTGTAAGCCCGACCTCACTGCAGAGGTGGGAGAAGATTCAAGTATATTCTTTTGGGTTTGCGTGGGGGGGTAATACCATTAGAAAATCATCCAAGTAGTGGATGGTACATGCGGCGAGATTCTGGCGTTGAAGCTCGCTGTCGAGAATCCAATGAAATACCTCAGCAAACACGTTGAAGAGATAGGGTGCAGTCCACAGCCCAAAGGGGAGGAAGCGCTCGGAATAGTAACGATTTTGCCACTGAAAACCAAGGAGTGGGGAGTCATCTGGTGATATTGGTATATGTCGAAAGGCGGACTCGAAGTCCCGCTTAGCAAGGATACAACCTTTGCCCCACTCTTGCACTGCTCTAATTGCCTCTTCGATACCTCTATATTGGATCGTTCCATAGGACTCAGGGATTCGGCCGTTTATTGAGGTTGAAGACCCCGGGTGGTATGACAGATGGTGGATTCAACGTTTGCTCCCATCAGATTTGTCGGTCAATCCGAGTGGGGAAGCTGTATAGTGGGGAGGGAGGCTTGCGCTATCGGAATAGAGATTCAAGCGGTTCTTCATCGACTCAGCTGCTATGTCTGCGCTGACGAGGTCGGCTTCGGTGTCTGCTGTCACCAGGTTAGGGTAGATAGTTGCTACGCTACGGTGCCCCTTGTATCCTATTCTAGCCCCGTATTCGCATATACTCAGTATTGCAGCGACTACTTGCTCGTCCGGGAACTCTTTCATATGTTTCTTCCATCCGTCAATGTTTAGCGAGCCTGCTGGCATAGGTGCAGTGTGCGAAGTAATGTGCTTGTAGTGAATTTGTGTATTGGGGCGGGGTGGTTGTTTGCTAACAGCAGAGTAGGGGGGGGAATAAGAGAGGCCCTGCGGCCTGGGTGTCTTGGGTTCATTTGGAAGATTGGAGCTGACTGGTTGAGTCGATATAAGCATGAGATAGTGATAGTATAAACAGTGCATGGGGTCGGGGCAGACGAAGTTCACGTAAGGGTATGGGATGGGGCATTGAGAGAGCGCGAGAAGCTAACGCCGTGTAGGGCCATTATGAGACTGTGAGGGTAGAGCTGCATTCCCAGAAAAGCATTGGGGAGCACGGTGGCTGCTGCCACAGGTAATACATGCGTGGAGATAGCGGCACTGGGTTGACCTGCACTCACGGTAATTCCAATTCTGCCAGGTCTGAGGTGTAAGCGGTGGGGTGCCTGTGTTGCCCCTGAAGTGCTGTGCGGAGGCCACGGGGTTATTGCCGCCTTGGCTTGGGACGATCTCTCTGATTGCAACCTCACTGGTTCTTCGAATTGGTCCTGCTACAACTCTTTGGGCTTGATTCCAGGGTGCTCTTGGAGTTGGATGTGCAAAGCATTTGGAGGCAATTAGTTCGCTATCCAGCTGGCGCCATTCGCTTCCAAGGTATATGCCTTTGGCGCTGGCCACTCTTTTCCGGTGCAATTGGAAGTGGTAAGCTTTTACCCCCTCCCATGCATACTTCTCGAGCAACTCGTACACATTCATCGTGTAGATAGAAAGGCCTGTGGCGAGATCCCCTTGAAGAGTTTCTGGGGATAGCTTTACCAGGATTCCGCAGTAGGCTGCCCATGCCTTGAAGAAGCTGCTCATTCTGTATTCGCTCTCCTTGCCATCACGTTCGGCCTGCTCGAACTCGATACCCCCGATGCTCACTGTTCGTTGTGATTGGGCACGCTCTTTTTCGCTTGCAAGTAAGCGATAGATGTTTGTTGGCTTGAATCGATTTTCGATTATCTGAACGCGAGTTGCTCGTTCTACGCCTGGGAATAGTACTTCTACAGAGTCTGCAATGCCAGACGCGCTCTCACTTGCTGGTAAGATTGGGAGTTGGCTGGGGTTGAACATACCGGCTGCTTCCAATTCCCTCTGAGCTCTCCATTCCCTCTCACCCTCATCTCTCAACAGTGCCAGCTGGCCTTCCAACACGGAGATTTTGGCATGAATTGGGTTGTGTTGAGGTGGCTGAGTGGTCTGGTGGGGTAGTGAGGGGCGTTGTGAGCTCAGTCGAAGGACGACTCTGTCCACTATGTCCTGCTCGTGAGAGCGAAGGAGTGCCTGCATAGTATGTAGGCTAATTGGGGTATCTGAGAGTGCGGGAGATATAGAGTGGCTGGCAGCTTGGCTTGGTATTGCGGGTGACCCAGCGTGAGGCAGGCCTGGGTTTGCTAGGGGGGGAGAGTGCCTATATTGTGGAATGCTTGGCTCCGTTTCCTCGCTACTACTGGTAGGCTCGTTGATCCCCTCTGTCTCTGGGGTGTGTGAGGGGGCTTCTAATGGCTGGCCATAACGAGTCGGAGCTTGTCGACTACGCGCGTTTTTTCTGATCCCTCCTGTGGCTCGATGTCGTGCCGCTGGTGTTGAGGTGCCTCCGCGCGTTGGAGCTCTCCTTGGGGCCATAGTACTTGAGTAGCCAAGGGGTGTATTTGGTCAGGGTAGAGGTGCGGTATCGTTTTCGGACGTGTTCCAAGCTTAGAATGTGGGATAAAGAACGCGAGCTGTCAATAAGGAACGCGAGCTGTAGGAAGGATGGAGATGTCGCGGTCTGGGAGAGCTGGGGGGAAGCTATTGTAACGGGGGTCCACGGGCCCATTGTCCTGGAGCTTTGACCCCGCACTGGCCCAGCAACTGGGTGAATGTTTTTCCCCTGACCTCCGGGACAGTATCCCATTCCTCCGGGCTGGTTTCCCTACGCTTAGCCCAATTGGCAATGGGTTGTACCAACCCCTCATTAAGTGGGCCAGGGATGAAGAGGAGCGAAAGCTCTTTTAAGGCCAGCCTTGTTTGTAAATTAGGGAGCACCACATACTCGGCACAGGGTACTTTGTCCCACCTAGGCTGTGACTCAATAGGGCAACCCCAGGCCTACACCTCGTCTCAATGGTTTGCTGTGACTCTCCCGGGCTCAGGCTTATACATATATCACATTGAAGCATCTGAACACCTGATACTTGCAGAGTACTGTGCAAAACCATAATTCACTTTACAAGACAGCTCAGGTAACGTTACCCACCATTCCCGACCCTCTCACCTCCCATAAACCTCCTACCGTAGATGATAGCGGTTGCTCTCCTAGCGGCTGACAGAACCTACCTTGGTAAAGATGTAGGTACTGGTTTATTCTTTCCTCCCCCTCACTTCTTCCTTTTTTTCTTTGACCCCTCTATCATAAAATAAGGCTATGTTGGGTAGAGAGTGTATTGGGATTCTTGTTCTTTCTGCGTCTCCGGACGTGTCCTATATATACACAAACTTGACATAGACAGGAAGACTCTTCGTCCGCAACACTCACAACCTTTTCCTCCTATCCTCGCTCCATCCACCTAACTCCTTAGAAGCTTCTTGAAACTTCTTCTCCGTGATTCCATCCCTTGAGTTCCATCCTCTTACACTATTTCTCCTATCACCTGCAATCCTGCGCAGTCCTGACACAACAGTCCGTTTCCTAACTATCATAGTGCGACACTGATATGTTCCATCACCTAGTAAACCTTAATCACTAACCTCTAGTCTGCCCTAGTGCCAAATCCTAAAACATCCTAAGAGTCTTTGCCTTAGCCAACGTCTCAACCAACAAACCGTCACTCTTCTGATACCATAATAGTCAATTGTGCAACCGTTAGCAAACACAATTCCTCTCAACCATGTCCCATCAGTGTTCCGCCTATCCCCTAGGTATGGAACCTTCGTGAATTTCAACAATATTGTAGTGAATATATCAACAGTGCATTTTTTCCCCTACCGGAATTTGTCAACAGTCACCTTGGTTCCAGAACGACAAGTAACGCCCAATTCGCTCCCCCTATCCAGTGTTCGCAAGCGGCCAGGTCGGCCTGCAGATAACCGGGCGGCTTTCAGTCCGGCCAGGCCAGGCCAATGTGAGACAGACCTGGGCTTCGTAGGCCAGGCTTTGGGGAAGCCTGCAGGCTTCATGGGTGCCTGGCGGCGGCGGCAGGCTTTCGGTATATTCCATGTGACAAGTCAATATTTCGTTGATGTGTGGGTGATATCTGCAGATATCTGAAGATGCCGCCAGATATCTGAAAATGCCCGCAGATATCTGTTGGTTTTTCAGTCTTGAGCCACACCATTTAAACTTAATAATATTCTGATAGGTTTTAGATATCCGGGTAGACAGAGAGGAGGTAGTTGCTTTTCTCTTATCACTCGATTTATTGCTATAGCACATTGACAAAATTAGGGCCTGTTTAGATGTAACAGTTCCGTTCCGTTCCCCCATACAAATCGCCCTTTCCCTTCCCTTTCAAAACGGAGACAAGGCTATTTTCACCGTAGAAACGGTCGCTAAACAGGCCTTTAACCATTCATGCATGATGGAGGGCAAGGGAACTCTCCTTATCACCTTGCCCTTTCAACACCACAGAGAAATTTCCCCAGGTTGGATATTAATTTCTACTAGGTATTCTACTATGTATTTACATTTTTAATTCATTTTTTTATTTCCACACTAGTGGGGCTGGTGGGGGAGCGCTGTTCTCACGTTAGTTAGCCATGAGCACGATCATGAGAGCAGGGGTGAATGGAAAGAAAGTTTCCTCCTCGGTTGTGCGTTGATCCACTCTTTTGCGGCCGTAACTCTTGGCGTTTCATCTCCTTATCTTATCGCAATCACATCTTATCACTTGAAAGCCTGCAGATATCTGCAGTCCGGCCAGGCCCGGTCAGATAGGCCCTGAAAGCAGGACTGTAGCCCACAGTCCGGCCCGGCCGGCAGCAAAAAAAGCCCAGGCCGGCCGCCTTAAACCCAAGCCTGACTGGACTGGCCGCTTGCGAACACTGCCCCTATCTATCCAAAAGCCTCCGTGCGAAAACCGTTCCATAATCTTTCAGCAGTACAAAGCAAACCCCCATAGACGCTACCACCTATATCCTCTCCCACCAGGTATAGGTTTATATTTAGAGCCACCCCAGAGGAAGACCTTCTAGCTAGTGGAGAGGACAGGCTGTATGAAGGAGAAGGGACTAATTTGACTGCCAGGAAAATGTGGCATCACCTCTGAGGGGTAGGCCGAGACCTCAACATCCCAGCAACACCTCCGAATACTAAAAGAAGAACAAGACTGAGCGGTGTTCAAAGACTAAACAGACCAGAGAAACCCTCTTTGACCGGCCCCGTTGTTTTTCGTTTCTCGTAGAACCTGTTGTCAATGTAGTTTGGCTGCACCTTATAGGCATTTGATCCTGGCCGGAGTGCTGTACTCAATCAAAGCACCAAAGCTGAACAATGAGCAGGGATGAAGGAATGATGAGAGGACATCGAGATGCATATAACACCAACTCTGCAAATTGGTTCTGCCAAAAGAGCCATGTTCTAACCATCGACGTAATGTCCATCACATCTGTTGAATTTCTGATTATTGTCTGAGTCTTCCATTGTCCTCAAACAACGGCTTTGTCTAAAGCATTTCTTTCCTATATCATTGCGCTCTATTGGGTTGCATCTTTCGTGGTGGTGAGACATCATCAGTTGGGTCTTGATCAGTGTTCCCAACGGGCCAGGCCGATGGTAGGCCGGCCTATAGGCCGTAGGCCAGGCCAAGGCAGGCGGCTCCGGGAGACAGCCTAGGCCGATCTAGGCCGAATTCGAGCGGCCTGCGAAAGCCTATCAGGCCTGATAGGCGCCTATAGGCCCGGTGATTAGCGTTGGGAAGAGATCGCTTTGAAGATATCATGATTCCCCCACCTCTTTCAACTTCTGTGTCCTCGATTTTTTTCTACAATTAATTTAATTGATTAATTAACTACTGTATCTGTAGTATTTCTGCTAATAAAGCGAAACTATTCTTATATTTTCAATGCTATTTAGTAATCGGAGAACATTGATTGTGAATTTTTACTGCGGACGCTGCATAGTGGCTCACTAAGAGTAGGCTGGCCCAGGCCGTGCAGGCCGGCCTAGGCTGTGTGGGCCAGGCCGGTCTATTAGACAATCGGTACTAAGCCTATACGGCCTATAGGCGGGCCCGGCCAGGCCAGGCTCAACCCTTACCAAGCCTACAGGCTCAACCCTTACCAAGCCTACAGGCTCGGGCCAGGCCAGGCCCTAGAGAATTCCCATAGGCCAGGCCAGGCTTTGCTGCGGCCTGGCCTACCTGGCCCGTTGGGAACACTGGTCTTGATTACTGAGCAGCTATTTTTGTATCAGCTAGGCTTCATTGCGCTCTCCAGGTTTGGAGGCGTGCACTCAGTTGAAACACATCATGATGATGCGTTCGGGGCTGAAGACAGGAAACCGGTTACTTTTCATGACGGATGAGGTCACTTACATTCCCTATATATGTTTGGCCTTTTGGCCCTTCTCTTTGGATAATAAGCAAGAATGATACGGCGAGCAGAAGTTGTGCAAAGCCTTTACGATTCCGCGTTCACATATTGAGGCATAATTACAACATCAAAACCGATCAGCACGAGTGATATCCCGTGATCAGACGAATAGTACAAAATTGGAGCTGGATGGATCAGGCACATGTTAATCCAATAAACTTTGTAGGACAGAACCGGGCTAGTGAGAACAGGGTATCCAGTTTTCGAAAAGAGAACCGTTAGGGTAGGAAGGTAGGAAGGATTACGAACTTGGAATTGGTCCCAGCCCAACCTTATGTACGGTACGGTACGGTGGAGAGTGTGGTATTGGGCTCCACTTTTTGATTGCGTGGTTTTCTAAAGGCGGTCCTAACACACAACCTGCTGTGGCTTGATACCGGGACTTTTGTTTCTCTAGTCGGACATGTTGTCACTCATTCCATCGCTCTTAGCAAAAGGCCCGGAGCTCAGAGTTTAATGAGCACAAGTACATGTACCAGTAGCGCAACAAAAGTCCTGGAACCCCCGACGGAGTGATGGGACAAGAATTGAGTTTACCACTTGGTGTGTCCTCCCTCAGCCTGAATTACCGTATTGAAGAATATAAATTACAAGGTTCTGTTTCTCATGACCGCATTTCTGCTTTGAGCACGGGGTATGTGGAGTGGTCGAGGTGGAGTAAGTTGAATAATAAGGTTTTACCAGGGTGTCCAGACCTTTGCTACACGACGGTCCCGTGCAAATCGCTTAAAAATTGAATCAGAGTGGAACACAGAAATCATCCGAACCGATGCAAGCCGTGCCAAGTAACTGCCAAGGCATTGGTGCTCTATGAAGGCCAGCAGAGCCAGAGAGAACCACAAGAGCTCTGAATAGCATCTTTTCCGAAGTCCAATTTCTACACATGCTTGAGAATAATTGAGTGCTTGTTTCACTCACACCAAAAATCTTCAACACTTTCTACTTATTTTTAAAAATTGAACCGCCGCAACCAAGCCCTATAGAATCTCTACCTCTCCACGGTTTCTGTTTGTTTAATATTATTAGTATTGAGTCTGCCATCTCATCCCAGGCTTAGATCTGTTTGAGGCGAAGGTTTTAAGCGATTTGCAGTGTACAAGTATGATACTACTGCAATCTCCCGCGCTTACTGGTACTCGAGTAGGTTGGCTTAGGACTGAAAAGTAGGATTGTGCGAATCAGTAACAGTCGAAAGCTGGTAATTTCCTGATGTCAGGCATTATCTGGACGTCTTATCCCCTACTCGGGAGGTGCCATATACGGCAACCAAGGTTTTTTGCCCATACAAACGCGTTTTGTGGCTTTTTTATGTATGGTGGAAAAAAGTCGGGCGACACCCGGAATAGACAATAAACCAAGACATTTTGTGGCACAGCGCCCGACATACCCTAGTACAATTTTTCCAGTAATTACCCGCTTCAACATTTTCGAATGTGGTGTCAATGTCTTGACAACAGTGCCAACGCAGCAACATCCCCGCGATGCGGGGCACTGGTATCACCCATCTCGCTAGCCGAGCCTACCCACGGTGCCTCCACTTTCTCCAATGTTCATGGAGGGGTTCAGCCGGCTTCCAGTCTCGTTTCGTAGATACTCGTAGACGAGGCACACATTATGGTTACTCACCGGGAGTCTCTTTTAAAGGGAGCGATAAAAAAATTAAGCACATTAGTAAGTGAACAGGATTTACTCACGGTGACTGCAACTAAATTCGCCATGTGCAGCATTGTTCTCTCACGATGCTCTTGACCCTATGATATGGAAGTGCTAATCGTGAAAAGCTAACGTTTGCAAATACCAGTGTTAAACCTTTGGAGCAACCGTACTCGTACACACCTGTCCCACCCATTCCCACGGCGTTTTGGCGCAGAAACGAGCTCAGCAAAACAAACCTCAGCATGATCACTACCCTCTATCGGCTTCCAAGTATTCTGCAATAACCTATCAAACCTCCTGTATCATTCTTGTGCTTCTTCTTAATACTACTTAGGTGTAAAGGTATTTGGGGACTAGTAACGCACTCGCTTAGCGAATTGTTTGAGCAAGAACTTGCAAGTACCTGTTACCTGTCCCGACTTTTTGCCGGCCACCAAAAAATAATCACTCACTATCACTCGAATTCCCTAATCTGGTTTGGTCTCCATGCAGCGGGGACATCTCTTTTAGGAAGTGGACCCGACTTTTGTCAACCACCTAGTACTCCCGGCCCACCCCCGCGTTGTAATCCCCCAAGTAGAGCCGAACAAGGAGATACTCCCGTATCTGGCTGCTCCGGCGATAAACACGCCATTGTGTTATTGATGGTACCGTATTTTCTAGGGATAACGCGAGAAAATACAAGTAGTAGACAGGAGGGAGGAAAACCGGATTGGAGCTATAGACCGAGGCGCCGCCTGGCGGGAGGTGAATAGGTGGACTTATGGAGAACATAGGATTTCCTTTTGCGCTGACGTGGTGGGGTAGAGCACTTGCATTCAGCTGGAAAGTGCTCTTCTCACTTCTAGTCTCATAGTTAATATCAAGGATTGAATTATTATTTTTGGCTACCCCTAGGGTGGTCTAAAACAGTAAAATTCGCAACTAAGCACAATCATCCCCTTTTGGAAAATTCCCAGTATTGTGATTTGTTGGAAACCGGTGACTTGGGGGTTAAGGATCCAATATTCCTCACTCGAAATAGCTAAGTCTTGGCTTATCGGGAGGGCGTGTGCCTAAATATTCTCAGCAAATCATAATTCTTAGTGTGCCTGGCTACGTATTTGACTGTCTGAGACACCCCAAGGGATAGCCTCACAGTTTACCCACGCGCTAGATTCTGTTCTTACGCCTATAAAAAGGGATGCTGTCTCCCTCTCGTCTGCTCTCTCAAAGGCATCCGAGAACAGCCAGCCCACTACAGTCTCCGGCAAAAACCGCCCCCTTCCAAGGTACATATACCGCGCAGCCCCCCCGATCTCAATAACATTCAATCTGGTAGCCCTTCTGCCCTCTCTGAAACCCCACAAACCACTCCTCACATTTTACTTTATTTTAAAAATGACTGGGTGGTTTTGCGTAAGTCATTCATTACCTATTGGAACCGTTTACTCATCTATTTTACAGAAAAATTGTGGATATGGTCCGCATTTGTTTGAAATTCATCAAGCATGTGTTGAGTGTGGTACGCCAATGAGTGGTGCCCGCAAGCTTGCGCAACCCACCGGTTACGACCACCAGACCTTCCAAAACCCAAGCACGCCTCCTGAGGCCTACACCATAGTGGGTGATCATTCTGCCTAAAAGGGCTTCTCGACTTGAGATCCTCCTGACCCAGGGTATCAAGCGAATGGCCCCGAATAATGCGTAACTACCAACCTCCAGCATCAACACCCCCTTAAAGTATGGAGCAGCCGATAAAAAATGGGGTCATTCTATTGATGGATCTCTAAAAAAGAATCATTAGACGAGGGGCAAATAACTTCTTCTGGTGCAATTGGAATATTTTCCTCCTGTAACAAGTTGTGTTCTTTTTATTTCTTTTTCCTTTTCCGAGGGGTTCCTGTTTTTCAGAATCATGTTGTACTTCTCCTTGTGCTACTACCAGGACGCTTGTGACCTTTACTTTCTTTTTGTCTCTGGGATCGCCCTTCATTCGCTTTTGTATCTCTACCACCTTCGGTGGCTATCATTGGTGTCGTTCTGTAATTATGGCTTTCAATCATTGATCACTATCGCGCACTTGGTTGTTATGGGAGAGCTCCTCCCATGACGAGTATTTATCAGGGTCGAAATAAAGGTGGCTGGAGCTTAGAAGAACTGCTCGTGGATCGCTTGTACGAGTAGTTTATGCATACATGTCTGGGCTCTGTGGGTGGGGTAAAGTTGCTTGAGAAGGTACTATAGCAACCAGGGTTCCGAATGGTCGGCGGAAGACTGGACTGGACTAGCTAGTCAGGTCGAAAGTCAAGTCTAGTCCAATGGTGGAAATTAGACCGACTGGACAGTCAGGATTATGGAAACTGACTTGACCAAGACTGGTCTGACCAGGCCTGCCAAGCAATAGGATATGCTATTTTTATCACTGTATATTACGTTCGAATAAAGCTTTTCTTAATTAAACTTATTGTTTCCATGAATTATTTGGTGGAGATAGTGGATCGCTTAGATTAGGGGTGGCGAAAATAGGTTCTCAAGTATCGAACCATTTTTGGTTCACTAAGTGAGTGATATTACATGACCACATGCCACAATATCGGTATTGGATACAACTTATCCATTGGGTAATCGTATTTCCACCGCATATTATCCTCTCCAGGATATTCTATCAACTTGTATTGAGGGGCTGTTGATTCATAACGTGACAAGCGACGTTAAGATCCTAGTATCCCATGGACCGATGAGACACACAGATTCACCGCCTTCCTTATACGGTAGCTCTATGCTGTGGCTGAGTGGCTTCGCCTGAAAAACAATGGTGAAATATCGAGCTTTTATTGGTAGAAGGTTGCTTAGCCACAGCATGGAGCTACTGTATAAGGAAGGCGGTGAATCTGCGTGTCTCATCGGTCCATATGGGATAGCTATACTTCTATTCTTAGCGAGTGTTGGGCTTGGTGCGATTCAGAGTCATGCGATCTTTTATAAAGACTGGTCTGGGACCAGTCCAAACCGGACCGGACCACCCAAGTTAGTCGGGTCCAGTCATCGCCATCACTAGGACTGGCCAGCCCGGTCCCGCCTCCAAGACTTGACCGGTCGGACTATTCGGAACCCTGATAGCAACTCACATTAGCTTACGGTTACACGGAATAGATGTAGGTTCTAGTTTGCTTTTTTTTTCTTCAGCATTTACGTGTAGGAGTGGCGCGCTCTGTGTTCTTATAGGAAAGGATAAACAAGGCGACCATGTTGAATTAATCCCTGGATTCAGCAACCTCCCACTGTGTTCAGACAAGGGTGGTACCCAGTGTTCGGTTCATGCAGTGACTACGGACAACCTCAATCTAAGTTAGCCAATGGGGTAAGGAAGTAAACCTAGAAAACAACTCCATCATACTTGCCACCGCCATGGATCCTTCTAGGAATGCCTGCCCCAGCAGCACGACCATGTTCTGCCAATGTCACAAGTGTTCTGCCAACAGGTTAGCGATCCCCTTCCCAACACCAGACTCAAACTTACTGCGTCCAGTGTTCCGAACTTCCAGTCGGGCAGTCTTGGAAGTAGGGCCGGACGGACCCCCGATGGTAGTCCGTCTTTTTTCGAGTCCATGCACGGACTGAGGTAGATAGGGGTAGGACCGGGCGCTCTACCGAGCCTGGTAGGGCCCTGTGGTGTTTTTCCATTGCACCTCCTTGACTGGTATGCTCAGAAACTTCAAGCTCACGATTTGATCTCGCTCAAGTTTATGATAAGGCAAATCATGTGTACGGCGGACTATAGTGACCACAACCGCCACCACACCCAAATCTTAAAACTTAAAAATCAAAAAATGTAAAAAGTCGCTTAGCACCCAGAATTGTGCAAGAAATAAGCTTAATTATCATCACAGGTTATACTCGGTACAAACAAATAGTGTGCTATGATAGAAAAGGCACCATGAATCAAGTTGAAAAAAGAAAGAAAGAAAAAAAAGGCGAAGAAAAAAAGAATTCCTTCCCCCAATGAAGCAAGAGTCAAGAAAACAGGTTCTTGCAACCCATACAAGATGTGCAAAATAGCGGGGAAGTATTATATGATATGATACCACAGCAGATAGATTGGATTGTCTACAGTGTTCGCAACCGTCCAGGGCCCCGGTAAGGCCTAGCAGTGGGACTGCCAAGAGTCCCGGACGAGATAGGACTGCACAATGCAGTCCGTACTCGTCCATGAACTTGCAGCACAGCGGTTATTATGAAGGACAATGATCCCCACGATGTGAGACAATTTTGGGTAGAGGACAGTAGGTGTCTTCGCAGAACGGCTGGGATGGCAGGGGGCGGTGCAATGTCGTCTGCCCTGGTTCTTCGCTCATACTTGTCAGGCAAGTTCAGGAAAAGAGTGGACGGGATGACACAGTATTGTCGGCCCCGGTCCTGACCCAGCACGGACGGACTGCCCCATTGAGAACACTGATTGCCTATGGCATGCCGTTAGGCGATTAGGCGGATAGGCATGTTGGCAGATGTGCGGCCACGAGAGCGACGGGTATAGGGCATTTGGCATTGTGGTTTCCAGTCGTTAGGCACTTTGCCCTGCGTTGTTGTTTTCACATCCTATACCTAGCGGCATAGCATATCGCCTTCATGGTTTTGTTCATATTCCTTGTCTTAGAGTATGAGTTATTGGGTATTTGATTTCA
>Ga0307509_10003393_pt1 | contig 24259 bp, 19 predicted proteins | sample 10_EM_MG_FD_202245 | JGI IMG/M metagenome (GOLD analysis project Ga0307509, IMG submission 202245) | Populus trichocarpa ectomycorrhiza microbial communities from riparian zone in the Pacific Northwest, United States - 10_EM | ecosystem: Host-associated > Plants > Roots > Unclassified | place... | reverse complement strand
GAGCAGCTGCGCACCCGGCCCATCACGTTGATGACGTGGCGCACCTCGCGCCCGCCGGCACCGATCACATGCAGCGTGCCGGTGGGCGTGCTGGTGCCGTGCATCGGGTCGAACAGCACCGAGGCGACGTTGGGGACGATGCTGATCTGGTCGGTGTTCGCGAGGGTCACGGTCTTGATCTCGCGCGCCGTGCCGTGGCACACCGCCGGGCCGGGCGCGCTGCAATCGCAATCGGCGGCGGCACCGGTGTGGATCACGTAGCAGCTGCCGCCGTCGCGCGCATGAAAGCTCAGCCGCAGCGCCTGGTTGCGCGTGACGGCGGCGGTGCGGATCAGCTGGATGTCGGTGGCGAGCTGGTTCGCGGCGTTGTCGAGCCGGCGCGCGGCGATCAGGTCCTGCATGCCGGGCGCGGCGGTCGTGGCCAGCACCGTGGTGATGGCGAGCACCATGCAGGCTTCGATCAGCGTGATGCCGCGTTGGGCTTGGGGAAGGTGAGAGGTTTTCATCTGTGCTCCAGGTGTTGAACCGATGCACAGACTTTAGAAAACGGGGTCGCTTGCCGCGACCCGCGGAGGTGGGGAATGGCGGCCCCTCTCGCGGGCTCCCCCTCACGTCACCCCCGTCCGGGGGGATCGCCTCAAATGTCCCGAATGAGCTGCCGGAACTCGTCCACGTCCTCGAAGCTGCGGTAGACCGACGCGAAGCGCACGTAGGCGACCTTGTCGATGCGTTTGAGCTCGCGCATCACGAGTTCACCCAGCCGCGTCGACGGCACCTCTTTCGCACCGCTGTTCAGCAGCTTGTCCTGGATGCGCTCCATCGCCGCGTCGATCTGCTCGACGCTGACCGGCCGCTTGCGCAGCGCCAGCGTCATCGACGCGCGGATCTTTGCCGGGTCCATGTCGGCACGTGTGCCGTCCTTCTTCACGACCGAGGGCAGCGCGATCTCGGGGCGCTCGTAGGTCGTGAAGCGCTTGTCGCACTTGTGACAGCGCCGCCGGCGGCGAACGACGTCGCCCTCGTCGGAGTCGCGGGTCTCGACGACCTGCGTCTCATCAAAGCTGCAGAACGGGCAACGCACGGTCGTTCGCGCTGGCGCGAAGGGTCAGCCGCCGTAGACCGGGAAGGCCTTGGTCAGCGCCGCGACCTTTTCTTTCACCGAGGCGATGTTGGCCTCGTCGGTCGGCTTGTCCAGCACGTCGGCGATCAGGTGCGCGGTCTGGCGCACCTGGTCTTCCTTGAAACCACGCGTCGTCATGGCTGGGGTGCCCAGGCGGATGCCGCTGGTCACCATCGGCTTCTGTGGGTCGTTCGGGATGCCGTTCTTGTTGCAGGTCATGTGCGCGGCGCCGAGCAGGTTCTCGGCTTCCTTGCCGGTCAGGCCCTTGGGGCGCAGGTCGACCAGCATCACGTGCGATTCGGTGCGGCCGCTGACGATGCGCAGGCCGCGCTCGGTCAGCGTGTCGGCGAGCACCACGGCGTTCTTCACGACCTGCTGCTGGTAGAGTTTGAATTCGGGCGAGAGTGCCTCTTGGAATGCGACCGCCTTGCCGGCGATCACGTGCATCAGCGGGCCGCCCTGGATGCCGGGGAAGATCGCGCTGTTGATCTTCTTCGCGATCGCCTCGTCGCGCATCAGCACGATGCCGCCGCGCGGGCCGCGCAGGCTCTTGTGCGTGGTGGACGTGACGACGTCGGCGTGCGGCACCGGGTTCGGGTAGACGCCCGCGGCGATCAGGCCGGCGTAGTGCGCCATGTCGACCATGAAGTAGGCGCCGATGTCCTTCGCGACCTTGGCGAAGCGCGCGAAGTCGATGCGCAGGCTGTAGGCCGAGGCGCCGGCGATGATCAACTTGGGCTTGTGCTCGTGGGCCAGGCGCTCCATCGCGTCGTAGTCGATGGCTTCATCAGCGGTCAGGCCGTAGCTGACGACCTTGAACCACTTGCCACTCATGTTCAGCGGCATGCCGTGGGTCAGGTGGCCACCTTCGGCCAGGCTCATGCCCATGATGGTGTCGCCGGGTTGCAGCAGGCCGAAGAAGACGGATTGGTTGGCCTGCGAGCCGGAATTGGGTTGCACGTTGGCGTACTCGGCGCCGAACAGCTGCTTCAGGCGGTCGATCGCCAGCTGTTCGACGATGTCGACGTATTCGCAGCCGCCGTAGTAGCGCTTGCCGGGGTAGCCCTCGGCGTACTTGTTGGTCAGCTGCGTGCCCTGCGCGGCCATCACGGCCGGCGAAGCGTAGTTCTCGGAAGCGATCAACTCGATGTGGTCTTCCTGGCGCTGGTTCTCGCGCTGGATGACGGACCACAGTTCGGGGTCGACATTGGCAATGGTGGAGCGGGTGCGGTCAAACATGGTCGGCAGTCCTGGTGTCAGCGGAGTCCCCGAGGCATCAGGGCGTGCGTGTCGCACACCACCACGGGGCTGCCCAGGCGAACGGCTGAACGGAGCCTGCCAAAACAAGCCCCGACCGCGCTTCCCGGTGGTAACCCACCTCAGGCCCCGGGCTCGGTGAAGAGTAGGGGCCGCATCGCCAGTCGCGCAGCCCCGCCAGTGTAGCGGAGAGCGGGCGGCTGACTCAGCTCCGGCGCAGCATCGCGACCTGTTCGGCCGGCGCGCGCGGCGTGTCTGCAGCCGCGGCCGGCGATGCTTCGGGCTTGACCACGGCCGGGCTCGACGCGTTCGTCAACGAGGCGCGCAGCGGCACCGGCTTGCCGTTGGCCACCAGGCGCAGTGCGTTCTGTTCGCTCAGCACCTTACCGGCGTAGCCGCCGTCTTCGGCCAGGTTGCCGGCGCCGACATAGAACTTCAGGCCGGCCTCTAGGCTGCCGGCCCGCGTGATGCATTCCTTCAGCACCTGGACGCCGACGCGCAGGTTGGTCACGGGGTCGAAGGCGGCGTGGTTGCCGCCGAAGGCTTCGTACTTGTCGTTGTGGACCTTGGTCATGACCTGCATCAGGCCTTGTGCACCGACGGCGCTCTGCGCGAACGGGTTGAAGCTGGATTCGACCGCCATGATCGCGAGGATCAGCGTCGGGTCCAGCCCGGCCTTCTGGCCCACGGCCCAGGCCTCTTGCACGAGGCGGCTGACCGGCTCGGGCGCCACGCGGTAGCGGCGCGCCAGCCATTGGGCGACCGCTGCCTGCTGGCGGCTCAGCTCTTTCGGGTCGGACGCCGTCGCGCGCGCCACTGCGTCGGGCTCGCTGAGCTCGGCGGCGAGCAACTCTGCCGGGCCGGGCGGCAGTTCGCGTGCTTCCTGGCGCGCTTGCAGCCAGCCCAGCGTCCAGGCCTCGGCCTCGTGGCGGACGTCGGCGCGGCCAGCCGCAAACAGCAGCACGGCTGCCAGCATCAAACCGATCAGGGCCAGGGTGTTGTGGCTCACTTCGAGCAGGCCATGGCCCACGTCGCGCAAGAACACCGAGGCCGACTGCGCCGAGGCGTTGCGCACCGAGCGCAGCGCCGTCGTCAATTGGCGAATCGCCATCTTGTCACTCCTTCACTCGCCATCCGGCCCGTCGTGGTGCCAGGCTCTGCGGCCCGGCGCCCTGGGTGCGGCGGCGATAATTGCTGGCTGAAACGCCGTCCGACGTGTCGTCGGCATCGAAGCGCTCAGCCTGGAAATCGGCGGGTGTTACAAGCGTCATCCCAACGATGCGCGCTGCGGTCTGCCCTGCCGATTCAGAGAGGAGCGGAATCTAGCAAGGGTCTTCATAACCGGTCAAGACTATCAAACTTGTTTTAAATTACAAAAAAGTATGAAATACCGCGATCTGCGTGACTTTATGGGTGGGCTGGAACAAGCCGGGGAACTCAAGCGGGTCGCAGAGCCAGTCTCGGCGCGGCTTGAGATGACAGCGGTCAGCGACTTCGTTTTGCGTGCCGCCGGGCCAGCCTTGTGGTTCCAAAACCCCGTCGGTTACAAATTTTCGGCACTGACCAACCTGTTCGGCACGCCCAAACGCGTCGCACTGGGCATGGGCGCAGCCGACCTGAGCGAGTTGCGCGACGTGGGCCGGTTGCTCGCCAGCCTCAAGGAACCCGAGCCGCCCAAGGGCCTGAAAGACGCCGGCAAGCTCTTGCACATGGCCAAGGCGCTGTGGGACATGAAGCCCGCCCAGGTGCGCAAGCCGGTCTGCCAGGAGGTCGTGCTCGACGGGCCCGACGTGGACCTCGGGCTGCTGCCCGTGCAGACCTGCTGGCCCGACGATGCCGGCCCGCTGATCACCTGGGGGCTGGTCATCACCCGCGGCCCGCAAGGCCTGCCCACCGCGCGAGCACGCCAGAACCTGGGCATCTACCGCCAGCAGGTGATTGCGCGAAACCGGGTGATCATGCGCTGGCTCGCCCACCGCGGCGGGGCGCTGGACTTCCGCGAGTTCGCACTCGCCAAGCCTGGCGAGCCGTTCCCCATCGCCGTGGCGCTGGGCGCCGACCCGGCCACCATCCTCGGTGCGGTGACGCCGGTGCCCGACACCCTGTCCGAGTACCAGTTTGCCGGCCTGCTGCGCGGCAGCCGCACCGAACTGGCCGATTCGGGCGTCGGCGATGCGGGCGTGATGCTGCAGGTGCCGGCCAGCGCCGAGTTCGTGCTCGAAGGCTGTATTCCGCCGGCCGCGAAGGGCTTTACCGGGGTCAGCGAGCATGGCGTGCAATTGAAGGAGATCAACGGCTACCTGCACGCACTCGAGGGCCCGTTCGGCGACCACACCGGCTATTACAACGAGCAGGACTGGTTCCCGGTGTTCGAGATCAAGCGCCTGACACACCGCCGCGAGCCCATCTACCACTCGACCTACACCGGCAAGCCGCCCGACGAGCCGGCCATCCTCGGTGTGGCGCTCAACGAGGTCTTCGTGCCCATTCTGCAAAAGCAGTTTCCGGAGATCGTCGACTTCTATCTGCCGCCCGAAGGCTGCAGCTACCGCCTGGCCATCGTCAGCATCAAGAAGAGCTACCCCGGCCACGCGAAGCGGTTGATGTTCGGCATCTGGAGCTTTCTGCGCCAGTTCATGTACACCAAGTTCATCGTCGTCGTCGACGACGACGTGGACATCCGCGACTGGAAGGAAGTGATCTGGGCCATCACCACCCGCATGGACCCGGTGCGCGACACCACGCTGGTGGACCACACGCCCATCGACTACCTCGACTTCGCCTCGCCGGTCAGCGGCCTGGGCGGCAAGATGGGGCTGGACGCGACCAACAAGTGGCCAGGCGAAACCAGCCGCGAATGGGGCCGACCCATCCACATGGACGCTGCGGTCGAGCAGCGCGTGCAAGGGCTGCTCGACGCCATCATGAATCCAGCGGCATGACAAGAGGGCAGGCGATAGTTCGCCGTGCTTGAAGGTCCGGCGTGCGTGCTCTAAGTTAGTAGAGCCTGCACGCAGGTATCTCAACCGGCACAGTCACTGCGCCGAAGGAGCCCCGGACCTCATTCCTCCGGATCTCCAAATGGCGGCGAGAGCCGCCCGCCCCTCTGGTCGAAAGGTCAGGGGGGTTTGTCATTTTGGCGACCACCGGCCTGCTGCAGCGCTTCAGTTTGGCGGTGGGTTGCCGACACCGGTACAGACCCAAGGCGAGACGCTTCCGTGTGCTCGTGAAACCGGTGTGTCCATGCCCTCCCAGTCAGCCCACAGCCCGCGCAGTTTTCGATTCCAGTCGGCCGTTTGGCACGGCGCGTTGGTGATCGCGTTGGCGATCGCGCTGCCCGTGGTGTTCGGCGTCATGCACTGGGCGCAAATCCGCCACGACGAGGGCCTGGCCCTGAATGTCGTGGCCCAGAACGTCGCACGCACCTTGGCGGCAGGCCTCGACGATCGCAGCCGCGAGGTCGAAGCCCTGGCGGCAGACACCGACCTGTGGGCCGCCGGCCTGGGGTCCGACGCCGTGAAGCGCGCCCTGGCCCGCGCCAATGCGGCGACGCCGCACAGCTCCTGGATAGGCGTGGCCGCCAGGGACGGCACGGTGCTGGCGGCGAGCGCCGGCATCCTCGAAGGCGAGTCGGTGGCGGCGCGTCCCTGGTTCAAGGAAGGATTCAAGGCGACCCACGTGGGGGATGTTCATCCCGCGGTGCTGCTGTCCAAGCTGCTGCCGCCGGCGCCGTCGGGCGAACCGCTGCGGTTCGTGGATTTCGCGTCACCCGTTCTGCTGGGCGGCGAAGTCGTCGGCGTGTTGGGCAAGCACGGCAGCTGGGAATGGGCGCGTTCCGTCATCACGCTGATGGCGCCGGAAAACGCCGCCGAGTTGAAGCTGGAGGTCTTCATCTTCGACCGCGCCGGCCGCGCCATCTATGCACCCCGCGGCACCGCGCTCGATTCGGTCCATCTGCCGACATGGCCGGTCGACATCCGCCCGTCCCACACCGAAGTCGACGCCGGCGCCGACAGCCTCGGCGCGGTCGGCACCTGGAGCGACGGCGCGGACTACCTGACCGCGGTCGCCCGCATGAAGCCCGTGCGCGCTGCCAGCGATCTCGGCTGGACCGTCGTGGTGCGGGAGCCGACCGCGGTCGCGTTCGCCGGCGCGCGCCGCGCGGTGTGGACGGTGTTGCTCATCGGCCTCGCCGGTGCGAGCCTCGCGGCCGGTCTGGCCTGGTTCGTGTCCGGCCGATTGAGCCGCCCGCTGTCGGACATCGCCCGCGCGGCGCGCGATGTCGCCGGCGGCGTGGCCGGGGCCGGCATCCACATCGACGCCCGCAACTCGGAACTGGCGCACCTGTCGACCGCCTTGTCCGACATGACGCGCAAGCTCGTCGCCGGCAACGAAGAACTCGAGCGGCGGGTCCAGGAACGCACCGCCGAACTGCATCTGGCGAACGCCGAACTCGAGAGCCTCGCACGGCACGACCCACTGACGGGGCTGATGAATCGCCGCGCCTTCGACGAGCGCATCGACATGGCGCTGGCCTTGGCGAACCGCAGCGGTGCGCCGCTGTCGCTGCTGATGGTCGACATCGATCACTTCAAGCGTGTCAACGACCTTCACGGGCACGAGGCGGGTGACGACGTGCTGCAGTCGCTGGCGGTGTTGCTGCAGGCCAGGGTGCGCGAGACCGACACTGTGGCGCGCATGGGCGGCGAGGAATTTGCCGTGCTGCTGCCTGAGACGGACGCCGCCGGTGCGATGCGGGTGGCCGAGGAGCTCGTGCAACGGGCCGCGACCACCGACATGCCGGCGGTCGGGCAGGTCACGATCAGTGTCGGCGTGGCCACCAGCTTGTATGCGACGGACGCGCGCACCTCGCTGATGCGTCATGCCGACAAGGCGCTCTACGCGGCCAAGCACGCAGGCCGCAACCGGGTGCACCAGGCCGAAATGCCGCCGCCCGCGTCATTGGAGGGTCTCTCCAGCCACGCCGTTCACGCGAACGGTTCGCACAAACCGCCCGGCTCAAGAGAGAATGCCGTCTCCGGCACGTTCGAGCCGGTACCGTGATCCGTTGAAGGAGCGTTCGAGACGCCCATGGCAGAAAAGATTGTCTTCCCGACACCGCACCTGCCCGCCCAGCCGCTGCAGCCCGACTGGACGCCGACCGAGTTGCTCGGTCTGCTGACCCGGCATTCGGGTGCGCCCACCGCGGTCATCGGGCGCGACCTGCACTTCATCTACGTCAACACGATCTTCGCGACCTGGTTCGGCCTGGTGCCGGAGCAACTCGTCGGCGTGCCCATCCGCGACATCTACGGCGAGCACAACAATGCCCGCTACATGCCCTTCCTCGAGCGCGCGTTTGCCGGCGAGGTGGTGCGCTACCAGCGCCAGGTGCGCAACCCCATCGGCACCGAAGAATGGCACACGATCTGCCTGACCCCGTGCCGCGACGCGAACGGTGAGGTGTTCGCCATCGTCACCGCGGCGCTCGACGTGCACGAGCTGCGCATCACGACCGAGGCCTTGCGCACTGCGAACCAGCGCCTCTCGTCGCACATGGAAAACAGCCCGCTCGCCGTGATCGAGACCGACCACGAGCTGCGCATCGTCTATTGCTCCGCACGCGGTGGCGAGTTGCTGGGCTGGCACGCGCCGACGGTGCAGGGGCGCTCGCTGTGGGAGTTGTTGGCGTTGAACCCGACGGACACCGGCCCGCTCGGTGCGGCACTGCGGCGCCTGCACCAACGCGTCGAGACGCGCAACCGCGCCGAGGCGATGCACCAACGCGCGGATGGCTCGGTCATCCATTGCGAGTGGTTCAGCTCGGCCTTGACCAACGCGCAGGGCCAGCTCGTGTCCATCATGGCGCTGGTCGAGGACGTGTCGGTGCGGGTGCAGGCTGCGCAGCAGCTGCAGCACCTGGCGGAGCGCGACTCGCTGACCGGTCTGTACAACCGCAGCGCCTTCCATGCCCGCCTCGTGCTCTCGCTCGAGCGGGCGCGCGAGACCGACGGCGCAGTGGCGCTGCTGTTCATTGACCTCGACGGCTTCAAGGGCGTCAATGACGGCTTCGGCCATTCCGCCGGCGACGATGTGCTGCGCGAAGTCGCCCAGCGCCTGAGTGCCGCGGTGCGCGAGACCGACACCGTCGCGCGCCTGGGCGGCGACGAGTTCGCGGTGATGCTCGACGCCGACATCGACGCATCGACGGCCGAGATGGTGAGCCGCCGCATCTTCGCCGCGCTGGAGCGGCCATTCGACATCGCATCGACGCAGATGCCGATAGGCGCCAGCATCGGCGTCGCGGCGCACCCGCCGCTGGAAGGTCACGCTGGCGGCCTGATCAAGAACGCCGACCAGGCCATGTACGAGGCCAAGCGCGCCGGCAAGGGCTGTGTGCGCTACGCGCTCGCGCCCTGAATGCTCTGCTGGAAGCGGAAGAAGTTGCCCGGGTCGTAGACCTGCTTGATGGCTTGCAGCGGGCTGTAGGCTGGGCCCCAGTAGGCCTGGGCGTAGTCGGTCAATCGACTGTCGGCGTAGTTCTGGTAGACATGCCCGTTCAGGAAGGGCTGCACCAGCTGCATGAAGCCGTCCAGCCAGGCTTCCATCTGCGCGCGCTCGGCCGGGTCGCGCCAGAACACGTCGACGACGAGGTCGGCGTCGACGTCGCGGTGGATGAACGCGCTGTCGGCCACCGGGTAGCGGTTGATCGCGCCGCCATAGGGTTCGAGGTAGGCGAGCGACCACGGGTTCGGTGAGGTCGCGAAGTAGTCGATGATGCGCTGCCAGTCGGCTGTGGCCAGCGGCGTTGCGATGTAGCCGCTGGCCTTGGTTTCGCAGGCGCCGTCGGGCAGGTTATCGGGCAGCGAGTACGGGTGGTCCTCGAGGTACTGGTCCATCGCCGGGTAGGTGCCTGTCGTGTCGACCAGCAGCTGAGCCGACGGGATCTGCAGCAGCGGCGCGAGTGCGGCTTTGCCATCGGCGGCGCTGCCGCAGAACATGCCTTGCACCATATAGACCGGCTGACCGGCCACATAGCCCAGGTTCATCATGTAGCCCAGCGCATCGGGTGCACCGGTTCGCATGTAGCTGGCCTGCATGGTGGTCAGCACCTGAGCGGCGTGCGCCGCGTCCCACGAGATCGCGTAGGCCCAGACCTGGTCCAGCCGCACCATGCGGTAGGTCACCTGCAGCACGACGCCGAAGTTCCCGCCGGTGCCGCCGCGCAGTGCCCAGAAGAGGTCGGGGTTCTCGGCGGCGCTGGCGGTGACGATGGCGCCGTTCGCCAGCGCGACGCGGAACGAAGCGACGCAGTCGCTCTGGATACCGAACGCGCGCGAGGTGTAGCCGTAGCCGCCGCCCTGCACGAAGCCGGCGACGCAGACGCTGCCGCACGCACCCGACGGCACATGCCAACCGGTGCCGTTGAGCGCGCCGTTGAAGTGGTCGAAGTCGGTGCCGGGCAGCACGTGCATGAGGGCGTTGGCTTCGTCGAGCACGACGCCGCTCATCTCGCTCAGGTCGATCACCAGGCCGTCGTTGACCGAGTAGCCGGCGGTGCTGTGGCCGCCCGAGCGCAGCGCAACCCACAGGTCGCACTCGTAAGCGACGCGGATGCACTCGAGCACATCGGCCTCGCAGGCACAGTAGACGATGGCCTGCGGATAGGCCTGGAAGGCCGGGTTCGATTCTTGGCGCGCGGTGTTGTAGTCGGGGTCGTTCGGCAGCACGACGCGGCCGGTCAGCGTGGCCTCGAGATCGGCCAGCGTGTTCCAGGACAGCTTGCGCGTCGAGGCGTCCGCGCTGCTGGCGGCCAATTGCCGATAGCGTGCGATGCGGCGGGCTTTTTCGATCCGGTGAGCACTTTTGCGGTGGGCCATCGATGCAACTCCTGGGGTGGGTGATGAGTGACGCGTTCAGCGAGGGGACTGCATTTCGTGGTCCAGCGCCGCGTACAGCCGCTGGAACTGCGCATGCCGCAGGGCAAGCGCGTCGTGGCGCTGCGGGTCGGGTTCGAAGCTGTCGGTGATCGGCGGGGCCGTGCAGACTGCGGCCACGCTGTCGCCGGTGCGCGCCAGCCGACCGAGCCGCGCCGCGCCCAACGCAGCGCCAACCTCGGCGCCGCTGCGGCGGTCGAGGCGGCGCCCCAGCGTGTCGGCCAGCACCTGCGCCCACGGCGCGCTGCGCGAGCCGCCGCCGACGAGAGTGACGGTGTCGATCTGTGCGCCGCCGTCCAACAGCGCCTGCTGCCCGTCGAGGAATGCGAAGGCCACGCCTTCGAGCACCGCCCGCGCGAGGTGGCCGCGGCCGTGGTCGTGGGTCAGGCCGAAGAACACGCCGCAGGCGTGCGGGTTGTTGTGCGGTGTGCGTTCGCCCGACAGGTAGGGCAGGAACTGCGGCACCTGCGCACCCGCGGGCAGGGCCTCGGCTTCGGCGACGAGCTGGGCTTCGCTGTCGGCGTGCGTCAGCGTGCGCAGCCAGCGCAGCGCGCTCGCCGCCGTGAGCATCACCGTCATCTGGTGCCAGGTGCCGGGGAAGGCGTGGCAGAACGCGTGCACCGCGCGCGCGGGGTTCGGCGAGTACGCGGCGTTGGCAACGAAGTAGACGCCCGAGGTGCCCAGCGACAGAAAGGCCGTGCCCGGCGCCGCGACGCCGATGCCGGCCGCACTCGCCGCGTTGTCACCCGCGCCGCCGGCGACGACCACGCCGGGCGGCAGGCCGAGCTGGTCGGCGACGGCCGGCAACAGCGTGCCGCTGGCTTCGCTGCCTTCGACCAGGCGCGGCATGTGGGCGCGCGTCAGGTGGGTCGCGTCCAGCATTGCCTCGGACCACGCACGCTTGGCAACGTCCAGCCACAACGTGCCGGCCGAATCGGACATGTCGGACACCGCCTCGCCAGTCAGCAGCAGGCGCACATAGTCCTTGGGCAGCAGCACGCGGACGGTGCGCTTGAAAATCTCCGGCTCGTGCCGCTCCACCCACATCAGCTTGGGTGCGGTGAAACCCGGCATCGTGATGTTGCCGGTGATGACGCGGCTGTCGGGCGCGCGGGCTTCGAGCTCGGCGCATTGGGCGTGGCTGCGGCCGTCGTTCCAGAGGATGGCGGGGCGCAGCACGCGGTTGTCGGCGTCGAGCAGTGTCGCGCCATGCATGTGGCCCGACAGGCCGATGCTGCGAGTGGCCGCGTATTCGGCGGGGTGGGCGTCGCGCAGCTGAGCGAGCGCTGCGAGGGTGGCCGTCCACCAGTCCTGCGGGTCTTGCTCGGACCACAACGGCTGGGGCCGCGAGATCGGCACCGCGCTGTGGCCTTGGCCAACGACGCGTTGCGCGTCGTCGATCAGAACAACTTTGACTTCGGACGTGCCGATGTCGATTCCGAGGTCCATGGGGAGCTGCCTGCTGCGTCAACTGCGATGTGCAGCCCGCATGCTAGCGCCCATGGGGCGGGCATCTCACGATGCCCGGTAAAACAAGATCAGCGCTTGGCGGACATCAGCGCGGTGGCGAAGATGTAGAGCGGCGTGGCCTTGAACAGCTCGCGCAGCAGCGACGACAGGTCGGTCGAGGCGGCGGGCTTGAAGGCGGCGGGGGAGTAGGTGGTGTTGGACATGGTGCTTCCTGGTTTGCGTTGAATAGCGTTGAAATCTGTTGGACTCGATTCTAGGGTTTACCCTCAACTAGTCAAGGTAAACCCTTGCCTTATTTCTTGACCGCAGTCAAGGATTCGAATCTTTTTTGCCGTCCACAATGGCGTCGCTCCGGGGTGCACGCATGGCGCGTGCTGAGATGGTGAATCCAAACCCGCGAACTTGAACCGGTTAGTACCGGCGGAAGAAGAGCTGTCACTCCATGACCTGCGCGAGCCCGATGCGGCCTGTGCGGGACGCGGGGTCACCTTCGGAGCACCTGTTTTCACACTGGTCCCGAAGGAGCCCCGATGAATGCCCCCGACAAGCTCGCCCTCGAACTCAACGACAAGCTGGCGCTGACGCGCGAGCCGTTTCCCGCGTCGCGCAAGATCTACCTCACCGGCTCGACGCCAGACATGCGCGTGCCGCTGCGCGAGGTCGCGCTCAGCAACGGCGAGCAGGTCGCGCTGTACGACACCTCGGGTCCGTACACCGACCCGGACGCTGTGATCGACGTGCACCGCGGCCTGCCCGAGGTGCGCGGCAGTTGGATTGAGGCGCGCGGCGACACCGAGCCGTATGACGGCCGCGCGCGTCAGGCGCTCGACGACGGCGTCAAGCACGAAGCGCGCGACCTCGACCGCATCGAACAGCTGCGCGCCGCGGCCGCCGCGCTGCAGCGCACGCCGCGCCGCGCGAAGAGCGGCATGAACGTCACGCAGATGCATTACGCGCGTCGCGGCATCGTCACGCCCGAGATGGAGTTCGTCGCGCTGCGCGAGAACGGCAAGCGCGAGTGGATGCGCGAGTACCTGAGCGACGCCGAGCGCGAGCAGCGGCTGCGCGGCGACGCGCGCGGCGCGCGCCTGCCCGAGATCGTCACGCCCGAGTTCGTGCGCGACGAGGTGGCGCGCGGCCGCGCGATCATCCCGGCCAACATCAACCACCCCGAGATCGAGCCGATGGCAATCGGCCGCAACTTCCTCGTCAAGATCAACGCCAACATCGGCAACTCGGCGGTCACGTCGAGCATCGAGGAAGAGGTCGAGAAGCTGGTGTGGGCGATCCGCTGGGGCGCCGACAACGTGATGGACCTCTCGACCGGCCGCAACATCCACACGACCCGCGACTGGATCGTGCGCAACTCGCCGGTGCCGATCGGCACGGTGCCGATCTACCAGGCGCTCGAGAAGGTCGGCGGCGTCGCCGAAGACCTGACCTGGGCGATCTTTCGCGACACGCTGGTCGAGCAGGCCGAGCAGGGCGTCGACTACTTCACCATCCATGCCGGCGTGCGGCTGCCGTTCATCCACCTGACCGCGAACCGGCGAACCGGCATCGTCTCGCGCGGCGGCTCGATCATGGCCAAGTGGTGCATCACGCACCACCGCGAGAGCTTTCTGTACACGCACTTCGAAGAGATCTGCGAGATCATGAAGGCCTACGACGTGAGCTTCTCGCTCGGCGACGGCCTGCGCCCCGGCTCGGGCGCCGACGCGAACGACGAGGCCCAGTTCGCCGAACTGCGCACACTGGGCGAGCTGACGCAGATCGCGTGGAAGCACGACGTGCAGACCATGATCGAAGGCCCCGGCCACGTGCCCATGCACATGATCCAGGCCAACATGGACGAGCAGCTGAAGCACTGTCACGAGGCGCCGTTCTACACGCTCGGGCCGTTGACCATCGACATCGCTCCTGGCTACGACCACATCGCCAGCGCCATCGGCGCCGCGATGATCGGCTGGATGGGAACGTCCATGCTCTGCTACGTGACGCCCAAGGAGCACCTCGGCCTGCCGGACCGTGAGGACGTGAAGCAAGGGATCATCGCGTACAAGATCGCCGCGCACGCGGCCAACGTCGCGAAGGGGCACCCGGGCGTGCGGGCACGCGACGAGGCGCTGTCGAAGGCGCGCTTCGAGTTCCGCTGGATGGACCAGTTCAACCTCAGCCTGGACCCGGACACGGCGCGCGACTTCCACGACGAGACGCTGCCCAAGGATTCGAGCAAGGTCGCGCACTTCTGCAGCATGTGCGGGCCGAAGTTCTGCTCGATGAAGATCACGCAGGAGGTGCGCGACTACGCGGCCGCCAAAGGGGTCGAAGCGCCGCAGGCGCTTCAACGGGGCATGGCCGAGAAGTCCGCCGAGTTCAAGGCGGGCGGCGGCGAGATCTACATCCCGATCAAGCCCAGCGCAGCCTGAGCGGTGGCCTCGCTCACGATAGGCATTGCCGGCGCCGGCCTGCTCGGCCGCTTGCTGGCCTGGCGGCTCGCGCGCGGCGGGCACCGCGTGACGGTGTTCGACCCGGCGCCCGGGCCGGCGCCGCGCTTCGACGGGCAGGGTGCGGCCGCGTTCAGCGCGGCCGGCATGTTGAGCCCGCTGGCCGAACTCGACAACAGCTCGGCCGAGGTTGCCGCACTGGGTTGGCGCTCGATCGCGCTGTGGTGTGAGATCGTCGGCGCGCTGACCGTGCGCCCGGCGTTCTCGCAGCGTGGCAGCCTGCTGCTCGCGCACCGCAACGACCTGGGCGCGGCGCAGCGCGTGCTCGCGCGCATCGCCAGCGGCGCGGGCGGGTCGCCACAACCGCTGACGGCGCCGCAGCTGCGCGAGTTCGAGCCCGCGCTGCAAGGCGCCGCGCAGGCGTGGCTGCTGCCCGACGAAGCGCAGATCGACCCGATCGGCACGCTGCAAGCGCTGCACGACGAGGCCGATGGCGCGACCTGGCACTGGGGCCGTGCCGTGGCCCGCGTGCTGCCCGGCGCGCTCGTCGTCGGTGATGACGTGCATCGCTTCGACCTCGTCATCGACGTGCGCGGCACCGGTGCGCACGCGGACCTGCCGGTGCGCGGCGTGCGCGGCGAGACCGCGTGGCTGCACGCACCCGGCCATGGCCTGACGCGGCCGGTGCGCCTGCTGCACCCGCGCCACCGCGTCTACCTCGTGCCGCGGCCGGGCGACATCGTGTTCGTCGGCGCCTCCGAGATCGAGAGCGACGACCGTTCGCCGGTGTCGCTGCGCAGCGCGGTCGAGCTGATGGCCGCCGCGCACAGCGTGATGCCGGCGCTGGCCGAGGCGCGCGTGCTTCGTCTCGACCGCAACCTGCGCCCGGCGCTCCCCGACAACGAACCGCGCACCGACCGCGCGCCCGGCCTGGTGCGCATCAATGGCCTGTTCCGCCACGGCTGGCTGATCGCACCGGCTTTGGTCGAAGACGTGCTGAAGGAGCTGGCATGACGACGATCCGACTCGACGGCCGCGCCCACGAGGTGCCCGACGGCAGCACGCTGGCCGCGCTCGTCGCGGCCCTCGGCCATGCGCCCAACGCCGTGACCACCGCGGTCGACGGCCAGTTCGTCCCCCGCGACCAACGCGCAGACCATGTGCTGCAGACCGACGCGGCGGTGCTGCTGTTCCAGCCCATCGTCGGCGGCTGATCTTCATCGAGAGAACTTCATCATGACTCCACACGACACCTGGCAGGTGGGTGGCACCACGCTGACCAGCCGTTTCCTGCTCGGCACCGCCGGCTACCCGTCGCCGCAGGTGCTGGGCGAATCGATCGCGGCGTCGCAGACGCAGGTTGTCACGGTCGGCCTCAAGCGCACGCTGGCCAGCGGCGGCGACAACGGCTTCGTCGAGCTGATCCGCCACGCCGTCGGCGCGAACGGTGCGCGCCTGCTGCCCAACACCGCCGGCTGCCGCAGTGCGCGCGAGGCGGTGCAGCTCGCGCACATGGCGCGCGAGCTCTACGGCACGCCGTGGATCAAGCTCGAGGTCGTCGGTGACGAGCACACGCTGCAGCCCGACCCGTTCGAACTGCTGATCGCCGCGAACGAGCTCGTGCGCGCCGGTTTCACCGTGTTCCCGTACTGCACCGACGACCTCGTCAGCTGTCGCCGCCTGCTCGACGCCGGCTGTCCGTTGCTGATGCCCTGGGGCGCGCCCATCGGCTCGGGCCAGGGGCTGCTCAACCCGTTCGCGCTGCGCACCTTGCGCGAACGCCTGCCCGACGCGACGCTGATCATCGACGCCGGCATAGGCGCCCCGTCGCACGCGGCGCGCGCGATGGAGCTGGGCTTCGACGCGGTGCTGCTGAACTCCGCCGTCGCGCAGGCGCGCGCGCCGGTCGCGATGGCGAACGCATTTCGCTTGGCCATCGAGGCCGGCCGCGGCGCGTGGCGCGCGGGCGTGATGGCGCCGCAGGACTTTGCCGTGGCGAGCACGCCGGTCGGGGGCGAGCCTGTGCTGCTCGGGGGCGCGCCATGACCCCGTCCATCGTCTGGAGCATCGCCGGCACCGACAGCGGCGGTGGTGCCGGGCTCAGCGCCGACCAGCGCGCGGCCGATGCCTTCGGCGTCCACCTGTGCCCGGTCGTCGCGGCGGTGACGGCGCAGCACTCGACGGCGGTCACGCGCATCGACGTGATGCCGGTCGAGGTGCTCGACGCGCAGCTGCGCGCGCTGGCCGACGACATGCCGCCGCACGTGATCAAGACCGGCCTGCTCGGCGGCGCCGAGCAGGTGCGCTGCGTCGCGCGCTGGGTCGACCGCCTGCGCGAGCGCGCGGAGGTCGCGCTGGTCGTCGACCCGGTGCTCGCGGCCAGCAGCGGTGCGGCCTTCGCCGACGACGCGAGCTTGCGTGCCTACCGCGACGAGTTGCTGCCGCGTGCGAACGTGATCACGCCGAACCGGCGCGAGGCCGAACGGCTCGCAGGCGTCGCGGCAGGCGACCTCGCCACGCCCGCGCTCGCGCAGGCGCTGCGCCGCCTCGGGGCCGAAGCCGTGTGCATCACCGGCGGCGACAACGCCGACGTCGCCGGTCGCGTGCTCGACTGGTTCGACGGCGCGCTCGCGCGCGGCTGGCTTGCGGCCAGCCGCGTTCCCACCCGGCACCACCACGGCACCGGCTGCACCTTCGCGAGCAGTGTCGCGGCGGCGCTGGCGCTGGGCTTTGTCGCGCCCGACGCGGTCGTGCTCGCGAAGATGGCCATCGGCCACGCGTTGCGCCACGGTCGCGCTGCGGGCGCCGGGGCCGGGCCGGTGTGCGCGCAGCCCGGCTTCGGCAGCGACGCGTTGTTGTTGCCGCTGTGGTCGTGGGGCGAGGAGCCGAGCTTCCGAGCGCCACACGACAGCCCCGCACGACCGCTCGACCTTTACGCCATCGTCGACAGCGCCGACGCCCTGCAGCGCGCGCTCGATGCCGGCGTGCGCACGCTGCAGCTGCGCATCAAAACACCCGACGCACCCGATCCCGGCTGGCAGGCTGCACTGCGCGGCGAGATCCGGCGCAGCATCGCGGCCTGCGACGGCGCGGGTGCCGAGCTGTTCATCAACGACCATTGGCGGCTCGCCCTCGAACTCGGCGCCCGCGGCGTGCACCTCGGCCAGGAAGACCTGCTGGCGCTCGGCGAGCAGGGCCGGGCCGAGCTGGCCGCGAGTGGCCTGGCGCTCGGCATCAGCTCGCACAGCCTGTGGGAGCTGTGCCGCGCGCGCGGCAGCGCAGCCCGCTACATCGCCTGCGGCCCGGTCTGGCCCACGCTCACCAAGGCCATGCCGTGGCGACCGCAAGGCCTGGACAACCTGCGCTGGTGGCAGGCGATGGCGGGCACGCCGGTGGTCGCGATCGGTGGTGTGTTGCAGGCCGAGCAGGTGCGCGCGGCCGCGGCCTGCGGTGTGGACGGTGTGTGCGTGGTGCGTGCGTTGGGGGACGATCCGGCGCGCAGCGTGCCGGCGTTGCAGCGCGCACTCGTGGCGGGGCGCGCGCAGGCCGTCGCGGCCGAGGCGCCGGCGTGGCCCCACCCGACGCTGACGCCGCAAGCGCGCTACCACGGCGGCCCGTCCCATGAAGTGATGGTTTCCATCGCGTTGCCTTGACGGTCGCCGCGGTTGCATGATGCGGGCACCGGCACGAACATGCGGGTAAGCATGGGTGCGGGCAAACCCCTGAACTTGACTGCGGTCATTCTTTTGACGGGGCGGGCCGCAGATCATGCCGCGAGTCAAGAAAAAACACGCCGTCTGCGACCGGGACCGGCGCAGCGTCAACACCACCAGGAGACAACATGATGAAGTCTGATCGTCGTTCGCGTACTGGATCGCTTGCCCGCCACCTGTTGCCCGCGATCGCCGGCGCGGCCTTCTTGCTGTCGGCCGCGAGTGCGGCGGTTGCCGCGGCATGGGAGCCGAGCAAGCCGGTCGAGTTCGTGGTGCCGGCCGGCACCGGCGGCGGTGCCGACCAGATGGCGCGGCTGATCCAGGGCATCATCGTCAAGCACAAGCTGATGAAGGAATCGCTGGTCGTCGTCAACAAGTCGGGCGGCGCCGGTGCCGAAGGCTTTTTGGCCGTCAAGGAGGCCAAGGGCGATCCGCACAAGATCATCATCACGCTGTCCAACCTGTTCACCACGCCGATGGCCACCGGCGTGCCGTTCAACTGGAAGGACATGACACCGGTCTCGATGATGGCGCTCGACCAGTTCGTGCTGTGGGTCAACGCCGACAAGCCGTACAAGACGGCGTCCGAGTACATCGCCGCTGTGAAGGCCGCAGGCCCGAGCAAGATGAAGATGGGCGGCACCGGCTCCAAACAAGAAGACCAGATCATCACCGTCGGCCTCGAGAAGGCAACCGGCACCAAGTTCATCTACGTGCCCTACAAGGGCGGTGGCGAGGTGGCGGTGCAGCTCGTCGGCGGCCACATCGACTCGACCGTCAACAACCCGGTCGAGGCGGTGGCGCAGTGGCGCGCCGGCAAGCTGCGCGCGCTGTGCGTGTTCGACCACGACCGCATGCCGTACAAAGAGAAGGTCACCGACACCCAGTCGTGGGCCGACATCCCGACCTGCAAAGAGTCCGGCATCCCGACCGACTACGTGATGCTGCGCGGCCTGTTCATGGCTCCGGGCGTGACCCCCGAACAGACCGCCTTCTACGTCGACCTGCTGAAGAAGGTCCGCGAGACGCCGGACTGGAAGGACTTCATGGAAAAGGGCGCGTTCAACGCGACCGCGATGACCGGCGCCGACTTCCGCAAGTGGCTCGAGACCGCCGAGAACACGCACAAGCAGCTGATGGCCGAGGCCGGTTTCCTGGCCAAGTAAGTTCCGGCCGGACCCGCGGCTGCCCGTTCCCGTCGCAACGCCGCGCCGACCCCGGCGTGGTCGCCGCTGCGCCTCATCTCATGGAGCGAACCATGTCAGACCCCCAAAAACCTCAAGACGAAGACGGCGGCCCGGTGCTGGCCCGCAACTGCACGGTCGATGCGGTCGTGGCCGCCATCCTGCTGGTGGTCGGCATCGTCGTCGTGATCGAAGCGCGCCGCCTCGGCGCGGGGTGGACCAGCGACGGCCCGGGCGCCGGCTACTTCCCGTTCTACATCGGCCTGATCGTGTGCATCTCGAGTATCGGGATCATGTACCAGGCGCTGTTCAGCAAGAAGCGCGACACCGGCCCCTTCGTCGACCGGCTGCAGTTCACGCGCGTGATGTCGGTGCTGGCGCCGGCCTGCGTCTACGTGTTCGGCGTCGTGTTCCTCGGCCTGTATGTCGCGTCGGCGGTCTACATCGCGCTCTTCATGATCATCCTCGGCAAGTACTCGCCGTTGAAGAGCGTGGTCGTTGCGGTCGTCGTCAACGCGCTGTTCTTCATGATGTTCGAAGTCTGGTTCAAGGTGCCGCTCTACAAAGGCACGCTCGAGCCGCTGCGCTTCCTCGGCTACTGATGCGCCGTTCACGGCCTCTGACGGAGACTGATCAAGATGGATGAGCTGGGTTCTTTGCTGCAGGGGTTCAGCGTCGTGCTGACCCCGATGAACGTGATGCTGATGTTCGTCGGCATCACGCTGGGCGTGCTGATCGGCGTGCTGCCCGGCCTGGGCGGTGCCAACGGCGTGGCGATCCTGCTGCCGCTGACCTTCACGATGTCGCCGACCTCGGCCATCGTGATGCTGTCGTGCATCTACTGGGGCGCGTTGTTCGGCGGGGCGATCACGTCCATCCTGTTCAACATCCCGGGCGAGCCGTGGTCGGTGGCGACCACCTTCGACGGCTACCCGATGGCGCAGAAGGGCAAGGCCGGCCAGGCGCTGACGGCAGCGTTCACGTCGTCCTTCGTCGGCGCCTTCGTCGCGGTCGTGATGATCACCTTCCTCGCGCCGCTGGTCGCGAAGTTCGCGCTGAAATTCGGCGCGCCCGAATTCTTCGCAGTCTATTTACTGACCTTCTGCAGCTTCGTCGGCATGGGCAAGGGCTCGCCGTTCAAGATATTGATCGCGATGGCGCTGGGCTTCGCGCTCGCCGCGGTCGGCATGGACACGGTGACCGGCCAGCTGCGCCTGACCTTCGGCCAGAGCGAGCTGATGCGCGGCTTCGACTTCCTGATCGCGGTGATCGGCCTGTTCGGCATCGGCGAGATCTTGCTGTCGATGGAAGAGGGCCTGAACTTCCAGGGCAAGTCGGCGCGCATCAACGCCAAGGTCGTGTGGGAAACCTGGAAGGAACTGCCGCGCTACTGGATGACCTCGCTGCGCAGCTCGCTCGTCGGCATCTGGATGGGCATCACGCCGGGCGGTGCGACGCCGGCCTCGTTCATGAGCTACGGCCTGGCGAAGAAGATGTCGAAGAACGGCAGCAAGTTCGGCACCGGCGAGATCGAGGGCGTAATCGCGCCCGAGACCGCCGCGCACGCGGCCGGCACCAGCGCGCTGCTGCCGATGCTGGCGCTGGGCATTCCCGGCTCGCCGACTGCGGCGGTGTTGCTGGGCGGCCTGCTGATCTGGGGCCTGCAGCCGGGGCCGCTGCTGTTCGTCGAGCAGAAGGACTTCGTCTGGGGCCTGATCGCCAGCATGTACCTGGGCAACCTGGTCGGGCTGATCGTGGTGCTGTCGACGGTGCCGCTGTTCGCGTCCATCCTGCGCATCCCGTTCTCCATCATCGCGCCGGTGATCGTCGTGATCTGCGCGATCGGCGCCTACACCGTGCACAACGCGATGCTGGACATCTGGTTCATGCTCGGCTTCGGCGTGATCGGCTACGTGTTCAAGAAGCTCGACTACCCGCTCGCGCCGCTGGTGCTGGCGCTGGTGCTGGGCGACAAGGCCGAGGACTCGTTCCGCCAGGCCATGCTGGTGTCGCAGGGCGAGGTGTCCATCATGTGGGCGAATCCGCTGGTCGGCTCGATCACCACGCTCGCGCTGCTGATGCTGTGCTGGCCGCTGATCTCGAAATTGCTGGCGAAGATCCGCCCGCCGAAGGTCAACCCGCTGGCGGCGCAGCAGCCGGTCGACTGATCAGGAAGTGATCAGATCTTGCCCTGCTGCTTGAGGCGGCTCAGCGTCTCGGCAGCCAGGTTGAGGTAGGCCGCGAGCTCCTTCTTCGGGATGCGCTCGGCGAGTTCGGGGTGTTTGCGCACGAAGCGGTGCACCCGGCCCGGTGCGTCCAGCAGGTGCAGCGTGATCGTGTGCGCCATGATCTCGCTCATCAGCCGCATCACCTCGTACTCGAAGGTCGCCTTGAAGTGCGGGTGCGCGTCCATGAACGCGACCCACTGGTGCATTGGCATGCGCGCGACGCGTGCCTTGGTCACGCAGACGATGCTGTACGGCGTGGGTGTGTTCAAACACCATGCGGCGTAGCTGGTCTCGATTTCGCGTTCGTCGGCGAAGCGCAGAATCATCTCTTTGGCCTCGGCATTCGAGACCACGCGCTTCAGAATGCCGTCGAGCACGAAGTACTGTTCCATGTCGTGCACGCCCTGGTGCAGCAGGTACTCGCCCTTCGCGCAATCGACGATGTCAAGGTGCTTTTCGAGCTCGCTGCGCTCGAGTTCGGTCATTTCCTTGAGCACGACGTTCTGGCTGAGCTGAACGTGAACGATGTTGCGAGCTCTGTGTTTCTCTACGGAAGTCATCGAAAGAGCCGCTGACAGTGCAGCGCGCAAGTGAGTGGTGGTGCCGAAAACAGGGCAAACCAAGTTTCACATCATAGTGCGGCAGCCCACAGCGCGGGTTGAGCGTCCCGGCGGCCGATGCACTGCGATAGGGCATCAGTGGTTCCCCTAGTACATGACCGCGGTCAAGAGTTTGCGCATGTCCTGACCGCGACACTAACGCCAATCCCACAGCGCCAAGGCCTTGTGGGGCTCGTCCAGCCCGATTCGATGGCTGTACATCCAGGAGTTCGACAGTTCTTGTTTCTTGTCGCGCGACTCATCTGCTCAAGCGCCAGGTTTTGTTTCGACCCTGATCGGCACCTCACCCCCGTCTGCGGACCCGGGTCTTGCGGTCAGACCACATATCAAGCCAGGAGACTTTCATGAATCAATCAATCGCTGCGAGCGTGGGATCCGGGGGCGCCGTCGCCGGCACCCATCATCCGATGCACCGCTGGGGCCAGCTGCTCATGGGCATCGTCTGCATGGCGATGATCGCCAACCTGCAGTACGGCTGGACGCTCTTCGTCAACCCGATCGCTGAAAAGCACGGCTGGAGCCGCGCCGCGATCCAGGTGGCGTTCACGATCTTCGTGCTGACCGAAACCTGGCTGGTGCCGATCGAAGGCTACCTGGTCGACAAGTTCGGCCCGCGTCCGGTCGTGCTGGTCGGCGGCATCTTGTGCGGCCTGGGCTGGGTGATGAACTCGTACGCCGGCTCGCTGACCATGCTGTACATCGCCGCGGCGGTGGGCGGCATCGGTGCGGGCGCGGTCTACGGCACCTGCGTGGGCAATGCGCTGAAGTGGTTCCCGGACCGTCGCGGCCTCGCCGCCGGCCTCACGGCCGCCGGCTTCGGCGCAGGTTCGGCGCTCACCATCGTGCCGATCTCGGCCTTCATCAAGTCGGACGGCTACGAGGCTGCCTTCCTGTACTTCGGCATCGGCCAGGGCATCATCGTGTTCCTGCTCGCGCTGTTCCTGACCCGCGCGCCGGACCACAAGAAGGTGACCGGCCCCGTCAACGCCAACGTGCAGCAGTCCAAGCGCGACTATTCGCCCTCTGAAGTGTTGCGCCACCCGATCTTCTGGGTCATGTACGTGATGTTCGTGATGGTCGCCGCCGGCGGCCTGATGGCCACGGCGCAGCTCGGCCCGATCGCCAAGGACTTCAAGATCGGCGACGTGCCCGTCAACATCATGGGCCTGGTGCTGCCGGCGCTGACCTTTGCGCTCGCCATCGACCGCGTGCTCAACGGCCTGACGCGTCCGTTCTTCGGTTGGGTGTCCGACCAGATCGGTCGCGAGCCGACGATGTTCATCGCCTTCGCACTCGAAGCTGTCGGCATCCTGGCGCTGTACAACTTCGGCCAGAACCCGGTCGCGTTCGTGATCCTGACCGGCCTGGTGTTCTTCGCCTGGGGCGAGATCTACAGCCTGTTCCCGTCGACCTGCGCCGACACCTTCGGTTCGAAGTACGCGGCCTCCAACGCCGGCCTGCTGTACACGGCCAAGGGCACGGCCTCGCTGCTGGTGCCCTTGTCCAGCGTGCTGGCCACGGCCACGGGCAGCTGGCACTCGGTGTTTATCGTCGCCAGCGTGATGAACGCGGCGGCCGCCATCCTCGCCTGGTTCGTGCTCAAGCCCATGCGCCGCGCACACATGAGCAAGCAAAGCTGACAAGCGAGTGACCGCTCACCCATCGGGCCTGCGCCCGGTGGGTGATTTTCGAGAAAGTTGACCGCGGTCATCCACCCCAAACGACCCTCTCAACCATAGTTCAGGCACGACATCCACGGCGTCTGAAGCCTGCAAAAACCCAAGGGGCCACCGCCCCGCAGCAGCCGACCCGCTCACACACGAACCCGAAGGAGACACGCATGTCCGCAGTTCTGACGGAAAAGCCTCTCGACACGACCACCGACACCCAAGCACAAGCCATGACCGACGGGTTCCACCTGGTCATTGACGCCCTGAAACTCAACGGCATCGACACCATCTTCGGCGTGCCCGGCATTCCGATCACCGACCTGACGCGCATGGCGCAGACCGAAGGCATGCGCGTGATCTCGTTCCGGCACGAGCAGCACGCCGGCAACGCCGCTGCTGCCGCAGGTTTCCTGACCCAGAAGCCGGGCATCTGCCTGACGGTCTCGGCGCCGGGCTTTCTGAACGGCCTGACCGCGCTGGCGAACGCGACGACCAACTGCTTCCCGATGATCCTGATCAGCGGCTCGAGCGAGCGCGAGATCGTCGACCTGCAGCAAGGCGACTACGAAGAGATGGACCAGCTCGCGATCGCCAAGCCGCTGTGCAAGGCGGC
>Ga0307509_10003392_pt1 | contig 24260 bp, 15 predicted proteins | sample 10_EM_MG_FD_202245 | JGI IMG/M metagenome (GOLD analysis project Ga0307509, IMG submission 202245) | Populus trichocarpa ectomycorrhiza microbial communities from riparian zone in the Pacific Northwest, United States - 10_EM | ecosystem: Host-associated > Plants > Roots > Unclassified | place... | reverse complement strand
CCTCGTCAACGGGTCGGTCGCAGTCTCGGGCTATCGGTGAAGTAGTGGCCCCGGTGGCTCTGCTCTCTGGTATTGCACTATCTCCTGAGAGTCCTGTCCGGTACGGTCGGCATCGTCGAAAAGTCGGGATCTCGCTTCGGTCGCCTTCCCTCGCACTTCTCGGTTTGGGTCTACCCCTCCTTCTCCACTTCTCCTCACGGTCGGATCGGCCGGCACCATACTGCTTTGCTCTTTGGCTGGCACCCTACTGCTTCGACACCCTGGGCCTCTGTTCCCTTCTGATCTTTGGGCCTGAGTGATTGTCATGGCTGCAGGCGTGGCTTTTGCCTGTGATTGGGGTAGGGGTTTCAGGCCTGCCGGCTCTGTTGCCTCCGGGTGACATGCATTCCCTTCCGGTCTCGTTTCCGGTGGGCCTACGGTCGCTACTTCGCCCTACCACACACTTGCGTTTGTGTTGGTTTCTGTTACCGATCTTTCTCTTGGTGGTCTTGTCTGCCCTTGGGTCCGGGTCGTAAGAGCCCCAGGTACATATAAAGGTACCTCTTAGTGTGTGATCATTGGCCTACGGCATTGTCCTGCTGGCTCCTTGGCCCCTCCCCTGCTGCGGCAGAATGGGGTCAGTCGTGGGCTATGGGTGGGTTGTTTCTGGGTTCGGCTGGGATTTTTCTTCCTTGGGATATGTGAGGTTTCTGTACTTTCCTTGGTTGTTCACTGTTGGGGTGGGGAGTGTTCTTATGGGCTGCACGTCTGTGGAGGTTTTTTGGTTCGTTGTATTCAGGCCTGTACTTTCTTCTGTAGTTCCTACCCGTAGTCCCGGACGCTTTGGTGTCGGGCAGGGCCAGATGGCTTTAGCACAAGGGATGCGGGATGGACTGTAGGTGGAGGTTTTTCCTGTCTTAGAGCGATTTGCATACGGGAGTTTGTACCTTAAACAATACTAAAATGATACTAAAAAAAAAAAAGAAAAAAAGAGAAAAAAAAAGGTACAAAGACAGCACGCTCCGCGCCCTCTATTTTCCTCTCGCTTAAAATACATTCCGCATTCGGCCAACATAAACCTCAGGGTTTCGTCTTTATTTCTTCACGATACATCTATTGTGGCTTTTCACTTGGGCTTCATGATCAAGCGAAATATATATTTCACCTTTGCTGAGAGGATTTTTGTTCTGAAAAGTGAAACTGGTAGTTTGATTTTACTTTCTCTCTCCCCCTCCTCCTTGTCCTGATATCGTCTACCCCTCTCGCTTCCACTGGTGCAGGCCCAGCCTCGGCTGTTGGCCCTGCTCGCTCTGCCTCCTCTCGCCAGGACCGTAGGGGTGATCCTATCTCTCGCTCGTCGTCATCCCAGTCCAGTCATGTCTCTCTCTCCGGGGAGGCAGACAATGTCGCCAATATCCTGGGGCATGCTGCCAGGCTCGCTCGCCTTGACCCCGCTTCGTTCCCCACTGTCTAGAATGCCTCCGCCGCTACCTTCCCCGATAGTCAACTTGCTATGGCCCCCCTTCTCGCCCAACTCATCGCCATGGTTAATGACCTTGGTGCCTCTGTTACCTTCTTGACTTCGCAGGTTGAGTCCCTCGCCTCCGCTCAGGTAGAGCACTCTGCCACCCCCTCACCACCAGCCACATCCAACCTAGAGGCGTCCCTCAAGGACTGGTCCTCTCGTGTTGCTGCTCTCTCCTCACACCGCGCCACACAAGTGGCACCCCCGTTGCCTCAAGCCCCACCCCCTCCTGCCCCCGCGGTCCAAGCTAAGCCTGCTCAGCAGAAGAAGAAATTAGCAACCCGGCTCTCGTCTCGCACGGTCACCACCCCGGACTTTCCCTTTCTTTTCGAGGGCAAATGGTATGGCAACCCAGACAGGTACGCCAAACGCCACCCTGACTCACCTCAAGCCGCTATCCTTTTTGCCTCACGGCATGCCCAGTCAGAGGAAGCCAAGCTTTACTCCGAGAGATACCCAGCCACCTCACTCTTCCATACCGGTCCACCACCCGGTTTCACAGTCTCTGATCCCCCGTAGCCCCAAGAACAAACCTGGGCACAGGTTACCAGGAAGGGCGGTAAGGGCAAGAAAGCCGCTACTGCAGCACAAGTCACTCCGTCAAGCAAGAGTAGTGTCCCCAAAGGACCCCCACCGCTCCCAGCTGCACAACGCCGTTTCTTCGCCCCCCGCGCCCCCCCAACCCTCCTGAAAGATTGTTTTGTCATGACTGCTACCCTACCCGACATCATGGCCGCTGTGCTTAAAGAAGCCAACTGCTCCCTCCCCCGTTCCCTCACTGCTTCAGTTAATCGCAATGGTGCTGTTACTCTCACAGCCAATCCATACACCCCATCTTCTTCTTACTCCCCTTTTTTCGATGCCATGACTAAGAAGCTCAACCAGAGTTTCCCTGTTGGGGATAACCCGTTTCAGGTTTTTAGGGAGGCACCCACAAGTGTCGAACTCCTCATCCACGATCTTCCTCTTTCTATTCTTCCGAATGAGCCCACTGACCTCTTCCCTTCTCTCCTTGAATCACTCAGCAATGCTATTGACGTCCCCATTTTTGGGGCTAGATTCTTCCAGTCAGACCCGGCGAAAAGGGCCGAGAAGCGCACAACCTCGGCGGTTGTTGCAGTCGACCCACTTGATGTTTCCCGGTTTGGTGAATCTATCCGACTTTGCTCTCGCGGCCGCACGGTCGCCCCCACCTACTCTGCCTCCATGTTCACCCAGTGCAGAAAGTGCTGGCGCTTTGGACACTCTGCTCCTTTATGCAAAGCGGAGGCACAAGCTTGCCCGATCTGCCCTCTCTTCAATCACCGTTCTGCCCACAGATGCGCTAACCAAAGCTGTCCGAAAGGAGGCATTGAGAAGTCTGTCGTAGGATGCTGCAATGCCTCCCCTCCTCTTTGCGTCAACTGTGGTGGCCAGCACGCCTCCTTCGATGGCACTTGCCCCGTCCGCCACGAAATCCTCTCCCCTCTCCGTCCTTCCAGGGACCAAGATATTGCGGACACCGCCGATGTGGGCCTCCCTCAAACCACCCCTCAGGGTCCAACTGCTCCTTCAGTGGTGCCGGCTACTCCAGCCAGACACGGCCCTTGTTTCCCCCCCTGCACCGAATCTACCCACCCCGAGACCGTTAGACTCGTTCGCAGTGCGTCCGCCCAACCTAACCTTGCCGCTCCCCTCCCCCGCAGGAATCTGTTTGGTCCTGGCAGCACCCTCATTCGAGCTAGGACCGGTGCCGACTGGAGCGAGCCCGCCCCAACCGACTTCCACATCGATCTTTAGATGTCGACCTGCCCAGCCCCAACACCGAGTCCTTCACCATCCCAATCATTCCATTATCCTGGTTGTTTAAATCTTTCCATTGTTCAGCATAATTGTCTCGGTAGCAGTAATGTTTTTCAAAAACTCTTTTTAGTTTTTTTACTTTGGTAGAAAATTCTCCTCATATTGTTGCTCTTCGGGACATTCCGCTTTGGAGGAATTGTCCTCCTGTTTTGCGCAATTATAAATGTTTTATTCCCCCTGCAACTGACAGCTATAAACCCCGAGTGGCAACTTATGTCCACAAAAGGTTACTAACTGTGATTTCTGTTCTTCCATTGGTTTTTGAAAGGGGCGACCTTATGGCGGTGAATTTTCACTCCCCAGAGGGACTTTTTGATACGTCTCTTAATTTGTTTCGTTTGCACAATGCTTTTTTTATCCCTAATGGTCACATTAGGTCCGTTTCTCCTGTTGATTTATTTCCCCAGCATGATTTTCCTACACTCGTCCTTGGGGATTTCAACATTCATCACTCCGCCTCAGACACGACTCGTCTACTCTCCGATCACGACCAATTTATAAGTTCCCCTTACTTCGACAGGGCATCAGCTTATTTGTTTTCTCTCCTCAGCACACCCGGGATCTACACTAGGTTCCTATTCACCACCAACCATCGCCCGGCAGTTCTTGACTTGTCCTTTGCCAACTCTGCCCTGCTGCCGTATTTCTCCTCCAGGAACCCCTCCCTCCCCCATACCGGTTCGGATCACACCGCCCTCACAATCATTTTCTCCACTCCGCTCCTAAAGCCCCCGCCAAGGGGCCAAAACTGGAAGTATACGGACTGGGACCACATCTCTCCTCTGCTTGCCGATTTGTCACTCACGGCCCCCCCTGCTCTCCCTACCCTACACACACTTGACCTTTGGTTCGACGACAGCCTTGCCAAGATCACTCACCTTATCACCTCCAACACCCCCACCAAACTCCCGTCCTCCTACGTCAAACCGTGGTGGACTCCAGAACTTACACAGCTTCGCCGCATACATCATCATACCTCCCGCCTCATGAGAAAGAACCAGGCCTCGCCCGCCATGGCCCGGGCGGCGCGAAATACGTAATTCAAAGCCATCCAATCAGCCAAAAGAGTCCACTGGTGGCAGTTTCTGGCCGATGTTAACTCGCGGTCAGTTTGAGATGCTAGAAAAATTGCAGCTGGCAGAGCTCCTGACCGTTTCCCCACACTTGAAAACACCTCCTCCCCTACCGAAATTAACAACACCCTTCTACAACACTTTCTTCCTCCCAGACCCACTCCTTCCCCTCCCCTCATCCTCCCTGCATTGAAGGACCTCCCCCCAGTTTTACCATCGGAAGTGTCCTCTGCACTTCGGAAATCTTCGAACACGTCAGCCCCTGGTCCAACTGGCATTCATTACTCTATCTGGAAGCGGGTCCATAAGGCCAACGAGCGGATCCTGCCATCTCTGTTCACTCCCCTCCTCACCCACGGATACCACCCCCTAGCCATGAAGAAGGCCAACGGCATTGTCCTGGATAAACCGGGCAAACCTGATTACAGTACTCCTGCTTCTTTTCGCATCATTGTCCTACTCGAAACCGTCTCCAAGATACTCGAAAGACTGTCTGCGCTTCGTCTCGCCGGAACCGCCCGCTCTCTTGGCCTCTTACACCCCAATCAATGTGGGTCCCTGGCCGGTCTGTGCTGTTTCGATGCTGTTGCTACCCTCACTCACGAAGTACGCCTTCTTCAAGATGCTTCCTTCAAAGTATCGACTCTTGTTCTGGACGTCAAAGGTGGTTTCGACAATGTCTGTGCAAACAAGTTGGCTAGTATCCTCGCTAAGGGTGGGGTCTCCGCCTATCTGGTTGCCTGGATTAAGTCTTTCCTCTCTAGCCGCCAATGCCGTCTCATCTTCCCAGGTGCACCTAAGGTCTGTTGCCCGGTCGCTGTTGGCACCCCTCAAGGCTCTCCGATTTCTCCTCTTCTCTTTGTGCTTTATGTAGCCAGCCTCCACCCCACCATTCCTCAAGGTCTGGTGATTTCTTACGTCGACAATCTCACCATCACCATTAGCTCTGACTCTGTTCGTTCAAACATCCGCGCTCTTCAATACTATTTCGGCATCATCCAAAGGCGGGGTGCCGACCTGGGGGTGGCCTGTTCCGTCACCAAAACTGAACTCGTTCACTGGAGAACCTCGAAGGACCGCTCCGATGTTTCCTTTGCCCCCATAGTGATTAACGACATGCTTTTTCCTCCATCACAAGCTGTAAGATGGCTTGGCTACTGGCTCACGCCGGCGATCCAGACCTCTATCCACTTCCGAAGACGGCTGGCACTTGCCCAGGCCTCTTTCACTACAATCCAGCAGCTTAGCGCAGCTGGCAAAGGCCTCTCCTCCTGGTGCCACAGAAAGCTAGTCTTTGGCGCCATACTTCCGATCCTCAGCTTGGGCTGCGACCTCTTTATCCCAGACGCAGGCACACTCAAGAAACTCGACTCTTTCTGGCACGGGGTGCTCCGGTGGACAACCAATTGCTTCTACAATACCACCCGTGGCGCTCTATATCGGGAAGCCTCACTGCCACCCATTTCCTCAATATGCAAGCACCCCCGTTGGTCAGCTGCCCTTCGCTTGGTCTGCGGCTCTTCGGAATTCAATCCTGCCACCACCCGGATACCCGCCTCTGTTCCTACCTGGGACCAGGGACGTTCTGCGGATGATCATCATTTTCTCTTCCAGGGCTCTTCCAAAGCCATCCACCCTACTTCATGGCTCCGTCCGGCGGTTAATTCTGCCAAGCACCTGCCTCTAGACTCCTTGTGCCACAAAGCTTCCGACCTTGTTGCGCAGATCCCTATTCTCCCACTTGTCTCGACTGATATCATATCGCTCCCACTCTCAGGAGAACCCTCCACCACCTACCACGCCCTCAGAACTCCTCTTCTGGAGTCACTTCTCACCGACTGGCTGTGCGCAAGTGCGCCAGTGCCCCTCTCTTACCCGTACAGTGCCTGCCTCACTCCTCACGCCTTTACTGGCCTTCCACGGTTTTTATGCGGCCGCATTCATCAGATGCCCACAGGTGCCAGCCACCTTGCTGCTCATGTCTCCTGGAGGAACAGAAACTCTAGCACCCTCTGCCCGTTCAGTGAGGAAGACGATGAGTCCTTCCAACATGCGATTCGCCTCTGTCCCGCTAAGGTCCAGCCTCGCCTCACCCATCTCTCAGGTGTGGATGATAGTGGCCCTGACGCTCCTCTCTGGTACTCGGTCCCCCTCCTTAGAGGGCTGGCTGAGTATCTCTACGCTACCCGCACAGGTTTTCCTCCAGCCATGTTGCGCATTCGAGCCAGTACTGCTGCTCCTGAGCCGGGGTCGGACTCTGGTAGTTCTTAACATCTTAAACTCCCTAGCTCGGCCCTGGCCTTCTAGGTATAGCTACTTTTATCTTCCCTGATTGAGTTTTTTTTTTTTTTTTTTAGGGTATTTTTCTCTTTGGTTTATGAGTTTCCTTTGTTTCTAGCTGGCTGCGGCAGTGGGCAGGTAGGGCTGAGAGGTTTTAGTTCTTTTTGAATATTTTTCTTATGAGTTATAAGGAGGATTTTACTTTACTTGTGATTTGTTAGTCATCGATGGCGATGCGACAGGGTTCTGATGAGCCCGCCTGGAGAGTTTTTGCACGCGTTGTTTGAGTTTTGTTGTTTCTTTTGTTAGTTTTTGGAATTAAGGTTTTTATATGCCATAGCCCGAGCTGCATGCAGGATTTTGTACCTAAATCAATAATCACATGATTCAAAAAAAAAAAAGAAAAAAAAAAAAAGAAAAAAAAAAAGAAGGTACAAAGACAGACACGCTCCGCGCCCCCTATTTTCCTCCTGCTTAAAATACTTACGGCATTCAGCCAACATAAACCTCAGGGTTTGGTCTTTATTTCTTCATGATACATCTATTTTGGCTTTTCACTTGGGCTTCATTTTCATGTGAAATATATATTTCACCTTTGATGGAGACGATTTTTATTCTTGGTAAGTCAAACTGGTGTTTGACTTTACTCTCTCCCTCCCCCTCCTCCCAGTCCTCCGGCCTGGCCTGTTGGCCTTGCCCTGATGTCGTCTACCCCTCTCGCTTCCACTGGTGCAGGCCCGGCCTCAGCTGTTGGCCCTGCTGGCTCTGCCTCCTCCCACCAGGACCGTAGGGCTGATCCCATCTCTCGTTCGTCGTCATCCCAGTCCAGTCATGCCTCTCTTTCCGGGGAGGCTGACAATGTCGCCAATATCCTTGGGCATGCTGCCAGGCTCGCTCGCCTTGACCCGGGTTCGTTCCCTACTGTTTACAATGCCTCCGCCGCCACCTTCCCCGATAGTCAACTCGCTATGGCCCCCCTTCTCGCCCAACTCATTGCCATGGTTAATGACCTTGGTGCCTCTGTTACCTTCTTGATCTCGCAGGTTGAGTCCCTCACCTCCGCCCAGGCAGAGCACTCAGCCACCCCCTCACCACCAGCCACATCCAACCTGGAGGCCTCCCTCAAGGACTTGTCCTCTCGTGTTGCTGCTCTCTCCTCACACCGCGCCACACAAGTGGGACCGCCACTGCCTCAAGCGCCACCTCCTCCCGCCCCTGCCGTCCAAGCCAAACCTGCTCAGCAGAAGAAGAAACTCGCCACCAGCCTCGCGTCTCGTACAGTCGCCGCCCCGGACTTTCCCTTCCTCTTTGAGGGAAAATGGTATGGCAACCCGGACACATATGCCAAACGCCACGCGGACTCACCCCAAGCAGCTATCCTCTTCGCTTCTCGCCACCCCCAATCAGAGGAAGCCAAACTTTACTCTGAGCGTTACCCAGCCAACTCTCTCTTTCATACCGGTCCCCCCCCTGGTTTCACCATTTCTGATCCCCCGCAGCCCCAAGAACAAACCTGGGCACAGGTCACTAAGAAGAGCTGTAAGGGCAAGAAAAACGCCACTGCAGCACAAGTCGCTGCGTCAACCAAGAGTAGTGTCCCTAAAGGGCCCCCACCGCTCCCCGCTGCTCAACGTCGTTTCTTTGCCCCCCGAACCTCTCCAACCCTCCCGAACGATTCATTTATCATGACTGCTACCCTCCCCGACATCATGGCCGCTGTTCTTAAAGAGGCCAACTGCTCTCTACCCCTCTCCCTTACTGCCTCCGTCAACCACAATGGGGCTCTTACCCTCACAGCCAATCCCTACACTCTGTCTTCTGCTTACTCCCCCTTTTTTGATGCAATGACTAAGAAACTTAATCAGAGTTTCCCGGTTGGGGACAATCCGTTCCAGGTTTTCAGGGAGGCAGCTACAAGTGTCGAACTCCTAATCCACAATCTTCCTCTTTCTATTCTCCCGCACGAGCCTACTGACCTCTTCCCCTCACTCCTTGAATCAATTAGCAATGCTATTGACGTCCCCATATTTGGGGCTAGATTCCTACAGTCAGATCCCGTGAAAAGGGCTGAGAAGCGCACAACCTTGGTGGTTGTGGCAGTCGACCCACTCCATGTTTCCCGGTTCGGTGAATCCATCCGGCTCTTCTCCCGTGCCCGCAGGGTGGCGCCCCCCTACTCTGCCTCCAAATCCACGCAGTGCCGGAAGTGCTGGCGTTTTGGTCACTCTGCTCCACTATGCAAGGAAGAGGCACAAGCGTGCCCGATCTGCACTCTCCTCCATCACCGCTCCGCCCACAGATGTGCTAACGAAAGCTGTCCGAAAGGGGGCTTTGAGAAGTCAGTTGTGGGATGCTGTAAGGCCTCCCCCCCTCTCTGTATCACCTGTGGTGGTCAGCATCCCTCTTTCGATGGAACCAGTCCCGTCCGCCGCAAAATGCTCTCCGCTCTCCGTCCTCCTAGGGATCAACACATTCCTGATGCCCCTGATGCAGGCCCCTCCCAAACCACCCCTCAGGGTCCAACCATTCACCCTGCTGTACCGGCCACTCCAGCCAGGCACGGTCCTCATTTCCCTCCCGCTAGTGAATCTACCCAACCTGAAACCGTTAGAATGGTTCGCAGCCCGTCCGCCCAGTCTAGTCTCGCCACTCCCCTCCCCCGCAGGAACCTCTTTGGTGCTGGCAGCACCCTCTTCAGAGCTAGCACCGGTGCCGACTGGAGCGAGCCCGCACCGACTGCCGTCCACATGGATCTTTAGATGTCGAGAGGCCCAGCCCCACCACAGAGTCCTTCACCATCCTAATCTTTTCATTACCCTGGTTGTTTAAATCTTTCCATTGTTCAGCATAATTGTCTCGGTAGTAGTAATGTTTTTCAAACTCTTTTTAGTTCTTTTACTTCGGTAGAAAGTTCTCCTCATATTGTGGCACTTCAGGATATTCCCCTTTGGAGGAATTGTCCTCGTCTTTTTCGCAACTATAAATGTTTTTTTCCTCCAGCAACTGACAGCTATAAGCCTCGGGTTGCAACTTATGTTCACAAAAGGCTTTTAAGTGTTATTTCTATTCTTCCATTGTTTTTTGAACGGGGCGACCTCATGGCAGTGAATTTTCACTCCCCTGAGGGGCTTTTTGATACTTCTCATAATTTGTTTTGTTTGTACAATGCTTACTCCATCCCTAGTGGTCACACTAGGTCAGTTTCTCCTGTTGATTTGTTTCCTCAGCATGATTTTCCTACACTTGTTCTTGGGGATCTCAACATTCATCACTCCGCTTCCGACCCGTCTCGTTTGCTTTCCAACTACGATTAGTTTATAAGTTCACCTTATTTCGACAGAGCATCGGCGCAGTTGTTTTCTCTCCTTAATACACCCGCAGTCTACACTAGGTTCCCTTTCACCTCTAATCATCGCCCTATACTTCTTGACTTGTCCTTTGCCAATACTGCCTTGCTCCCGTTTTTTTCCTCTTGGAACCCCTCTCTCCCGCCAACCGGTTCGGATCACGCCGCCCTCACAATCATTCTCTCCACTCGACTCCTGCAAGCCCCACCCAAGGGCCTCGACTGGAAGTACACGGATTGGAATCTCATCTCCCCGCTGCTCGCCGATCTTACGTTTGCGGCTTCCCCTGCTCTCCCCACTCCGCACTCACTCGACCGATGGTTCGACGACTGCCTTGCCAAGATCACACACCTAATCACCTCCAACACCCCAACCAAACACCCCTCCTTCTACTCTAAACCGTGGTGGACCCCAGAACTTACACAGCTACGACGCATCCATCACCATACCTCCCGTCTCATGAGAAAGAATCAGACCTCGCCCACCCTGGCCAGTGTAGCTCGCAACACGTATTTCAAGGGTATCCAATCTGCCAAAAGAATCCACTGGTCGCAGTTTCTGGCCAACGTTGACTCACGATCTGTCTGGGATGCCAGAAAGATTGCAGCCGGCAGAGCCCCTGATCGTTTCCCAACACTCGAGAATGCAGCCTCCACCACGGAAATCAACACTACACTTCTACAACACTTCTTCCCTCCTAGACCCTCGCCTCCTCCTCCCCTCATCCTTCCTGCTTTTAAAGACGTCCCTCCAGTTCTACCAGCAGAAGTGTCCTCCACACTTCGAAAATCCTCCAACACGTCAGCCCCTGGCCCGAGTGGTATTCCTTACTCTGTCTGGAAGCAGGTCCATAAGGCCAACAAACGGCTCCTTCCGTCCCTGTTCACTCCTCTCCTCACCCATGGTTACCACCCCCTCGCCATGAAGAAGGCCAACGGTATTGTCCTAGATAAACCAAGCAAACCTGACTACTGTACACCTGCTTCCTTTCGCATCATTGTCCTGCTCGAAACTGTCTCTAAAATCCTCGAAAAACTTTCTGCTCTTCGTGTTGCCTCCGCTGCCCGCTCCCTTGGCCTCCTGCACCCCAACCAGTGTGGGTCCCTGGCCGGTCTGGGCTGCTTCGACGCTGTCGCTACTCTCACCCACGAAGTCCGCCTGCTTCAGGCCACCTCCATCAAAGTATCTACTCTCTTCCTGGATGTCAAAGGTGGATTTGACAACGTCTGTGCAAACAAGCTGGCTACTATCCTCACCAGAGGAGGTGTCTCTGCTTACCTAGTTGCCTGGATCAAGTCTTTCCTCTCCAAATGCCAGTGCCGGCTCATATTCCAAGGCGCACCTAAGGTTTTCTGCCCGGTCGCTGTTGGCACCCCTCAAGGCTCTCTGATTTCTCCCCTCCTTTTTGTGCTCTACATAGCCAGCCTCCACCCGACTATCCCCCAAGGCCTGGCGATTTCATATGTCGATAACCTCACCATCACGGTCGGCTCGGACTCTCTACGTTCGAACATCCGATCTCTTCAATACTATTTCAGCAGTATTCACAGACAGGGTGCCGACCTGGGGGTGGCTTTTTCTGTCCCCAAAACTGAATTTATTCACTGGAGAACTCCGAAGGACGGCTCGGATGTCTCCTTCACCCCCATTGTGATCAACGACATGCTTTTTCCACCGTCTCAAGCTGTGAGGTGGCTTGGCTATTGGCTCACCCCTACTCTACACTCCTCTGTTCATTTCCTGAGACAGCTGGCACTTGCAAAAGCCTCTTTCGCTACAATCCGGCAGCTTAGTGCAGCTGGTAAAGGCCTCTCCTCCTGGTGCAACAGAAAATTAGTCTTCGGTGCCATCCTTCCTATCCTCACCTATGGCTGTGACCTGTTTGTCCCCGACAGGGCTACTCTTAGGAAATTCAACTCCTTCTGGCATGTAGTGCTCCGATGGACGACTACCTGCTTTTATACCACCGCCCTCGGCGCTCTGTAGCGGGAGGCTTCGCTGCCCCCCATTTCCTCTATCTGCAAACACCGACGTCGGTCAGCTGCCATCCGCCTGGTCTGCGCCCCTTCAGAATTCAACCCTGCCACCGCCCGGATACCTGAGTCTGTGCCCACCTGGGACCAGGGTCGTTCTGCGGACGATCATCGCTTTCTCCTTGTTGGCTTCTCCAAAGCCGTCCACCTTACTTCCTGGCTTGGCCCGGCGGTTAATTCCGCAAAGCACCTACAACTAGACTCTTTGTGTCACGAGGTTTCAGACCTCATTGATGAAATCGCTATCCTCCCACTCGCTTCAACCGATCTCGTAGAGCTCCCGCTGTCGAGGATTCCTTCCGTCACCTACCAAGCCCTCGGAGTTCGTCTGCTACATTCACTTCTCGCTGACTGGTCAGACCTAAGTCCGCCAGTGCCCCTCTCATATCCTTATAGTGCCAGCCTCACTCCCCACGCCTTTACTGGCCTTCCTCGGTTTATATGTGGCCGCATTCACCAGATGCGTTTGGGTGCCAGCTACCTTGCCGCGCATGTCTCCTGGAGGAACAGGGACTCCAGCACACTCTGCCCGTTCTGTGAGGAAGACGATGAGTCCTTCCAACACCCAATTCTCCACTGCCCCGCTAAGGCCCACCCTCGCCTCACCCACCTCTCAGGTGTGGACGACATTGGCCCTGACGGTCCCCTCTGGCTCTCAGTTCCCCTCCTCCGAGGGTTTGCCGAGTATCTCTACGCTACTCGCACGGGTTTCCCTCCAACCATGTTGCGCATTCGAGCCAATACTGCGACTCCTGAGCCGGGTTCGGACTCAGACAGTGCTTAACACAAAACTCCCTGGCTCGGCTCCGGCCTTCTAGGTATTTCTTTTTCAAAAAACCTCCCCTGCTCGAGTCTCTCCTCAGGGTATTTTCTATACAGTTTATGGGTTTCCTTTGTTCCTGTTTGACTGCGGCGGTGGCCAGGTAGCGCGGGGAGGTTTTACTAGTTGTGAGTGTTTTTCTTATTTGGTTATAAGGAGAACTTTACTTTACTTTTCTTTTGTTAGTCATCGATGGCGATGCGACAGGGTTCTGATGATCCCGCTTGGAGAGTTTGTGCACATGTTGTTTGAATTTTGTTATTTTCTTTGTTAGTTTTTGGAATTAAGGTTTTTTATATGCTATAGCGCGAGCTGCATGCAGGATTTTGTACCTAAATCAATAATCACATGATTCAAAAAAAAAAAAAAAAAAAAAGTACAAGAACTCGCGGGCAGCGCTAGCTATGGCGTAAACAAAACTATACTACTGGCACCAGGGAAAAAGCCATCATCCCAAGTCCCTCTGGTATGAAACCGACCGCACATATCGCCCGAAGAATCCTCACTCCTCCTTCATGTGAACACCGAGACGATTGGAAAACAACAGGAAAGCAGGAAACAACAGGAAAACCCTTGCCATAGACTTCCAGATCTTTAACAAAGTAAATCTAGCCTAAACGCTAGAATGAAGGGGGAACTACTAGAAAGGAAACCAAATAGAGGAAGAAAAACAACACTCAAGAGGGGCCGGCCAAAAGTAGCACACACGCGCTGGCGACCGAAACAATTACTCCGAGCCCAAGGCGTTGACATCGTCCAAGGAGCTAGTGCTATACCATGGAAGAGCATAACCAAGGATGCGACAGTGGCAGCAGTGGGGTCGAGAGGAGCCACCTACTAGTAAGGTACCAGCTGAGGGAGCGGAGTGTAGCTGTAACCGAGCAACGGGACGAACACCGGAGAGGAGGATGGAGGGGTAGACCCAATACGCTAGAAACGACCGACTAGAGCAACCGCGGCCCATGCCTTTCCGACAGCGAGGCGAAAGATGAGGCCGTGACGTTACTAACCGAGGTGTTCCCCGACCAGGCACACATAATCGAAACAGTGAAGTACTTCGCAAGGGGCTTGGAAGACAGCAGCGCCGACCGTAAACGAAGCAAGAGGGGTTGCCGACCATGCAAAACATAAGCGAGGTGCAAAGGTGATGCGGGGAAAAGGGGGAGCAACGAACTTCATAAGCGGGGGTCAACGATGAACGAAGGCAAGAACCCCGAGGAGGGGGGCCAAGAGGCCTGGAGGAGGAGGAGAGGAGGTAGCGTCACTCCCCTAGGCAGAAGCCATCAAGGGGGAGGAGAGGGGTGGCGGAGGATCCCACGAGGATTTGCCTGGTGTTGAGATTTCAATCGCCGGAGGTGTAGAGGAGATGGTTCGTGACTAACTACTGTGACCATTTTTCTTTTTTTCTTTTTTTCTTTTTTCTTTTTCTTTTTTTTAAATCATATGTTCATTGTTTCTACGGTACAAGAAATGACATGCATCTTTAACGATATGGCCAAAACAAAACCGAAAATCAAAGTAACCATCAACAAAGGAAATAACCGTAACCATTGCCCCCAAAGCAACCAATAATCGTCGCAACGCAGCCGTAGCTAAAATAAATGAAAGTATAAAACCGCTTAACTAGTCTCGAGGGCCAGGGGCGGGCAGTGGGGTAGAGGGAAAGAGGGGATTTGCGGGAGTGTGGAGGGAGGGAGCAAGCGGGGGCATCCCGGGAGGGAAACCAGTGGCGGTGGTGCGGATGAACTCAGGCAGGGCAATGAGCAGCTGCTGGTCGGACCAGATTGGGGCCTCAGGAGCCAAGTGTGAGACGCCTTGGAGGAGGCGGGATCTCTGACGGGCGGAGGAGGGGCAGGACAGAATGGCATGCTCGAAGGTCTGCGGTGCCTCAGAGCATAAAGGGCAGGAGGTGTCGGTACCAGGGGTCTCCCACGAGGGGTGCGCCGCGAGGTAGCTTTTCCCAGAACGCATCTGGTGTACCCTGCCAGCAACAAACTTGCCCAAGCCCATGAAGGGATAGGGCCGCGTGGAGGGCGGATAGGGGTAGTATGGGGGGGCTGGGGTGGCGGACCAGTCTGAGAGGAGGAGTTGTTTAGCCCTAAGTTTAAGGCGTGCGTACGATGGGACAACCCCGGGTACCGGGGGTAGATAGTCTGTCAAGTGGAGGGAGATGGGTGGTAGGGTAGCCACGTCGTGGACAAGGGGGGCAGCTGCTTTGGCCAAGGCTGTGATGGCATTGTGACGATACCTCGGATTCTTTAACTTGTCCGGGGCAGAACGCCAGTCGAGGTTAAAGAAGAGGTAGGGTTGGGAGGTAATTTTCCCTCGTGCTATTGAGGCGGACCGGTGCGGCGAGAAGGTGGGGACAGACCTAGGGAGGCGTGCTGTGGCAGGGTTTATTTCCGGAGGGGAGCAGATGAGCCTTAGGCCAGCAAGGCGGCGCTGGTGGCGTACAAGTATGAGTAGCGGGGGAAGACAGGCTTCCCTGTGCAAACATGTCAGGTTGGTGGAGGAGAAGCAGTTGGTGATCTACCTACAGACCCGATGCCAGAAAACAGACATTGGGCCCATGATAGACGGGGGGGCTCCAGACAGCGGACCCATACAGAAGGATAGGAGCAAGGAGCGAACGCGCCAGGGAGAGACAAAGGTAGGGGGGAAGGCCCATCCCAGGGGGGGAGAGGCGGCGGATCGTGGCCAGGGCGGCATTTGCAAGCGTGTACCTCCGGGAGAAGTGGGACCTTGGGTCAAAGGCGGGGGTGAAGATGAAGCCCAGCCACTTCAGGCGGGACTGTGGATAGAAGAGCCTAACTACTGTGACCGAGTCTCCGCTTTATATAGACTCTTCACACCAACAACCCTAACCCTGGTGACTCATACCTCGAGTCACGCAATGCTATGACTCATAACGAGTCATACCCGAAATCCATCAGATGACTCCTATGAATCACAGCCCAACATATCTTAAACCAATCGCGAAACATAAAACAAGTCAGGTGCGTAAAGCGCGTCACCTGAGTGAAACTCATGACTCATAATCTGAGTTACACGCAAAAGCCATTGCATCATTATGACTCACAATCGTGAGTCATCGAAATATCAATCAATCATAACACAATGATGACACGCAAGTGTGAGTCATGTGAGAACTTATGAGTCAACTGACTGCATAGTGTAAAAAATAAACATACCTTTGACTAATAACTATTAGTCATGTGAAATCTGCCTTGCATAGTCACGATGTGTTACAAGAAGCAACATTGGTTCCAATTATATGTGCCTCAGACATTACCTTTTTGACCAATTTCTTAGGAGATAAGAAAGCCTGGCCAACCTACTGGACAATTGGGAATATCCTATTGAGCACTAGGAATAGGGCCTGAAAACACGCAATAGTTCTTTTTGCGCTTTTGCCCATCCCACCAAAGATACTTGGTATAGCAACGAGGGATGTATGGCAAAGGCAGGTCAACAATAGGATCCTTTGTGATTGGATAGAAGCGATTTTTGTACCAATAGTTGCACTAGAGAACTCCAGACTTGAGGTTGAATGGGCCGATGGAAATGTCAAATTATGTTTTCCACATCTGTCAGCTTGGATTGCAGATCAGTTGAAAGATGTCACATATCACGGCATTTAACAAACTCACTGCGCAGTCTGCGAGGTGCAACACGAGCATTGAGGATCCTATATGAGACTTTCGGCGGCAAAACGAGATTATAGAAAATACGAACATCTTTTCAACAAATTCTGTGATAGCGATCAGCACGCAGGCAAAGAACTCACCGATCATGGCTTCCACTGGATTCCTAGCGTCTTTTGGAGACTTCCCAACATTCAACAATCAGACTTGCCCAAACCAGATATTCTCCACGTCCTGTACCTGGGAATATTCGAAACACACCTAATGAAATAGATAATCAGATTTATCAAGAAGTTAAACCAGTTACAATCATTCGATCCTATCTGGAAGAGTTTAGTTATTTACCCCGGCTATTCTGCTCTGAACACACAGTATAGCCGGATTATACAGTGGACTGGAAAACAGAGGAGAAATCTGGTTAAGGTGCGACTGCCGTGTTTTGCAGCCACACTACGTCATCCAAGTGCCATAGCATGTTCCATATTCGCTAAAACTCTGAGTTGTGTCCGATCGATCGTTGACTTTACTCTAATGTCACAATACAACAGCCATAACAATGAGACGATTCAATACCTTGAACAGTACTTAAAATTCTTGCATGATCACAAAGATGTTTTTAAGGAGTACCAAACAGATAGGTGCACTATGAGGGAAGTGCAGGAGGTCACTATTAAGATACAAAGTGAAAATAGTAAAGTACTGAATCAACACCGCCTTTCGGGGGCAACTGTTGCCAAAGGACGTTGAATTGTAGATCAACAGGGCCGTGATTTAGATGAAATTGTGGCAGATATACACGATAAGGATATAGACTTCAAGTTTGTTAAGATACATTTGTGGAGTCACTTCGGAGACCATGAGTGGCACTTTGGCAACATCCGAATATATTCTACTGAGTCTGGAGAGACAAGTCACAAAACGATAATCAAGGAGAGTTATCAGCGTTCAAATAGGAAGGATGCGAGTCATCAAATATTGCGAACATATACCAGACTTGATAGCTTCAGAATTCATGAAATGAATGTTGCAGCAGATATCAGATATCCCATTCAGGACGAATTAGATGACAAAGGACACAAATGGCAAGTCGGATCAGTAACCAGGGAACTAATAGGTTTCACTTCCACAGTCAAAACAATTTTTCAATTTAATAATACTTTGTGAAACTTGGCCAACCTTTTACACAATTAATATAAAGGGAAATTGTCGATAGGTTTTGAGGATAAGATGGACTTGGTTAAAGAATTCCCGGTCAAGATTTGCCACCTTTTACGCGTTCCGATACAGAATTTTCAGGACCCTCAGGATGTCACTTGGCACCTTCTTTGGTGTACAGGAACCGAGCTTTGGAGGTCAACAGGGTGCAGTAGGAATGATTGGGTATTGGTCGACTCAATCAATAGGAATAGTGATAGGGCAGTAAAAGGTGTTTATCCAGCTCACTTGGTATCGATAATGAAAGTTCGGGATATAAAAACTGGTTTGGTAGATAGACTTGTATTACTAGATAACGTAATTTACAGGGTTCCTGCTCAGTACCCAGATACCACTCACCATGGCAACCACTGGAACACCAAATGTATATTTTATTATCTACACAACTAGTACTGAGACCATATTGAAAATTTGTTAGAAAGTACTTTTAAATATGGAGAATCAGAATCTAGAGTTTATATTTAATAATAATAAAAAATGCATCTTGTATACTCACTTTATTCCAAACCGGTTCCAATATCATATTGGTTACAATAGTAGTAAAGAAAATTGAAACCAACCACAAAAATCATAGTTTAAGCAAATAATATAATCTTATAGGTCTTGTATTTGATGTATGAACTTCTTTGGTATTTGTTTGTAGCTATTGTGGATGGTACTAGGACTCGAAAGACGAGAATGGCTAAATATATATCTTATAAACCAGATAAGCTAATATCTTCTCCTTGGGTTTATGTAATGTTCCAATACTTTGTGATATACTTCGATTAAGTAATTCAGGATAGTATTCAAACTTTCAAGGCAGTTGATCAAGCTTTGCAAATTCTATTCCCTGGCTATTGGAGAGTAATTTAGAGAGATATACTACCCTCCAGCGTCAACCATGTAGGCTACACATGCAGGATAAGGCTGTTAGGCATACCGGAAGGCTTATGCTTTCTTTTAGCGAATAAAGACCTATAGTTACCCTACCTTAGGATTCTGAGTTCAAAAAAGACAAGCCAACACCACCCTCATGCACCAGCGTTGGGACGGCACTACATCGGCAGACGCTGTCGTAGTTGCGTCCCCTCACCAAAGACATGGTCATTGGAACCCTTCTTGTAACCCTGTATATGTCGCGGCCGTCCTTCCGACCAGATCCCATTCGCCGGATATATGAGGGAGGACCTTTGGCGAGCTTATGCAAGTGGTTCGAGCCAAATCGGTCAACGTCGCATAAGGTTACTGAGCACTGAAGACGAGAGTTGCGAAAGTGGTCACTAAGTAACGGGACGTTTTTATGGACAATAGTTAAGCAACACATTCTATACTCCAGGCTCTCGCGATGAAAGTCGTAGAAGTGAATGGTGTTGTTGGATGAGGTAGTTTGAGAAATCAGGCATACCCGCACTCACACACGTCAATAGTATTCTGCAATACTGACGAAACCATATGATAACAATATGACAATGGAGGGATAATGGCTATTGGAGCAATTATCATGACTGGTCTATCTTATGCCTCGCAGCGGTCGTGTGCAGAATGTATCTGCAATGCTGAGAGGTTTAATAACAAAGCTGGCCCCTTTGTCGGTTCGATCATGGAAACCATTCTGTGTATGCAATGGTAAGCAAGACTCCATGCCGATGAAGATGGATCGTAACTAATGAACTAATGTGTGGGAGCACCGTCAGGAAAATTCATGGTGTTGCGATTCAGAAGTCACAGTGAGATAACAGAATTGTCAGGGTCAAATGGTGTTCGCACTTTTAGAACAAGCTGGAGTTTGTTAGTAGGTACTTAGTTAGTATGAGAACTAGATGTAGCCCGCGACCACCCAAACACGGCATATAAATATCGAGGTGCCTCCCAAGCTATTTGAACATCATCAAGCAACGGAGAAGAGATCTTATCAATATAAGTTTTTACGTTAGAAAAATCTTTATCACTTTACCTACCTCTATTTGAAACATTGAGCCTTCCTAGACAATTTCCGTCTACGATGAAGATTATCGGCCTGAGTTATCTTGCAAGACTTTGAGATAGGCTCCAGCCTAAAAAGAGCTAAAAGCTGTCTTATATGGTCTACTCATATAGCTAAAGCTATAAAATGAGTTTTAGTCAGTTAAGACATTGGGCTTTAGAGATATCACGTCTTAACTGTAAAGATACTGAATTTTGCTCTTGATGTCAGGTATTTTTAGAGTTAAGGTGCTATATCTCTAAAGCCCAATGCCTAAACCGACTAAAACTCATTTTATAGCTTTAGCTATATGAGTAGACCATATAAGACAGCTTTTAGCCTTATCCAGCATGTGTAGCCTACATGGTTGACGCTGGAGGGTAGTATATCTCTCTAAATTACTCTCCAATAGCCAGGGAATAGAATTTGCAAAGCTTGATCAACTGCCTTGAAAGTTTGAATACTATCCTGAATTACTTAATCGAAGTATATCACAAAGTATTGGAACATTACATAAACCCAAGGAGAAGATATTAGCTTATCTGGTTTATAAGATATATATTTAGCCATTCTCGTCTTTCGAGTCCTAGTACCATCCACAATAGCTACAAACAAATACCAAAGAAGTTCATACATCAAATACAAGACCTATAAGATTATATTATTTGCTTAAACTATGATTTTTGTGGTTGGTTTCAATTTTCTTTACTACTATTGTAACCAATATGATATTGGAACCGGTTTGGAATAAAGTGAGTATACAAGATGCATTTTTTATTATTATTAAATATAAACTCTAGATTCTGATTCTCCATATTTAAAAGTACTTTCTAACAAATTTTCAATATGGTCTCAGTACTAGTTGTGTAGATAATAAAATATACATTTGGTGTTCCAGTGGTTGCCATGGTGAGCGGGATCTGGGTACTGAGCGGGAACCCCGTAAATTACGTTAGACTCAATGTTGAGAATTCAGGAAAGGTGCAACGACAGTATGGGGCTTGTTACCGTTACTTTAGGGACAGCTAAGGGGTCAACCGGAACAACCACAATAGTGGTTGGTATCAAACGGATTATCGGAATGGCGCATTTGGTAGAAGAGATTGCCAAACAACATAACAAATGTTGGTATGTAAATAATAGAATTGATTTAGACACCTTTAATAGAATATATTGAACAGATTACTGTACAAAAGTAAATTCTTTATGTGATCGCGGAAACAAAGAGAGGTGCAAAAGAGATGGCAAAAGTACATGTACATAGAGTAAATGGGTTAAGGAAATATGAGAAATAAGAAACCATTAAGCTAGTTTTGAGAGATTAAAAATGGACGATAGGAAGTCTAAAATATATACACGGGTGTGCAATAAGTGAGGTGAAAAAGAATTTTGTACACAGATATGGAAACTTGAAAAGTGAGTGGTAACACTAATGGGTTAGGTTCTGAGCTTAAGGAAGAGCTCCAGGGAGGCTCTAGGGAGACGGAGCCCATAACCGAGAAATTATCGGAGATAGAATTTGGCAAGGGTGGCATGAGCCTGAGACTGGGCAGAGTTATACTGGAGGTAGTCAAGGGCAAAGGGGCTGTACAATGGCCAAATGGGTCTAAGTGGAAAAACAAAAACACAACAGTCGTTGGTTATGCGAGAAGTAATCCCTAGCCAAGGAAACATGGGGCAAAAGAAAAAAGCAAACGATTGGGGATGGTGGAGGTAGCAATTGAGCCTCCTGACGGCTATAGGGGGGTTGAGACAATGGCGTAAATGGATGAGGGATGAGAGGGATAGGGAGAGAGGGTAATACCAGAAGATACAGGGAGATATGTATGTAATACATGAGGTGGAACTGGTTTTGCTGATGTTTTACATGTTCAGATAGAGAACCTTCAAGATGTTCAGGAGGTCACTTGCTGTTACAAATCGTGAGTAAGCAAGCAAGATTTCACATGGCTAATACTGATTAGTCATATGTATGTTTAGGTTTTATGCAATGAAGTCATTTGACTTATAGTTCTGACATGACTCACACTTGCCTGTCATTGCTATGTCACAATTAATTGATGTTTTATTGACTCACAATTGTTAGTCATAATTATGATTACAGGTATAACTTATATATAAGTCATAGGACCATGTGACTCAGAATGGATGAGTTACCAGGGCCAGGGTTGTGGGAAGAGGTCTATTTAAGGGTGGTGTGGGACTCTGTAGTTAGAGTTCTTCACGCAACCATCTAAGTTCTTTCCTACCTTATACTTTCAATATGAAATTACTCTACTTTTTATCTCTCACTTGTATGTAAGCAATTTAGTTCTATAATGATGGAAGCTCACCTACCTCTCTCGATTATAAGTTAATAGAATATAATATGAAAGACTATTGGATAGTCTTTACGTCTCCTCAATATAGGTTAGTCATACTTGAGCAGGCGGGCTATCAGATAGTCTTAGTAATTCGGAACAAACATACATCTGTCCTATAAGTGCATTAGATAGTGCCGGATAAGGTAAGTTAGGGAGTTGTTACCTGTTGCCTCTTAACTATAAGTAAAATGATTTCACTTGTTACCTTCTCAGTCTAAAGGAACTACATCAGCAAAAGGTTACCCTGGGAGGTTGCCTCATAGCAGCATCCTGAATACCTCCAGGCGCCCGTTCAAGTTACTGTGATCTGCTAATGGATGCAGCGTAATATCGCGTCTTCGTTGTCTCGGCTGGCATCTAGAGTAGTAGTACATTTTTTGTAAATCAGGTCTTCCCTGCACGGGTCATATACTACTGATCATCCGCCCTTGTAGTTTATGGATCTGGTGATTCTACTCTATAGCTTGTTAATTGATCGGTAGAGTTTATACTACTATACTAGCACTAGGTTCCTCCCTCAATCAATCCCCGACGCAAAATAGCATGGCAGATGCCTTCTGATATCCGGATCCCTTAATATACCTTGTTAAATGTTCTCAAATCTATACAGCAAGTGACAATCCAGCGCCAATCCCCCTCAGGGATAAGGTGGGCCAGGCCGAGAATTGTTCCTATGTCAACTACAGTAAACTCCCGACCATCATCCCTCACTTGGACTGTAACAAGGCTATGTACGTGGAATGACCCTATGATAGGTAGCTACAATGACTGTCACCTTAGCCCAAATGGTATACTAAGTGGTAACCAGAGGTGGTATGGTCTCATATACTTAGTATACAAATAGGTGGTAAACCTAGGACAAGGCTTAGGGAATAGTTGAGTGGCCTCGGGTACTCTACAAGGCAGGGTAACATTTCGGAATAAGTTCGGAAAAAGTCAAGGAATTTGAAGAAATGTTACACAGGCCTCCGAGACAACACTAGGTGCTGATAGGAGGACTTCCGTAGCTGTTAAAGGTACAAGAGGGCAAAGTTACTCTACCTTGTGAAGCTCACGATTATACCCATGGACTCCAATTACCCTACTGAAGAGTCCAAGTTAACCTACGTTCACTGGTAAAGTTATCCTAGAACAGAGAGGTCAATTGCCTCACATTCTACGGGCACTTAGAGGTTTATAAGTGCACACCCATCTGCGCAGGGAGGTCCCACGCCTGAGTAAGGGTGGTCCGCACCTGCAATTGAACTAGGACGGGTTTAGCTAACACCCCCCTCGGGCCCCAGCATTGGGACGGCCCGTCATAAGAAGATGGCTGCATATTTGCTCGTTTGCTAGTAAAATCAGGTTATTGAAGCGGCTGCCGTAACTCTGTATACGTCATCGCCGTCCATCCGACTGAATGTTGTTTGCAGGATATATAAGGGGAGTATAGGTAACCGCCAAAATGGGGTTCGCCCATGTATGGCCTCTCCGGCGCCTAGGAGTCTATCTTAGCCTACAGGTAGTAGGGTAGTCTTCCTAGTGGTACTTAGGTCGTCCAAGGAGGCCAGGGGGCTTTTGAGACAAATACCTCAGTAACCAGGCAGGACCTTCTCCCTTTGATTTCTAGCATTACTATGGGTTGTCAATGGACTCTTGAAGTATGAGTCTTATCACAGTAGAGTATGTCCCAAGAGGCTGGCAATGCGTAGTGCCCATTTAGCCAACCATCAGCTACATCTCACCGGTGGAGCTTGCATGTTTAATTATCATATTGGATAGTTGCGTAGATTCAATGATAGACTGCATAGCTTGTATAGATGAAACTACGACTGGGCCAGTGAGCCCACCACCTGGGTATTGACTCCGGTTGTTGTCATAACAGTTAGCCACTAGTATGACTTCGATAGGATGTAACGACCCTACGATAGGTAGCTACAATCACTATCACCCTAGCCCAAATGGTATACCAAGAGGTAACCAGAGGTGGTATGGTCTCGTATACTTAATACAAATAGCTGGTAAACCTAGGATAAGGCCTAGGGAATAGTTGAGTAGCCTTAAGGTACTCTACTAGGCAGGGTAACCTTTCGGGAGCACATTCGCATAAGGTCAAGAGAATTATGGGAATGTTACACGGACCTCCGAGGCGACTTCTGTGATCGTCCGGAGGACTTCCTGAGCGGTTAAAGGCATAAGAGGGCAAAGTTACCCT
>Ga0307509_10003391_pt1 | contig 24260 bp, 19 predicted proteins | sample 10_EM_MG_FD_202245 | JGI IMG/M metagenome (GOLD analysis project Ga0307509, IMG submission 202245) | Populus trichocarpa ectomycorrhiza microbial communities from riparian zone in the Pacific Northwest, United States - 10_EM | ecosystem: Host-associated > Plants > Roots > Unclassified | place... | reverse complement strand
CACTCATTTCGGCAGGGTTTTTCTTTTCGACAGCTTTGAAAGATTTTCGGTTCAATAGAATTCAGGTATTTCCCTTGATAGCACTCAGTTCCACTTCTGATGCGCCGGGCTCATAACCTGTTGGAGGTAGTTGCACGATTCGTTAGGAATGTGTTGAACGGAGGAGATGTTGGAGTTGTATTGAGTTGCGTTGTCTATGGAGGTTGCTAGCTACGGTTCCCTCTAGTAGGGAAAACTCTGCTCTCTACATGTGATACCCATATGTCTCCGCATATGCCCTAATCATCCGTGCTTGCCCTAGTAGAATGTTCACCCATCCACACTTCTGTGTTCCTCCATACATGCCCGCGCTGCCTATCAGCCTGCGGTATCTCTGCTCCTATAGCAGTGCTCTACTACTGGGATAATAATACCATCACAACACCGCTTGACGAAAATGCCAACGTAACAGCCCATCAACGGGTCTAAGTGGGTTTTTGAGGAATTCTTGGTCCAGGTGACGACCGGCGATATTATACCAGGTAGTCTCAGGCGAGAAACATACAATTTTGTAATTATCCTAGGTAAATATTAGCAATGAAAACCTGTCGATCTAGTGGCACATACGTCCGGATTAATCGACACATCATAGTCATCAAAAAGTATATGGATTTCTGAACTGAGCAATATCCCATTTTGAACAGAGTGGATATATCCGTCTGACTCATCGGCTGGTGGAATCGTGATCAAACTGTTGTAGTTACACTTATTCCAGTGTCCCTCATATGCCAAAGGGAAAATATGAGCGACTTCGAAGCAGGTCCATCTACCAAAGCGAGCCCCGTACACAATCTTTCCAGATATAACGCATCGGCGATCGCGCTGGCGTACAGCATCGCGAAACGAGGTAACACGAGTTCCAGACATCAACGAAAAGCAACGAAGCAGTGGAGCCTCTTCGGTGAGTGTGATGGAACCTGTTTAGAGTGAGTCATCATCGACAAGATAGTAAAAGAAAAGGGATACGAGGAAATGACAAAGGTTCAGAGAGAAAGACTATTCTAGAGACTTTTGGAGGGGGAGATGTGTATGCTTCGCTCACGATAGTGATGGACAACGAGGAAAGCAGAGAAGAGACCTACCATGACTGGCGATGAAGTAATTTCCCGGTTGAAGGGGGTCCCCATTCCTTTCAACCAGCTGCTCCTTATTGTCGCGTAGCTCGAAGGTATCGGTAAAAACACAGATAATCTCCACCATAGAGTAGAAATTGTCATTGGTAATGCCTTCCGCAACCTAGAGCCCTCCGAGCAGAGTATCCCGGTGGTTGGAATCATAGATGAAGACATTGCGATCATAAGTACGATCGATACAAAACATGTTTGACGATCTTGGCCGGTTCATATTTGGGTTCTAGTTGGGAAAGGGAAGAAATGAGTGCTCGGACAGGAGTGTTTGAGTCAGAAAGGCCAGAGATGCAAACACATACAGAAACCGGAAATCACGTGATCCTTAAAAGCAAACCATGTGTCACGTGCCAAACCAAGAACGCTAGCCCTAGTCAGGTCGCCATCCATGTCACGTTACCGTACTCGCCCGTAGTGGCCAAGAAAAACGCCGTCTACCGAACTTTGGTGAGATTTATCCCACTTACTTCGTCGCTAAATATCGGCAGACGGAGTGGCCAGCTTTGCATCGAATCGTGTGCTTCGTGGCTGAATATTCACCCAAGTGTGTAATTTTAGTTATCGTGCCGGTATGAAAAGAATGATGATACCCGTAGTTTTTTCATGCCACGCCGATGTATTGCAGCTGATATAATTGACATGATTCGTTTGACTCCTTCCTATCTTCCTCACTTCCTTTCCGTTTCCCACCAACTAACCGCGTAAGCATAGTGAGAACGGACAAGAGTGGGGTGAAGAAATCAAATAACCCAAGTTCAGAAGAAGGAGTATCTAAAATAACCAACCAATGGGGTGAGACAATATGCTTCCGAAGAATAAAAAAAGAAAAGAAAATAAGGGCAGCGTAAACGCCAAAAGCCAAAGCCAAATGAAAACATTCCTTTTCTACATCTTGCTTCCTTCCTTCCTCCCATCCCGCGCGCTCTTCCGGTCAAACTAGACGGGGTACTGATCCCAATTCGGCCCCTCAATCACCCCATCCAGCGCATTCTTGCCAAACTTGTACGTTTCCAATAACTCCTCGTGGTCAATACCCAGATGCCTCTTCCCGTCGCGTCCCTTGAACCAGCCGAAGCCATAAGTATGCCCCAATCGCCTGAGTTTCTTCTTTCGCACGGCGGTGCTCTCCTCCTCCGTACCTTCAAAGTCCACCAGCATCTTGCTCTGGTGTATGAACGCCAACACAGACGATATGGTTCCGGGCTGGCGGGGGAGGAAGGGGAATCGGCGAAGGTGTAGCACGAGACCCATTGTCAGGATTATCACGGAAAGGATTATAACGGCCAGGACAAAGGATACGGTGAAGCTGAGGTCGGACTCCTCGCCACCGGTGCTGTCCAGAGATCCCATTACCACGGTGAGGACCTCCACGAGGAGGGATACAAAGCCTACCCATGCTAGAAGAAAATGTCCCTTGCTAGCGGCCTTGAGCACCAGGAACCCGGGAATTGTGGCGGAGTAGTCTAGCGTTAAAACGCTACTGGGTGCGTGCCGGTTGAACAGGCCCCAGAAGGGTTCCAGCATGCGCATGTCCTTCTCTACGATTTCCCAGAGGGACTTTATTAACACGGATATGCCGGTTAGGACCCAGGGGGTTTGATCCACTACTACGCCGAATGGGCCGTAGGCCAGTGGTGTCAGGAGTCCACAGAGCGTGACAAGGAAGGCGATGAACGGGAGGCCACCCTTCAGACGGAGGATAAGGGGGTGCGGGTTCATTGCTTTGGGCGCGTTCACATCGCGCTCGTTTTCCTTGAGGAATTGGGCTTGCCAGAGGGCACCTTTGTGCAGGATGTATGTTCGTTTGTTGAGTTGCTTGTGGATCGTCTCCTCGGAGGCGGAGTCTAGGTCTTTAAAGTCCATTAGAATGTGCGACTTGTTCGCCATCGCAGCGACCCCCGCAATTCCGCTAGGATCTCCGAGCAGGCCGGAGCGACGACGGGATAAAACGACAAGCATTCCCACGCCCAAGAAGCAGATTATCGCCACGGTGGCTTCGAGGATTCGGGAAAAGTACTGATCAACCACTATTGTCTTTTCGATATCCATGTCGAGTTTTGGTTTGCCTGTGAGTGGGTCTATCATCTTCTTGCGCGCGCTCTGGGACGGGGTAATTTCGATGAACACGGATAGCAACACGGGAACCAGGGCGAATGCCAGGAGTGATGCTACGGATGAAGCCACCACGAGCCATTGCCGGTGCTGTATCGCGGCGACGGGAACGAGCAAACTCCAGAAGGTTTGGTATTCAATGTTTAGGGTACTTGCCGCGAGGGCTCCCTTAGATCCCTTGCTGAGCTGGTAATAAGGCTCAGTACGCTTCACTTCCGTATCCGTGATTTTCCAGAGGATACCGTATATTACGGCTATCAATGTCGGGAGGTACTTCCACATAGCAAAGGTTATCACTGTCAGGTCTCGGTCCACCAGCCGGAAGGAGGTAATTCCCGGTTTTCCGTTCTTGCGGATTAGGCCCCGGTTGGAGTATTGATAGAGGGTTTCCACACAAACGATTAGTGAGAGGGAGATTAGGAGGAGGAGGGCTATGAACCAGGGGCGCATCGATACGGGTTTCCAATTAGGAATCACACGTGCTTTTTTACCATATTAGCCGAGTTTACCTTTTTTATTTTTTGCGAGGAGATCTTACTTGGCGGGAAGAAGTAGGATTGTTTGTCGGCATTTTCCATCGTTCCGGCTCGGTGGAGGGAGAATACATCCGCTGTTATAAAGATTAACACCAATCCATTGACAATTGAGCGATCTGGCGAAACATACAATCTCTCCGCTCGTTGCTATTCCCCCCACCTCCGAAAGAGGATAAATCTATCACTTCGCCAGTACCTGCATCACAATTAGCCCCACATCCCCCCCCACTCCCACTAGCACGACAGAAATCAACCACGAAAACTCACCAGTATAAGCATAATCCGCGTCCATCTTGTAATCCTCCATAGCCCTGACCGCTGGAGCGGGAATAAAGTCTGCGCCAAAACTACTAATATCATAACCGACAGGCTCCTCATCATCCCTCTCATCAACCTTTGCATAATCTCCCTCGCCCCTTCCATCCCCATAACCCCCTCCCCTATCCCTAATTGTCCCCTTATAACTTCTAGAACTCAATCCCGGTCCCCGCCCTTTTACCGTGCCAAGGATCTTCTCACCCAGCCGCTTGGCCATGCTCGGCTGCCGATGCGGCCCACCCCACCCTCCCGGGCCAAGATACCCACCATTTCGACTGTGCCCTTCGTGTGATATCCGATTATGCTCGGTAAGTCTTACACGCTCGTAATCCGTGTCGTCAAAGTCCATAGGGACCGTCGGGGGCGGCGGCGGGGCGGGAATATTATACGCGCCCGAATTCCTATTTTCACCATTATTACTATAACCGCCGACAGTGGGCGGGGGCGGTTGCGGGACCGAGTCCCCAATGGCGCTCCGTCGCTTATGCGAGTTTGTCTGGAAGCCGTAGGTTTGGGCGGACGCTGCAGCGTACGGTGGATTCAGCGACGGGCTGCCAGTGTGTGAGAATGTCGGTGATAGCGGGGAAGTTATACGCAGAGATTCCGGTATCCTGTCCTCGGGAATCGCGGGTATCTGTGGGGATATCTCGGGTGAGGAGAAGACTGGTTCACCATGGCGCGTTCGGGAAAATTCCTCCGTTCGGGAGTGGCTATGTCTATGCCCGTGCCCACCACTACTACCACGAGATCCGTGCTGAAAGCTCGAGGGCGCATAGGGTGTTCCCGGGGATGAAGGGTGGGTGGAAGAGTAGGCCGTTGGGTCGGGAAAGTTGATGGTTTCCCAGCCGAAGGCTGGGTCGAACGAGTCGTCATCTACTCTTGAGATGCGAGACTTGGCCATTTCAATGACAACGGCAACGACAGCAACGGTCTGTCAGGAGCCTGAATATTTTGGAGAGAATTTTAGCTTTTCGATATCCACTTTATTTTACTACTCCTTAGAGGAGCGATTTTTAGGGGCTGTGGGGAAATAGAAATGGGGGTTCAGTGCACGGCACCCCTGGACCTTGGTAGCTGGCCGTGTGGTAGGTAGACGGAAAATCAGGGAGGGAGGAGGGAAGACGAATAGAGAGAGGCCAGGCAGTAGAAAGGAACAGAGGGAATGAAAGGAAATAAAACGGGCGAAAAGCGACAAAAACTTGTTCCCTTTCTCCTCCGTGGATGGATGGAGAGGAGGAAGAAGAGAAGGAAGGGGTTGTTCAGTCAGCTGAAGGGATATTTTATCAAGCCCGACCAGGGGTATTCCTGACGGCGGGGGGGGGCGGTAAAGGAGAAGAGAGCAACACCGCAACCAAGAGATAAAAAGCAAAACCCACGGTACACCAACACTTGATGGTTACAAGTACAAGCTCTGTGGTACACACCGAACTCGGCCTGCTCTAACGCTGGGTGTGACCGAATAAAGGACGACCAGCAGGCGAGACAATAATTGCAGAGGGAATGGATTAGGCTGGATCTAGGATGCACGGTACGAGGGACAGGAAGAGGAGATACCCTTCTCCTTCTCGTAAGGGGGGGGGTCTACTAAGATGGGGGATTCTGGATAGACGAATGGACGAACAAATGAATAAATGGCCAGCAGCGTGCTCGAAGAGGGAGAGAAAGTGAAAGAAAAGAAAGAAAAGAAAGAAAGAAATAGTGCGAAAGACAAAAAGTCCATTTCACAACCCCCAATCCGAAACTCAGCCGTACGGAGTGAAGCCAGGAATACCCATTCATCGTTCTCCCTCCACCTCCACTCCAAATCCATCTAGAGGACAAGAAGGGTAAGAACATACCCGGAGAAAGTAATCCAAGCTTAATCCAAGTCACCAATGTGTGCAAAACACCAATTGCTTCTACATTCCCTCCCCCGGAAAAAAACAAAAGTCCTTAAAATGTTTTCCTTCCTTTACTCGCCAAGCCCTCAACCCCAAGCACAACTTACTCGTAGAGTAATTTATGGCACACAAAAAAATTCGGGAAAAATTCAACTCTTGGTACGGATACTGGATACTCGAGTACAAGCACGGTACTTAAAGTTGAGCGGATCACTTCTCATTCCTCAGCCAAGACGGGGGGAGGCAAGATAGGAAAATGAGGAAAAAGCAAAAATAGCGAAAAAAAAGCTGCTGTTGCCTGACGGATGTTTCTTTTTTTCTTCTTCCCTTCCCTTCCCTATTTCAAGCACCACACACACCCGAACAAAGCTGGCTTGTCTCGACTCATGCAAGCAAGCAACCAACTACCAACCACACAGGACAGGGCGCGAAGAGGCTTGGTGAAGGTACTTGTACTCGTAAGCACGGGAATGGAGAAAGCACAATATCCCGTTCGAAGATGGCCGAGCAGAGAAAAATCGAGTACGGTAGGGTACGGGTGTCGGCATTGGGATGCCATTAACCTGCTGTATTATGGTGTTCCGAATAAAAATAAAAACAATAACACGTGTGCCCGAACTGGAATAGAAGCTTCTCCCTTCCATGTCCCTAAGCGCGGCTTCCATCCTTTCCCCATTCATTACCGGGACTACCGTGCAGCAGATGCTTGCCTCTCTTCTCTTTACCCTATTCTCTTCATCCTGCTTGTGTTACTGTGTAACGGGGGCACGGGGCCGGTAGGGTGCTACCATCGCTATCATATCCCTTTTTATCACACAGTTGCTCGCTTCCCTACATGGACTGATTACATAAGACTGGGAATGGTTTACCAAGCCAAGCCAGGGTGCTGAAGAAAATTACACGCTGCGGGAGCGCTGTACTCGAGTATGATACCTGGACCAACCAAAAAAAAAAAAATAGGCCCAGCGTCTGCAGTGCCAGCGAACAGAGAGACATACGGTAGACAAACCAGTCGACGCTGTACTCTGATTGTATTACTCGTACCCTTAAGTTGTCCTAAACAAAAAGTAATAAAAATAAATGGAAAAAATAGAACAAGCCCCTCGTGTAATCCCTAATGCGGACCTCCGCGGACAATGCTGGCATAAATTCCGACTTCTCCGAGATGTATCGTAAAACCGTGAGAGGTCACAGCTCCAAAACACCCCCTCGCTCTGATACCCGTCCGCGAGAGCACGTGCGTGCATCAATGAGGCAAGACATGTGAACCAAACCAAACCAAACCAAACCAGATCCATCACGATAGAGTTAATCCGCCAACCGACCAACTCGCCTTAGCCTTTGTCCAACTTAAGCGAGGGTTCCGGATCAATTCTTTATCCTCCTCCGGCTTCCTAATGATCGACAAACTCAACCCCATATCGCCCTGTGGAATTCGCCTTTTTTTGGCATTGGCGATCAAACAAGTCGTGATCAACGAACCCGCGATCAACAGTGCATTAAACTTTCTTCCTCATTCATTCTCTCCGCACCACCCCCACCCATCCATCCACCCGATCCCGCAACCTCAACTCCCCATGCAAAAACGCGACACAACCCCACACCACCACCACACCCGCGACATCGCGAACACCGGAAACACCGCCTTCCATGGTAAACGCCCCGCCCGCCGCCTCGTTTCCTGCACTTTTTCTGACAGCTGTGTGTGCTGCGTCATGATTTCAGGTTTGCGAAACGAAACGACCCACACAACCCCCCGGCCCCCCACCACTCAGCGAAGTTTATTCTTGTCTGCCTGGATGCTGTGCTCGTGCTGACTGCTAAGCGGGTGGGTACTGTCAGCTCGCACAAAAAACAAAAGTGCCGTGGTGCCCGGGGAAACTATGGCGCCGGCGGCTTGGAACTCGCCTTGAGCCTCGCGTCTAATAAAGAACACTGCCGGTAATAACTTTACCGGTACGGTTATCATCGTTGATTATGTGCAGGTAAAATATCATGCTTAATTTAAGAAGTCTGGGCGAATTATTCAGCAGAAACCTTTTCTTTTCTTTTCTTTTTTTTCCCTATCCGCGTCTCACTGCCTCCCCCACAAACTTTGAACTCCTCTGCAGCTCTAATCAGAAAGGCCAAGCCGCTCTATAAATATATCCCGATAACCAATCCGGAACACTTTTACCGGGGGATTTTTTATCTTTTTTCTAAAAAAATTCTATTTGTAGCTGGTCTCTTCGCTCCTGAAATCTAGGCCCATGCTGGGCGCCATGGGGGGCAGGCAAAGGCCCTGGCACTATGCCGGCATTGTATGCGTGTTCGCGTGCCCGAGCAGTCAGGGGATGTAAGGGGTGAAAAGGTTAATTTTGTTGGGTCTGTTAAAGAAGGTGTGACGGGGGTGATGCCACTGGTGGCTGGTGCGGTGCGATGAACAAGTGGCTGGAGTGAGCCGAGATTAGTCACGTGTTGCCAGATCACGTAAAAAACTGAATAATCGCACCGTGTGCTATGAAGTCCAAAATTCCCTTCTCTGGAAAGGTGGGGAAAAACACAGCAAAAACACAGCCCCTTTCCCGAAGAAAAAAAAACCAAAAAAAAATTTATTTCGTTTACTTACCGAGAGAGGAAAGCCCAATGACATAACACCAGGCACACTTGTTCAATGATTTGAGTTTCTACGGTGCACAAAAGCCGTAGGCTGCGACCACAGAGAGAGAGAGGTGTAACACAACAACACAATTGAGATGGGAATGGATCATCGGGGTGGGATGCAAAAGCTCCTGAGGAATAATGAAAAAAAGGAAAAACCGAGATTTTCAACGGTTTCAGCTTTTGAGGATGTTTGGTGACTTGTTGCCTATTACCGTACCATCGTGCAACCATCCTCAGCAGAAAGTTCACGTGACCAACCCCTCATGCCTTATCATACTCGTAACGTTACTCGAGCATGCCCGGCGGGGATGTTCAAAGGCGTTCGCGGGTATGATGTAGTAAAGGTGCAAGTGCTTTTTAGGTTTTAGAATTAATAAAGGTACGAGGAAACTACTGTAGTTCTATATCAACCGATCCCCGGCACCCCCTATAGAAGCCAGCAATGTCCCTCTGCTCCAGCAAAAATCGGTCATCCCAAGCGGCTGGTGCGGACGATAGTCCGCGCCGTGGTTTTAAAAACCCTGGCTCAGTCCGGTGGAAACGACAGGGAACCGTCAGGCCAAACCACAAAGCAATCCAGGTCATAGCCGCCAGGTTCCCAGGTAAGGTAAAACTGCCAGGTCGCCGAATTTGGACTGCATGATCTGCAGATGTCCGGGTAGCCTGGAGATACCTCCGAACAGCCTACATGCTTCTCACGGTCAATCACTCGAATACTCGAATAAAACATGGAGCCTACAGTGCTATACATAATATTTCGCTTAAGATATCAGGAAAACTAATCTACAATAGCAATTGCCATATCCGCGCTACCTGCATACAACCACCACCCTACCCTGCTCTACCTTTAACCCCCCCTTTCACAATTGCTGTTAATAGGCATTCTACCACTTCTTCTGGTGGATTAATATTAGCCGAGATACTTTTCTTTTTTTAGCTAATTCTTCACTTAAATTTCCCCCGCCTTTTCTGATTTGTGTATTGTATACTCGAGTATAAGGATGCCCCGCACTCCCGTGGGCGCGAGGATAAAAAATTAAGATCAAGATATCCTCCTCCACCACCAATATTTCTGAGCTTCTAGTGCCCATACATAAGAAATCAGCAAAGGGTTATGAGTGATAGCGTGTTTCGAACAGCCGCTTTCCCATAGTCCGTCCGTCCCGACCCGGTCGTCTCTGAAAGGGCTTGGGTCAGCTCCGCCCGGGATCACTGGCGAGAAAGTACAATCTTTTTTTCGCGCCGTTCCCGGAAAAAGAAAATGTTTTCTCACCGAGGCACTGCATTCCCAGCCTTTATATCTCCTACTATTGGTGCGGAAGTCCTGCAGGAGACACATCTTGTGACGCCGGGAGGGAGGGAGGGAACTTGTTTTGATAAGGGATATGGTGGATGTGCTAATCTAAAGTTCTAAAGTCAGTTGGCTAGACTGATAGAGAGTCGCTCATGGGCATACTCGTGCATTCCTAATAGGATTTGGCACTTACTACAATTTGGACTCAGGAGGTATCCTATCCGGTTTCAGTAAGAGTGTCGGAAAATCAGAGATGCGGCTTAGACTGCGGAATACAAGCAAAATGGTGCCCGAAACACGGTTGACACGACGGTATTGTCAGGGAATTTGGGAATTTGTCCGAGATGTAGCTGGGACAAGAACCGATCATTTTGAGCACTCCGGGCGGCGGTTTTATTCCCGGCATGCCCCCTGCGGAGACATACCCCCCGACACAATTTCACTCAAGTACTCGAGCTTCTAGTCTTGAGTAGTAGTAAGAGAACTCACGATCCCTAGAGTTTCTTTACCTAATTCTTTTCTCCGGCTTAAGCATTTTCCACGAATCTCAGTGTGTACCATACCCTCGATTACGCAAGAAAGCGAAAAACGCTTCACAACCCCCCCAATATCCAAAGCTGAACCCCTCCCCCCCCGGGTTCTCTAATAAAAGCTATTCTAGGTTATCAATTTCCGTCTACTGCAGCTGTCTCAAACTGCTACCCCCCCTACCAACCGTGAAACAAAATCTTGGCATTGAGGCACAAGATAATATATGCTTAACGACATCAGCCCAACAACCCCAACAAAAACCAATAAATTCAGGAGTAAAATGGAGTACAATCCTGGAGCGACTCGCTCGAGGAATTCGTCTAATGTGATCCGGTCACTGATCGATGGTGCTTCGCGCCACAACACCCCGGCTAGCAACCCAACCCCTAAGAATCCATTCTGACCCACCAGCCAAAGCCAATTTTCTGGTGGGTTCATCACGCAACTGCTTCAGTGGACTTTCCTGATGATCGCCTGTATACTTAATAGTCCTCGGGGTGGGCGGGCGACGAACAAAGTATCAGGTGAACGAAGAAAGGGAACTTGTACAAAAGTTATGATACTCATAACAGATCCCAATTTGTGACTCGATCAATTTCAAGATAGGTACAGTTAGGGTACCGGTAGTAGTGGAGGGCACCGTGGGGCCAAGTGGGGTAAATCTGCTCTGCCGAATTACCCGAGCCATCCAGATCGGATTTCGTGGAAGCTCTTGAAACCCAGTGGCTCCGCCAGCACAATGATGTGAGGTTCTCAAAGAAAAAAAGTCTTGGGAAGGGTTAGGGTTTCCAATGGTGGGGGGGGGGGGTAATGATAGACAACATCGCTATCCTAATTAGTCCGAAAATCGCGCACTAAAGGAAAAGGCTTACTCACGGAAGGCTGACCTAGCCAATGAAAGAAGTTGACCTTTCCCTAGCTGCGGATAAATCAGCATTTAACGTACTGGACCGGGAAGTGGATCAGAGGCAGAAGTGGATCACTTTGTATGTGAATTTTGCATAAATCCCCACTACGAGAAGTTCGAAAAAATAAATCCTCCGAATTTAGCTCAATACTAAGCAAATATAAAATGGTGTACTATCAGAATAATTACCTACCCTTTTGAATCTCATTTTTTCAGGATTGTGCGTCAATTGTGATTTCAATATTTCGATTGTTTTGGTGTTCCCCGTCTGATTCACTTCCCAGTCAAATACGTTATTACTTTTAGACTTAGGAAGTGGAAGCAAACCAATGCTTTAAAAGCAGGCTAAGGGACGGGTGATAGGAAACATCACTAGGCTCGCTCACATCGGTGCACGGGGGCTAATCCTCTTGCTGTAAATGACTTACATAGCAACCAGTTGCAAGGGATTACGGCGGACTGTCTTCGCAGAGAGGTTCCGGGTGCTAACGTCATGTGTGTCCTCTAAGTCACCGCTCGTGTCAACAGAAAGGGTACTGTTGGGGATGGGTTTTGTCTTTGTTAAGTTAGAATATTTCTAGCTCGCCGGGGGTCATTCTATGGCATGAATGGCGGTTGGTGATAGCTCTTTACTTGGGAGGGAAAATAGGCGGTGGTTGTTTTTAGTTGCAGCGGATCAGGTTATGTTCATTGCAGAGGTGGTTTGTTAGCTTAGGCTTTGTGGGAGGGGGGGTGGACCTTTCACTTCTCGCATTTGTATCCACCATCGCAACGGTCAGCAGAGACAAAGTTTGAATTCTCAACGGACGGGAGAAAATTATGACAGCGAACCAAAAGAGGAGGATCTCGTGTGTATAGATAGTCGGACGACGGGGCTTGGTGGGACTTTATTTTCTCTTCGCTTTGATATTTTTTTCTTTCCTCTCTGGTCTAGGGGTTTGTCCTCGGTGAAGATTTCCGAATTAGCTGGGTTCGCTTCGCTTCAGAGAGTAGATACGCTATTGCCATCTTCTTTTGTTTTTCAGTACGGCAGCCTACGGACATGGCAGTGAACGTGATGTTGCCATGGTCGGAGATGAGGGGCGTTAGCCTACATTAGCAGACCGAATTGTGTTCCCATGTCGTTTAGGCCCTGTTCGGTTGTGATGGGACCGTTCCGTTGGGCGACAGTTTCTGCTGTGAAAATGACCTTCTCTCCGTTTTGAAACGGCCATCTGTATGGAATAACGGAACGGTCCCATCACAACCGAACAGACAAAGATTCACTATCTTAGGTTTAGCGGGGGAGAAGTTCACAGTTTTTCAACGTTCACCTAGCGTACTACCAACTACACCACTACACCACTAAACCATAAATGTATGATTGGTGCCCTCACATCTCAACAGATCTCTGACTGTGAAGCCCCGGAACCATGCCGAGCTGGTAGGCTGCCACTCATAGGTAAAGCCTTAAAGGGGCCCTAATTGAACACCGGGGTGGAGTGTGGGAGTTGCCTTCTTTGGTCAGGTCTGTCAGATTCCGTATTTGTGTTATAGGAGCGCGCTGATGGGGTTGCTTCTCTGTTACGCCATACCACAATACTAGTATCTAGGAGGCAATTTTGGAAGTCTTAACATAGGGTCTAGTTGTTGGAGTTTATATGTTACTACGGTTGTGTAATTCTGTCCAGTGACCTAAGTTACTTCCAGGAAAGCTAAGGTTTGCTTCAGGTTTATGTATGTTACTAGAACAATCCCACGTGATGTCGCTTGACAAATAATAAAGCGCTAAATTGAAACCCAACCAGCACCGCCTTGATTCTACTCTATAACTACACACCCCCAGTAGTTCTTACAACCTTTTAAATCCTCTCAACTACCTTTAATACTGATACCACCAAACACCATCACTCACTTTTATACCAACACCGCTACAATAAACAATGGTTGTTGTACCCATCCAGAAAGCAGATATACCCCAAGCTCCCGATCAGCATACCGAACAACAAGATTCTGCGATTGGCTCGGCAGTACCAGCGCCGAGTCCACAGAATAGGGTACCACTGGGAGCGCATTATTATCTTACCGAAGGGCTAGAGGGTGTTGAAGCCCAGTGCTACCGGGGCACACAGTCATTCATGACTGCTATTAGATTGCAAGCCGATCAACTGCGTTCCGGTAACGCTGGCCAGTATGCTGTTTTTTCCCAAGTACAACAAGACAAACTTGCAAATATTGAACAATTTCGCAACACACACTACAAATCGCTCCGTTTTCTCTACTACGAATCTGAACAAATTTTAGTTGTCAAAATCATGCCTGGGGAAGAGCATGAAGTGGCGGTGGCACATTTCGAAATCGCTCTGGCTCTTAAGCTAACTGAGATGGGGGTGCTTAAGGAGCTTCGCTTTTTGCGAAGTACTGTCCGCCAAGGAATATGCAACAGAAAAGAACCAGATTCGTCATTCCGACCCCGGCTGGCTCGTCCTTCGAGAGCTGATTGGTCAACTCTTGTTATTGAGTGTGGAGTTTCCCAATCTCTTAAGCGCTTGAGGGCTGTGTGTAACTGGTGGTTCGAAAACTCAAGAGGTCAGGTGAAAACCGTCCTTCTCTTCGCAATCAATCTGAAGACAAGAAAGATACACATCGAACAATGGGAGGCTTGTGCAACCGTCAATTTACCGATTACCGGTAGCCACCATGATTCTGATTGGACAAAACCAGAATGTATCAGTACAATCGACATCATTGAGGCTGATGCTGGTAGTGCTTCCTTACGACTAAACTTCAAAAAACTCTTTCTCCGCGAGCCAGGCCAAGGCGAAATGGATATTCTCTTCACAACGGAAGATTTGGAAAGCTTGGCAGCCGATGTCTGGGAGGACGACGCAACAGGTCAGTCTGGCAGTCATCAACTGGGATCAGGACAGACGATATTGTATCATCAAGTCCGTTCATTTTGTCAACTTGCCCGACAGCTAAGAGTCGAGAGCCAGGACAAACCACATTCTATGGTCGCCTGTCACCATACACCATACGCCATCATCAGCTGCCGGACTCTGCCGTACCCACCTATTTTCCACTGTTTTCCGTTGTTATCTGCTGTCACCCACCGTCCACTGCCGTTCCCCACGGTCTTTCGCCGTCCTCTGCAGTTCCCCTCAGTCCTTCGCCGTCCGCTGCCATTCCCCACGGTCTTTCGCCGTCCTCTGCCGTTCTCCTCGGTCTTTCGCCGTCCTCTGCGGTTCCCCACGGTCTTCCGCCATCCTCTGCCGTCCCCCACAGTCTTCTGCCATCCTCTGCCGTCCCCCACGGTCTTCCGCTGTCTCCTGCTGTTCTCTGCAGTCGCCTGCCTTCCCTTCCGACCCCCTGCCATCCTGCAAAGGCACCTGCTGTCACCTACCCAAAACTCTCTCAAGTCATGGGGTTTATCGTCCTTCCTAATAACTAGCATTCTTGCGGCACATCAACAAGAACAGAATACATTTTGCTATCCTATCTCATCCTGTACGATTGACACTCCCCGTACCATGTCCTACCGGAACCTTGGGCCATTGCCGACAATTTGTCTAGCATGGTTCCCAATTCAAGTCGTTCTCCATCCGAACACAGTAAGTCAGCCCAACCCCTCTCTTGCCCTCAGTTGTAGCTACCTTAGATTGTGCTAACTCATTAAGAAGGACAGAGGAAAGTAGGCAGAAAGTTTAAATGGCGCAGTCCTGAAGATCAGGCTTCTGCAGTTATTCGGTGGTGGGAAGTGGGAATTAAATGGGCAATAGGTGGACGAAGGGGGCTTGGGTTGCTTTGATGGTTGGTTTACTTTTTCCACTTGCACAAAGGTTTTTGTATTACTTTAAATATCTCTACTCAATTTATATCTTGGCTGTTTCTATGTGCAATGTACAGGAGCGTCTCAAGCTCTTGAGCAGCAATAGTGAGGCAGTGAATGTTGTTATTGACAAGTTCTGGATACTGAATAATGGGCTGTTGATATATTCACTCCGGTATGGAAGCAACAGAGCGCACAAAAACAATAGATTCATATGTAATGAGTGAAAGAAAAATGATGATAAGAGAGAATGATATCAGAAAAGAAACAGGAACAGTATGGTTTCTTATAGAGACAAAGTCATTGAAAATCAGCGGGGCGGAAAAGGAGAGACAGAAAGGAAATGTAGGAAATTTTCCACTGTCTCGCATCTCAAACAATTCCGATATTAATTCAGTGGCATAGTTCATAGCTTGTGCTAGTCTTTTTGATATCCAACATTGCATGTTTCGGCTATACTAGTCAAACGCGCGAAAGAGTTTTCAGAAGACCTAATTGTTCCATTGAGAGCGAGAAACACTGGGCCAGCCATAGTCAATTTCAACAGTTATGAGGTAGTGATTGTCGAAGGACAGATGAATTAGAATGGGAGCAAGGAGAAAAGAGCTGTATATTTCCTGGTTGGGTTTTTCTTGCTTCTCTATCTAGCTGTGGCGGAACATAGGACTTATATAGACAATAAGATGGGTCCCTCCCATACTTCTTCCTTCGTGGAAATTCCCTCAGAGACATGCCTGTACCCGAGGAGTTCCTATGTCCCAGAAGTATAGTATTCGATCCACACACCGCTTTACCTTACTGATGGTATTATTACCCCAGTAGTAGAGCACTGCTATAGGAGCAGAGATACCGCAGGCTGATAGGCAGCGCGGGCATGTATGGAGGAACACAGAAGCGTGGACGGGCGAACGTTCTACTAGGGCAAGCACGGATGATTAGGGCATATGCGGAGACATATGGGTATCACATGTAGAGAGCAGAGTTTTCCCTACTAGAGGGAACCGTAGCTAGCAACCTCCATAGACAACGCAACTCAATACAACTCCAACATCTCCTCCGTTCAACACATTCCCAACGAATCGTGCAACTACCTCCATCACTTACGATCATATTCGGTAATATTTCCGAATGCTCGTTTCCCGAGGATGAACTATGTGACTGTGTTCCTTCTCTTTTTATTGAAAATGCTGACAAAGGACACTAGTAACGAATGTCTAACAGAGTAGGAGAGGGTACAAACTAAAGGTTCTTCTGTGCGGAGTGACCCCCGGTGATTTTCAACAGAAAAGGCTGATCGTTGGTTTCATTTTCACTCCTATACTAGCTACTCAATTGCTTTAAAACTCTGCACCACTAGGGGATTCGATATTTCCTCTGAAGATGTGGGGAAGAGCATAGGCATGTCAGTCAATGTCAGCTCCTGGCTTCTATAATCACACAGGTTCTCATCTATTTCTACCTGTCCATTTACTCCAGTGCCTCCTTCAACCTTTCTTCCTTTCTCGTGTCCCTGATTAATGCTCTCTTTAACGATACTTTCTCCCTGTTCTCATCACTGATATATCTGCGGTGCAACCAGCTGTATGATGTTGAGGATTTCCCAATCCGGGTCTTCCCCGATATCAGCAACCCACTCACTGTCCTGAACCTCCTTTCCTTAGGTTGCTGAATACAAAAACTGGCCTTTCCTATTGTGCAAAATTTCTTGTGATAAAGTTTTTCAACGACTAGGATAACAACAGATTATCAAAAAGCTAGAAGAAGATATAATGTAGGACTATGTACCGATTTCAATAATATTCACCTATTCAGTAGTCTACATTGTGCATACATCTACGGGATTGTTGAGATAGTAGCTTGATTAGTACGGGAGGGGGGGTTGTGATATCATCCAAAGGAACCTATTTGGTAATAGACCTCTGGTGTTATTTGCTCGAAATGCTACAAGGGAGTGGTGGAAATAGGCTTGGACGTGGCGGCATCAATCCCGACAAACCAGATGAGTTCGGTGCACACCACTCTGTTGTTTCAGCTTGCAATGGGTATAACCCAGTGGTGAAAAAATGACTTAGATGGAATGGTGTCCACATAGACGAGCCCTATGTATTTAATGCAATACCTCTTCCGGCTACTCCCTGCAATAGGCTAGTGGGTGAGGTGAAAATCCAGCTCGGAGGCGATGATGTCGACCCTGATAATCCTGGCTGCGCAGGCGCAACGCCAGTGTGGGGCCTGCTAGCAATCGGCATGGGGGAGTGGTGAAAATACTGGACCGAAGGGTGATATTAGCCCTGACAAAAGAGGTATATTCGTCCTCACAAAGAGTTTCCTTCATCAGATAGGAAGGTCGAGATTTTAGATTATAGCTTTCATCCGTCCGGATTTGATTTCTCCCCTAACAGTGAGTTCTCGGCCACAGTGGGGTTTTGTTCTCATGTGCAGCTCCCTGCCCCCTTACTGGCTGGTAAACTGTGTATAGAGTGTTGTTTAGGTAGGGGAAGTGTGGTGTATGGTGATGCAAGGATTCTCACTGCGATTGTGAAACTATCAAAAGACCCTGCTTACAATCGTTGAACTGTTAACTTTGTTGCTATGGGAAGCGGATTGGGGGAGGACGGACGATCGATAGTGGGAGAGTGGAAAAAGTGAAGTCACGGAGGGGTCAGGTATATGTTCTTCGGATTCGTATCTAGCTTGCTTATTGTTCTAACTAAGGCAGCGTACTCGGTTTATATGGAAAATACAGAAGCTTCCCCATACACTACTGATATCCACAGTGCAAGGAGAATATTCGACTAACTTCCATGGACGGCAAGAACTCCATCCGGTGATGATACCGCACCAGCGGAATTCTGGCCCTCAGCTGTCGGCATTCTGATATCTTCTCCGCTGTGCCTTCCAATATTTATCGCCTATTTTTGCGCACTCCGCCCTTTAGTATACAACCAGGTATAGTAGATCCCTTCTTCGCTTGATAACGACTGACGAAGAAAAAACTAGTAGCCATAGATCAAGGAGATAGGAGAAGTACAAAGGGAGTAGTGTCTGTGCGAATGCGCAGTGATCACCGGTGATATTCAACAACCTTAAATTATATAACCTAATGGATAATACCATATTATGTTCTATGGATCCCGCTGAACACCTGGTATACCCAGTGGATGCGGCAGCGCACAGGCTTTTCGTCATTTCGTGGTCATTTTATACAATATTATGTAGATACCGGTAGCAGTGTGTTGGGCTATGTCCATCATGACTGAAAAGAAGGATCCCGGGGTAATTAATTTATAGGACATTCTATCATAGTGGGGATGAGCCTGAGGATATGTGGACAGGTGGGGTAACTTAGACAATTGCCTCAATGGTTCCGATGAGCTGCCTTGTTAGTCCTGCGGAGTTTCACCTACTCATAAGGATTCACTTGGGCATTAGTGTTAGAGTGATGGGGTGTGAAACCCTTTTCTCGCGAATTGTTCGACTCGGGAGACATTTGTGAAATATCACGGGGAGATGCAGGCGTCAGAGTGGAATACTAGTTCGATAGCATAATGCAACGCCAAAATCGAAGTAGCACTAGCCACAATACACGCATCGTCGTGTAGTAGATAGTTGGTTCCCGACTGCCATCATCCAGCTAAGTTACCCCAGATCCACACTTGAACAACACTACCAGCTCACTACAAATCTTACATAGAATCAACCTCCCCAGCCCCAGTTCCAATCATCCCGACAACAAACCCCACCATCAGGGCATATATACCAGCTTTCACTGTGACCGACCCAGAAACCCGCACCCCTACGCTTCGTCGCAAACACCCAAACCCTGGAGGAAGTGCTAAAAACGCTAACCATTGGTCTTGTGCATCTAAACGAACCCGAGAAGGAGAAGGTTAATTTGAAATTGGGGCAACTGGCTCCGAATGCCTTGACGAAGAATACACTTTTACGGACGGCTGAGGAGGGTGGGGCTTTGAGAAGGGAGTTTTTTGCTTTGCAGCAGAAGATTGAGGGTTAGGAGATCAGTATTCCGTTTTTTCTGTTAGGATAGTAGGGGTTGCGCAAGCTCCAATTTTTAGGGTCCACATAAAGCTAATGTCTACAAGGCTCTAATATTGCTCCGCGCACTGGAGAGGGAGTGAGTGACGGCTGAAAGGCATACTTTTCGGTTAATCGTTTTCTACATCAGGTCTAGTAACCCGAATTTCCTGACTGATTCTGCCCAGCAGTGCTTGGCACTCTCCTCCCTTCCAGGCCCTCCGGGCGCGTTAGTGATTCACCGATTAAAAAGAGAATAGTCAATTTTATGATGGACCCAGATCCTTTTTTCGGTCGGGATGCTGAGCACTTTACATTCCAGGACCATGGCACCTTATCGAATTCCAGGAAGACCGAGTGCTCTAATGGTCTGGGTTGTACAAGTACAAGTAGGGCAGGAAAAAGCAAAAGAAAAGGTGTAAATGAGTGAGGTGGGGATCTCATCTGGCCGTTGGCCCTGTAAGCGAAAAAAGACGTGGGAATGGGTGGGCGATGCACTGCTAGAGGGGAAAGGTTGACTGAGCGATCAGGTGTGATCTTATGAGCGGTCAGAAGTCACTGCAGTTGAAAAGAGATGGAGCAGTTATATAGCTCTTCTTCGCTCCATCAATACCATCACTGACCTGCCTGAACCTTGGAGTGCCCAGGAGGAATATTATCAGCTCCAACAACCACCACCGAATTCGCGCTCGGGGTATGTCAATACTTAGATCTCTTCTCCCCTTCCGCTATGTCACTATGTGTTACTAACGAGTAGTGCAAGGCCAATAATTTGGTTGAGACCTTCCCGTAGAATTTCCTCTGCTAGCTTCTACTCTGACCCATATACCGACCTCCGTTTCAACTCCACCCCTCTCTCCGGCGGGGATGTGCCGGCCATTTCTGGTTAAGAGCAGCTCGATATCCAACCCTATAGCCATGCCTCAATATTCCCATGAAGGCATGCCTGGACTCTACTTGCCCACCTGCGGTTCCTCCCCCTCCGGAAATAAAGATTCTGTCCCTCAAAACCATACACCCCCCCCCACGCTCTCTAAAACTCTTCACAACATGACTCCCGATTCCGGACCACCAACGCTTGAATGCCCCGTCTCTGGCTGCTCCTTGGTTTTCAACGGGAAGATGCCTTATGGGTACCTCTGGAGGCACCTCAAGCGCCCCGGAATCAGAGGGCGTACCGGTGACGAGAAAGCTGCCTGGCTAAATCTTCATAAGATTGAGCATGACAGACTCCTGGCTACCTCCAGTACAACCTCCCTTTCCTTAAACCCACCTCTTGGACACTAACGGTTTTAATATAGTCACACCGGCACAGCGCAAACGTGAGGCGAACAGGGTGAAAGCACAGAAGTTACTGAGGACTACTGGGTTTGAGCAACGAGCGAGGAATATGGGGATTACGGAGAAGGAGTCGGTTGCCCAGAAAGCGACTATTTGGGAGGGCATGTGTACCGCCGAGCAGAGTGGTGATAGTACCGGAGTGACTATCCCTATCACGCCCGATTTTTGAGGCTGTTGTGGGGTTGTTGCTGACTGAAGGGTAAACTAAAGTACTATGCTTGGGTTCTCCTGGATATCTTTATCAGCCTATAGGGCCTTCTCCAAATCTCGTAAGTGCTCACAGGCTCCGTGACATGGATTCTACTAATATATCCAGGCTGGCACCTCGCTTGTTGATCGTGCGCCCGAAGGAAATTATTCCTTAAGGAATTACTAGTTGGAAAATTTAATGTAATGATTTTTGCCATTGTGGGGTAGACCGCTATCCGGGTCGTTTTTAGTTTCTTGTTCTAAAATCGCCCCCCAATTTGAATTTATAACGGTTTTGATATTTTTCGTGTTTCCGAGTTAGCCCTGTCTTGTTTCCTACCTGGTGTTGGTCCACGGGCGGGATCGGAGCGAGTGCTAGTGGGTGATGGATAACAGCACGGCGGTTCCAGACGGTTCTTGAACTGAAATAAGTCAACGGCGCTCAAATTTCGCTGTGTAATGTCACGGAGTGGAATGCAACTCGTAGAAGCATCACCTCACCTCTAGAGGATGAAGGTGGGAACAGTGAATTTTTTGGACTGAGAAAAAAAAGACCCTTGGGTTATAAAGTTGATATTCGAAAAGGGTGTTCAAGGCGTTGTCATTTTTTATCACTTTACTCTGACTGGTAGAGAGAACGACTCGAATGCAACCAGGGTTTTTCTGCACGTGGTGCTGCATGAGCGGTGGGGGTCGCCCTCCTCAATCAAAACGACAAGGCTCTCATGTCGTTGCCAAGGCATATGTTACCCCCCTGCTTGGAGATAACATCCTAGTCCTTGCGAGCGCCCTCGCCTCCCACCATTGCACCATACGGCACTTGTTGCATCCTTTGGATAGGCCTCTCTTGCCGAGGCTATTTTTCTCCGATAGGTCCACTTTTGCTCATCGCCCCGCTAAACGGAAGAGAGTTCGTTTTCCCTCAGCCTTGCTAATGACACCATCTTTGGATACAGGGGGGATCAAACCTGTGGGTGACAGGCGGGGGCATTTGGTAAGCGAATCTAGGAGAAGAAGGGGAAAAAAAATTGACTTGCCACTACTGATCCCTAGATCCCTGGTCGCACCTCGTTCCATCAAAGTTCATGCCGATTATGTAACTGCCGGCAGTTGCAAATTTTGCATCACGTCTCTTAGGTGCACTTAGGTTTTTTGAAACTGGGTTTTTAAATTTTGTTTCCTCTTAAGAGTCTTTATTTATTTATTTATTTATTTATTTTGCTCCAATTGAGTCCAGTTGATTTTCAGTATTGCGTGATTCCAGAATTTTGTGCCTCCGGAACTTTTTACACTACTGTCACAACATTTGAGCCGCTGAATTGAAACTTGTCGCAGTCTTTTGGAGTTATTCATTCAATACCTCATTAATTTTTTAGCCTTACTCAGAGGTTTTGGGCCAATTTGAAGGAGTTGAAATTTCAGTTGAGTAAAAATCTAGCGTTGAGCTATCGGGCAAGCAGGAGACGTGCTATGATCCAAGATTTGAAACTGAGGGGGGTAATTGGCTGGAGCTTTGGAAAGGTTACCGCTTCTTCGGGTTGCCTGCTGTCAGTTGGTGAACCCCTCCGCTGACACGTAAGTCAATTTCGTATTTAACACACTTCCCTTTTCTGACTACTATTCAACAATCCAGGTCGCTTATCCGCCCTCTTTTAGCGACCGAAACTGCTCTCTCGCTCGCTCGGCTTACCCACCACGTGATTTTACCACCCTCTCCAATAGATAATTTCTCCTCATCAAACTTATCGGACGCTTTATTACTTACCTCCACCCCTACTTTCTTCGCTTGCCCGCGTATCAGGCATCGGGCTGGGATGGGTCCAGGTATCCACACAGTGAATGGCCAAATGAACACCCCATTTTGCAACCCGGGGTTTTTGCTCTCTCTGTTTCTCTATCTTGGACAACACGTTCACAATAGTTGGCCCGAGTTCAGGAATTGGTGACGAGGGAGTTATTTCGACCTGGGATGAATGATATTTTCCATTGTCGTGCACGTGGAGAGCGATTGCCTCAAAATCTCCTCTCATTAGCTAACCCTCGTCGTTCTTAGCCAATAGGGACTACACTCTCTGCTCTGATTATGCCATAGAGCAATTTATTGTTGCCTCTCCACCCGACCCAACTCCTAAATAATCTTATGTAATCAATCAGTGTGGTAAATCTCGAGTGAGACAGGACTCAACTTGCTCCCAGGGTTCCGAATGGTCCGTGGAAGACTGGTCTGGACCAGCTGGTCCGGTCGAAAGTCAAGTCTAGTCTAATGATGGAAATTAGACTGACTGAATAGTTAGGATTATTGGACCCGACTCGACTGGGTTAGGTCCGACCAGGCCCGCCAAGCAGTAGGATATGCACGGCCCTCTGACAAAATTAGCATCCAGTCTTGCTTTTTACTATTTTTCTCACAATATATTATGCTTAAATAAAGTGTTTCTTGATTAAACACATCTTTTCCATATGTTATATTGTAGAATCTCAGGAGAGTTGGAATGGAGATAGTGCCTCGCTTAAATTAGGGGCGGCAAAAATATGTTCGCCAGTATTAATTTTTTTTCGGTTCATTAAATGAGTGATATTGCGTGACTACGCAATCTTTTATAAAGACTGGTCCGGGGCCAGTCTAGGACCGGACCGGACCTCCTGAGTTAGTCAGGTCCAGTCATGGACATCGACCAGGACTGGTGAGCCAGGTCCTGCCTCCAAGACTTGACCGGTCGGACTATTCGGAACCCTGCTTGCTCCTGGAGTAGAAGGCACTTCGTACGAGTACTATCACTGGCATGGCAATTTCATCATTCAAAACAGTCTGATTTCCCATTTTTTATATAGGGTTCAATAACTGGGTTTTTTTGTGCTTAAGAGAGCCGTGGGGAATTGGGAGTGGTAGATTTCCATACTGTGTTGATGAGTGTTTTGTGGGCTGCACACGGAGCTATCGAGGTTAGGGTTACAAAAAATTACTATTGTACTCGAGTACTAGTACACGTGGCATAATTGATCCCTATTCGTCCGAGAAAGGTTTCCCTTGGAAAGGTGTATGGGAGAGAGAGAACTGTATGAGGGAGTCCAGTGATGAGGAAATAATAATTTCTAATGGACCGTTGGGATTGTTTTGTTCTCTTTTGTTTATTTTGTGCTGCTGGTGATGATGGGTGGTGGTGGTAGTGATGATGGGTGGTGGTGGTGATGGTGGGTGGTGATCGTGGGTGATCGTGGTGGTGTGGGTGGTGGTGGTGATGGTGGGTGGTGGTGATGATCCCTTCGTCTGTACCGAATTTCACTCACTTTTAGCGTCGCACTAAGATGACGCTTGACACAGGAAAAGTAACGATAGACAACACCCCCAGATAAATTAAAAGTACTGATGCTTGTATTGTACAGGGACAAAATTAACCGATCGCGACAACGATCGCGAACACATAATTTGCCCGGTGATGACAACCCCCCATATATTCAACTACCTTAACATCAACTAAAAAAAATTAAAGAATTAAAAA
>Ga0307509_10003390_pt1 | contig 24262 bp, 33 predicted proteins | sample 10_EM_MG_FD_202245 | JGI IMG/M metagenome (GOLD analysis project Ga0307509, IMG submission 202245) | Populus trichocarpa ectomycorrhiza microbial communities from riparian zone in the Pacific Northwest, United States - 10_EM | ecosystem: Host-associated > Plants > Roots > Unclassified | place... | reverse complement strand
AGCCCTGAGCACCAGACGCTGTCAGGACGCGGCGGCAGGGCACCAGACGCTGTCAGGACGCACAGGGCGAAGAGGTCTGTGCCCGGGTGGCGTCAGGATTCAGGGTGGAAACAAAGGCAAATCAGGATGCAACGTCGGATCGACGTGGAGTCCTAATTCGCGATTGACGTTCTGTGCGTCAGGTGCATCAGACGCACAGGGCGCACAGGACGCAAGCTAGTTTTTTTGCTGATGGAGCCTTTTAATCGTGTCCAGGGTACCCTGGGCGAGGGACAGCCTCTTACTGTAGTGAGCGTTCGGGGAGAGGGAGGGGGTAAACACATAGCCGAGCCATCTCAACTCATCTTTGGGAGGGAAGTACAGGTCGTCCAGACAGCCACCGGCTTTTGACGGGGGAGAGCGTTCCTGAGGGGTACGCCAATAGATGAGTTCTGTCTTTAGAACGGAGAAGGTAAGACACCTGGGCACAGCGGAACGGCACAGGGAGCGAAAATAGCATTGGAGCAGTTGAATATTGTTTCTGTTGGAGGAGGAAGAAACTGTGACCACGAAGTCATCCACATAGGAAAGCACAACACCTCGGTCGATCACCGGATACAAGGAAGAGACGTAAATGACAAAGAGGAGGGGGGAAATGGGTGAGCACTGTGGGGTCCCCACCGCGACTGGTGAGAACACTCTCGGCGAACCCTGAAAGAGCAGTCTGCACATGCGGTTAGTAAGGAAGCTACCCACCCATGCAATGAGGTACTTGTGAGCCCCTTTAGCCCGTAACGCGGAGGTAAGCTGGGTGGGGTCGACATTATCGAAACCGCCCTTGATGTTGAGGAAAAGAGAAGAAATCTTAGACCCAAGCATTTGGAAGAGGCGGACCTCGTGGGCAAGGGTGGAAGTTGCGTCAAAGGTGGATAGGCCAGGGAGGGACACTGTCTAATGAGGATGGAGCAGGCCTACATGCCTGGCCAGGAGGGAAAGACGGGAGGCGGTGACCCACTCCAGAATCTTGGAGAGGGTTTCGAGTAGCACAATGACCCTGAAGGAGGCGGGGGTATCGTAAGAGGCCTTGCCAGGCTTGTCTAGCACAATTCCATTTGCCTTTTTCAGAGAGGAGGGATGGTAACCGTATTGCAGGAGCGGAGAGAGGAGAGAGGTGAGGGGGGCGGGGCACGAGTGGTGGACCTGTTTCCACACACTATAGGAGATTGTGTCAGGGCCGGGAGTGGAGGTGTTGGAAGACTTTGCGAGGGCGAGGGTGATCTCCTTCTGACTAAGAGGAAAGTAGTCAGGGTAGGGAGATAGTGTGAGGGGCGCATTGATCGGAGGAGGCATAGAGGGGAAGAAATGCAAGAGCAGTGCCTTGTTGATGCCCTCAGGGGTGTCCTGGTCGGGAAAGGAGGGAACCTGGTGTTCTGTCTTCCCGAGGCGAGTTTCTTGGCTTCCCAGACCGAGGAGGGGGTGAGGGACGAGAGATATTGCGACCAGTGGGTGAACTTGGCCTTCTTAATGGCCGAGAAGTAAGAGCGTCTTGCTGACCGAAGGGCCGATTGATCGTAAGGGTCCCTGGATGACTTGTAAGTTCGAGAGGCCGCGTGAAAGGCGGACCTAAGGTGAGAGAGAAGAGGGGACCACCATGGCTTGGACCTGGAGGACGGGCGTGACACGGGAGTGTTGGAGGAGATGAGGGTTTTGACCCTATTGGCATGTGTGTCGAACCATTCTTCAAAGGCGGAGGATGAGCAGACAGGCGGAGGAGGGGGAGGTATCAAGGAGGGAAGGACGGGCAGGATACTGGACCAGTCCGTCTTTGACCAGTTGGGGGAAGGAGGAGGGAGCCTGAACCTGGGTGACTCCAGTGTGATAAGCACTGGGACATGGCCAGAGCCGGTCGAGGGGAGGGGTGTATCCCAATGGGAGAACGAAGGGAAAAGTGGGCCGTTAGCGAAGGCAAGGTCCAGGTCCGAGGGCCTGGCATTGTATGCGAAGGGGAAGCATGTATATAACCCTGGTTGGTTGAGGAGAGAGTAGCCATGCTCAGACGGTCTAGATGAAAGGAATTGTTTTTGTTTAAGTCATGTATTCATTTGTTTAAAGGTACAAAGAACTCGCATGCAGCGATAAGCTATGGCGTAAACACAACCTATAATAAAACAACCAATAAAGGAAAATCCAAACCACCCAATTCTCCAAAGCGTAGCTAAACCATGACGCAAAAACCAGCCAAGGGAAAATATCATAAACTAGTAAAGAAATATCCAAAACCAGCAGACCTCGCAGCCTCCGTCAAGAACAAACAGTAAAGAAATACCCATCACGTCAATCATGGTCCACGGGAGAAAACCTGAAGCGGGGTGAGGGGGAGAAGGAAGGGGAGGGAGGGGGGCTGTGGGCAATAGCGGAACTAGGGCTCGGGGGGAACATGTCGGGCAGATAGCCCGTGTTTGTGAGTGCAATAAACTGGGTAAGAGCGGTGATATCGTGATCAGAAGTCCAGAGGGGCGAGGCGGCATCAAGCGAGGTGAGGGCTGGGAGGAGGCTCTCTCTTAGGCGCCGGCGGGCTTCGCAGTGGAGGATGGCATGCTCAAAGGTTTCAGCCGCACCGCGGCACCTTGGGCAGGCAGAGGGAGTGTCCCGATTGTACCAGGACGGGTGTGCAGCCATGTAGCTTTTGCCCGACCTGATCTGATGGAGGCGGCCGGCAAGGAACTTGGGGAGGCCCATGAAGGGATGGAGCGTAAGCGAGGGAAGGTAAGCGTAGTCCGGGGGGGGGGTGGGCGAGAGAGGTCCAATGTAATAGGAGGATTGCCCTAGATTCTTTCTTAAGGGCAGCAAACGAGTCTGAGGAGGGGTCCGCCGAGGGAACGGACAGGGTGGGGACCAACTGGGGGTTGTGTAGTGGAAACGAGGGTCTGCCTTTCAGTAAGCGAAGCGTTCTGTGGGCGATTTCATCGATTGGGAGGTGCTTGCGAATAGTTGTTCGAGGCGTCCTCCCCATGAGTGGGCGGAGGCCGGGGTTCAGCTTAACCAGTAGGGAACGGTGACAGAGCGGTGAGCGATAGGAGGAACGGTTCGGGACCGACTTATGCAGCCTGGCCGACGCTGGGTTGATTTCGGGAGGGGAGCAGACCACCCTCAAGGCCGCCATGCGCTGACGATGTTCTATCAGGAGGACCAGTGGGGGGAGGCAGGACTCAATGGCCAAGATAGGGACCGGAGTGGTGGAGAAGCAGTTGGTTACCCATCTTTGAACGCGATGCCAAAATACGTCTAACTTGTCCTGCATCCTTGTAAGGGGAGTGTACAAATCCGCTCCGTAGAGAAGGACAGGGGCGAGGAGGGAAGAGGCCAGCCTGTGGAAGAGATACGGAGGGAGCCCTTTCCCCGTGGGAGAGAGTCTTTTGATTGTATCGAGGGCACTCTGGGCGAGGGACAGCCTCTTGCTGAAGTGGGTACTCGTACAGAGGGAGGGTGTGAACGAAGATCCTAGCCACCTTACCGTGTCCTTGGGGGAGAAGTATAGGTCGTCCAAACGGACTCCCGCCGTCGAGGGAGGTGAGCGTTCCTGGGGGGTACGCCAGTGAATAAGTTCAGTCTTGGGGACGGAAAAGGTAAGGCCCCTGGGCGCCACGATCCTGCAGAGGGAGCGGAAGTGGCCCTGAAGGAGCTGAACGTTACGTCTGTGAGAGGAGGAAGATACCGTGACCACGAAGTCATCCACGTAGGAAACCACGATGCCTTTGGGGATCACAGGGTGTAGCGGAGAAACGGATATAACCAAGAGGAGGGGAGAAATGGGGGAGTGAGTCCTTCCACCGCTTCCGATACAAAGTCTCCACTCTATTCCTTAATGTGAAGGGAGGCTTTGACAATGTGGAGTCTCCCTCACTCCTTTCTCAGCTCCACAGGAAGGGGGTTAGCCCGTACCTGGTCCAGTGGGTCAGCTCCTTCCTCACAGATCGCACCTGCCGCCTGAAGTTCCAAGGGTCCCCGCGCATCTTCGCTCCTGTAGCGGTCGGGGTCCCTCAGGGATCCCCTATCTCCCCGCTTTTATTCGTCATATCCGTTCCTCCCTTCACCTGGAGATCCCTAGGTCTCTTATTATCTCCTACGTCGACGACTTTGCTGTTACAGTGGCCTCACCCTCCTACAGAACCAACGGTCGCCTCCTTCAGAAGTCATTCTCATCGCTCAAGAGAAAGGCCTCCCCGATTAACATCTCCTTCTCCGTTCCAATAACCGAACTGATCCACTGGAGGACCACCAGGAGCAATGAGCCGCCGTGCTCCCTCCCGGTGCAGCTAGAGGGTCAGCTCTTCTATCCACAATCCCGCCTGAAGTGGCTGGGCTTCATCTTCACCCCCGCCTTTGACCCAAGGTCTCACTTTTCCAGGAGGTACACACTTGCAAATACCGCCCTAGCCACCATTCGTTGCCTCTCCCCCCCCCGGGATGGGCCTCCCACCCTAGATCTGCCTCTCCCTGGCGCGTTCGCTCCTCGCTCCGATTCTTCTATATGGGTCCGCTCTCTGGAGCCCTCCCCCAGCTATCATGGGCCCCATGTCCGTCTTCTGGCATCGGGTCTGTAGGTGGATAACCAACTCCTTCTCCTCAACCAACATAACGTGTTTGCACAGGGAAGCCTGTCTCCCCCCACTGCCAGTTCTGGTACACCACCAACGCCGCCTTGTGGGCCTAAGGCTCATCTGCTCCCCCCCGGAGATAAACCCCGCCACAGCACGTCTCCCTAAGTCTGTCCCCACCTTCTCACCCCACCGTGCCGCCTTGATAGCGTGTGGGAAAATTACCTCCCAACCTTATCTCTTCTTCAACCTCGACTGGCATTCTACCCCGGACAAGACCAAGAACCCAAGGTGCCGGCACAACGCCATCACAGCTTTGGCTAACAGGGCCGTCCCCCTCATACACGATGTGTCGACGCTGCTACCTATCTCCCTCCACTTAACGGACTACCTGCCCCCAGTCCCGGGAGTTGTCCCCTCCTATACTCGCCTCAAGTTGAGGGCTAAACAACACCTCCTTTCCGACTGGTCTGACATCCCAGCCCCCCCCATACTACACCTTTCCGCCCTCGACGCGCCCCCATCCCTTCATGGGCTTGGGCAAGTTCGTTGCAGGCAGGATACACCAGATGCGTTCTGGGGAAAGCTATCTCGCGGCCCACCCCTCATGGTGCAATCCTGATGCCAACACGTCCTGCCCCTTGTGCTCTGAGGCCCCGCAGACCTTCGAACATGCCATCCTGTCCTGGCCCTTGTCCGCCCATCAGAGATTCCGCCTCCTCCAAGTGGTCTCAGACTTGGCCCCCGAGGCCCCGATCTGGTCCGACCAGCAGCTGCTCATTGCCCTGGCTGAGTTCATTCGCACCACCGCCACTGGTTTCCCCCCTGGGATGCCCCCGCTTGCCCCCTCCCTCCACACCTCTCCTCCAAACCCCCTCCTCCAAGCTACTGCCCTACCCGCCCCTGGCCCTCGAGACTAGTTTAGCGGTTTTTTACTTTCCTTGATTAGCTGCAGCTGCTGTGCGACCCTTATTGGTCGCGTTGGGGGAACTGGTTATGTTTGGTTCATTTGTTGATTGTTAGTTTGATTTTCGGTTATGTTTTGGCCATATCGTTAAAGATGCATGTCATTTCTTGTACCGTAGAAACTATGAACATATGATTTGAAAAAAAAAAAAAAAAGAAATGGGAGAAATGGGGGAGCCTTGTGGGGTACCCACCGCAACTGGCGTGAACATCTTTGGGGAGCCTTGGAAGAGCAGTCTACACATGCGGTTGGTGAGGAAACTGCCAACCCATGCGGTAAGGTACTTGTGGACCCCATTGGCCCGCAAAGTCGATGTGAGCTGGCCGGGATCGACATTATCGAAGCCGCCCTTGATATCCAGGAAAAGAGATGAGACCTTAGAACCCAGTCTCTGGAGGAGGCGAACCTCATGGGTGAGGGTGGATATGGCGTCAAAGGTGGAGAGGCCCGAGAGGGAACCTGTCTGGTGGGGGTGGAGCAAGCCTACGTGCCTGGCCAGTAGAGAGAGACGGGAAGCGATTACTCGCTCCAGTACCTTGGAAAGAGTCTCAAGTAGGACGATCACCCTGAAGGAGGCAGGGGTATCATAGGAGGCCTTGCCGGGCTTGTCCAACACAATACCATTTGCTTTCTTCAGGAAGGCGGGGTCGTGTCCGTAATGTAGCAGAGGGGAGAGGAGTTTGGTCAGGAGGGCGGGACACGATCGGTGTACCTGTTTCCATACGTCGTACGAGATCGTGTCAGGGCCGGGAGCGGAAGTGTTGGAGGACTTTGATAGGGCGAGGGCGATTTCCTCCTGACCGAGAGGAAAGTAGTCAGGGTAGGGCGCGAGAGTTAGGGGAGCGTTGGTCTGGGGAGGAGCGGAGGGAAAAAAGTGCGAGAGAAGGGCCTTATTGATGCCTTCGTGAGTGTCTTGGTCAGGAAAGGAGGGGAACCTAGAAGCTTGTCTTCCAGAGGCGAGCTTCTTGGCTTTCCAGACTGAGGAGGGGGTAAGAGACGAAAGGTAACTAGACCAATGGGCGAACTTGGCCTTCTTAATGGCAGCCAAATAGGACCGTCTTGCCGAGCGTAGAGCTGACTGATCGTAGGAGTCTCTAGATGACTTGTATGTTCGAGAGGCCGAGTGGAAGGCGGACCTGATGTGAGAGAGAGAAGGGGACCACCATGGTTTGGACCTGGGGGACGGGCGTGACACGGGAGTGTTGGAGGAGATGAGGGTTCTGACCCTGTTGGCATGTGTGTCGAACCATTCTTCAAAGGCAGAGGATGAGCAAACGGGCGGAGGAGGGGGAGGTATCAAAGAGGGAAGGACGGGTAGGATACTGGACCAATCCGTTTTTGACCAGTTGGGGGAAGGAGGAGGAAGCCTAAACCTGGGGGACTCCAGTGTGATGAGCACCGGGACATGGTCAGAGCTGGTGGAAGGGAGGGGCGTTTCCCAATGAGGGAATGAGAGGAAGAGCGGGCCGTTAGCGAAGGCAAGGTCCAGGACCGAGAGCCTTGCATTGTATGCAAAAGGGAAGCATGTATATAAACCTGGTTGGTTGAGGAGAGAGTAGCCATGCTCAGACGCCTGACTGTAGTAGGGATGAGACAAATTGTATTCCTTAGAGTCGAACGTGCGTAGAGGGTCGGCAGCGGCATGATGCAAGTTGAAATCACCAACTACCATGGTTGGGAAGGGATTATCCTGAAACAGATTAGGCGGAGTGATAGAACGAAAAGGAACAGACTTGAGGCGGAGATTGTAGGCGTTGATTATCCTGAACCTAGCGAACTGGAGTTCAAAGAAGCCATCCGGGGCAAATATGTCGATTGAAAACAGATCGGGACGGGTGGATGCGGCGGGGAGAAGCGAGACTGAGTTTAGCAGGTGGGGGTGGACGTAAAAAGCCACTCTTGGTTTGGGACAGGAGGGGTGGAAACACTTGTATGTAGAGAAGGATGGGAGTTGGCCTCCCCTGACGGGAGGGTCCTGGAGGGCTACTATCATAGGCGGGGAGGCTGACTGACTAAAACTGTTCATGAGAGAAAGAAACACATCCCAGCTCCCAAGGCTGTTGTGTTGAACGATGGAGAAGGAACAGGACGTCACCCCGGCCGGCCGGTGAGATGGGATCGAGTTATCGTTGTAATGCATTAGCGGCCCTGCCCGGTTCGTTGGATGGGGCAGGGGAGGGGCTAGGGGCCACCTGGGGGAGCGGGCTGCCTGCCCCTGGAGCAGGGCGCAAGACTGAGGGAGGAGCTGAGGGGCGAGTAGGGCGTGGGGTAACTACCTCGAAGGCAGGAAGAAGTCTTCTCATGGTTGGTGGGGCGGAGGGTCTAGGGGTCTCGGCGACAGCCTCGCCCTCATCTTCGGTCGTGTCCATGTCCCCTTCAGCAGGCGCAGCGGCGGGCTGACCCGGTGCAGGAGGCGCTTCATCAGAGGGGGGGAGACCGCTTGGTCTAGCTGGGCAGGTAGGGTTAGTGGCAGGGTGGTCATCCCCACAGTTAGCACAGTGCGCGGGGGAGACAGAGCAGCAATTTGCCACAGGGCGAAGGTTGCCCTGCTTAGGACATGTGGGGTTAGGGCAGCAGTGCTCCGTCTTGCGATGGTGCAGGGCGCAAATTGAGCAGACGGGGTGATCGTATTTGCAGACCGGGGCCGTGTGGCCGTACCTCTGACAGTTGCGGCATCGAGTAGTCTTGTTGGCAGAGTGGGCGGTTTTGATTTCTCTTTTTCGGGAGAGAAGGAAGATGTTAGGGCCCATCTTCTTACCATCCTCAGGGGTGGTTGTGACAACAACTAAGGAGGCGAGTTTTAAAGAGCGGGCATCGGGGTCAGGGTTGAGGAAGCGGGCCGAGGTGATCTCGATGCCCTTGGCGTTGAGTATGGCGCCCTAGAGGTAGACGAAGAGACCTTCATTGTCTTCAGGGAGATAGCAGAGGGGGAGGCCGTGGATGGCAAACTGGCTCTCGTTTGGCGCGGGTTTGAAGGGGAGCCACGGGGAGGAGCCGACCGGGAAGGACTTGTTTAGGCGTGCTGCAAGGGCACCAAAGAAGGGAGTGTAATCAGAGGCCGGCGTCGAAGGGGTGACTCCTAAGATGGTGACCGTACCATTTGAGTTGACTTTGGCAGTGAAGGAAAGAGGAAAGGCACAATTGGACGACCGTAGGACTTCCACGGCTATGTCAGGGAAGGTGGCTGCAATGGTTTCCCTATCCGGGTGGGGAAGGGGATCTTGCCTAGGAGCATAGAACATTCTAGCCCCAGCTGGAAGGGTAGAGGGCTTGGAGGAGGAGGAGGAGGAAGAAACCGGAGAGGAGGAGGAGGAGGGAGGAGAGGCAAGGGAGGCAACCCCTTGGGGAGAGGCGTTTTTCTTTCCCTTCGTTGAGGGGGCCGTGGCCTGAGCGTAAGTCAAACCAGGACAAGTAGGGTCCTGTATCCCAGGAAGGAAAGCGGAGACGGAGGGGTAGCCCCCATTAGCGAAGTGGGAGGCCTCCCAAGAGGTGGGGTGGGACTTAGCAAACGCCTCTGGGTTGCCGTAGTATTTGTTGGTGGCGTGGTCATGTCAAGGGAAGTCGGGATGTAGGGCGGGTGTGGGGGCAACGGGTTTTCTGGAAGGGGGGGCCGGGGCTGGTGCCTGATTGGCTGGGGAGGGTGCAGGCCTGAGCGATGTGGGGGCTGTGCTGACCCTATGTGACAGGTCATAAACCGAAGAGGTGATGGGGGCCAGGGAGGCGTTCAGCTCGTCACGGTTGGGAACCGAGTTTGCCGCCTGACTGATGGAGTCGTGGGTGTGTGTGATGCGGTCGTTGAGGGTGTCGACCCTCTCAAGCAGGGAGGCCAACGCGTTGATCGTGGAGCAGAGAATGGGGAGGATAATAGATTCACCCGTAGAGAGGTCTCTACCGAGCTCAGAGCTTGTGGGGAGGGGGACCACTTCGTTGAAGCCCAGTTTGTTGAGGGTTTCCCCAAGGAAATTCCTCATGTATAAGATCTGTTCAGAAGGGGGGGAAGTGGAGCTGGTCCTGGTAGAGGGCACCGAGGAAGGAGGGAGAGGGAAACCCTGAGGGGCACCATGGACGGACATATTTGCAGCTCACGAAGAGTGCTAGGCGTAGTGCAGGTCACTGAGAGTGCAAGAGGAGGCAGCTCACTGAGAGTGCAAAGTATCGTGAGATTTTGTACCAGAAGCAATGTGGTGTTGAGAAATGTAGGGGTAGGGAGATAGCGGAGGCGAAGCTTGGTCTAGATGAAAGGAATGTTTTTTTTTTGTTTAAGTCATGTATTTGTTTATTTAAAGGTACAAAGAACTAGCATGCAGCGGTAAGCTATGGCGTAAACAAAACCTATAATAAAACAACTAACAAAAGAAAACCCTAACCACCCAATTCTCCAAAGCGTAGCTAAACCATGCCGTATAAACCAGCCAAGGGAAAACATCATAAACTAGTAAAGAAATATTCAAAACCACCAGACCTCACGGTCCCCGTCAAAAATAAACAGTAAAGAAATACCCGAACAAATCAATCAGCCTCCACAGGAGAAAACCTGAATCGGGGCGAGGGGGAGAAAGAAGGGGAGGGAGGGGGGTTATGGGCAATAGTGGAACTAGGGCTCGGGGGGAACATGTCAGGCGGGTAGCCAGTGGCCGTGAGTGCAACAAAGCGGGAGAGAGCAGCGATATCGTGATCAGAAGTCCAGAGGGGCGAGGCAGCGTCAAGCGAGGTGAGGGCCAGGAGGAGGCTCTCTCTCAGGCGGCGGCGGGCTTCGCAGTGGAGGATGGCGTGCTTGAAGGTTTCTGCCGCAAAGCGGCACCTGGGGCAGGTGGAGGGAGTGTCCCGATTATACCAGGACGGATGTGCTGCCAGGTAGCTCTTGCCCGACCTCATCTGATGAAGGCGGCCGGCAAGGAATTTGGGGAGGCCCATGAAGGGATGGGGCATGAGTGAGGGGAGGTATTTGTAATCCGGGGGAGGATGGGCGAGAGAAGTCCAATGTAAGAGGAGGATTGCCCTAGATTCTTTCTTAAGGGCAGTGAACGAGTCTGCAGCGGGGCCCGCTGGGGGAACGGAGAGGGTGGGGACCAACTGAGGGTTGTGGAGCAGGAAGGAGGGTCTGTCCTTCAGCAACAGAAGCGTCCTGTAGGCGATTTCGTCGATTGGAGGGTGCTTTCGAATAGTGGTCTGAGGCGTCCTCCACAAGAGGGGGCGGAGGGCTGGGTTTAGCTTGACCAGGAGGGAACGGTGACACTGTGGGGAGCGATAGGAGGAACGGTTCGGAACCGACTTATGCAGCCGGGCCGATGCCGGGTTGATGTCGGGAGGAGAGCAGACCACCCTTAAGGCTGCCAGGCGCTGACGATGCTCTATCAGGAGGACCAGTGGGGGGAGGGAGGCTTCAATGGCCAAGATAGGAACCGGTGTGGAGGAAAAGCAGTTAGTTACCCATCTTTGGACTCTGTAACAAAATACCTCTAACTTATCCTGCATCCTCGCAAGGGGTGTGTACAGATCCGCACCGTACATCAGGACAGGGGCGAGGAGGGAAGAGGCCAGCCTGTGGCAGAGATACGGTGGGAGGCCTTTCCCCGGAGGAGAGAGTCTTTTGATCGTGTCAAAGGCGCCCTGGGCGAGGGACAGCCTCTTGCTGAAGTGGGCACTCGAAGAGAGAGGAGGTGTGAACCAATATCCTAGCCACCTCACCGTGTCTTTGGGGGAGAAGTACCGGTCGTCCAATCGGACTCCCGCCGTAGAGGGAGGTGAGCGTTCCTGAGGGGTGCGCCAGTGAATGAGCTCAGTCTTGGGGACGGAAAAGGTAAGGCCCCTGGGTGCCACGATGCTGCTGAGAGAGCAGTAGTGGCCCTGAAGGAGTTGAACGTTGCGTCTATGAGAGGAGGAAGAGACTGTGACCTCGAAATCATCCACGTAGGAGATCACAATGCCCTTAGGTCTCACAGGATGCAGTAGAGAAACATATATAACAAAGAGGATGGGGGAGATGGGGGAGCCCTAGAGGGTACCCACGGCGACCGGCGAGAATATTCTTGGGGAACCTTGGAAGAGTAGTCGACACATGCGGGTGGTGAGGAAACTACCAACCTATGCGGTGAGGTATTTGTAGGCCCCTTTGGCCCTCAGTGCCGACGTGACCTGGCCGGGATCGACATTGTCGAAGTCGCCTTTGATGTCCAGGAAAAGAGATGAGACCTCAGAACCAAGTCTCTGGAGGAGGCGAACCTCATGGGTGAGGGTAGACGTGGCGTCGAAAGTGGAGAGACCCGGGAGGGATCCTGTCTGGTGTGGGTGAAGCAGGCCTACATGCCTGGCCAGGAGGGAGAGACGGGAAGCGATAACTCGTTCCAGTATTTTGGAAAGAGTTTCGACTATGACAATGACCCTAAAGGAGGCAGGGGTATCATAGGATGCTTTGCTGGGCTTATCCAGCACAATGCCGTTTGCTTTCTTCAGGGAGGTGGGGTGGTGTCCGTAATGTAGCAGAGGAGAGAGGAGTCTGGTGAGGAGGGCAGGGCATGATCGGTGAACCCGTTTCCACACGTCGTAAGAGATCGTGTCAGGGCCGGGAGCCGAAGGGTTAGAGGATTTTGAAAGAGCGAATGTAATTTCTTCCTGGCTGAGAGGGAAGTAGTCCGGGTAGGGAGAGAGCGTGAGAGGAGCCTTGGTCAGAGGAGGGGTGGAGGGAAAAAAATGTGAGAGTAGGGCATTGTTGATGCCCTCGGGAGTATCTTGGTCAGGAAAGGAGGGGAACCTTGAGGCTTGCCTTCCAGAGGCGAGCTTCCTGGCCTCCCAAACTGAGGAGTGGGTAAGGGACGAAGGGTTGGTAGACCAATGGGCGAACTTGGCCTTCTGAATGGCACAAAAATAGGAGCGTCTTGCCGAGCGTAGAGCTGACTGGTCATAGGAGTCTCTGGAGGACCTGTATGTTCGAGAGGCTGAGTGGAAGGCAGATCTTAGATGAGAGAGAAGAGGGGACCACCATGGTTTGGATCTGGGGGCCGGGCGTGACATAGAAGTGTTGGAGGAGATGAGGGTCTTGACCTTATTGGAATGGTTGTCGAACCACTCCTCAAAGGTAGAGGACGAGCAAACAGACGGAGGAGGGGGAGGTATCAAGGAGGGGAGGGTGGGTAGAATACTGGACCAATCCGTTTTTGACCAGTTGGGGGAAGGAGGTGGAAGCCTGAACCTGGGGGATTCAAGTGTGATGAGCACCAGGACATGCTCACAGCCAGTCGAGGGGAGGGGCGTGTCCCAACGGGACAACGAAGGGAAAAGCGGACTGTTAGCAAAGGCGAGGTCCAGGACCAAGGGCCTGGCGTTGTATGCAAAGGGGAAGCAAGTATATAACCCAGGTTGGTTAAGGAGAGAGTAGCCATGCTCCGAAGCCAGGCTGTAATAGGGGTGTGATAGGTTGTATTCCCTAGAGTCGAATGTGCGCAAAGGATCGGAAGCGGGATGATGCAAGTTGAGGTCCCCAACCACCATTGTTGGGAAAGCGTTATCCTGGAACAAATCGGGGGGGGTGGTAGTCCGAAAGGGGGCGGACTTGAGAGGGAGATTGTAGGCGTTGATAATCCTGAACCTAGTGAACTGAAGCTCAAAGAAGCCATCTGGGGCGAATATGTCGATCGAAAACAAATCGGAACGGGTGGATGCGACGGGCAGGAGCGAGATCGAGTTTAGCAGGTGGGGGTGGACGTAGAAAGCCACTCTTGGTTTGGCGGAGGAGGGGTGAAAACACTTATATGTAGAGAAGGATGGGAGTTGGCCTCTCCTGACGGGGGGGTCCTGGAGGGCTATTATCATGGGAGGGGAGGTTAACTGACTAATGCTGTTCATGAGGGATGAAAACACATCCCAGCTCCCAAGGCTGTTGTGTTGAACGATGGAAAAGGAACGAAGAGTCCCCCTGGCCGGCCGGGGAGACGGGGTTGAATCCTTGTTGTAACACATTATCGGGCCCTGCCGGGTTCATTGGAGGGGGCCGGGGAGGGGCTGGGGGCCACCTGGGGGAGTGGTCCGCCTGCCCCCAGAATAGGGTGTAAAACTGAGGGAGGAGCTGATGGTCGAGTCAGGCTAGGGGTGACCACCTCAAAGGCAGGGAGAAGTCTTCTTACGGTTCACGGGGGGGAGGGTTTAGGGGTCTCGGCAACAGCCTCTCCCTCATCTTCGGTGGTGTTCATGTCGCCATCGGCCGGGGCAGAGGCGGCGAGGCCGTGCGCAGGAGGTACCCCATCAGCGGGGGGGAGACGCCTTGGTCTAGCTGGACAGGCAGGGTCAGTGGCAGGGTGGTCATCCCCACAGTTAGCACAGTGTGCGGGGGAGGCAGAGCAGCAGTTTGCCACAGGGCGAAGATTGCCCTCTTTAGGACACGTGGGGTTAGGGCAACGGTGTTCGGCCTTGCCATGGTGCAGGGTGCAAATTGAGCAGACGGGGTGATCGTATTTGCAGACATTGGCTGTGTGGCCGTACCTTTGGCAGTTGCGGCATCGAGTGGTCTTATTGGCCGAGTGGGCGGTCTTGATCTCCCTCTCGCGAGAGAGAAGTAAGATGTTGGGGCGCATCTTCTTACCATCCTCGGGGGTAGTTGTGACAATGACCGAGGAGGCAAGTTTCAAAGAGCGGGCATCAGGATCCAGGTTGAGAAAGCGAGCCGAGGTGATCTCGACGCCTTTGGCGTTGAGTATGGCAGCCTTGAGGTACACGAAGAGGCCTTCATTGTCCTCAGGGAGATAGCGGAGGGGGAGGCTGTGGATGGCGAACTGATTTTCGTTGGGGGGGGGCCTGAAGGGTAGCCACGGGGAGGATCCGACCGGGAAGGATTTGTTTAGGCGTGCCGCAAGAGCACCGAAGAAGGGAGCATAATCGGAGGCAGGCGTTGAGGGGGAGACCTCTAAGAGGGCGACTGTACCGTTCGAATTAACTTTGGCTGTGAAAGAAAGAGGAAAGGCGCAGTTGGACGAGCGTAAGACCTCTGCGGCTATATCGGGGAAGGTGGCTGCAATAGTTTCTCTATCTGGGTGAGGGAGGGGATCTTGTCTTGGGGCATAGAATCTTCTGGCTGCGGCTGGGAGAGTAGAGGGCCTGGAGGAGGAGGAAGAGGAGGAAGCCAGGGAGGACGAGGAGGAGGGGGGAGAGGCTAAGGAGGCAACCCCTTGGGGAGAAGACTTTTTCTTTCCCTTTGTCGGGGGGGCCGTGACCTGGGCATAGGTCAGACGGGGACAGGTAGGGTCTTGTATCCCAGGAAGGAAAGAAGAAACGGCCGGGTAGCCTCCATTTGCGAAATGGGAGGCCTCCCAAGAGTTTGGATGGGACTTAGCGAACGCCTCGGGGTTGCAATAGTATTTGTTGATGGCGTGATCATGTCTGGGGAAGTCGGGATGCAGGCCGGGTGTGGGGGCAGGTGCTTTCCTGGGGGGGGGGCCAGGGCTTGAGCCTGATTGGCTAGGGGGGGTGTGGGTCTGAGTGACATGGGGGCTGTGCTAACTCTATGTGACAGGTCACGAACCGAAGAGGTGATAGGGGCCAGGGAGGCGGTTAGCTCGTCCCTGTTGGGAACCGAGGTTGCCACCTGGCTGATAGCGTCATGAGTGTGTGTTATGCGGTCGTTGCGGGTGTCGACCCTCTCAAGCACAGAGGCCAATGCGTTGATCGTGGAGCAGAGAAGGGGGAGGATAATAGATTCGCCCGTAGAGAGGTCTCTACCGAGCTCAGAGCTAGTGCGGAGGGGGACCACATCGTTGAAGCCTAGTTTGTTGAGCGTTTCCCCAAGGACATTCCTTACATAGATGATTTATTCAGAAGGAGGGGAGGTGGAGCTGGGCCTGGTGGAGGGCACCGAGGAAGGAGGGAGAGGGAAACCCTGGGGGACACCATGGACGGACATTTTCGCAGCTCACGAAGAGTGCTAGGCGTAGTGCAGCTCACTGAGAGTGCAGGAGAAGGCAGCTCACTGAGAGTGCAGGAGGAGGCAGCTCACTAAGAGTGCAGAGTATCGTGAGATTTTGTACCAGAAGCAATGTGGTGTTGAGAAACGTAGGGGTAGGGAGATAGCGGAGGCGAAGCATGTTCTAGGTGAAAGGAATTTTTTTTTGTTTAAGTCATGAATTCATTTGTTTTCGGCTGAGCCCGATAGGGCGAAGCTAACTAGGGACAAAGAACTCGCATGCATCAGTGAGATATGGTGTAAACAAACCCTCTGTGAAACCCCCTCTTACCGGCCTAAGGAAAAAACACAAACACCCCAAGTCTCTCTGGTCTGAGACCAACCCCACGCCAGCCACCTCGAAAGAAAAGAAAATCTACTAACTACATGTAACTAGCAAAATTCCAAACAACAAAGCAGGGAGGAAATGAAAGGAAAACCCTAGCCGTGTTCCAAACAAAACAAAGGAAAAATAAAAGCAACCCGTAAGGAAAACCCAAGCATGGCAAGGGGGAAGCAAGAACGTCTAAACAGGTTGACACGAGCCAACATTACTTCCGAGACTGAGGCGAGCCTGCTCAAGACTGGCCCGCCAAGGCGCCACCACGGGGAGGTGGACGGTGAGGGGAGGGGGTGGCATCAGGATGCCTCCAACGAGAGTGTGGATAGCTGTAACCGAGCGACGGGAACGAGACACACGACACGAGAGTAGACGACCCAAGAAGTGCGAGGGAGGGAGGACCATAACAGGATCACGACTTTTCGAAAAGCCGACCGTACGAATCGATGATGCTAGAAGGGAGTGTGATATCAGGCAGCAGGACCACCGTGGCCACTACTTCGACGATAACCCGAGACCGCGACCGACCCGTTGACGAGGGAAGACGCCCGAGAGAGGAGACCCACCATGAGGCAGGGGAGAAGAGTACGACCGAAGCAACGCAACGCAACCGAGAACCAAAGATAACTGAAGCAAAGCGACGCGACCGAAGGGAGAAGCAGCTCACGAAGAGTGCGGAGGGTGCAGCTCACTAAGAGTGCGTGGAGAGAAAGTGACGATAAAAAACCATGGTGTTGATTTCAATCGTTGGGAGGAGAGAAGCGGTGTTCGTTGTTCTAGATCAAAGGAATTTTTTTTTGTTTAAGTCATGTATTCATTTGTTTTCGGCTGAGGCTGATAGGGCGAAGCTAACTAGGGACAAAGAACTCGCCTGCATCAGTGAGATATGGCGTAAACAAACCCTCTGTGAAACCTCCTCTTACCGGCCTAAGGAAAAAAACACAAACACCCCAAGTCTCTCTGGTCTGAGACCAACCGCACGCCAGCCACCTCGAAAGAAAAGAAAATCTACTAACTACAAGTAACCAGCAAAAAATCTAAACAACAAAGCGGGGAGGAAATGGAAGGGAAACCCTAGCCATGTTCCAACCGAACAAAGGAAAAAACATAGCAACCCGTAGCAGTAAACCAAAGCAATGAAGCAAGGGGGAGACTATGACATCGAAACAGCCGACGAGCGCCATCATTACAACCGAGTCCAAAGCCAAACTTAAGTCACCGAGATAGAGCAATACGACGACAGGGCCGACCGAGGTGCCACCACGGGGCGGTGGGCAGTGAGGGGGTGGCATAAGGATGCCTCCAATGAGGGTGTAGATGGCTGTAACCGAGCGACGGGAACGAAACACGGCACACGAGAGTAAACGACCCGAGAAGTACGAGGGAGGGAGGACTGTGACAGGATCACGACTTTTCGAAAAGCCGACCGTACTGATCGATGACGCCAGAAAGGAGTGCGATATCAGGCAGCAGGACCACCGTGGCCACTACTTCAATGATAACCCGAAACTGCGATTGACCCATTGACGAGGGAAGACGCCCGAGAGAGGAGAAGACCCACCATGAGGCAGGGGAGAAGAGTACGACAGAAGCAACGCAACGCAACCGAGAACCAAAGATAACTGAAGCAAAGCGACGCGACTGAAGGGAGAAGCAGCTCACGAAGAGTGCGGAGGGTGCAGCTCACTAAGAGTGCGAGGAGAGAAAGTGACGATAAAAAACCATGGTGTTGATTTCAATCGTTTGGACGAGAGAAGCGGTGTTCGTGGTTCTAGATGAAAGGAATTTTCTTTTTTTGTTTAAGTCATGTATTCGTTTGTTTAAAGGTACAAGAACTCGCATGCAGCGGTAAGCTATGGCGTAAACAAAACCTATAATAAAACAACCAACAAAAGAAAACCCTAACCACCCGATTCTCCAAAGCGTAGCTAAACCATGACGCAAAAACCAACCAAGGGAAAACATCATAAACTAGTAAAGAAATATTCACAACCAATGGACCCCTCGGTCCGCATCAAAAATAAACAGTAAAGAAACACCCATCACATCAATCATCCTCCACGGGAGAAAACCTGAAGCGGGGCGAGGGGGAGAAAGAAGGGGAGGGAGGGGGGCTGTGGGCAATAGTAAAACTAGGGCTCGGGGGGAACATGTCAGGCGGGTAGCCAATGGCCGTGAGTGCAATAAAGTGGAAGAGAGCGGCGATATCATGATCAGAAGTCCAGAGGGGCGAAGCAGCGTCAAGCGAGGTGATGGCCGGGAGGAGGCTCTCTTTCAGGCGGTGGCAAGCTTGGCAGTGGAGGATGGCGTGCTTAGAGGTTTCCGCCGCAACGCGGCACCTGGGGCAGGTGGAGGGAGTGTCTCGATTGTACCAGGACGGATGTGCTGCCAGGTAGCTCTTGCCCGACCTCATCTGATGGAGGCGGCCAGCAAGGAATTTGGGGAGGCCCATGAAGGGATGAGGCGTAAGCGAGGGGAGGTATTTGTAATCTGGAGGAGGATGGGCGAGAGAAGTCCAATGTAAAAGGAGGATTGCCCTAGATTCTTTCTTAAGGGCAGCGAACGAGTCTGCGGCGGGGCCCGTCCGGGGAACGGACAGGGTGGGGACCAGCTGGGGGTTGTGGAGTGGGAAGGAGGGTCTGTCTTTCAGCAATGGAAGCGTTCTATGGGCGATCTCGTCGATTGGGAGGTGTTTTCGAATAGTCGTTCGAGGCGTCCTCCACATGAGGGGGCGGAGGGCGGGGTTTACCTTGACCAGTAGGGAACGGTGACACTGCTGGGAGCGATAGGAGGAACGGTTCGGAACCGACTTATGTAGTCGGGCTGACGCCGGGTTGATTTCAGGAGGAGAGCAGACCACTCTTAAGGCCGCCATGCGCTGACAATGCTCTATCAGGAGGACCAATGGGGGGAGGGAGGCTTCAATGGCCAGGATAGGGACCGGTGTGGAGGAGAAGCAGTTAGTTACCCATCTTTGGACGCGGTGCCAAAACACGTCTAACTTGTCCTGCATCCTCACAAGGGGTGTGTACAGATCCGCCCCGTACAAAAGGACAGAGGCGAGGAGGGAAGAGGCCAGCCTGTGGCAGAGATACGGTGGGAGGCCTCTCCCTGGGGGAGAAAGTCTCTTGATCGTGTCGAAGGCGCCCTGGGCAAGGGACAGCCTCTTGCTGAAGTGAGCACTCGAAGAGAGAGGGGGTGTGAACCAATATCCTAGCCATCTCACCATGTCCTTGGGGGAGAAGTATAGGTAGTCCAAACGGACTCCCGCCGTTGAGGGAGGTGAGCGTTCCTGAGGGGTGCACCAGTGAATGAGCTCAGTCTTGGTGACGGAGAAGGTAAGGCCTCTAGGTGCCGCGATACTGCAGAGAGAGCGGTAGTGGCCCTGAAGGAGCTGAATGTTGCCTCTGTGAGAGGAGGAAGAGACCGTGACAACAAAATCATCCACGTAGGAGATCACAATGCCTTTAGGTATCGCAGGATGTAGTGGAGAAACGTATATAACGAAGAAGAGGGGGGAGATGGGGGAGCCCTGGGGTGTACCTACGGCGACCGGCGAAAATATCCTCGAGTAGCCTTGGAAGAGCAGTCTACACATGTGGTTGGTAAGGAAACTGCCAACCCATGCAGTGAGGTATTTGTAGGCCCCCTTGGCCCCCAGCGCCGACGTGAGCTGGCCAGGATCGACATTGTCGAAGCCGCCTTTGATGTCCAGGAAAAGAGATGAGACCTTGGAACCAAGTCTCTGGAGGAGGCGAACCTCATGGGTGAGGGTAGATGTGGCGTCGAAAGTGGAGAGACCCGGGAGGGACCCTGTTTGGTAGGGATGAAGTAGTCCTACATGCCTGGCCAGGAGGGAGAGACAGGAAGCGATGACCCGTTCCAGTATCTTGGAAAGAGTTTCGAATATGACAATAACCATAAAGGAGGCAGGGGTATCATAGGACGCTTTGCCGGGTTTATCCAGCACAATGCCGTTTGCTTTCTTCAGGGAGGTGGGGTGGTGTCCGTAATGTAGCAGAGGTGAGAGGAGTCTGGTGAGGAGGGCATGGCATGATCGGTGAACCCGTTTCCATACGTCGTTAGAGATCGTGTCAGGCCCGGGAGCTGAAGTGTTGGAGGACTTTCAAAGGGCGAGGGTGATTTCTTCCTGACTGAGGGGGAAGTAGTCCGGATAGGGAGAGAGAGTGAGAGGAGCGTTGGTCGGAGGAGGGGTGGAGGGGAAAAAATGTTAAAGTAGGGCCTTGTTGATGCCCTCGGGAATATCTTGGTCAGGAAAGGAGGGGAACCTCGAGGCTTGCCTTCCGGAGGCGAGCTTTCTGGCCTCCCAGACTGAGGAAGGGGTAAGGGACGAAAGGTAGGCAGACCAATGTGCGAACTTGGCCTTCTTAATGGCAGCAAAGTAGGAGCGTCTCGCCGAGCGTAAAGCTGACTGATCGTAGAGGTCTCTTGAGGTCTTGTATGTCCGGGAGGCCGAGTGGAAAGCAGATCTTAGGTGGGCGAGAAGAGGGGACCACCATGGTTTGGATCTGGGGGACAGGCGTGACACAGGAGTGTTGGAGGAGATGAGGGTCTTGACTTTATTGGCATGGGTGTCAAACCACTCCTCAAAGGTGGAGGACGAGCAGACAGACGGAGGAGGGGGGAGTATCAAGGAGGAGAGGGCGGGTAGGATACTGGACCAGTCCGTTTTCGACCAGTTGGGGGAAGGAGGCGGAAGCCTGAACCTGGGGGATTCCAGCGTGATGAGTACTGGGACATGGTCAGAGCCAGTCGAGGGGAGGCGTGTATCCCAACGAGAGAACGAAGGAAAAAGTGGGCTGTTAGCGAAGGCAAGATCCAGGACCGAGGGACTGGCGTTGTATGCAAAGGGGAAGCATGTATATAACCCAGGTTGGTTGAGGAGAGAGTAACCATGTTCAGATGCCTGGCTGTAGTAGGTGTGCGACAGGTTGTATTCCCTAGAGTCGAATGTTCGCAGAGGGTCGCCAGCGGGGTGATGCAAGTTGAGGTCGCCAACCACCATTGTTGGGAAAGCGTTATATGGAACAAATCTGGGGGGGTGATAGTTCGAAAGGGGGCGCACTTGAGAGGGAGATTGTAGGCGTTGATGATCCTGAACCTAGTGAACTGGAGCTCAAAGAAGCCATCTGGGGCAAATATGTCGATCGAAAACAAATCGGAACAGGTGGTTGCGCCGGGCAGGAGCGAGACTGAGTTTAGCAGGTGGGGGTAGATGTAGAAAGCCACCCTTGGCTTGGGGGAGGAGGGGTGCAAACACTTGTATGTAGAGAATGATGGGAGTTGGCCTCTCCTGACGGGGGGGTCCTGGAGGGCTACTATCATAGGAGGGGAGGTTAACTGACTAATGCTGTTCATAAGGGAGAGAAACACATCCCCGCTCCCAAGGCTGTTGTGTTGAACGATAGAAAAGGAACGAAGTGTCCCCCTGGCCAGCCGGGGAGACATGGTAGGGCTGTCTTTGTACTGCATTATCGGGCCCTGCCCGGTTCGTTGGAAAGAGCAGGGGAGGGGCTGGGGGCCACCTGGGGGAGTCGACCACCGGCCCCTGGAGTAGGGCGCAAAACCGAGGGAGGAGCTGAGGGGCGGGTTGGACGAGGAGTAACCACCTCGAAGGCAGGGAGAAGTCTTCTTACAGTTGATGGGGCAGAGGCTCTAGGGGTCTCGGCAACAGCCTCACCCTCGTCTTCGGTTGTGTCCATGTCCCCTTCGGTAGAGGCAGAGGGGAGGTGGTCCCGTGCATGGGTTGCTCCTTCAGCGGGAGGGAGACGGCTAGGTCTAGCTGGGCAGGCAGGGTCAGTGGCAGGGTGGTCGTCCCCACAGTTAGCACAGTGGGCAGGGGAGGCAGAGCAACAATTCGCCACAGGGCCAAGGTTGCCTTCCTTGGGACATGTGGGGTTGGGGCAGCGATGCTCCGTCTTACGATGGTAGAGGGCGCAAATCGAGCAGACAGGGTGATCGTATTTGCAGACGGGGGCTGTGTGACCGTATCTCTGACAATTGCGGCATCGAGTAGTCTTGTTGGCGGAGTGGGCAGTTTTGACCTCTCTTTTGCGAGACAGGAGGAACATGTTAGGGCCCATCCTTTTGCCATCCTCAGGGCAGGTTGTGACCACGACCGAGGAGGCAACCTTTTGAGAGCGGGCTTCAGGATCCGGGTTGAGGAAGTGGGCCGAGGTAATCCCGATACCTTTTGCATTGAGTATGGCAGCTTTGAGGTACATGAAGAGTCCTTCGTTGTCCTCGGGGAGATAGCGGAGGGGGAGGCCTTGGATGGCAAATTGATTTTCGTTGGGGGCGGGCCTGAAATGGAGCTACGGGGAGGAGCCGACTGGGAAGGATTTGTTTAGTCGTGCCGCCAGGGCACCGAAGAAGGGAGCGTAATCGGAGGCAGGCGTAAAGGGGGAGACTCCTAGGAGAGTTACTATTCCATTCGAGTTGACCTTTGCTGTGAAAGAAAGGAGGAGGGCGCAGTTTGATGAGCGCAGGACCTCTGCAGCTATGTCAGGGAAGGTGGCGGCAATAGTCTCTCTGTCCGGGTGAGAGAGGGGATCGTGTCTGGGTGCATAGAACCTTCTGGCAGCAGCCGGAAGGGTGGCGGGTCTGGAGGAGGAGGTGGAGGAGGAGGAGGCTGGTGAGGATGAGGAGCAGGGGGGGAGAGGCCAATGAAGCAACCCCTTGGGGAGAGGATTTTTCCTTCCCCTTTTCCGGGGGGGCCGAGACTTGGGCGTAAGTCAACCAAGGACAAGTAGGGTCCTGTATCCCCGGAAGGAAAGTGGAAATGGCCGGGTAACCTCCGTTGGCGAAGTGGGAGGCTTCCCAGAAGGTGGGGTGGGACTTAGCAAAAGCTTCAGGGTTACCATAGTATTTGTTGGTGGCGTGGTCATGTCTGGGGAAGTCGGGATGCAGGCTGGGCGTGGGGGCAGAGGGCTTCCAGGGAGGGGGGGCCGGGGCCGAAGCCCGATTGGTTGGTGGGGGTGCAGGCCTGTGTGACGCGGGGGCTGTGCTAACCCTATGTGACAGGTCACGAACCGAAGAGGTGATGGGGGCCAAAGAGGCGGTTAGCTCATCCCTGTTGGGAACCGAGTATGCCACCTGGCTGATGGAGTCGTGAGTGTGCGTGATGCGGTCGTTGAGGGTGTCAACCCTCTCAAGGAGAGAGGCCAGTGCGTTGATCGTGGAGCAGAGTGTAACAGGGGCACCCTGTAGAAAGGTGAACTCTAAGGTTGCGACCGCACCAAACACTCAAAGTAGAAGATAAAGATGAGGTAAAATAATTCAGAAGAATCAACGGTAAAACTTAATATAATTAAGCTCGAAGCTTCACTCAATTTAGTTCTCTCGAGGAAAAGTTGGTTGTCGAAGTAGAATGCCAAACGCTTAAACTTAAGTAGATATCAGATTTAAGCCTTTGTCATTCAGCACTACTTCCGACCTTGTGCGAGCACCCTGTCCTGCTCAGGGTCTGTCCGTGGTCTACCCTCCATCAGGAATTATCCCGCTGGAAGTGTCGGACCAACTCAGGTATACTTAACTCCGTCAATAGGATATGAGTTTCTTCAATGCATCTCCAATACAACCGCAGGTGGAAAAACTCTTCCCATCGAAGTCATACCAGTGGCTAGCTGTTATGACAACAACCGGAGTCAATACCTAGGTGGTGGACTCACTGGCCCAGTGGCAGTTTCGTCTATACAAGCTATGCAGTCTATCATTTAATCTACGCGACTATCCCATGTGATAAATTGACATACAAGCTCCCCCCGTGAGATGTAGCCGATGGTTGGCTAAGTGGGCGCTACCCATAGCCATCCTCTCGGGACATACCCTACCGTGATATGACTCATACCTCTAGAGTCCAATAACACCCCATAGGAATGCTACAAATCAAGGGGAGAAGGTCCGGGCTGGTTACTGAGGTATTTGTCTCGAGAGCACCCTGGCCTTCTGAGACTACCTGAGCACCACTAGGAAGACTACCCTACAACCCGTAGGCTAGAATAGACTCCTAGATGCCCGAGAGACCATATATGAGCGACCCCCATCTTGGCGGTTACCCATACTCCCCTTATATATCCTGCGAACGACATTCGGTCAGACGGACGGCGACAACTTATACGGTGTTACGGCAGCTGCTCCAATGACCTCTTTTAACTAGCAAACGAGCAACTACACAGCCGTCTGCCTATGACGCGCCGTCCCAATGCTGGGGCCAGAGGGGGGTGTTAGCACAACCTGCCCAAGTTTAATAGCATGTTCGGGCCACCCTCATACTGCCGTGGGGCCTCCCCGCGCAGATACGTCTGCGCCCAAGAACATCTAAGAGCCCATAGAATGTGAGGCAATCGACCTCTAAGTTCTAGGATGACTTTGCCGGTGAAGGTAGGGTAACTTGGGTTCCTCAGTAGGGTAACTGGGACCCATGGGCA
>Ga0307509_10003389_pt1 | contig 24264 bp, 28 predicted proteins | sample 10_EM_MG_FD_202245 | JGI IMG/M metagenome (GOLD analysis project Ga0307509, IMG submission 202245) | Populus trichocarpa ectomycorrhiza microbial communities from riparian zone in the Pacific Northwest, United States - 10_EM | ecosystem: Host-associated > Plants > Roots > Unclassified | place... | reverse complement strand
TACCATTTTGAACTCTAAGATTGAGCGAGTGACAGGTGGTGACAGAAGAGGCCAATCAAACTCATAGTGAAGCAAATATCTCCTCTGATACAGAAAAGGCCTCAAGGTCTTGAGGCGGGCAGCTAGTCTAATATGTACTGCGCAGTTTTATCTCAAAGTGCTATCTGATCTGATCTAAAATGCGCGCAATCAGCTGATCTGATAGCACGATGTGTGATAGGATGTACCATGCTGGGTATTCGTGATCACGACACGTGATGAGGCTCAAAACGCCGAGATACCAAGCAAACATGCGAAAATCTTTTCTCTCTCCACTGTTAAAAGTTTGCTCTCTCCTGTTTCTCTTCCACAACCATCCTTGTTTGCCCCCACTTCACACAACTCATCACATCCTATCGCCTACTACTCTCACACATCTGGCTTCCCGTGTTCTGATACCACCCTGCAGTCTGCATGCACGCAACTGTGAGTTCTTGAATTGTAGTCAAATTGCACAAATATGCCTTGATGTAAATGTAGTAGATGTGACAAACATGTTGGTAAGTTTCATCATCATCCCAGAGCTGTTTTACATAAAACATGTCGTGCATGCTTGATGGGTCTGAATCCTTTTGGCTTCCCATCCAACTAACAAGTTTTATATGCTAATACAAATTACCTACTCCACAGCCACAGCAGAGAACTCAATGCCAACAAGGCAGGCCAGGAAGAGGTGAAGAAGTGCCTTTAGTGACCAGTATGAGAAATACTGTATTTGAGTGTCGTATTTTGGGTAATATCTAACTGGAATAGAAGGGATTGAGTATGCAGATGCAGATGAAGTAGAGATGGGGATGGTAAGATGTTGAGAAGTATGTGAGTTGGTTATTGATAGTCAGGTTGTCAAAGGGAGGTTCCAATAGGAAGAAAAGTGCCAGAAAATAGAGCAGCTAGAGGAGGCAATAGGGAGGTGCTGAGGCACAATATCACAGGTATATTTCTCTATAACCTTTTCATCAAGGACATCGAACCATGATAAAAACAGCAGGTAAAGAAGTCGCAATTGGAGGAGCAGACGTAGGGCTGAGGGAAATTTGAGAAGGAACGGCAATACATTATTTTGTTATAAGTGATATCTAATAGTAAGAAAAGTATCAGCTATGCTTGCCGCAATGAGAGGAGAGAAGGTAGCAAAGAGGAAGAACCTTAGAGGTATGGTTCCTCTTGAGACAAATGTGAATTTGGAATATAAGCCAATTTAACTGCCAGTACCGGTTGGGAAACAGGAGTTAAGGTAATATGGATACTGTTATGGGCAGCTGGTGGTTATGACATATAATGGCTATATAAGAGGACTGACACAGTTAGTTGAAACAGGCAGGATATGTTTGTTAAGTGCTATTGTCTTAGAAGCTATATTATCGAATTGGCATGAAAGGAACTGGTAAGAATATTATAGGCCGCTGCCGAGGTAGTAAGAGGTTTACCTACTGTATTATCAGCAATTAATATGGAGCCAATGCCCTTGCAGGCTTGTCAGAGATTGCCAAGGACGGCTACGTTATTGTGCTTGGAGTAGTTATAAAAGGGTAGTAAAAATGTTTCTCCAATAAGGCAATGTCAACGTTGAAAAAGAACATGATTATAGACGAACACTGCTGAATTGAACTTCCGTGTGTTGGTACAAGGGAGTGGTGGAATACTACCCCTCGAATAGCACGAGATTAATACAGATGAACCAGATCATCTCTCTCAACTACGACTATATTGAGCTAATTGGATAGTGCATAAGCAAGTTTTAAAACTGCTGTTCACATAGGATGATATCGATTCCAACAAAACCAATGCCTATGCATATACACTAATGTATTGTGTTGCTTAGAGCAAGCATAGGTAAGTAGTGAGAATACGACTCAGAAAAGGGGATATCAATCCTATGAGATGAGATGAGGGCAGGTATACAAGAGTTGTCAAAATACTACCAATATAAGATGGCTTCAGTGCTGGAACGCCAGAGGATGACAGCCGGTCAGCGTTCTGGGAAGGTATGGAGTACCCATTTTCTGGAGAGCAGAGGCATTGTTGCTAATGTGTGTAGTGATCTGGGGTGCAAGTCGGTCTGATCGAGGACCACCCAGAGCGCTATACAAGAGAGATATGCAAAATATAATCCAGCCTTATGAATGAATTCCAGGAATAGCCATAGTTAGAAAGAACAACAGGTAATACAACCTGAGACAACCACTGCCATGGGAGCGAAGGTAAGTACATAGGACTGGCCGGAATAGCAGGAGACTGAAGAAGAAGGTCGGGAACGGTAGAGAGGGTCAGAAAACAGTGAGAAAAGTCGAAAAAGTGTGAAACAGATGGGGAGACAAATGAAGACAATTTAGGCCAATAGTGCAGGACAGCGGATGGTGGGTGTCAATACCCGTCATTCGTACTGCTCCTTGGTGCTTCCTTGGACTAGGGCAAGTTCAAAAAATGACAGGACAGACTGATTGCCCCCTTATGAATACTGGTTATTGCAGTATCAGTGTTTTCCAGCTCTTAGAGCAAGCGAATACTGAAGAAGAATCGACTTGATAATATCCACAAGCAGCAACAGCATGTGCTCCAGACTTGCAAACATGTCTCTTGCCTTCATGACTATGACTTCTCAGATTTCCTTGCAACACACTCACAGTACTTACTATATGCCCTCTCATGATCGCCTTCAATCCTGCCCACTAGAAACAGGCCTTCATATGAGTAATTTCTCTTAACAGAGCGTAATTAAGGTCAAGCTTTGGGATACTATCAAATAGTAAACACATCAAAGGACACGCTTGACCAGTCGGTCAAGGGGCTGCTAGTCTAATATGTACTGCACAGTTCCTTCAAAATCTTCGCAGATTTGTTATCAAAATGACCGCAATCAAAATTTCGTCCAAAAATGCGCTGGTCACATGTTCAAAATATTTCCACCAGTGTGATGGTGAGTACAGTGAGGGAATTTTTGATCATGGGGAAACATTCCCGAAGGTTCTGACCTGCAAGGGGTAATAATGCCAAGAAAACTTGCTTGGCAAATACCCTTTTACTCTATATATATTCCTCTCCCCTATTTTCTTTCTCCACTCTACACTTGTTCGTTACACATATCTTTTTTCCATTCACCAACCAACAATTTTCTCTCTTCTATTGCGATACAGAAAAATCTTCCAACAAGATTGTACCTCCAATGCCACGATGAGGAGGCTGTCGTCAGATGCTAGAAAACATCTACTTTGAGTGCGATCCCAGGGGTATCTTATGCCGTACCTGTCGTACATGTTTGGTTAGTTATTCTAACAACTCCATACCTCTCCCAAATATTACAATTCATCATTTTAATAATATATATAATAGGAGAGACAAAATACTCGAACGCGTAATAGAAGAGCTGGAGGTGCTCATGCACTGGTAGTGGAGACTGGGCCTGAAAGGAACCATGATCAAGGTTTGCCATAGCTGACAAAAATGTACCCATTATTGCGAGTGGATAATTTATATGCAGAAGCAGGGGATAGACAACCAGCTGGGCAAGCAGCAGTGGGAGGATATGGGGTTGCGCTGAATGCCCAGTTAGAAGGTATGAATATACCATCAAAGCAGGAGAAATATAAGCTAATAGTTAACAGGAAATATAGGTGGAAAGACAAGATGTGGGCGATGTCGTCAGGAGAAGAATGTTAATGAGTTTGATATTGATCTCAGAGGAGATTATCGTTCGACCTGTACACTGTGTCTGGTAAGTCAATATCTGTTGATATAAGTTTGTCTGCAAGCGACATTCATGAGTCTAACTTGTAATATGATAAAATAGGCAGCAATGAGGGAAAGTGAGGTAGTGCACCCTTAACAAGGGAATGATGAAGGGGTTCAGATACCTCAGATGGCCGATAATCATCAGGTACAAGGCCACGCCCCATTGGCCTTCCTGTCTCAGCAAGCCAAATCGACATCCCATGATTTAGGAAGGATGAATATTCAATGCACAGACTGCCATGCTCTGCACTGGACTTCTGAGCCATCGTCCAAGTCACCTCATAATGGTCAGGCAAGCTATGAGTCCTGTTGCAAGCATGGCAAAGCGAGGGTGGAGGCAATGCGTCCTCTTCGAGAGCCACTTCATACATTGATAAATGGTGATAATGGTCGGTCCAGATCATTTCAACTCATTCTGCGTAGATGGAATGAGCTATTTGCGTTCACCAGTATCCAGCTCAATATGGACAAGAGGATGAATGAGATGGGCACAACATTTCAAGTTTTCCAGGTGCATGGGGCGATGTATCATAGGCAGGGACCACTGGTACCTGGTGGTGGGCGGGATGCTCTCTATTCCCAGATCTACCTCTATGATCCTGCCTATGCAGTACAGGAGAGATCAAGACGAGCATCAGATCTGGATCCTGAAATTATTCGTTCCTTGACTATGATGTTGCAGGAGTCCAATCCAATGATTCAGATCTATCTCACAGCTAAGGAACGGCTAGCCGAGATTGCGCAGGCTGAGGATAACTTTTGTTTGATCCTGAATCCAAAACTATAACTTGTGGTTGAACGAGGTGCTGATATGCGACGGGAGAACATACCAACAGCCAATGAAGTATAGATGATTCTGCCAGAAGAGTATGGAAGTGCAGGATTCCGGGATATTGTTTTGACCAAAAGGATAAATGGAGATGATGATGATGCAAACCCTTTCACTCTTATCAATTCTAATCATGCCTCCTATCTTCCTCTCCACTACGTTCTCCTTTTTCCCTATGGGGAGTCAAGGTGGCACGGGGGCAGCACTCTGGATAATCGGGAAGGGAACCAGCAGAACAAGAACATATCCCAGAGGACATTTTACAGGTTCCATCTGCATACGAGGCGCAATGAGCCGGCTACCCTCTTCCGTGCCCAGAAACTATTCCAGCAGTTTGTTGTGGATGCTTGGGCAGTTTGTGATCAGAACAAGCTTAGCTGGATACGTTCTCATCAATCCAATATTCGCGGGGATCTCTACAATGGTCTTAGTGATGCTTTAGAAGTGGCCGACATGGATCTTGAGCGTATTGGGAAGAAGGTGGTTCTGCCATCAAGTTATGTGGGAGGTGATAGGTTCATGCAACAGCTATACCAAGATAGTATAGCGATTGTGCGTCACTTTGGCAAACCTTCACTCTTCATAACCTTTACCGCTAACCCTAAATGGGTTCAAATTGCAAATGAGCTCTTGCCTGGTCAGAGTGCTGCTGACAGGCCAGATCTTGTTGCAAGAGTATTCAATCTCAAAGTGCGTGATCTATTGGATCAGATTCGGCACAAGGAAATCTTTTGTCCTTGGCTGGGGTGGGTTTGGACAATAGAGTACCAGAAGAGGGGCCTACCACATTTACACCTCCTGGTATTCCTCAGAACTGACAATCAGTTCCTGACCGCTGCGAATATCGATAGCTCAATCAGTGCAGAACTCCCTCCTCCTGATGATGCCATTAGTCAGGAGTGGAGAGGTATTATTGAAATGACAATGGTACATACAGACTGCATAGCTCATAATGGTCAGGCTCTTTGCATGCAAGGACTTGACCCTTTTGCTGTACAGACCTGGCGTAAGAGCTATCCTCGTTCCTTTCAAGAGCAGACAATTATCAATGAGGATGGCTATCCGACCTATCGCAGAAGGGATACACGGCAGGCTTATTCCGTTGAAGTTCAGAGCAATGGAGCCAATGTTACAGCGATGATTGATAAGAGAAGGGCTGTTCCCTATAGTCCATACCTGTCATTACGGTACAAGGGCAATATCAACGTGGAAGTATGCGGGTCGGTCAAAGCTGTCAAGTATATTCACAAGTATATTTACAAGGGGGGTGATCGCGCTACAGTTATCCTGGACTCTGAGCATGATGAGATTAAGAGATATCTGCAGGGTCGCTATATTGGTCCAACAGAGGCGGTCTGGCGGTTGTTTGAATTCTCTACCCATGGTGAGGAACCAGCAGTCATGCATCTTGACCTACATCTGCCAAATCAACAGGCAATATACTTTGCAGAATGGGAGAATCCAGCTATGCTGCGCCAGCGAATGGATAGTTCCATCACAACCCTTATAGCCTACTTCAAGTACAATTCTGAGAAGCCAGATGGAAGAGAGTACTTGTACCATGAATTCCCTTTACATTATGTTTATGTACGCAAGAAGGGTTGAAAGCCGAGGACCCAACGTAGGTCAATTGGTCGCATGTATGCTGCGAGCCCCTTTATGGGTGAACGCTATTACTTGTGCTTGCTCCTCACTGTGGTAAGAGGGGCTACAAGCTTTAAACACCTCCGGACAGTAGATGGTATAGTCCATGAAACCTTCAAGTTGACTTGTATCGCATTGCGACTTTTGAAGGATGATGGAGAGTGGATTGCAATGTTTCATGATGGCCAGGAGTTTATGACAGGTCATGTATTGCGTCATCTCTTTACAATCGCCTTGCAACATACCACTATTAGCAATACACTGCAAATATAGCAGCAGTTTGGGCCGAGCTTTTGTGATGATCTGTCACATCTACTTCAGACACGGCGAGTTATTGTTCCTGCTGAAGGTAACAGTATGGACGACGAACTTTCACTAGACTATGGACTTTACCATATTCAGCAACTCTTAAATGAGTATGGTAAAACTTTAGCTGAGTTTGGTCTACCACAGCCAGTACTGGAGGGGAGGAATATGGCGGGACAAATTGTGGAGAATGCATTGGTTAGAGAGGAGATGGGGTATGAGGTGGAGCAGCGCAGGGAGTTGGCAGATGTGATGAGACGGTAGTTAAATGAGGAACAAGTTGCCAGTTTCCAGGCAATTGTTACTGCGGTAGAGAGATACGAGCAAGACTCACAACAACAGCGACTACCAAATGCCTTCTTTCTACATGGTCCAGCAGGAACTAGAAAGACATTCCTCCAGAACTGTCTGTGCAGCCACCAGCGGGCTCAAGGAAAGATAGTATTGTGTGTCGCATCTTCAGGGATTGTCGCCCAGCTGCCTCCTGGAGGTAGGACTGCACACTCAAGATTCAAGATTCCACTCTCCAATGATGTCAATGGAGTCTGCAATATTACTCCTAACTCTAATCTTGGAGAGCTCATTCGGAAAACCTCTCTCATTATCTGGGATGAGGTCCCAATGCAGCACAAGGCTTGCTTTGAGGCTGTCAATCGAACATTGAATGATATATGCAATACTAATCATCTGCGAGTGTTTGGTGGCATTCCTGTAGTACTGGGTGGTGACTTTGCTCAGATCCTACCTGTCATTCGTCGGGGTACAAGGCAGGCAACTGTGCTTGCATGTATTTATCATGCATCGATCTGGGCAAACTTACAGGTCCTTCAACTCAAGACCAGTATGGGTGTCATCGCCAGTAATGCCAATCAGGTCTTTCTCACTTTCCTTAAAGGCATTGTTACAAACCCTTTACTACATGGACACCTTGAACTAGCAAGGTATATCTGCCCTGTTTGTACAGTTGACCAACTCTGTGATCAGCTGTATCCACAGCCATTATTGAATAATGCAGTCAACAGTCTTAGAGCACTCATTGGGAGGGCTATCCTGGCTTTCCGTAATGATACGGTTAATGATTTCAATGATGTGCTGGTGGACAGGATGCCTGGAGAGGAGTACCGCTTTGAAGCTGCCAACTATGTTGAAGTTCCTGAAGATGCTGGTGGTGCAGAGCCCTTTGCAGTGGAATATTTGCAGAGCATTAGCCTGGCATCTATTCCACCTTCATGTCTGAGACTCAAGGTTGGAGCACCGATTATACTGCTACGGAATCTGAGTGCTAGGGAGGGTCTATGCAATGGTATGAGGATGAGAGTATTGGGTATCAGACGTACCTGCCTACAGGTTGCCATTATGGGTGGAAAGTTAGATGGCAAGATCTTCCTTCTTCCGCGGATCAAGCTTACTACCTCAGATGATGACCTCCCTTTTATCTTACCGTGTACTCAGTTCCCCGTCCGTCTATGCTTTGCCATGACTGAGAACAAGTCTGAAGGACAGTCCTTGCAGCAGGTTGGTGTTGATCTACGCACCTCTGCCTTGACTCATGGAAAACTCTATGTGGCTCTCTCTAGGGTCACATCACTTGATGGACTAACACTTCTCTCCTCCGAGAATACACCTACTCACACAGAAAATATTGTCTATCCTGAAGTTCTTCTTTGAGCTTCCTTTAGTAAGTTTCCAGCTTATATTGTATTTCTCACTTGTTCTTCATGCTAATTACTACTTGTAGTTATTAAACTAATATCCTCCCTGTCATATTCTTAACTCTACTTGGTATTTATTTTTGTCTGACAATATTACCTCTGATCAGTTCTGGTCAATTGCTTCCCCTCCTCTCATACTTTCTTTGGTTACTATTATTCTGCTACCATTGTTATACCTCTATTTTACATATTTAATAGTTATCCACAGAATTAGATTGTGTTAAGCTTTTACCCAATACCTGATAGCGAATATATCAAATTTATAAGCATTTCTGACTGCATGTGCTCTATCTATTTCACATATAAGATGATTAGAATCTTGACTGCTTGGTTAAGCTGCAGTGCTCAGTTGCCACTATTTGAGGTATGCATTCAGTACTTATAAAATTTGATTCCATGGAGCTTGTATTTATTGCCTAATAGTGAATATATTAAATTTATAGACATTTCTGACTCTACATGGACGATTTATTGCAAATACAAGATGGTTACAATCTTGAGTACTTGGATATATGGAGGCTCTCAGGTGTCACTATTGGTGAAATCCATGGATTCCTTATAAAATTAGATTGTACTAGGCTTTAACAGTTGCCCAATTCTGAATATATCAAATATCTTGGGATTTAGAACTACTCCATATATGATATATTATTGTTCAAACATTGTTATATGTGGGACAGGTTGGTCAAGAGGCCTGCTTATCTGACAATCACTCATAATATAACAATGTTGTTCGTTTACAAACAAGCAGATAGACAATATCAAAGGATACGGTTGACCGGTCGGTCGAGGGGCAGCTAGTCTTATCGGACCTGGCACAACATGGCAAGAGCCGAAGGCTACGTGATCTCAACACTGGAGAAATTGTACGGGTGAAGAAGCATTAGCAAAAATTATTATATGCGTCCTGCCGGTGCCGTGCATCAGACGCTCAGGACGCTCAGAACTTTAACCGTTACTCTGGACGCGACGTCGGCTGGACGTCACGTCCGGACGCCATTCCCCATCTACCCCTACCTCCTTGACGTTTCGACGACGTTCACCACCAAGCGCATGCGTCCAGATGCCCTGAGACCCTAAGCTCTCCGGCATCCCGACGATCTCCTTCCTGTGCCTCCCTCGTCATGGCGGAATCCAACTCCACTCCAGCATCCAGAAGACTATCCGGATGCTTAGTCTCCCGGGTGCTACACAGCGATATTTGAACCCCCTGTGCATCAATTGCCATGTCTGGCTATAGGCTCCCAATGCCTTCCAAATAGCTCACATGTTTATCGCGACGGCATGGTGATGGCTCACTTGCATACTCTCAACGGCGTCGTGATGGCTCACTTGCATACTCTCAATTGCGTCGTGATTGCACACATATTCCAGACGCCGTCGTGAGGACGTCGTGATAGCTCACATGCATACTCTCGATGGCTTCGTGATAGCACACACATTCCAGACGCTGTCTTGACGACGTTGTGATAGCTCACAATCATACTCTTGACGGCGTCTTGATAGCACACATATTCCAGACGCCATCTCGATCGCTCCACTATTTATTTGTATTACTGAGTGCCATTCACAAAAAGCTTCGAGGCACTGGTGCCCCTTGTATTATGACATTGAACCTCATCCGCATCTTGATATTCTATTATTACTAGTCTACTGCCGTGACCAGGGCGTCCATGACACCCCGGCCACGGCAATTCTAGGTTTCTGAGCTATCGCTCAGATCTCGCTCCGAAATACACACCAAATTGTCCTCACGGGTCCACAGATCAGCCAACCGAAATCTAATAGTTTACATTTCCTGCAAATCAAATGTAATAAACTCAACGGTTCACACATCGCCAAGTCTACAAAAAACCATTCTCTCGCACGCCTGCGTCACGTTCCTGCAAGTCGTCGAGGCTCAACGATAGCAGACTGGCGAAACCCGGGGTCGCTGGCCCCTCTTGCGCTAGTCCCAGCGTCAGCTCCCGTGAGTTCCCTAGGCTCACGGGATCTGAATCTGGCATCTGAAGTGCCTAGGCGAACGACGCCTAGTTAGAGTCAAACGACAGTTTGCTCCCCTGGGAGGCATCTTGACTCTCCCGGTAGTGCGCAAAGCGACCGGCGTGATTGTTGAGAGGCGTCTGTTCCCGCAGAGCAGCTCATCTTGGATTCCGGCTGGATAGCTGACGCTTGGATAGCTGATGCTCCAGTTCGGCCAGAACTGGGTCATTATTGTCAGTAAAGCCTTCACAACTTTCCTGCATCATACAATAATTTTGCTGGATCCTGTCTGTGATCGTCTCACGCAGATTCATGTGCATGAGTTGCTGCATTGGCTGTGGTACTGCCCGCCAGGTGTTCTTCTGCCGTAACAAAAGGTCTTGCAAGATTGGTTGGTCATCTGAAGAAAAACCAAGGACTGGGGGGACATTGAGGGTCTGGTACGGCCAACTGCGTCAGGCTTGAAGTCCGGAGGATTTTGATACACCCGAAGTCGATATGCGCATAGTTGATGGCACAGGATTGCACAAGTGAGACACACCATCGTACCATTGACACGCTTGATGAATGCCAGGTCTAGGATCACAAGCTTTCTCTTGCCATTGAAATACTTACCATAGATGGTGTCAGCAATCAGAGGCGCGAGGAACCGGAATGATATAGGATGCATCCCGGCCATAGTCAGTCGTGATTGGAAATCCTGGTTGGGCGACGGGTGATGGCTGGATACACACCTCGTACCTATTTGAGGGGCACATAAACCAGTCATCCTCGAGAAGGTATTCTACTCTACGAGCACTGGCAGTGGGGTCGCCCGGCATTCCGTATAATTCCCATAGATGATTTTTTATATAATGGACGAACTGCGCCCGCACGCCAGACATCCTTCTCGTCCGCTCCACCTCCAGCGATTGAAATCTCAACACCATGAGAAATCATCGTGAGAGTGTCTACCGCCTCTGCTCTCCCGTGATGGCTTCTGCCTAGGAGTAGTACGCACCCGTCTTCCTCTCTCCTCTCTCTGGGGTCCTTGGCCTCACCTCCCACGGGGTTCTTGATTCTGTCTTCGTTTAAGCACGCTTGCGTTGATGTTTCTCCCCCTTACCCCGCACTTCGCGACGCGTCTCGCTTAGCGATTTTCACGGTCGGCAACCCTCTTTCCATCGTCAATACACGGTCGCTAGCTTCGGGCTATCGGTGAAGTAGTTGCCCTGGTGGCCCTGCTCTCTGGTATTGCACTCTCTCCTGAGTTGCTCGGTCGGTACGGTCGGCATTCGAAAAATCGTGACCCTGTCTCCGTCCTCCGTGTTCGTACTTCTTGGTTACTGGCGAGCCTTCCCTCTCCCGCTTCCCACGCGTTGGATCCGCTTGCACCGTACTGCTACACCCTCCTTAGCTGGCACCTTACTGCCCCCTCTTCTTTCTCCTCTCCTCGGGTCTCCCTCTCGTCCGGGATCCCTTCCGGTAGTGACGCTCTCTCTCCTGTAACAAGGGACCACGTGAGAGACGCGGTAATTTCGTCCGGTCGGCCCAAGGTCTATCCGCTGTGGCTGGCACCCCCTCTGCTGAGTGGCTCTCCTCGCCGGGTGGCCCCCCTCGCCTTCTTCACCCACTTCGCGACTTACTCTACGGTCGCAACTCGTGATGGTTACGGTATTCCATGGTATAGCACTACCTCCTTGGATGTTCCTAAAGTCTGTCGCGCGCCGATTACCGGGCAGCCCGCCCGTGTCACGCCTTGCCCCTAAGCCGATAGGTTCGGGGAATTCCGTTAGGCACCAGGCAAAAGTAGTTTATCCTTCCGCTCCGACGGGACTTGGTCCCGTAAGATTCTTTTCATTTGTTTAGGAGAGCCTGCTGAAGGGTTTCTTTGCTCCTGTACGTCTTTATGTTGGTTTTCTTCTTGGTTATTCTTTCCTATGCTTTCCTCCCCATTAGTTTAGGCTGGTGGCTGGTGTGCGGTTAGGCCCATACCATAGGGTCTTGGAGGTACGGCGAGGTTTCCTTGTTTGATTGCTTTCCTACGGGCGGGGGGTATTTGTTTGTCCCATGACGAGGTGAAGCGGGCCGTTGGATTGTTTTATGGTTTTGTTCAGGTCATAGCTAGCGCTCCACACCCGTTCTTGTACCTTAACAACGAATACATGATTATAAAAAAAAAAAAAAAAAAAAAGCGCCCGCACGCCAGAGTAATTTTGAAGTATCTTTCGTAGTTAGTGCAGCACCCTTTATGGTTGTGACCTCTGACTTACAATGTCTATACTCTTCGACCACGGTTCAATATTTCCGGTATCCGCAATCTCATCTTGCGTGCCACTCCAAACACTATTCCCCTCAGACGTCAAAGCAACGGGGTTCGGGAGTGGGTTAACATAAAGGGTGTACTGAAGCATGTGATCCTTTGCTACGCCTAGTATTTCCCCCTCCATGCCAGTCACCGTGTTTCGCTGGGAATTAATTACATGCCGGACAGACACAGGTCCTCTTGTACTCGGTTCGCCTGGTCGACTCGAGCTCCTGATACCAGACCTTGTTTTACTAGGGACCCCAAGCGGGGATGAATACCATGCTACGCTTGATGATGAGAATGTCGCCGGGGAAAAGGGCCTACCGGGAGTTATGGTCACACGGGCTGCGGGTGTCCGTGGGACAATGGCTGCCTCCTGTGAACCAGAGTTGGTCGAAATTCGCACAGTCCTTGGGTGATTGTTTCCGTGTGTCTCCACCAACCGTGGCTCACGACGACGTCTAGGTGTTGTCACATCCACACCACCGAGGTTCGCTCCTTCAGGTTGAGTGTCCGGTTCAATTTCGTCACCCGGATGTGACATTTGATACTCATCGCTGCTATCATCGCTGAGGCGGACCTGTTCCATATGCCCTTGTCCGTCGGCCTCCATATCAGGTTCAGTATAGGCTGTAGTCTGAATTGTACTACTGCGGCGGGGCTTGGCCGGTCGTGCTAGAAGCCGTCTTGCGATTAGTCGTGGGGCAGAATTACGAGCCGACGATTCAGCACTATTGGAGCTACCGGATTCGGTCTGTTGTGTTACCGATCTGGACACCCTATCCGCTGGAATGACGTCGTGTCTACATCCGTTCATATTGCCCACTCGTGAAGTTCGCTGATTCGATCCCATGGAGTCGCGTATGACAACGCGCCTTAGCTGGCTCTGATTGCCCACTCGTGGAGTTGGCTGACTCGACCCCATAGAGTCGGGCATGATATCGCGCCTGCGCCTGTTAAGATTGCCTACCCGGAGTGCTGGCTGACTGCTGGAATTCGCATGCATGTGCGATATAGGACAGGTAGTGAACGTTGGTAAAGATTGGAGTCAATCTGATAATTGGATGTGTCGAGTTTTGTGGAAGCGAGAAGTGAGTATTATCCTTTCGTCGAAGAGGACGTGTTAGGTCTTATACCTGTACGCTAGGATTTAGGGGTGTGGTAGGCTCACTTAGGATCACTCGGTCTCCACGGGAGGGATGTGCCTACACAAAGGGTTTCAAACTTTTAATACCATATCTGCGGTTCAGGAATTAGGACTGACAGGTCTATCGTGAGAAATAATGAACGAAATGAAGGTGTCGCTAAAGTTGCCTGACATGCAAAATCTAGGTGTAAGCAGTATGGGTTAGCGACGATGGCTGTTCGCGAGACACACACCACGCCAAAAGAGGATTAGAATCTACTCTCATCTCCCAGTATCGAATCATCACCACCAACCGAAACTGTATTCAAGGAATACAGTACTGCCTTGTGAATAATCTGATGCAGGTGGTTGACGCCAGACCAGATATAACTATGCAGAGACTATCACTCGGTATGAGTGTGAAAGAATTGCCGACGATCGGTATTGGAATTATTGCCATTGTGGCCGCGAGTGCGAGGCACACAATCGCGACATTGGTAGGGCACATCATACTGTTGTCAGCACAGTTAGACAGGACGTCTGATGCATGAGATTGCCCTCCAAAATAGGGGTTTGAGATAGTGAAGCCTCAAGTTGGGCTTAGGAGCTGAAAGTCCAGACATCGATAGAACCCCACACATGGGGGTCGGGCGTGGGAAAAAAATGGCGAAGCGACGGTGGCGTCAAGGTCGCTGGGCGAAGGCTAGCTACAAGCAGCATGGGCTGACAACGAGGTTGGCCGGGAAACACACTATGCCAAAAGAGGATGATCCGCAGTATCTAGTCACATCTCCGAACAGCGAATCTGCTCCACTTAGCTCCTTGAAAACTTCTTGGGAGGAATACAACCTTGTGGTTCACGCCAGACGGGACATAACTATGCACAGACTATCACTCGGTATGAGAGTGAAAGAATTGCCTACAATCTGTATTGGAATGATTGCCATAGTGGCGACGCCCGCTACACGGACAATCGTAACATTCATAGGACACATGATACTGTCGTCGGGACAACTACACAGAACGCATAGTCTGAAGGTCGAGATTTTCCCAACGAAATGGGGCTTTGGGATCGCGATGGTTCAAGTTGGGCTTTGGAGCCGAAATCCATAGGACCCCACACGCAGGTGTCAGGCGTCGGAAAAAATAAGCGAAATGATGGTGGCGCAAATGTCGCCGGCTGGGCGAAAGCTAGCTGCAATCAGCATTGATTGACGACGAGGTTGCACAGAAAACACGCACCATGCCCAAAGAGGATTAGGAGTATCTACTCTCATCTCCGAACAGCGAATCAGCACCACTCAGAACCCTGAAATTGGTATGCAAGGAATAAAACCTTGTGAATAATCTGAGGCAGGCGGATCATGTCTACTAACGCGATGTGCACAAATACAGTAACTGGCAACGAGATTCAAAAAGTAGCGAATAGCAGGCGCCAAAGTAAGGGGCTACAAGGAATTGATGACTATTATACAGGGGATAGGAACACGAAAATGTAAAGAATATGAGACGTGTAGGAAGTGTGTAGCTGACACGAAAAGGTAAGAAAATACGGGACGTCTTGGAAGCCTGTAGATGAAATCTGCAATTTTTGGGGTGGTGTGAAAAAAATAATCAGGAAGTGGCAAGAACCTTCAAGTTCATGTTCTGTAACGCCCTCGACGGCCTCTCCCACATCGGGGGGCAGTGTGCGTCGGGGGTTCAGGTTTGTTGGTGGTTCAGGGCTGAGCTTGTGGGCTGTATTCGGCGCATTTGGGGGGCAGGTATCCCGAGATCCCCCTGCTGCAATTTGCTGGGGTGGGTGGGGGTTTGTAGTATCATGAGGAACCCTCGGCGTAGGCGCAGGAGAAGTGGTGGCTGAGTGAGAAGGGGTCGGAAGAGGGGGGGTAGACTCTGCTCGAGTAAACGTCTCAGGCGCAGGGGTGGGGGACTTGGCCCGATGAATATCGCGATCTCTGGTTGTTCTGATTCTGCAGCAGGTATGTCTACACTGCCGTCGTGCCCACGCCCTGGGCCACGATTCTCTCTAGTCCTGGGCGCCACAGCTCCCGATCCTGGTCGGGGCGTCACTGGCACAGCCTCTTGTTCGGGAGTCTTCAAGAGTTTTGCCAGCCAGGAATCCTTTTAAACAATAGACCTCAGGACTCTAGCCCGCTCCTTCTCAGATGGCCCAGTGTCTGAATCCCGGTGTCTGAATTCACGGTACGTCTGCCTGGTCGATCTCCGATGGGTGAATAATCGCTCCCGGAGGTGTTCCCACCCTCCGATTCACCGCTGTCCCCGTCGTCGTCCTAGATATATGATTAGATACGATGTTGAATGAAAATAAAGCAAAACTTACTTCGTTACCTTGAATAATGTCTCTACGACGGTGATCAGGAGTGTGAAGCTGTCCCGGCGGCACCCGATCATCGTCGTGGTGACTGTGATCGACATTCTCTTTGTCTTGGCTCCCGCTGCCGTCGTTGTGACTCTCGTCATCGTAGTCGTCGTCCCCGGCTATGAGGTCATCCCACTGCCCCCACCGGTACCAGGCCTTACGATCGAAAAATGAATGTCTACCGGACGCTGGCGCCCCGGTTTCGTCTCAGCCCTCTCCCAGATCCTGGCGTTACTCCAGCACCACATCAGCAAAAACGGACCCCGCATCTGATCCGTCGGCGTTGCGTCCTGACGCATGCGACGCATCTCCTGCGTCCTTTGTGTCCTGTGCGTCCTGACTTGCGTTGCAACGCCTCGCCATATCCCACGCTTCCAGATGCTACCTGGCAACATTCCTTGCGTCCTGACGCAACCTGGCGCCCTCCCTAAGTCTGGACTACCCCAGACTCTTTCTCTCATCTCTTCTTTCTCCTGATGCGGTGATAGATCCTCATCAGCTCTTCTCCGCGTCCTGACACACCCCTCATCCCAGCTCGTGTAATCACAACTAACTTTCTGCTTGCTCCGACGTCGCCTGGTGTCTGGGGCCGCACCACCTTTTTTGGTCCCTCCCGGGTCTCAGGTCTCACGCCTCACTCGTCTGGTGAACTAATGATATAGGTTTCAAGAAATTCGCTTATATATCTTCGACTATATACAGTATCAATATGTAGGATTCTCAGGCATAGGCTAATCCTCATTCTCACGCATCGCCGAATCCTGATTCTCTCATCCGGATTCCTTAATAAATCTCATTAAATGTTCTCCAATCAATCCGGCTATTTACAACCCATCGCCGGTCCTCCTCTGGGATCAGATGTGCCAGACCGAGAATTGTTCCTATATCAACTATTGTAAACCCTCGCGTGGCTTCCCTGATCTGCACTGTAACCAAGCCATGCAGATCCGATAGACGCCCTGAGTTCACTCGGGTCAGCAACTGAACACCGGCGACTCGACGGAGAGTATCCTCGGATCGGGGGTCTCTGATCTTCAAGAAGGCTACTAGCTTTGCCGGGAGACGACCCCTCAGCGCACCATACATTTCTTCTGTGCCCGCTTGTACTCAAACCCAATCATTGCAACTGCCCTGGTTTCTAAAGTGTAAGGTGCCCGTGGATCGTGCACGGTGGTTCTCGTAAACATCGGGTTCTTGGAATGTAAGAACTGGGACTTGGAGTTGTGTTAGTGGTTCAATGGGAAGTGATCGAAGCGTCGCATAGTCTTCCGGGAGACCGTGGTCTATTGGCAGGTTATGCCTGCTATATCGTATCAATTCACCATATATAATCTCGAGTGAGAGTCCCGAGATCTGGCTAAAATCAACGATATTGGGCACATCGCCCCGGCGTCCCTTCAACATCCTCCTACAAATGACTAGTGGCGATACCGTACTGGTTGTCCTATCTAAATGCCTCAGGGCGTCGGGGGAGAGATCTGCGACGCGATTTTTCACTGATTGCAAGTTCAATAGTCTCATCCGGATTGCATGTTGACGACCGTAGCTATGCACGATCTGGCGCGCGGCATCATTTTTATTTGACTGGCGCCAGCCTTCCTTGATTTGCCTCTTGTGAGCTAGCTCTCCGATCTCCATGGAATACATCGGAATATTGCCAAACTGGCGTATATGGTCACAAAAGTGCCTTAGTAGATGCCTCTTAATGAAGTTGAAAAGTGATTCCCCGTGAATCATGTCCATATGCAGTTTATCCTGTTCGTCTCGATCGTCGTCGCGCATCCGGCGCCGTTGGGATGTGGCCACACGCTCACGCATTAGTGCGCTCTGACATCGAATCTCCTTTGGTTGCTTGTCGACCTTGGCTTGTGTGCGTTTTGTCACTCGGTACTCCAAGAAGATCTCCTTCATCCTATGGAACTGGTCCAGATACTCTTCCGTATAGGCTATGGTCTCAGGTGTGTGGCTTCGGTATTGTGCCATCATATTGAAGTCAACGAGGGCCCTGACGCATCTGAGAGCACATTTGAAAGGTATTGCTTGTGCAGCTCCTGGCTGGCAAAGAGCCACAGCGAGAACTCGCAGAATACAACGCCCCAGATTCCTCATCTCTTTCCCTTGCCACTGCGGAACCTGGCGGTAGGCTTTTTTTGGGACTAAGAATCCTGGGTATGGTGGTAATGCCTTCCAAACCAGATCAAATGCCTGCAGTCGCCCATGTTTCTTCCGAAAGGCTTCGATCCTGTCTATCATATGCGTAAATAGCGCGAGATAAATGGTATGGAGTATGTCTGGTTTGTACAGATCAGACACCGAAACCCGGTCGAGTCCGTGGAATATATTTTGGCCGATACCAAGATTCATAACGTGGTCGTCGTCGGTCTCCGAGCCTGAGGTTTGATTATGAGGTTTGTACCGTTGGTAGCTTGCATAATCTCGGGCTCGATAGCTTCGGGCATTGGTTCCTAATTCGTTGGTCGGCACCTCGCATTTAGGACAGGCGTTTGTTTTCAACCTGTAAAGTGCCACGTTTTCCATATGGTCCGCGATCCACGCCGAGAGAATTGGGAAGCAAAGTCGAACCTTGCCGTCGGCACAGTCAATGGGGATGCCGACATGCGCCACATCCTGAAGGGGTGCAAAGATGAGTTCGAATACATCTTTTAGGGTGTCAGCGTTGATTTTTCTCGAGCGTCGGTCGGCTTTAGAGGACTTGGAGAGTTTGGATGGAACCGGTAATAAGGCAAGAAGAAGAACAGCCATTGATCCTGGGCTGTTGCGCCGAGCCGACGGAAGACTTCCGATCGTAATATAGACAGGCCACGCTTTCTTGTCTCCCGAAAGGTTGGTGAGGTTAGTCTGATCTGACATCCCAATTATTGCAACAATGGTATCACCTGGCGGAAGCGTCTTCTATGATCAGTCAGCTAAGGTGTTCCAAACAAGGGTGGCACTCAGATGCTCTACCTGCAGGTCTGACCACCAATCCGCCGTATGCATTTCAGCATATATTCTCTGCCCGGAAGGCTTATATTCACGCGGTGGCGCATAGACCAAGTCATCTCGGTATGCGATCTGGTGAAGGAGATATCTGACACAACCTAGGACGTCGCGGTAGAAAAATGGCAAAGTTCTCTGGCCATCCTCAACCTGCCCTTCGAACCATTGCAGATATTGGCTGTAGGGATCCAGGAACTGGAGGTGGTTCTCCAGCGTGTCCATAGAGCTATACCCGCCTGATTCGGCATTTCCTAGGCCACACGAGAAGTAATCGTTGATTCGGGTTTTGGATACTTTTCCGTCAATGAACCAGGATGCCAGTTTGAAACCTTCCGCGCTATGGAATGGTGCTCATGGGTCCATGCACAGGTTGCTGTGTTCGTCCTCACATCCGGCAACGTCTCCGATTTCTTCTCCGGCGCCTTCAAAATGATTCTCTTTCCCGGCACAGGCTGAGGTAGTATGGAAGACTTCAGCATCAGACTCGAATGCAATTTGTGGACAAAATGCATCAGGTGCGAATCCAGCTGGACCCGGATCGGATTCATAGTCGGACTACTGGTGCTCACTCGCATTGGCGTTGAGCACTTCGCCCGTTTGGATGTTGTTATATTGTACGGTCGACGCGAGGACAATGTCCAGACTCGCGTGCGCAGTTAGCAGGTGCTTCTCATATGCACCAGACCTGCTGTATTTTCAGCGGCAGAACAGACATTTGCTAGGCATGGTTGGACGTTGCTCAGTCGATCGCGGGGCTCCGAGTCCATGTAGATTCCACGGTAAGGCTATCATATGTCAAGTGTTGACCACAGCGTGTGTCGATCCCATGCAGGGCCAAGGGATGCCATATTCATGATCTAGTTGTGGATAGAGTTTAGCGTAGGTTTCACATGGTATCAGCTATCGTGTCTTTCAACATCTGAGAGGGCAAAGATTTTATGTTCCTGCCCCAATGCGTTTATCAGGTTTCATTCATTCAAGTTGAATCAAACTACAGTAGAGTCCTGTAATAGAGCGCCAGATTTGGGTTGTCTTTTCAAACTACATAGAGGATTTTTTTTTCTTTTTTTTTTTTAATATCATATATTCGTTGTTAAGGTACAAGAAATCGCATGGAGCGCTAGCTATGGCGAAAACAAAACATAAAATCCAAAACGAACTAACAAAGGAAATATCCGGCACCAATCTCTTCATCTGGGGTCCGTACCGGTCCCAGGCCCACATACGGGCACGATATTGAAAAAAAGTAAATCAAAGGAAACCCTCCTTCCACGAGCGGATAGGATAAAAGAAAACATAAAACATAAACCTAGCTTTCCTGAGACGACATAAAGTAACCAAAGGAAACTGCATTAGATGACTGGGAAGAAACTGAACCGGAAGAAGAAGCCGGCGGGAGAACATGCCCGGAGGGAAAGCTGTGGCTGTCAAGCTTATGAAACGGCTGAGGGACCCCAAAAGAGAGGCGGAAGACCAGACGGGAGCGTCAGGGCCGATGTCAGAGACCCCCTGAAGGTGGCGGGAGCTGGCTGGCCCCTTGGCGAGGCAACGGAGTATGGCGTGCTCGAAGGTCTCCGGGGCCTCCTCGCAGCTGGGGCAGGTGGTTGGTGCGTCGTCGCTCCAAGAGGGGTGAGCACGGAGGTAGCTCTTGCCAGACCTCATCTGGTGTAGGCGACCTGCAGCGAATTTGTTGAGGCCCATAAACGGATGGGGCCTAAGCGAGGGGCGGTAGGGGTATCTGGCCACGTCGGGCGCGGCTTCCTCCCATTCTTGCATCAGGAGACTCTTGCATCTGAGCTTGAGCTGAGGGTATGTACGACCCTGTGGGGGGGCCGGATTGGTTTCGAAGAGGAGGTGCTGGGAGATCACTGGGAGGGGTTCAAACCCGCCTGGGCCCAGGATGAATAACATGGAGGGCGGGAGAGCGTCGAGGGGCAGGTGAGCCCTATTCTTAGAGGGCGGTCTTGGTTGGAGCCAGGGGAGCGGGAGGCGGCTGCCCGCGTTCTTTGCCGAGAGGGACCTGTGGTCTGGCGAGTGGCGGTGCACGGAGGGTGTTTGTATCGAGCGGGGGAGGCGGGCCGAGGCCGGGTTGATTTCCGGGGGGGAGCAGAGTATCCTCAGGGCGGCGAGACGTCGCTTATACTTAAGGAGGAGGTCGAGTGGTGGGAGGCAGGCCTCTATGGCCAGTATGTCTAACGGGGTGCAGGTGAAGCAGTTAGTCATCCACCTCTGCACTTTGTGCCAGACGGCGGCTAGCTTCCTTGTCATGTGGTAGGTCGGGGTAAACACATCCGCGCCGTAGGTAAGGATGGGGAAAAGGAGCGAGGAGGCCAGCCGATGGCAGAGGAAGGGAGGGAGGCCCATCCCCGGCGGGGAGAGCCTCTTGACGGCCACGAAGGCAGCTTGTGCCTTGGCCAGACGTTTAGTAAAGTGAGTTGTGGTGGACATCGACGGGGTGAACCAATAACCCAGCCACCGGACCTCGTCTTTGGGTTTGAATACCGAGCCATCCAAGTGGACCGGAGCGTGGGAAATTGGGGCCCTGTCCCTGTTCGTACGCCAGTGGATGAGCTCTGTTTTGGGGATTGAGAAGCCAACGCCAAGCCTGGACCCTCTGGCCTTGAGCCTGGCGTAGTGACCCTGAAGAATTTGGACATTGCGAGGATAGGACGTTGAGGAGGCTGAGACACCGAAGTCATCCACATAGGAGAGGGTGAGGCCCTTGGGTATCTCAGAGTGCAGGCGGGACACGTAAATAACAAACACGAAGGGGGAGACGGGGAACCCTGGGGGGTCCCAAGAGAGACTGGGGCGAAGATCATGGGGGAACCCTGGTATCTCAGGCGACATGATCTACCTGACAGGAAGGACCTTGTCCACGACACTAAGTACGGGTTAACACCCTTGCATCTAAGGATGCCGCAAAGGGAGGAGGGGTTGACGTTGTCGAAGCCCCCTTTAATGTCCAGGAATAGGGTAGAAACCTTTCTCTGGGCCATTTGGAGGGTCTTGACCTCGTGGGTCAGGGTGGTGATCGCGTCTGAGGCAGATAGGCCCGCGAGAGATTTGCATTGGTGTGGGTTTAGGAGGCCGGATACCCGGGCCACGCATGATAGTCTCCAGTTCATTATCCTTTCCAGGATCTTCGAAAAGGTTTGCAGGAGTACAATGACCCGGAAGGAAGAGGGGGAGTCGTAAGAGGGCTTCCCAGGCTTATCCAGCACGATGCCATCAGCCCTCTTGAGCGCGTTAGGGTGGGACCCGTAGGCCACCAGTGGAGCCAACAGGTTCTGAATGATGTGGGGAACCACACGATGCACTGGCTTCAACACCGAATTGGGTGGCATGTCAGGCCCTGGGGCCGATGAAGGGGATGAGCGGGCGAGAGGCCTGCTTATTTCCTCCGGTTCCAGCTCATGGCAGTCGGCGAAGGGGAGAAGGATTGTATCCCTGGACCCGGGGGGCTCGCCAGGGAAGAAGTGATCGAGGAGGGCCTTGTTTAGCTCACGCGGGGTAGTGGCACCCGGAGGTTCGGGGAAACGAGGGGGGGGCCGGCCGACAGCGAACCTCTTCGCCGTCCAGACAGTTTGTGGAGTGGCTGTGGCCAGGAACGACGACCAGTGTTCTCTTTTGGCCTTCTTGATGGCCTTAAAATAGGCGGCTCTGGCGGCTCTCGCAGAGGCTAGGAGGGAGGCGTTGTGACGATCTCCCTTGGAAGATCGGAGCGCAGAGTTGTAGGCTTTCCTGAGTAGTGACAGAAGCTCCGTCCACCAGGGCTTGGAGCGGTATGTAACTCTCTTCAGCGCTGTGTGCATTGCGAATTGAGTGGTCACTTTGTCCAGGTTGGTTTTGAACCACAAGTCAAGGGACCGAGTAGTGGGGAGGGACGGGGGTGGCGGTATGATGGTATCCTTAAGGGAGGCTTCTAGGGCTGGCCAGTCGGTCAATACCCAGTTAGGGGATGGGGGAGGCGCTCTGAAGACGGGGGCTTCGAAGCGGAGGAGGATCGGGATGTGGTCGGAGCCCGTGGAGGGAAGGGGGTCCGACCATTCGGAGAAGTAAGGCGCAAGGAGGGGGCAGGCAAAAGCAAGGTCAATGACGCCGGGGCGCCCTATAAGTGACATGGAAAAACGGGTAAAGACACCCGGTGTGTTGAGGAGGGAGAACCCGAGCTCAGTCGCTGTATCGAAGTACGGGGCCGATGTGGCGATCTCGTCCTCCTTGAAAACCCTGAGGGGGTCTGATGTGGGGTGGTGGATGTTCAGGTCACCCAGGGTTAGTGTGGGGTCCCCGGCTGACGGGAAGACGATCTCAGGGGGAACCGATCGAGTGTTGTTGAGCCGTCCTTTGGTGCTATAGGAATTAATGATTGAGAATTTCTTCGTGGAGGGGTTAAAGAAGCCGTCGGGGGTGAACAGGTCCAGAGCCATGACATCACCCCTGCCGAAAAACCGAGGGAGGAGGGAAACAGTCGACAAAAAGGAACTATAAACGTAAAAAGCAACGCGGGGCTTACAGCCACCGGTGGTGGGTGGGGAAAACGATGAAAATAACCCAAATGAGGGTAGTTTGCCTCTGTAGACCGGAGGGTCCTGCAGGGCAACAATAGAGGGAGGTTGGGCCAACTGAGAGAAAGACCCGAACAGGGAGAGAAACACATCCCAGCTCCCGAGGCAGTTGTGTTGAATGAGTGTGAATGGTTTCGGAGGGGGAGGGGAGACCGGCTCACCACCCCTTGACGTACGGTTGTGCTGCATTAGCGGGCCAATCCCGACGCGGATCTGCTCATGGGAGAGGGGCTGGGTTGCTCCGCGGGAGGGAGCGCACCAGAGCCTTGTGTGGGCCTCACTGAGGCCGGAAGTATCGTTGTCCTTCTGGCTCTTGGAGTACCCATCTCGAACGCCGGCTGGAGAGAGCGGGTGGGAGAAGGGGGGGGCGAGTGGTCCTGGTCGTCGGCGGCCGTGTCCATTTCGTCACCAACGGGCGGCGGGGGAATGACCTCTTCGGCAACGGTCGAACGCCTGAGAGTGGGCGGTGACGGGCGGCTTTCGCAATCCCTATGAACGGCTGTGTGGTCGCCGCCGCAGTTGACGCAGCGGGGTGGTGAGGAAGAGCAACAGCCAGGAGTAGCCTTAAGGTTGCCACCTCCAGGGCAGGTGGGGTTGGGGCACCGGTGAGAGGCTCGGGTGTGGTTGAGGGAGCAGATAGGGCATGTTGGATCCGCGGACG
>Ga0307509_10003388_pt1 | contig 24268 bp, 37 predicted proteins | sample 10_EM_MG_FD_202245 | JGI IMG/M metagenome (GOLD analysis project Ga0307509, IMG submission 202245) | Populus trichocarpa ectomycorrhiza microbial communities from riparian zone in the Pacific Northwest, United States - 10_EM | ecosystem: Host-associated > Plants > Roots > Unclassified | place... | reverse complement strand
AAAAGCAGAATTCAAAGACGCCGGGGGGTGGAGAGAATTACAACCCAAACTGAGATGAAATCTGTCTTATGTGAGGAATGGGCCCGGATTACAATACAGGAAATTGATAAAGAAATAGCTAAACTTCCCACAATCATGGCTAGATGTATTGCAGTCAAAGGGAGCAATAACTTTCATGCCTGACTCCCATATACTTATTTTTTCCGTCCTAACTTCTCACTATTCACAATAAAATTTAATCTAAACTCTTCACAATTGTGCATGTAACTGTAGATTATGCATGGGGCGATTCTACTTACTCCAGCTACAAGGCATTGTGGATAACCTACGTTCCGATTACTTTAAAAATTGCCGAGTATAGACGAAGGTACTACAGGGCCAGTAGGTCCACCACCTAGGTATTGGCCACTGACATGCCTTGGATGGAAGGAGTATTTCTCTTGCGGTAGTACTGGGAATTTGTTATTAGAATTATTATTATAGATCATTACAATTATAAAGCCCAAAGGCTATGAAGCGGTAACTACCATACATCAGGGACACCTGTGTGTTCAGTCCGTGATCAGCCGCCTACTACATGATAGTGTCCACTTTTCGTTGGCCCCCCAGCATAAGCACTAACAACCCCTTTAACAAAGGAAATCCTCCACTCCACCAAATGCCTAACCAATAAAAGGAAATACATGTATAAACCTAGTCAGCCCTGTTCCTCCTCTCAGTTGCTTCCTGGTGTGCACTAAGGTAGGTGGAGCATTGTTTGGAGTCTGCCTGATGTAAACCTCTGCAGTTGCTGCATTTGAGGGTGGTCTGAAGGCACTGTTTGCCCTTGGTATGGCAGTCAGAGTGGCCGCAGGTATAGAGGTAGGCTGGGTATTGCCCAGCATCTAAATTGCCATGGGTGTTGTTTGCGCACTTGGAGATGTGGTGTCCAAAGGTTAAACAGTTGTTGCATTGAGTATCTGGTTCAAAGGTACAATATTTCTGAACTTTGAACTTTCTGCCAGAGAGGGAAAGGCCGGAGGTAATAGCGTTGGTTGCTGCATCTTTGCCCGCAATTGTAAGAACTATAGTAGATGCAGATTTCTTGGAACGCTGAGCTTCTGTGGTAAGCCATCTAGGAGGGCTGGGAGGTGGATGCCAGGGTTGAAGTCTTGGACTTCAGACTGGACAGTGGTAAAAGAACTGGAGGTAGGAATGCCGTGGATGAAAACCTTTTGCCAGATTTCATCCTTTCTTAGTCCGGTTGCTGCAGGTCTAATGGCTCTGATGGCTTCTTCCATGGCACGGTGGTGAGATTGGAGGACAGAGAGGGCAGGAGTATTGTCTTTGGCGAGAGGTTTGATGTTATAGTTGGTAGTGAACTCTATAGTAGCAATAAGAGACTTCTTGCTTGCTGATTTGATAGCGTTTCTGATAGAGAGGTTGTTGGTGTTGTCAGGGAGTGCTATGCCATTAGTACTGGGGATACATTGCAGGAACTCAGATCCTATTGACAGAGTTTAGTATACCTGAACTGGTTTGATACATCTGGCAGGATAATACCTGATGGAAGGTAGACCTCTGACAGCCCTGAACAAGACAGGGTGCCTAGTACAAGATAGTAGTAGTGGTGAATGTCAAAGGCTTATACCTGATATTTACTTAAGTATAAGCATCTAGCATTCTACTTTGATAACCAATAATCCTCAAGAGACAATTATTGAGTGAAGCTTTCAAGCTTAAGAATATTAAGTTTTACTCTTTGATTCTTCTTTGAATTATTTATCTTATCTTTATCTTCTACTTTGAGTCTTTGGTGTGGTGGCAACCTTAGAATTCACCCCTCAATAAAGTGCTCACATTATATCCCCTTTTTTGGTAATACACTGTCCCAGAGCTCAGAGTTCTCCTGGCCTAACTGGACTCTTGGTGCCAAGCCCACTTGCTGCATCCCAATACTTTCGCAAAATGCATGTACTCAACTACTGGGATAATAATCCTATCCCTGCCCCTAATCTCACATAATGTATGAAAGAATCAAAAACCTTTCAACAAAAGCAAGAAAATTGAAACATTAAATTAAAAATAGGACCTCAGTCTGGTCCCTATCTAGTATATCTCTAGCATAGTGACAAATAGCTTATTGTTTGATATACTGAAAGGCTCAGCCTTCCCTCATCACTAAATACAAAGCATAACCCATACTTGGGATTTTGAGCTCAAGGTTGGCAAGCTAACAACAGGCTCTGGCACAAGCATTTGGACAGTGGTACTCGGGCAGATGGAGCTGGAGTTGGGTGCAATTACCTAAAAGATATGGTCATTGGAACCCTTCTTATAATGTGGTATAGGTCACAGCCATCCATCCAACTGGATCCTGTTCACTGGATATATAAGTTGTGACTTTAGTGAGCTGATGAAAGTGTTTTGGACAAAGTCGGTTGAGGTTGCATAAGGTTAATGATAGCAACACTCTTATGACATCTCACTCGCAACCCAATGATGACTGGGGTTGAGTAGGTAACAGCGCGAAGAATGGAGAAAAGTACATAGGTGGTTGTTCTGTTATGTGATGATAACAAGGTGGATGTTCAATGGAGGATACAGGACACTCTCTACATGTAGCTCAGACTAGATACAGATGTAAGGACCCTACAATAGGTAGCTACAATGACTATCACCTTAGCCCAAATGGTATACCAAGAGGTAACCAGAGGTGGTATGGTCTGGTATACTTAGTATACAAAGGGCTGGATAACCTAGGGCAAGGCTCAGGAAACAATAGAGTAGCTTCGGGTACTCTATTAGGCAGGGTAACCTGGCGGGAGTAAGTTCGCATAAAGTCAAGAGGGTTATGGGAACATTACACGGGCCTCCAAGACAATACTATATGTTGACACAAGGACTTCCGAAGAGGTTAAAGGCATAAGAGAGCAAGGTTACCCTACTTTAGGGATTTGACCTTTATGCCCCTGGATCCCAGTTACCCTACTGAGATGTCCAAGTTACCCTACCTTCACCGGCAAAGTCATCCTGGGACTTAGAGGTCAATTGCCTCAGATTCTATAGGCTCTTAGATTGTCATGGGCGCACACGCATCTGCGCCGAGAGGTCTGACGCCTGAGTAATGGTGGCCCAAACATGCGATTGAACTTAGGCGGATTTAGCTAACACCCCCCTCTGGCCCCAGCGTTGGGAACGCGGGTGATAGGGAGACGGCTGCATAGTTGCTCATTTGCTAGCAAAAAGAGGTCATTGGAGCAGCTGCTGTAACACCGTATAGGTCGTCGCTCTCTGTCCGACCGAATATCGTTCGTAGCATATATAAGGAGAGTGTGGGTAACCGCCAAATATGGGGTTGCACACAAATGGTCCCTCGGGAATCTAGGAGTCTATCTTAGCCTACGGGTAGTAGGGTAGTCTTCCTAGAGGTACTTAGGTAGTCCAAGGAGGCCAAGTCGCTTTCAGGACAAATACCTAAGTAATCAGCTGGAACCATTTTCCCTTGATTTGTAGCATTACTATGGGTTGTCAGTGGACTCCATAGGTATGAGTCTTATCACAGTAGAGTATTTCCTGAGTGGTTGGCTATGGGTAGATCCCATTGAGCCAACAATGTGTTACATCTGACTGGGGGAGCTTGCATGTCTGATTATCGTATTGAGTAGTCGAGTAGATTAAATGATGAACTGCATTGCTTGTATAGACGAAACTACCACTGGGCCAGTGAGTCCACCACCTAGGTATTGACTCCGGTTGTTGTCATGACAGTTAGCCACTGGCAGGACTTTGATCGGAAGAGTTTTTCCACCAGCAATTGTATTAGAGATGCATTGCAGAAACTGATACCGTATTGACGGAGTTAAGCGTACCCGAGTTGGTCTGATACTTCCTGCAGGAAAGTTCCTGACGGAAGGTAGACCTCGGACAGCCCTAAGCAGGACAGGGTACTCGCATAAGGTCTGAGTAGTGCTGAATGTCAAAGGCTTAAATCTGATATCTACTTAAGTTTAAGCATTTGGCATTCTACTTCAATAACCAACTTTCCTCATGAGAACTTATTGAGTGAAGCTTTCAGCTTAACGATATTAAGTTTTACCATTTGATTCTTTTGAATTATTTTACCTCATCTTTATCTTCTACTTTGAGTGTTTGGTGCGGTTGCAACCTTAGAGTTCACCTCTCTATAGGGGCCCCTGTTAAAACAGAAGAGAGTGCAAGAACACACAAAACTGGAAAAATCCTACATAACGGGAAACTCCCAAGTGGCAGTTACAGCCCTAAACTAGTTGTACACCAAACAAACTATTATATTTTAACAACTATGGGATTCCAGCTATCACTCCCCTGAATCCCATGCAGTGACACACACATGGCATGATTGTGCTAAATAGCACAAAAATAACCTTTACTAGAACAAAAATGAAACAGAAACAGGCATTATCATGGCTTTTCGCTCATGATAGACAATATCCTCATAAACCCCTGGTGTTTCTCACTGTACAGACTCTTGGTCAATCAGTCAGCTATCATCTTATCTGTTCTAAGATACATGATCATCAATTCACCCTAACGTACTAGCTCTTTCAGCCAGAAATATCTAACGCCCACATAGTATGTAGAGGCTCTAAACTGGCTGTTTATAAGACTAGTGATACAGGCCTGATTCTCAATTAACACAGATATAGGAATATTATCTCTGACATCTCTGTATAACTCGGCCTAGGCCTTTGCCAACCATATACCCTATTTGACAGCAAGGGCCCTGGCGTTAAACTCTGTATCTGCACTTGATTTTGCTACTGTTTTCTGACATTGAGACTTCTAGTGAACGATAGCTCCATATCAATCGAGTATAACAAAACCCATAGTCTCTCTCATACCATCTACCTCTCCAGCGAAATTGGTGTCTGCGTAGACAGTGATGTTGGCTTTGTTTCTTTCCTCTTTCTCTTCCTCCAAAGCCTCTATCATTACTCCTCACCCGATGAATTCGTAGTCCCAAAGAGTCTATCACATAGGGTAAATTTATGTTAATAGCTGCCGAATATAGGATAGATGGGTCAGCGGAGAAAAGTCCTACTAATCCAGTTGCATATACAATGTCCGGGCCTGTTGAAATTGGAGCATAAGTGCCGCTTTTAACAGCCTCTTGGTATATCACCTTATCCACTGCCTCTTCTCCCTCACTTTTAGAATGAAGTTTCACTTTGATGTTTATGGGTGTTGCACACCCTTTGCATTCATGCCTCGGAAATCTTCTCAAAGCCTTGTCGAGGTACCCTCTTTGACTGAGGTAGATAATGCTCCTCCCCTGGTCCTGTTCCACCAACATACTGAGAAAAAACTTGACATTCCCAAGATCTTTGATAGTGAAACACCATTGAATAGTAGAACTCATGCTCTGCACCACCTCTGCACTCCCTATCAGCAAAATATCATCACCCCTGGTGATTATTCTAGCTCGGTGAGGGTGGGGTATATTCTGGCTTCAAACTTTGAGGCATGCATATCTATCTCCTTCTTGAAATAGGATTCCAATGTATTTTATCAATTGCGTGATGCCTGCTTTAGCCCATAGAAGCTCTGGTTTAAGCCCACTGGGCCAGAGACACCCAACTCGATCCTACGACTGCTTAGGATCAAGTTCCTATTGTTGGCAAGGCCAAACTCCATTGGTAGATGTAGATAGTGTTCCTCCTCAACCTTGCTTTCTAGGAAGGCAGTGACAATATTGAGTTGGACGATTTGTTTATTGCCCATTGCCGCTCAGGATAGGACAGTCCGAATGGTGGAGAAAGGAGATTGTGGGGCTGTAGATTCTGGAGTAGTTGATTCCTTCGCGCTAATGGAATCCATGTGGAACGAGAAATGCTTTATATCTTGCAACCTTTCCATCCTCCCCTATCTTCTCCTGAAGTACCATTCAAGGAGATATCGCCTCTGTTTCCTTCATTATCTTTCCTTCCTCCACCATGGACCATGTCTTCTGTCCTTCCAAGTACAACAACTCATGCTTAATTGCCATAATCCACTTCATGCGATTAGGTCCATTGAGGGCGTCCTTAATAGTTCTAGGTCTGTCGGTGACCAATAGAGCCAAATCAATACTCATTGTCTGATTGGATCTTCCTTCTCATCCAGTATCTCTCCTAATTGGTCTCAGCCCACTGGCAGACCCCTTCAAGTAACTTCCAAGAGTCTTTACGATCTGACCAGGAGTTCAACTCTGTGGAGATTTCTTGACCACTCTCTCTGGCTCTCTTCTAACTTCTGCGAAGTTGTTGCATTAGCTCTCTCTGCTAATCTCCAGTTCCTCATCTTCTTCTTCTCTAGAATGATGAAACTCATTTCCACTAAGACTCTCAACCTCATCCAGGCATGGATTAAGGTCTGTGTTTCCACTAGTGCTCTGAGAAATGCTGACACTAGAATTATTAGCGGAAGCTGGGAAAATATCTGGTGCTTGAGAGGCTGGCAGAACAGAAAGTCTTCATGGAAGACAACATTGTGTACTATAATCAACATCTTCAGCTTCAGATCATAGAGCTAGTATTGTTTGGTCGATAGTGTATATCTAATGAAGATCAAATGCTCTGCTTGAAGGGTCCATTTCTTGTTTGTTCATTTGGCTGAGTTGATTTGGGTGTACGTGCATCTGCAGACTTGTAAGTGCTGAATGTTGGGTTTCTTGCCAAACCACAATTTGTAGGGTGTCACATCCTTTCCATGCATCCCTTTTGCAATAGACAGGTTATTCAAATAAACCGTTATCAGTACAGGTTGGACCGAATAAATCTTTGAGGCACTGGGTGGTTCTAGTAGTGGGTTAGCTCTCCAAGCACTCCATTGCTGTTCTCAGAGATGCCATCCTCCTGTGCCATATAGGGAACTGTAGACTGAAACTTGATTTCACATGTCCTCGGCTCTCTCTGAAATGCCTTGCTGGTATACTCCCCGCCAGGGTCTGTAAGCACAGCCTTGATGATGAAGTCCTTGGCACTACCTAGATAGCAGTGTTCCACATTGGTCTTGTCTAACTTTGGGAACTAGGCTGCATCACACTTGTTTTTATGGAAAAAGAGAGTGGTAAATTTCATAATATTATTTATAAGTAACATGGAAGGACGAGATCTGCTGAACCCCTGTTGTTGCATAGGACCACAAAGGTCCGAGTAGATCAGCTGAAGTGGAGCAGATCTTTGCTGTGCTCTTGGTTTGAATGACGTTCAAATCATCTTTGCTTTTACACTAGCATCACATCAACTGGTTAGTGTGCTTACTTGCAGAGCAGGAAAGTTACTGAAAAGCTGGTAAATGCTCATCTTAAGTAGAGCTTGGTGAAGGAGATGACCTAAATGATAGTGCCATAGTGTCATCAATATCGGGTCGTTCAACAAGATAAGAAGCCCATTATCTGTAACCCTCCTATCCATGAGAATGATATAGAGGTGGTCAACCTTTTTTGCAATAGCCATTAGAATACCAATATTATTATTATTATTATTAATATAAATCATTAAGCTTATGGGGCCCGAGGGCAATGAAGCGGTAACTACCATACATGTGGGACACCTGTGTATCCAGTCCGTGATCTGCGTCGTATTACATGATAGTGTCCACTTAGCGTTGGCCCCCCGGCATAAGCACTAACAACTATTTTAACAAAGGAAATCCTCCACTCCACCAAAAGCCTAACCAGTGAAAGGAAATACATGTGTAAACCTAGTCAGCCCTATTCCTCCCCTTAGTTGCTTCCTGGTATGTGCTAAGGTTGTGGGGGATTCTTTGAAGTCTGCCTTGTGTGGATCTCTACAGTTGGTGCATTTGAGGGTGGTGTGAAGGCACTGTTTGCCCTTGATAGGGCAGTCAGATTGGCCGCAGGTATAAAGGTAGGCTGGGTGTTGCCCAGCACATAGATTGCAGTGGGTGTCGTTTGCGCACTTGGAGGTGTGGTGTCCAAAGGCTAAACATTTATTGCATTGAGTGTCTGGTCCAAAGGTAAGGTACTTCTGAACTTTGAACTTTCTGCTGAAGATGGACAGGCCAGTGGTGGTTGCCTTGGTTGCTGCATGTTTGCCCGAAATTGTAAGAACCATGGTGGATGCTGATTTCTTAGAACATTGGGTCTCTGTGGTGAGACATCGAGAAGGGCGGGGGAAGTGGATGCCAGGGTTGAAGTCTAGGACTTCAAAGTGGACAGTGGTAAAGGAACCGGAGGTAGGAATGCTGTGGATGATGACCTTGTGTCAGATTTCATCCTTCCTAAGTCCTCTGGCTGCAGGTATGGTGGCTCTGATGGCTTCCACAATTGCAGGGCAGTGAGAGTAGAGGACAGAGGGCAGGAGTATTGTCTTTGGTGATAAGATTGATTATTATTATGATTATAATTCATTACGCTTATGGAGCCTGAAGGCTATGAAGCGGTAACTACCATAGATAAATGACACAAAGTGTGGGTTCGTGATAACCTTCTCCTAAATGATAGTTGCAACTTTGCATTGGCCCCCTGTAATAAGCACTAACAAATCATCCCCTTAACAAAAGAAATCCACCTCCCCGCCTAATGCCTAACACAGCAAAGGAAATACATCTAAAGAAACCTAGTCAGCCCTGTTCCTCCTCTTAGTTGCTTCCTGGTATGCGTTGAGGTATGTTGGGCATTCTTTGAAGTCAGCCAGGTGTGGGTCTCTGCAGTTGCTGCACTGAAGGGTGGTATGAAGGCACTGTTTACCTTTGGTAGGGCAGTCAGAATGGCCACAGGTATGGAGGTATCGAGGATGCTCACCAGCACAAATGTTGAAGTGGGTATCGTTTGTGCACTTGGAGGTGAGGTGTCTAAAGGCTAAACATTTATTGCATTGAGTGTCTGGTCCAAAGGTGAGGTACTTCTGAACTTTGAACTTTCTGCTGAAGATGGACAGGCCAGTGGTGATTGCCTTGGTTGCTGCATGTTTGCCTGAAATTGTAAGAACCATGGTGGATGCTGAGTTCTTAGAACATTGGGTCTCTGTGGTGAGACATCTAGGAGGGTGGGGAAGGTGGATACCAGGGTTGAAGTCTTGGACTTCAGACTGGACAGTGTTGAAGGAACTGGTAGTGGGAATGCCATGGACGATAACCTTGTGCCAGATTTCATCCTTCCTAAGGCCGGTTGCTGCAGGTATGGTTGCTCTGATGGCTTCCTCAATGGCAGAGCGGTGGGATATGAGGACAGAGAGGGCGGGGGTGTTGGCTTTGGTGATAAGCTTGATGTTGTGGTTTGTGGTGAACTCTATGGTGGCAATAAGAGGTTTCTTAATTGCAGAGTTGATGGCATTGTGAATGGTGAGGTTGTTGGTGTTGTCTGGGAGTGCTCTGCCATTTCTCTCAAGGACAATGGTACGGTCGCGTTTGGTTAAAACCGAAGGGGTTGCCTTCTTGCTTGGTGGAGAGGTAGTGGAGGGGGCGGCAGGTGCTCTGGCAGCCTTCTGGGCCCATGTGAGGGTAGGGAGTGGTGCAATAGGTCTGGATGGAGGGGTGGTTATGGTGGCGGCAGCAGGCTGTTGGCTCTGTTGTTGTTGTAGCTGGGCTGTAAGGGTGGTAATCAGATCTTTCAGGTCCTGAGTGTCCTTGGTGTGACGTTCTTGAACAACTTTCAAGTGGTTCTCAAGTGCTTCAAATGTTGTAACAAGGTATTGGTAGCAATCAGCCAAAGATTTGTTCTGATTGATGAGGGTGTTGGTTTCTTCTTGGAGGGATTCAAGGGTGGTATGCTCGCCATCAGGAGCAGAGATAGAGGCTTGGGTGGTAACAGTTTGGACAGAAGAAGGGGAGTCTTCTTCCATCCTGGTGTCCACAGGGGAGTTGGGGGCTTCAGAGCGGCAGGGTTGGAATGGGGCAGCAAGAGGGTTTCCTCTGCCCCTCCCTCTTCCCCTTTGTCTATCAGGCATCAGAGGGTAGGTAGGATGGACTCAGTTAATAGAGGTGATAAAATAACAAATAATAGGGGATGATTTGTTGATAAAACGGCTTTGAAGTGAGGGGTGAGGCGGTGAGAGTTGGTTGTTGACCAATGAGGTGAAAGCTCGGCGAGAAACTTGGTGTCGTTTTTTCCTTCGCTGCGGTTGTAACGGCAACGGAGTCTGTGACAAGTTTCATGTTATGGTTGGTAGTGAACTCTTTAGTAGCAACAAGTGGCTTCCTGATTGCAGAGTTGATAGCGTTTCTAATAGTGTGGTTGTTGGTATTGTCAGGGAGTGCTGTGCCATTTCTCTCAATGACAATGGTACGGTTGCGTTTGGTCAAAACAGAAGGGATTGCCTTCTTGTTTGTTGGAGATGTAGTTGCATGGGCGGCAGGTCCCCTGGCAGCTTTCTGGGCCCAGGTCAGGCTAGGGAGTTGTGCAATTGGTCTGGATGGGGGCGTAGTGGGGGTGGCGGGAGCAGGTTGTTTGCTCTGTTTCTATTGTAGTTGAGTTGTAACAGTGGTAATCTGATCTTGTAGGTCCTCAGTATCCTTGATGTGACATTCTTGAACAACTTTCAAGTGTTTCTCAAGGGCCTCAAAGCTTGTTAAGAGGTATTGGTAACAATCAGCCAAGGATTTGTTCTGATTGATGAGGGCATTGGTTTCGTCTTGGACAGATATAAGGGTGGTTGATTCACCATCATGGGCACAATAAGAGGTGTGCGAGACAACTGTTTGGACAGGAGAAGGGGAATCTTCTTCCATCCTGGTATCCGCAGGAGAGGTGGGGGGTTCCGAGTGGCGGGGGTTGAATGGGGGGGCAAGAGGGTTTCCACCCCCTCTCCCTCTGCCCCTTTGTCTATTAGATATCAGAGGGTAGGCTGGAACGACGCTGTTGATAGAGGTGATAAAGTAACAAATAAGCAGGGATAATTTGTTGATGAAAAGTCTTTAATGTGGAGAATGAAGTGGTGAGGGTTGGTTGTTGACCAATGAGGTCAAAGCTTAGCGAAAGATTTGGTCTGGATTTTTCTTTTGCAGTGGTTGTAATGGCAATGGAGTCAGAATAGTATCATGCTAGACCGTGGCAATATCTGTCTTAAATGATATATTTATCCCCTTAATAGTAAGCTGGCTGACGGAGATTAAACTTGTTGAACCAGTGCTTTGTATATATATAATCTCTTGAAGTAGGATGGTCTGCGATCTATAGCTGGGAGACCATATTCTAATTCAAACTGTACCAATTCTGGTGGCTGAGATCAACTCCCTTATAGCATTATGCATTTGTCATTCATCACACATGAGGCAAATGTAGGTTACCTCCAGGAATACAGAAGAGTCTATTGCCATTACCACCAGAGCAAAACAAGAAACCACACTAAATCTTTTGCTGAGCTTTCACCTCATTGGTCAATAATCAATTCTCACCAGATCATTCCCAACTTGAAAGACTTTTCATCAACAAATCATCCCCTCTTATTTGTTACTTTATCACCTCTATCAACCGAGGCCTTCCAGCGTACCCTCAGATTTCTAATAGACAAAGACAGAGGGAGGGGGGGTGGAAAATGCCCTTGTCCCCCGCTTCAGCCCCCACCGCTCTGAAGCTCCCACCTCTCCTGATGAATCTTCTTCCAGGATGGGAGAAGATTCCCCTTCTCCTGTCCTGACAGTTGTCTCATACCCCTCTCATTCAGCCTATGATGGCGAACCTACCACCCTTGAATCTCTCAAAGAAGAACCCAACGCCCTCACCAATCAGAACAAATCCTTGGCTGATTGTTACCAATACCTCTGATCGACCTTTGAGGCCCTCGAGAAAAACTTGAAAGTTGGACAAGAATGTCACATCAAAAATACTCAGCTCAAATATCAGATTACCACCCTTACAACTCAACTACAATAGCAACAGAGCAAACAACCTGCTTCTGCCACCACCACTACCCTCCCATCCAGACCAATTGCACCACTCCCTATGCTTACCTGGGCCCAGAACACTGCCAGAGCACCTGCCACCCCTATAACTACACCTCCAACAAACAAGAAGGCAATTGCTTCTGTTTTAACCAAAGGCGACTATACCATTGTCATTGAGAGAAAGGGAACAGCATGCCCTGACAATACCAACAACCTCACCATCAGAAACACTATCAACTCTGCAATCAAGAAGCCTCTTATTGCTACAATAGAGTTCACTACCAACCATAACATCAAACTTATCACCAAAGACAATACTCATGCCCTCTCTGTTGTCAAATCTCACTACCCTGCCATTGAGGAAACCATCAAAGCCACCATACCTGCAGCAACCGGACTTAGGAAGGATGCAATCTGGACAAGGTTATCATTCACAGCATTGCTACCTCTAGTTCCTTTACCACTGTCCAGTCAGAAGTCCAAGACTCCAACCCTGGCATCTACCTCCCCTGCCGTCCAAGATGGCTCACGACAGGGGCCCAGCATTCCAAGAATCAGCATCCACCATGGTTCTTACAATTGCAGGAAGAGAGGCAACAACCAAAGCTATTACCTCTGGCCTTTCCCTCTTTGGCAGAAAGTTCAAAGTTGAGAAATATCTTACCTTTGGACCAGGTACCCAATGCACCAACTGTTGAACCTTTGGACACCATACCTCCAAGTCCACAAACGACACCCACTGCAATTTATGTGCTGGGGAACACCTAGTCTACCTAAATACATGTGGCCAATCTAACAGCCCTACCACACCCTAATTATATTAACTACAAAAGATACAGAAACAGATACTTTAGGGCAATCAGAGGCAGCAAAGCTAACTGTTGGCAGACTTTCCTGAACTCAGCAAAAGGTCAAGATATCTTTTTTCCAGTTAAGTATACCAGATCAACCCGGTCCTTGAAAACACCTTCCCTATCCTTTGGTGACTAGTGTTCTACTGACTTTGACAGCAAGCGCAACATGTTTACTCAAAGCATGTTTCCTGACCCATGAATCTGCCACTCCAATTACAACATTCAGGATACAGAGATAGATAAGTGTTTCCCCTGGCCTGATGTTACTGACTGTGAGGTGAAGGATGCAATCTACAACTCAGCCCCCAACAAATCTCCAGGCCCTGATGGCATCAACTTTCTCTGCCTCAGGCAAGTATTTCAAGCAATCCCCACCCCTCTAACAGAATTGTTCAAGTCACAACTGAAAATAGGCTACCACCCTCACTGCTAGAGAGAGGCTACAGGTGCAATTATCAGCAAACCTAACAAGCCAGACTACACAATTCCCAAAGCTTACAGACCAATCTTATAGCTAAATTGCTTAAGAAAGATTTCAGAAAAGATTATGGCCAAAAAACTTGCTTAGATTGCAGAGACTTAGGGACTTCTACACAGTGAACAGATGGGTGGCAGGCCAGGAAGGGTGCAGTTCATGCAGTTATGGCATTGGTACATGATGTGCAACAGGCTAAGTGTAATGGTAAAGTCCTCTCTGCCCTATTTGTTGATGTCAAAGGTGCTTTTGACCATGTCTCCAGAATACAGCTTCTCTTGATTCTTTAGTCTTTAGGTTTTCCACCTGCAGTACTCTCATGGACAGATAGCATCCTCTCAGACAGACAGCTTGGTCTTGCATTTGATGGGCTGTACCTACGGATTTCACTTTTTATTTGGAGTGTAGTGCCCACAGGGTTCTATGTGGGTTATGCATCAGGGGGTGGTGAGACTACTACTCGAGGGAGTTTATTCTATTTTATTTTGTTTTCTTAATCTACCAGAGCCTATTGCTCACGGTAGCATACAGTCACCATTATGCCCACCTTGAAATTGATTGGGTCGGGGCTAGTCTCCATGAAGAAGAGAAAGTACAGATTGCGGCCCATCATCTGCAACCCATGCTCCTTCATATCGTGCCATCGACCTATCGGGACTCTGATCAATATCGGCACGAGTACTGCCCCCCCTGTGACCTCTGTTCTGACGGTTCCTGTATCGTACAGGGTGTCGGCATTCGGTCTTAGTATGGCACCGACAGCTGTGCCGCCCAGAGAGGCAACCCCCTCACCACCTGGAAGGTGGATTGGGGAGAAGGAGGAGAGCCTGAACACTGTGTTGGCAAGGGTGGTGGCCAGGGGTTGGAACAGACTGGACAGCTTCACCCATCTCTGTGTCCGGATCAGGTGGGGTGAAGATGATGGTGGCACGGGCGAAGGTGTCACATGTAGCAGCGGTTCAGAATGTGGCTAGCAGGATATCGAAGGGCCCTGAGGCCACCAGTGATCGGTGCAGCACAAATGAGATTAACCGCAGCTGCGCCTTGATTGTGATGTATTCAATGTAGACCTTGGAGGGGTCGCGCATGGTAGGGGCAAGGGCAGTGCTGAACACATTGCATAGTGGGTACCAGATGGAGGGTGGTACATCCGCTTACGTTTCAATGTCCTTGACTCTGAGTGCTGTGTTGGTTGCCTGGAGACTGACATCTCTCCAGCACCTCTCGGCGCCAAGCGGTGCCCTCCTTCCACACATGACTCCAGATTCTTGCCCTGAAAAGTCGAGTGCCATATATTATGTTTGTGGTGTGGGTGTACTAACCCCATATGCCCTTGGCCGGGCACATTGGGCGGGCTATGCTCATGCTCAAGCCTGTGTTGGGTGTGCGTTTAGACTTGCGCCCGCAGGGGCCAGCAGGGTGTGGCCCTTTGTTTGGATGACTAAGCTTCAGTCGCTTGGACAGTCTTGTGAGTGTGAGTGTTCTTGACCTTCTGTGTTTGTTGGAGACCATATTGGAATTACAATGCAGTTGTGTGGTGGGCAGGAGGAGGTATGGCAGTCATGGAGTATGGGCATAAGGTAGGTGGATGATGTGGATGCTTTTAAATGGTTGGGGTGGGAGGGTGGTGTCGCCCACTATTTAAGTAGGTGTGGATGGCCAACTTCTGACCGGACATTTCATACCCAAACCGCACTCTATGATTGTCTTCCCACATTTACGTCTAATACATACATTATCGTGACTATGGTTCTTTCAATACTGCAAGTTGATAGTGATGAGGGCAGTGATGCCTCATCAGAGCTGCTGGGTCCATCTGGGACATATCCTTACATTCTTCTGGCGGGTAGCCCTGCTCCTGCCTTGCCTGTCCCGACCCTCGATTTGTGGCCTTACACGACCATGATGCCTGCCCTGTTGCTATATTTGATGACGTCGGCTTCTTTGTTCTCTGGCCACCTAGGCCATACTCCTGCTCGTGTTGTTGGTGCGCCCCCTTTGCCCTCGGCTGTCGATGGAACCGCTATGGTGGAACGGATTGCCGGTTGGAGCCTCAAGTTGGACACCATCCCCCTGGCCGATCGTGTGTACCAGACGGTTGAGATGATGTTCTACATCGGCAACAGTTGTTACTTAAATCTCTCTGTGCACACGGTCAAGGAGATCAGGGCCTGTCGTGATATTTCCATTGTGCCCAACATGGCGATTCCTCATGTTGTCTGGTTCGCCGTAATGTGAAGAATGTGATACCCTGATCATCTTGATGTCTGCATGGTGGTAATGCTGCACCGGAGGTTGGTGTACCACCTGAGGATCGCATCTGCTGTCAGCAGGTGCATGATGGTGTGGCAGAACAGTGCATTGGGGACCTGGCCAGCCTGGGCCTGGGGGACTAGTTGGTTTCTTTTTTAGTTACTCAAATTGATTTGTTTGTCAACGTAAATCAATTGTGAGGTGCACGCATTTCGCTCAGATATAAAAAGATGCAGGGGGGGGTTGTCCCCCCACCTTCGGCTCCCCCCTATGACGTTACCACAGCTCCCACACAGGGGGCAAGCCCCCCACACCCCCTTTGTTGGGGGGAGACCCCCTAAACCCCCGATACTTAATTTGTAATGGATCTATTGGCATGACTGCCTTGTGGGGTTACCTCGTGCACTATGACAAATCATTCAAGTTAGCTTGAGCGAAGGGATGTCAACCCTCATACTGCAGATAGGGTTTGTAAGGTGTATGGTTGGTTGCATGTCGCCAACCAATTTAGAAATGAGTTAGGAGCACTTGGAGTACCATTATGCATCAGACACGGTGGGCGGCTACACCGCACATTGTCATGTGATGCAGTTCAAGCTCCATGGAGTATGGTAACATGTGGTACCTTGTTCGTACCATCCTTACATTTCATGTTTGCTCGTGCAGGCACCTTGCAGGCACATATGGCTCACACAGCCCTAATGATTCACAAGGCATATTAGGTCTACTCGCCTTGCCAGGGTTCACTGTGCGAGGCTCCACGAGGCGCTGCCTCAGAGAGGTATTGTTACACCATAATCCGGCTGCTTGAATCAACACTTATGTCCTCTACACACACAATGCCGCTGTGTGGCTGGGTTGGCGTTCCCGCCAATGTCGATCAACTATCATTTCTTGAGCCTCGAGAGTGGCAGTGGTGTGGTGTGGGTGCCTATATGCATGCTAAATGTGGGAACTATTGCTTGCACCAGCAAGTTAGGTCTGCGCTTTGCGCTGTGTGCTGCGCACTATCCATATTGGAGCCCATGGCCAATGGGCCTGAATGTATGACTCATTGGAAGAGTCATGTGCCAAACTCCGTAGGGTTGGGGTTGCGTTGCAACAGGGTGCTTCTGTGAAGGCCGGGTGACAGGGGATTATTGCACATGGGGTGTCTGGCCTTAAACAGTTGCTACACCAGATGTAGATGCTCCTCCTACACTTGCCCGTTAGACCCTTTTAGGAAAGTGGATAGTTGCACTATCCCCCCGATTATCCCCTTTGTACTCTCCCATAAATTTTCCTTTGTAAAATATGCGAAAAAAGGGGAGCGGATAGTTGTCACTTAGAAACAGTAATAGTAGCTGAGGGGATCATGAAAGATTCCCTTTTTGCCAAGACTCCGGCTTGCAAAATTAGCTGCTGTTACTAACATAGAATCAGCGCAACCTCCCTTTTCGCGCGCAATGTCACCCAATATATACTTGGTCTTACTTGGTTGACACACTATAGCGGCGCAACCTATTTGTCTTTAAATAATGTGGTGTTCCCTACCTGTTGTCATGATGCTTTTTAATATTGTCATGACATCTGCACGATATCTTTACATCTCGTTTTCACAAGAGAACACATGATAGATCATGGCTCCCAACTTTCTACCTCCGTGTCTGCCAACTCTGATGATTAGGCCTTTAACGATGATAGTCCACTTTTCGCTCCATCTCCCTATCCGCTCTCTCATGTATCGCAAACACCAGCACCTCCCGCAATGGAGGTGGTGATTGAGTCGCCTGCTCCTGCAGTGGCTCCTGGTGTTATCATGGCTCCTGGTGTTATCGTGGCCCCCGATGATGAGGAGTTCATTCAGGATGGCACACCTGAACCCAAGGTGGTGTCTATCGCCTTCGGCATGGGTACGGGACAGTTGCCCCGAGGCACCCTAATGGCCTACCGGGGCAAATCGGTGCTCCTTACCTATCCAAACCTCGATTCAAAGCCTGCTGTGGCTGCTGTTCAGCTTAGTTCTCCAAGTATTGCGACCGGTTGAGGGAGCTCATCGGGTACTTTGAGAGGCACAAGGCTGGGTGCAATGAGAATCGGCAGGTTGTGGCCGAGAGCTAATGGCACATTCACATAGTCCGCCACATATCTCTGAACAGTAAGGGGGACCCACCAAACATCAAGACAGTGCGGGCCTTTGAGATTTGCTTGGACGATCGCATGTGCCATCCGAATATCTGTCCTGTTAGAAATCACACCAATATCTGGTATGCCAATGCTAACACGCACTATTACTCCTACAGTATGTTGCTAAAGGGTTGCTCAGGTATTATGTCAGGAAGGTAGGGAACCATGAGTTCCATACCAGGCCTGTGGCATGTACCCAGGCGGTGGCAGGTGATTGCACTCCATGCTGTATGGTGGAGGGGTAGCGGAAGGGTCTGTCTGATACATTGTAATGGGGACTCCAAGGATCATGAGGACTGGGACACCACCGGTCTTTGGCCTATTATTGGACACCACAGGTTAGATATCATGAAGTCGGACGATGTGTCCTCAAAGTGCGATACTTTGATCCATGCTCCGACTAGATTAGACTTTCATCGTTTGGCCACACAGCTTATCCCTCAAGAGTTGATTGTCAACCTTCCATCGATTGAGGCATACAAGAACCTTGTCCATGGCCAGGCCCGCATGAATGACATTGTACCCTATGTGCATGTCAACACTAGATCCTATCGTGATATTCCCATCATCAACCGATACTTCGATCGCTTTGTCTACGACAGACCAGATGATCGCTAGTGCTGTCCCTCCCTCTCTCTGATCGGTCGATCTGGGTTGGGCAAGACTGACTATGTCAGAAGGTTGCGTGTTGATGTTTACGTTGATGGGGTGATTTCATGCAATCGCATGAACTCCACCGCCGGTTTCATGTCATGGTCTTTGATGATGTGCCCTTTGATAGGTACGAGGGTGCGGGTTGCTGGAAGCAGTATTACAGTTGCCAGGAGGCATTGCGGCTTCGTGATCTGCAATACAGGGGGCAATTGACTTGGGGGCGCACCTGTATTTTCCTTTGTGATGCCGATGAGGATCCCACGCTGGTGGGGCGATATGATTTGTCATATTTCGCACACAACTGTATCTTTGTGGATATCGATGAGCCCATATACTTGAATAGGGATGGTGCATTGCATGAGGTGTACATATCCAGTGCCAGTGGGCCACCGGTTCCAGCGTGTGAGATAGACTTGGCTTTCCTTACAGAATAGATTTAGAGTTAGATTTCTTTGAGACAATAGATGTGGTGTTTTGGGCCGACACTACTGGCCGTGCCATCCTACCGAAATAACTGCTAGATACCTGTAGATGGATTGTGTGTGTTATGTTTTTCGTTGGGTGTTGGGGCTTTGACCTCGCTAGCACTCGATCAAAGTCGCTGTGTATTGCACATGGCTCTCAACTGGTGACCCTACCTCTGACCAAAGATTTCACAAAAGATTATGGCCACAAGACTTGCTTAGATTGCTAAGACTCAGGGACTTCTACACAGCGAACAGATGGGTGGTAGGCCAGGAAGAAGTGCAGTTGATACAGTTCTGGCGTTGGTACATGATGTGCAACAGGCTAAGTGTAATGGTAAAGTACTCTCCGCCCTATTTGTTGATGTCAAAGGTGCTTTTGACAATGTGTCCAGAATCCAGCTACTCTTGATTGTTCAGTCTTTAGGTTTTCCACATGCAGTACTCTCATGGACTGATACCTTGCTCTCAGACAGACAGCTTGGTCTTGCATATGATGGCCGGTACCTACAGATTTCACTTTTGATTCGGAGTGTAGTGCACACAGGTTACTATGTGGGTTATGCATCAGGGGGTGGTGAGACTGCTACTCGAGAGGGGATCATTTTATTTTATTTTATTTTATTACTCTCCTGCAGGCTATTGCTCGAGGGAACATGCGGTCACCATTATGCCCCCCTCGAACATGATTGGGTCGGGGCTAGTCTCCGCACTGAAGGGAAAGTATGGATCGCGGCCCATCATCTGCAATCCATGGGCCGTCATGTCAAGCCAGGCCCAATTGGCCCCCAGATGGATATAGGGAAGGAACACCGCACCTCCTATAACCTCAATTCTCACCATTCTGGTATCATACAGGGTGTCCGCCTTGGGTCCTAGTGTTGCACCAACAGCTGTGCCGCTCAGGGAGCGAAACCGATCAACAACTGGGATGTGGAATGGGGAGGTTGGCGAGAGTTCGAACACTGTGTCGGCAAGGGTGTTTGTGGGTAGGATTGGAACAGTGTGGACCGGAGCAGGGGCGGCTTCGCCCATCTCTGTATCCCGATCAGGTGGGGTGAAGGTGATAGGTGCACGTGCACATGTTGCACCAGTAGCGGCAGTTCTGAATGCGGGGGGCAAGATATCAAGAGGCCCTGAGGCCACAATTGATTATTGCAGCACTGATGAGACTAACCGCAGCTCGGCCTTGATGGTGAGGTATTCAATATAGACCTTTGAGGGGTCGCTCAGGGTGGGAGCGAGGGGAGTGCAGAACAGGTTGCATAGTGGGTACCAGATGTAGGGGGCTACATCCGCATCCATTTCAATGTCCTTGACTGTGGGCACTGTGTTGGTTGCCTGGAGAGAGACATCTCTCCAGTGCCGCCCAGAGTGGTGTCGTGCCCACATTCTGCGCATCATTCCGGATCCTCACCCTGTAATGTTTAGTGTCATAAATTATGTTTGTGGTGTCTGTGTACTGACCCCATGTGCCCTTGGCACTGCGCCACGCATTTGGTGGGCTGGGCTCTTGCTCCAGCCTGTGTTGGGTGTGCGTTTGGAGTAGCGCCGGCGGGGGGCACCAGGGCGTGACCCTTTGTTTGGATGACTGAGCTTTGGTCGCTTGGACCCTCGTGTGAGCATGAGTGTTCTTGACCTTCCGCGTTTGTTGGCGACCATATTGCAATTACAGTGCAGTTGTGCTGTGGATAGGAGTGGGTATGGCAGTCATGGAGCCTGGGCATCTGGTGGGTTGGTGGTAGGGATGCTTTTAAATGGTAGTGGGATGTGGGTGGTGTGGATGGTTTTAAATGGTGGTGGTGTGTGGGTCGTGTCGCCTAGTAGTTAAGTAGGCGTGGATGGCCAACTTCTAACAAGACTTTTCATACCCACACCTCACTCTCAGATCTTCTTTCCACATGTACATCTAATACATAGATTATCGTTACTCTAGTTCTTTCAAAACTTCGAGTTGATAGTGATGAGGGCAATGATGCCACACCCGAGCTGCCTGGTCCCTCTGGGACATGCCCCTCACACTCTTCTGGCGGGTAGCCCTTCTCCTGTCTCCACTGGCCCCACCCTCGATTTGGGGCCTTAGGCGACGGTGTCACCTGCCTTGTCAATATATCTGATGGCATCGGCTTCTACATTCTGTGGCCACCTTGGCCTTACACTTGCTCGCGTTGTTGGTGCGCCCTCCTTTTGCCCTCAGCTGTGGATCGAACTCCTGATGCAGAAACAGGTTGCAGGTTGAAACCTCAAGTCGAACACCTTGGCCATTGCCGATAGTGTGTTCCTAACAGTTGAGATGATCTTCTACATTGGCAGCTGTTCTTACTTCGCTTTGTCAGTGGGCACGGTCGAGGAGATGAGGCTCTGTCTGGATATTACTATCCTGCCCGACATGGCAATTCCGCTTGTTGTGTAGTTCGCCACGATGTGGGGAATCAGGTACCCCCATCACCTCGATGTCTGCCTGGTGGTGATGCTGCACCGCAGGTTGGTGTGCCGGTTGAACCTGGCGTTTGGGGGTTATTGTGTCTGTCGGCGGGCTGGGAGGGAGTTTGGCATGTCTCTGAGACTGGCTGCCAGGAGGGAGGCTGCCCAGGGGAGATATCGCAGGGGTAGGGAGGTCTGGTTGGAGAGGAGGGCTCGGGTTTTGGTGGATGAGTTCCACCAGGGTTAGGGAATTGTGGTGGAGGAGTTCCTGACACGTTAGGATCACGTCAGCTTTCAGCAGGTGCATGATGGTGTGGCGGAACAGTGCATGTCGGCCTAGGCCAGCCTGGGCCTTGGGGAGGAGTAGGTTGCTTTTTAGTTGGCCAAATTGATTTGTTTGTTCAAGTAAATCAATTCTGATGTGCGCTCAGTTCGCTCAGATATAAAAACATGCAGGGGGGGTGGTCCCCCTGCGTTCAGCTCCCCCCTACAACATTACCACAGCTCCCACAGAGGGGGCAAGCCCCGCGTACCCCCATTGGTGGGGGAAGACCCCCCAAACCCCCCATGCGTACTTTGTAATCGATCTATTGGCATGACTGCCTTGATGGGTTGCTTCCCGCACTACGGGATATTTTTCAATGTATCTTCAGCGAAGGGATGTCAACCCTAATACTGCAGATAGGGTTTGTAAAGTGTATGGTTAGTTGCCTATCGCCAACCAATATAGAAATGTGGTAGGATCACTTGCAGTGCCATTTTGCATCAGAAACCGTGGGCGGCTACACTGCACAGTGTCATATGATCAGGTTGGACCTCCATGGATTGTGGTAACATGTGGTACCTTTGTTGTACCATCCTTACCTTTCATGTTTCCTCATGCATGCGCCTTGCAGGCCCATATGACTCACACAGCCCGAATGGTTCACTAGACGTGTTAGGTCTGCTCACCTTGCGGGGGTTCACTGCGCTATGCTCAACAGGGTGCTGCCTTGGAGAGGTATGGTTTCACCATAATCCGGCTGCTTGTATCGACACCCATGTCTGCTGCACACTATGCACATTAGGGCACAAGGCTGGTGGGCCTTAGAGTATTACTCATGGGTATGACTCAGAGGCTGAGTCATGTGCCTCCCTCCCTAGGGTTGGGGTTGCGTTGCAACGGGGCTCCTCTGCGAAGGCCAGGTAACAGGGGATTACTGCACTTGGGGTGTCTGGCGTTACACAGTTGCTACGCCGGATGTGGATGCTACGCCTATGCTTGCCCGTTTGCCCCTTTTAGGAAAGGGGATAGTTGCACTATCCCCTGATTATCCCCTTTTTGCCAAGATTCCGTCTTGCAAAACTCGCTGCTGTTTCTAAGTTAGAATTCGCCCAATGTACCTTTTGGCGCAGAAAGTCGCCCTATGTCTACTTGTTCATACTCGGTTGCCACGCTATAGCGGCGCAACATATTTGTCTTTATATAATAAGGTGTCCTCCTCCCGTTGTCATGATGCTTTTTAATATTGTCAAGATATCTACACAATATCTATACTTCACGTTTTTATGATGGAACACATTATAGACCCTGACTCCCCTCTTTCCACTTGTGTGTCTGCCAACTCTGATGATTTGGCCTTTATTGATGACGGTTCCCTTTTCGCTCTGTCTCCCGCTCCTCTCTCTCATGTATCGCCAATACCTGCACCTCCCGCAATGGAGGTGGTGATTGAGTTGCCTGCTTCTGCAGCGGCTCCTGGTGTTATTGTGGCCCCCGACGTTGAGGTTCTGGTTCAGGATAGCACATCTGAACCCGAGATGGTGCCTATCGCCTCCCGCAGGTGTAGGGGACAGTTGCCCCCGCGACCCCCCAAGGACTACCGGGAGATATCGGTGCAGCTCACCTATCCAAAACCTCGATTCGAAGCCTACTGTGGCTGGTGTTATTGCTGAGTTGTCCAAGCATCGCTACCGCTTGCGGGAGCTCATTAGATGCTTTGAGTGGCATAAGGCTGGGCGCGATGAGAATGGGAAGATTGTAGCCGAGGGGAAATGGCACATTCCTATATTCGGCCACATATGCCTGAACGCGAGGGGGGACACACCAAACCTCAAGACTGTGCGGGCCTTTGACATTCGCTTGCACAATCCCCTGTGCCATCTGAATATCTGTCCTGTTAGGAATCACACCGACATCTGGTATGCGAATTCTAACGCGGACAATTACTCCAACAGTATGTCGCTAATTGGTTGCTCAGGTGTTATGTCAGGAAGGTAGGGAACCACGAGTTCCATACCAAGCCTGTGGCGGGTACCCAGGCTGTGGCGGGTGATTGCGCTCCAACCTGTATGGTGGTGGGGCAGCGGAAGGGTCCGATACATTGTAACGGGGACCCCCAGGATCATCTGGACTGGGACACCACCGGTCTTTGGCCCAAAATTGGAGACCCCAGGTCAGATATCGTCAAGTTTGACGATGCTTCCTCCAAGTGGGATACTTTGATCATTGCTCTGACCATATCGGACTTTGATCATTTGGCCACGCTGCTTATCCCTCCAGAGTTGATTGTCAAACGTCCATTGATCGAGGCACACAAGAACCTTGTGTATCGCAAGGCCCGCATCAATAATATCATCCCCTATGAGGATCTCAACGCTACATTCTATCGCGATATACCCATCATCAACAGATACTTTGATCGCTTTGTCTACAACAGACTGGCCGATCACCAGCGCTGCCCCTTCCTCTGTCTGATCGGTTGGTCTGGTATGGGCAAGACTGACTATGTCCGAAGGTTGGGTGATCATGTTTACTTTGACGGGGAGATTTCATGCAAGCGCATGAACTCCAACACTGGGTTCATGGGCTTTGATGATGTGCCCTTTGATAGGTACTTGGGTGCGGGTTGCTGGAAGCAGTATTACAGTTGCCAGGAGGTATTGGGGCTTCGTGATCTGCACTACAGGGGGCAGTTGACTTGGGGGCGCCCCTTTATTTTCCTTTGTAATGCCGATGAGGATCCCACATCAGCAAAAAATTACCCTGCGTCAGATACGGCGCCGTTGCGTCCTGACGCACGCGACGTTGAATCTGCGTCCCCTGCGTCCTGTGCGCCCTGAATTGCGTCCTCTGCGTCCCCTGCGCCCTG
>Ga0307509_10003387_pt1 | contig 24272 bp, 25 predicted proteins | sample 10_EM_MG_FD_202245 | JGI IMG/M metagenome (GOLD analysis project Ga0307509, IMG submission 202245) | Populus trichocarpa ectomycorrhiza microbial communities from riparian zone in the Pacific Northwest, United States - 10_EM | ecosystem: Host-associated > Plants > Roots > Unclassified | place... | reverse complement strand
AGCCCTGACAAAGCAGTTGCCATGTAGAAACATTATAAGCAAATATTTATATCATACCAATAAAATAATTATTGTCCTCTAGAATAACTCCTTTATAATATAATATCAACAATACATCCTTGATTCTTATTTTTATTTCCAACAATTGAATGAGTACTCCAGCAGATAATAGCAGTGGGAGAAGGAGCTGGGTCTACAAGCTAGAGCTGGAAGCCAGGAGCAGATGTTGTGAATTCAGGGAAGTTGTAGGTAGAGCGTCGAAGGTTTAAATTTGAGAAGCATTAGAAACACTAGTAAAATTTCTCCATGAGGCTCTAGGGTGAAATTTTTTAATGTGTTTGTCAGAAGCAAATGGTGCCAAGTTGGCAACAACCGTTCCTCCAAGTCCGACCGTTTCCCACTGGAACGGTCCTGAATGGGCCCAGCACAACCAAACAGGGCCTTAGCAAGCATGATTATTCTCCATCATAGTGAGAGATTGTTCGGTGTATTCTTATTTATTTATTTTATATTTATTTTAAACACTATCTAGGGTACCTACCGGTACTACATTGTTCGGTGTGTTTGAGTAGGGTTTTGGTTACGACATTGAAATCCTCCAATCATATCATTTGTTTACCCTCCAAATTCAAGGCGAAGTGCGTGCAGAAGGCTGCACTCCAGGAGTGCGTGCGAGCCCCCGCACTTCCTGTCTGCGCTCCAGTAACCCTTACCCACGTTGTTACTGTGGCAACTGGAGTGCGTTTGGCCGTGCAAAATCTCGATATTCGGTTCATCCGCAATTTCTCTTAAGGGGGAATAAGGATTCACAAGGACTGGGTGTTCTACTTGATGAATATGCGATCTTTTTTAGAGCATCTTTAATAGACCCTATACCGTAGTACAAGTATGATACAGCATAAATACTTCTGCTACTGCCAAGCCCTACCAGAGTACTTTTGGATCAGCGAGAACTTTTTGGACACGAGTGTATTCAGAATTGGGGGCCAGTAGGGGCACCAGTTCCAAAAGGGGGTTCTGAAAGGGGACAAAAACTAGGCTCTCATGGTTATCCCGATTGATTATTTTAACAATGGATGGAGTTGAGAGGCGGGAAAAACTACAAACAAAGCAGTACTTGTACTCTAATATAAAACGAAATAACTGCCTTCCGTCTAGCCTTCTTTTCAATAGTTTCTGCCGGCCCACTCCCTATTGGCCTTTCATCCCACCCCCTGCCCACGGTCTACCAACCTTTCCAAAAAGCCCCTCCCTAGCATACCTAACTTGTACGCCCATTCCCCCAATACCTTAAATCCATAAATCCTCTCCAACTCTTTCCTTCTCTCCTTGCTCCCAGCTAGCCTTCAGCTCTCATGATTACCCTGCTCCCAGCACAGTTAGTCTTCAGTTCTAGCATGGTTTTGCCGATAATGTTTTGCCTTTTCTGAATCACTGGTTCCCATACCACCTTTAAGCTTGCTACCTCAACTTTAGTTCATTTGTGTCGCCACTACGGCCATCATTGTTCCTGTAATTATCGCTATTATGACATCGCTAATCCAATTCTACCCCATTTCCACCAGTTCCGGAACACTGCTAATAGTTACCTGATTCCGAATACATGATGAGAACGTAGGTACTCAAGTACTTGCATTTTCATCGTGTATTCGGAATCAGGTAATATTAAAGATTTATGTCATAGTATTATCACCAAAGATGGCGAGCAGTACTTATGATTACTTGCATCATTTATTCTCGCACCAGGCCAAGCTTGTTCTCTTTTATTACCTTTTAGTTCACACATAGGTCACTCCCACAAACTTACGATCGGCTACATTTCCCTCTTTGTATTAAACCTATCATATCTTTGATAATTCACATAATTCTGACACACCTCCCGGCACTTTTATAACAACCGTATTCCGAATACAACGATGAGAATACAAGTACTCGAGATTCTTAACAGTGCCCACGACGAAGCTAGGCGGGTGACGAACAATGGTATCGGTGTTCGGTGGGCTAAAATGTAAATTGTCAAGGCTCAGGTTACAGAAGATTTCTGGTATGATATCATAATTGGTCCTGTTGGTTACCCGCCCAGTCTCCAGCACGGCGCAAAATGTACCCCGGAATCAACCACGGCCTCTCCTAATATTTGTCAGTGTTGGTAATTCAGTCTTGCTATGATATTTCCTTCTTTTTAGGCACCGGCCAACAATCGTGTCACAATGCGGACTATGATTAATGAATCAGCTGATTCATGATTAACTCATCCACAACGCGGAGTCCATGCTATCATGCAGACCATAACGCGGTGTGGTTTGAAAGAAGTCCATTTGGCCTACTGGTACCGGTATTCGCCTGACCCCCGGATCCGAAAGGTGACGATGTGCCCCGGTATTCCGTGTACCGTAATCAGCCCCAAGCCGAGTCACGTGATTCTCGGATCTCTCGCCCGAGAGGTAGTGTCGATAAGGTTTGAGTTGAATGGTTGTCGAAAGTCTGACTTGGCCAATAAGGATCTCCATAGATCTCCCCCGGATGTTACCATGTCTCTCTGCCGTGCTTTGCTTTTGGCTCGGGATTCGGGAAGGACATCTTCCGGCGCCTCCGTTCACCTTTCGCTACTGCTAAGCTTGTTACCCTTTCGCGTAGTAAATGATGAACATGTCACTCTACTGCTAGTTCCCCCCCTGGATAATGCAGTTTGCGGCACGGGAACTTAGTTAGGCACCTAAGTTCTACCGCATAATCTAATGAGACCCATCCTCACGCTAAGAGGTCAAAAGAAGGTGTGGCGAAGTATGATACGCTGACCTCTTGGGGTAGAGAGCAACGTCAACGGACCGGGGGCTCAATGAACAGACCAAAAAAAATCGCCGCTTACTAACGGAGAAGGGTTACTTCGTGAGAAGTCCTGACCCACAACTCGTTTTGGTCTTTTGGCGCAAAAACGAGCTCCACCGGATTTTGTGGGGTACTCGAGACTTCGGGGCGGGGTGGACTGCTGGTACCGAAGAATTTTCGGACTGGAGATGTATTGTGCTATGCCGCAAGTTATGATACGCGCAGTAATTGTTGGCCTCTCCCTCTCTAATTGATAGCGACGGACGGGGGGGGGGTCTTGTTCAAGGCAATACGAGTAGATCTCATAGCCTGTGTTACTGGTACAAGCAATTCAAAGTCGCTTATCAGAGGGTGATGATTTTTTAATCCGGTGGTGATATGCGTCTTTGCTTGTTATTGGCAAGAGTTTTAACAAGATATTGTTGAGCGTGTTTGCTGGGGGTCTTAAGTGTGGAGGTTGTGGTTGTCCAACTCACGGGCTCGAAGTTGGTGATATTTTAAGGATTGGGCCATGGTTTGTTGTGCCCGGAACTATACTCGAGTCCAGGTAGCCCTCGCACTCGCAATACTTAATTATCTATGGCGGGCTCGGGGGCCCGTGGATTACTAGGTGATCTCCGGGTTTAGTACTGTGCTATATAAGTAGTAAGGTATGGTACTGCCTGATTGTTCCTATAGTGGATTGTTCAAATTTTTATTATGTAGCACTCTATCTGAAGATTGAGCGGGTTTGGAGGTTGGCACGGTGAATTACCTAGGGAATTTCAAGGTTTTGCAGGCTGGTGGAATAGAGCTCAGTGTGGAACATCTTGGCTTTTAGGTGTCGCGAGTTGATATAGGATTGGGAATAGTTAACGAGCAGAAGAGCAGAGAAAACCACACGGACTGCAAAGTCTCTTGGAATCCACTATCTCGGTCGGCCTTGAAGCACCCGGATTCCGGAGCGAGAAAGAGGCTTAGCATTTTCTTGACACAGTATCAGATCATCGCTCGGGACATGTCGGTCCTCCTGAACCGAACTAAATCCGCTCTGTGCTGGCAGGCTGATTTTCCGCTGGTGATCGGTTGGTGGCTTCAAGAGACTCTACAGTATGTAAGCTACAATAAGCTACCATCACTAGCACTACCGTATGTCCTAATCACCCCGAGAAATTTGTAATATCATACATAGCATATTAATCATGCGTTCACCGACCATTCACCGGGTCCATTGTTCCATCGTTGCACCGATTGATTCCCCGATAAACCAACAAGGGGCGGGGTTGTGGCCAGGGTTTTCTGCTTTGAGTTTGTCAGCGGACGGTGGAGTTAAGCCCGAAATCACGTGATTTCTCGCTGCGCGATCTGTAGGTAGCCGGCCCAAATGTCGGGGTTTTTGCTTTTTGAGTCTTATCTTTTGTCTAAGAGGTGTTATCATCGGGGCCAATGACTGCCTGTCCTAGGCCGTGTGCCCGGAAGGTGGGATTAAAGAAATAATATGTCGTACAGCAAAAAGTCTGTGCATCTCTGAGGGCCCTTACAGAATATACCTTTCCGGGCTTATGTAGCCTGAGACTATTAAGCGTTAGGGATAAAAGTTTTGGGGAGTTGGTTCAGGTTAATCCGTAAAATAATCCCTGTCTTGTGCGAAAGCGTCCCCCCCCCGGCACTCGTACTGGAGCAACATGGAATTGCGCTGCCCGCCTTAGTGCCGGTACCGGACTACCGTCAACTACGGTAATGCTTAGTTAATTAGAGAGCAGCGGGATGTGGGTTGGCGGGTGAGTGCGAGAGGAATTAAGAAGATTTTTTTAAGGTTTTTCTGTGCTTCCCATATTTTAATTTTTTGAAATATATATATTGCTGGGTTTCCCCCTCTTCATTGTGTTATCCTTTTCTCTTCAAGCTGCGTTAGTTGTTAGTTTCTGCCTATTGAGATAATTCCTCCCTTGTCATCTCCTTCTTTACATCTTTACCTGCTTTCTACCCGGCTCATTGGAGAGATGACATCCAACATCGTGATCATCGGTGCTTCGTATTCGGGCCTCCCGGCAGCACACTATCTCCTCAAACACGCTCCAGAATCTTGGACAATCACTCTGATCAACCCTTCGACAAACTTCTACTTCAACCCTGCCGCCCCCCGCGCTTTGGTCGAGCAGTCCATCCTTGGGAAGAATAATGCAGACCTATTCATCCCCTTCCTACCCAAGCTCGAAAAGCACGGCTCGCGGTTCGCATTCCTCCACGGCAAGGCCTCGGCGGTGGATACCAATAGCAAGACCGTCACCGTCGCTTTACACGGCGGGAAGGGAGAGACGAGCGTTACGTATGACCACCTCATCATTGCCAGCGGAGCGAATACATCCGGGGGCACTGGGAAGGAGTGGGGCTTCAAGCATGCCCGCGACGGCAATACCGAGGAGATTGTAGCCAATACCCGCGCCGCCGTCAAGGCCGCTAAAAAGATCGTCGTATCAGGAGCAGGTGCAACGGGTGTGGAATTCGCCGGGGAGATCAAGGACTTTTATGGCGCAGAGAAGGAGGTTCTCATTATATCCTCCAGCGAGGAACTCCTCCCGCAGGTGCCACGGACGGACGTCGGCGCGTCAGCGAGGAAGATCCTGACCAAGATCGGTGTGAAAGTCAAGACGGGCGTCAAGGTCGTCGAAGAACGCCCCGCTACGAAGGGCGTCGAGGGAGTCGTGGAGCTGGTCCTAAGCAATGGCGAGGTCCTTTCTGCTGATCTGCACATCGCTACCTGGGGAATTTATCCGAACACGTCCTTCCTGGCAAAAGATTTGCTCGATAGCGCGGGGTGGATCAACATGGACGAGTACATGCGCGTCAGGGGGACGCAGAATGTCTGGGCTATCGGAGACGTCACGCACTGGGGGAACAGGAAGCTCACTACGGTGGATGGGCAATGGGCTGTTGCTATGCAGAATATCCTTTCATCGATCAATGGTGGTGGGGAGGAGGTGTTCAAGAAGTATGTTCACAGCGATGAGCTTCTGATGGCCGTCCCCATGGGAAGGAGGTTCGCCAATGCGGTTGTTTTCATCAAAGGGTGGAAATTGTGGGGAGTCATTGGATGGCTGCTCAAGGGGAGGACTTATATGATTGAAGCTGCACGGCCGGTTGCTGAGGGCATTGTTACATCCGGAAGAGTGAAGATTTAAGTTTGCTATTTTGTTCTTTTCGTACTTTTTCTTGGGTGCCTCACGATGGTAGCTCTATTTCCTTTGTGAAGGTTATTTTTTTCCGGCCTTTTTATGTTTTTTATGCTTTTGTGTTTTTTTCTATCAAAAACGCTCATTTCCGGATTGATGGATGCTGGGTGGATTATAGCGTTTCTTTGCTTTTTTCTAGATAGACACATTAATGTTATTGGTTATTAATTGGTAGTCTACTGTTCAAATCCGGACAACCCACTACCTGGGCTTTAATGTCCGGGTTCCGAGACAAAAACTCCTGAGAAGGATTAGGTTTTCCCTAACATTATGCAGGGTCGGCAGCCAGGGGATCTCATTAACGGGTATTCACAACTCTGTTATGTTCGCTGGAAACAAACCCGTCTTGGGGGAGCGGAGATAGTTGTTCTCACGAGTTTTTACCGTAATCGAAAATCGGGTTGATTACCGGCCCCTTTTTCAAGACTACAGTACCTATCAAATGTTCGGAAGTGCAAATAACCTACTACCAGTATAAGTGCCCGGGGGTGTGCTTCCGTACTCGAGTACACGACAGGGATAGTTAACCAGCAAGGTAATCCCTGTCTTGTATTAATGCAAAAACCTTTTCCATTTCAAGCTTTCGAACTACACTAAAGTATCTGCTTCTTCCAATAACGAAAATATATTCGCGAGTAATTGCACTCCGATAATATCATAAATTTATCCCAGCTGTCCCGATCTGTTGTCCGCTAATTAGATAAAGAAACAATATTTAAACACAGGCGGGGATGAACCTACAATACTGCACTCTACATGTATGTATCATGGAAATCACGATCGCACTCGTAATAGGGAGCCCCAGGGGTTCATGGGTTTTCCGTCATTATTGCGAGGTTTTGGATGAAATTCCCCATAGTGAGGTACCCTTGGATGGAGCGGGGTGTAAATTCCTAGAGGAGTTATTCGTTTCAGCTAGGCCGTTTAAAGGGGTTCATTATGCCAGTAATGAGGTGCGACTGTACTCGAGTGCAGTACTCGTACTCAAGATGTAGGCTTTTCTCGTATCTAGGTGCCAAGGATTAGCACCCGTTTTGGTATAATTGCTAATTTGGTCAAGTAGCAATAACAGAAGTCACTCGCCACCGAGCCAAGAATTGGTACCATAGGCCACAGTGGTAAGTTAGTGCTGTGTCCGTACTCACGCCATCGGGTTGAAATTGGTCGGTTGGCCAACCAGGTAGTGCAACAGGATTCCAGTATCTTTGACCCCCAGTTGGCTCCCATGTTCATCAACTAGACTGCCCGAGTACTGCGCTCGAGCACATCTCCGTGGAATGTTCGTAGCGCGGTCCAATTCCTAAGGTGACTCAATGGCTCGGCTACGTAGGGATATGGTATTTGTCGTCACGTTTACCGTAATTGTGTTTCCCCCACCTACTAAGCTCGAGTTCATGGGCAAACCCCGCACTTCTCCACATCTCTGTCGTGCGCGCCTACCTCCCCATATCCACCCCCGCCAGTCCATCCTTTCACCACCAATCGCAGGCAAACAAAGCGATCAAACCACAACATGGCCTCCAAAGCCTGCTGCGAAATCCCCCCCGTCATAACACACGACTACACCCCAAAGGGCGCCTTCGGGGAAGTCGCAAACTTCAAATCCTACATCACTGGGCCCAAGACTAGTAAGACGGGGATCCTCGTGATATTTGACATATTCGGCTACTTCCCCCAAACCCTTCAGGGTGCGGATATCCTCGCTTCGGCGCAACACCTGGTCGTCATGCCGGACTTTTTCAAGGGAGTGGTGGCGGAACCGAACTGCTACCCCCCCGACACACCGGAGAAAGGGAAGGCGCTCATGGCATTCCTTAATGGCCCTGCAAACTCCAAGGATGGCGAGGCGAACGTGAGGGCTGTCGCGGAGGGGCTGAAGAAGGAGTTTCCGGAGGTGGAGAGGTGGGGCGTAGTGGGATATTGTTGGGGGGCGAAGGTGGGCTCCTGGTTTCTGCTACTATTGCCCGGAGGGAAGGTGCTAATAAGGAGGAAATAGGTAGCCGCACTAGTCTCCGGTCCCGGGACCCCGTTTACTGCCTCTGCGCAGCTTCACCCTGCGATGATGGATGTGGAGGATTTTAAGAAAGCTACAATCCCACAACTGGTCCTCCCATCGAAGGATGAGCCTGCAGATGCGGTTGAGGCGTACAAGAAGGAATTACTTCTTCATCCGAGTGAAGCGGTCAAGACAAAGAGCTACATTGAGGTCTACGACAATATGGTGCACGGATGGATGGCGGCCAGGGCGCAATTGGCAGACGAGGAGGCCCGAAAGGGATATGAGAGAGGGTATGGGCAAGTTGTTGCATTTTTCGGGGATAATTTGTAAGGTCGCATGTTCTTGGGGAGCGTGTTGCGGATGCCGGTTAGGGGGAAGCTTTGGGATCTTGAGAGCCTATCTGTGGGACTGGAGAGAAGAGGCAATGGTGCAAATTAGCCATCCCCCCCTCCATACTAGCCTGATTCCTATGATGTAACCATGTGTGACTCGCTGGTTGAGAAATGCGCACAATACCGTACTATCTGAACAAGCTCATGTGTACCTACCCACTACGGGTCGATTAAAGAGCGGAATGATATCGTAGATTATCCATCCCGGTCGGGCTTTCTCGTGCTGCACTTAACCTACAACCGGTGCCATACAACCCGCACCTTTGTACACTAAACGGATTCATTCTCGCAATGCCTATACTATATCCGGCCGCACTATGTTCCAGTTTCGCCCTGCAAGGGTACCGGCCACTTATATACTCATATATCGACGGACGGCAGTGCAGATAATTGACCCTAACCCTGCCTGGAAACAGCGATTGAATCAGCAGTAACGGCTACAGTCCTCGAGCGGAAAGGAGGTAGCCAATTTTGGCAAGGCCATGCTGCTACCCCTCTGCTCGAACTTTCTCCTGCTCTCGATACGAAGGTTCTCTAGTTTTTCTCCTTCCTTTTCTCTTTTATTTTATCGTAGTATCTCGCTCTTGTCGGACGAACAAGACACCACCACCTCATCCACAGATATCGAACATTCTGCTGATAAGGGATCCTTTAAGAAATTGAGACACTAAAAAAAGAAATCAAAACATCAATCTTCTTAAAATCCCATCAGCCCCTCTGTTCCCCCCTGAACCAAGCAACCTACGTCCCTACGTCAATGAACTGTATCACCTATTGACAATGGAGTCGCTTCTACTCCTTAAGCAAATGACACAATTAGCCATCCAATTCAAGTGGTAGTTTGATATAGTATTTGCTTTGGAACCTTGCCTTGTTGCACAGAATGTTGAAAATCACCAGTGATCACTCAGTGTTGAAAAGCAGAAAGGCAAAACTGGTGTCTGAATCGTGATCAAGGAGAGTTGTAGTAAATTGCTTCCGGGAAGTGATCAATCGTTGGGGTGAGTGTTATAGGAAAAGGAATGAACAAGCACCTTTGGGAGAGGCAGACTTCGCTCGCACAGCCGGGGGTCTCAAGGCAGGAAGAAAGAAAAATCGTAGAGGTCACACAGAAGGCTTAACTAGTAACCTTAAAGACTTTCCACCTCAAACGAAAAAAAAGGTCGGGTCACGATAGAGAAATTTCCTCTCTCCTTGAGGTTGTAGAAGTAGTCATCGTCCCTCTTTCGCAATCTACAAGCCTTATAAACCTCTTATTGACTTATAGCCCTCATGACAACTACTCACCGTCCATACTAGCAAATCCCATATCCCATCTGTCCGCTCTGTAAAAATTTGATGAATTAAAACATAGAAAAATGTGGAAGGAAGGACGAAAAGCGAAAAAACGAAAAAAAGCATCAAAGCGAAAGGGCAATCAAACCTAATTTCTCTTTCTATTGGCTAGAGAGCCGAGTTATGATACCCAAGTGATCCGAATCTACCCCCAGATACCTCCTCGCCAGGAGAATCAGCGACTGATCAGTCCGGGCGAGTGGCCCATGACTCGCAGTATGACGAAGGAAAAAGGCTTACATAAGTCGCTTAGCGTGCACCCTAATTTCCATAAGACCAAGTGTCTTCTTGGTGATCAATAGAAGGATCAGAGCTTGGTTTTGTTTTTGATATATATTTCTGTCCTCATATACGTTTGGTTACTTTGGTATGATATATGGATACCGAGCTGTGGGTATCACTTGTACCTCTTGTTAGGAAGTTGGTCATCTAGCATAGGACAGCTAAGTGTATGTAGTAGGGTAGTAACTGCTGGGGTAACCTCATCGGGGGGTGTCATGTTAGGGCATACTGGCTAGTAGGAGAGTGGGACTGTCACTGCGTTCTCTTCCCCTGTCTACGCGTCGAGGTACGGCACACTTGGGTTTTCCGGTCGCCCAACGCAGCTTCCTAGAGGTGTTTGTACTGCGGCACCTCTATAAAATTCCTCCTGTTCATCACCTTTCCCCTCTCCCCCTGCTCGCCAATTTCCACCTCATCGCTTCCCGTTCCAATTCTATCAAACTTCATTCTCTTTAACGTCCAATGGCAACCACCGGCAAGCAAGAGTTACGCGAGGTAGTTACTGCTGTGGCAAACCTCAAAAAGTCATTCGGAGACTCGGAGTTTAGTCTTGTTGGTGGCCGCCTTTAATCTGTCAAGGACAGTGTTCCCAAGCGTCCGGTCCGCCCTGTAGGCACCGCTAGGACTTTAGTCCCGAGCGCCCCGGGCGTCTGTCTCAAGCTATAGGGTAAGATTGTCCGTCTTTTGGGAAAGGCAACTGTCTAAGAGGGTGACTGTAGGGTCTACAGTCCTCCACGGATCGGTAACTCCCGTATCGTACCTGCAGTTCTCACCCGCCATCTGCGGTCCTCGCCCGTCTTCTGCAGTCCTCGCCAATTACTTATAGGACCCGTCAATCACCTATAGGGCCCGCCCGTCATCCGGAGTTACCAGGAAAATTGCGCCACCTGAAACACTTGCAGTCCTCACCAGTCCGTCCCGTGCTGTCGTCCGGACGGACGCCAAGATACCCGTCCGTCCCGGGCACCATTTCAGGTACGATACTGCCATCCGCCCCGTCCGGGCCCGAATACGGACGGACTGGACGCTTGGGAACACTGGTCAAGGATCGGAGCGTGTCACCACAGATGTTGACCTGCTTTTGTCCGGCACGTCTGTCTCGTTGGGGATTAAGGTTTGGTGCTAGTTCCTACGGAGTGACAATGGTCATGGCACTCAAAAACAGCGATCTGATCTTGAGAATATTGATTTCATTTGCAGAGAGATGGAGAAAGCTGAAGAAGTGGTTGATGGTGTCGTGGCTAAAGCTGTGGTCAAAACAATTCAAAACTGGAAACTGTTCGCATGCATCTAACAAAATTCTCTTTATTTTTCATAGCAATACATTACTGTCCCATCAAGTAATAACTCCCTCCAGATCTCCTCCCTTAAGCTGACGTGGCTAATTCACTACAGCATCTCACCAAGTCTCTAATAGCTTCCGGTGCGGAGATTATGTGTGTCAATAGGAATGGTATATAGCTCAAGGATACCAGTGAGCTTACCTAGAACGGAAATTGATGGAGTAACCCCATCGTGGTATGTTAGGTTGGAGCACACTTGTAGGCGTGAGCAGGGCTATGACCAGAGCGCGCGGCGGTGACTGTGCGGGCCACCACAAACTGTATCTAGCCTGAGCTGCTTTCCTTTCTCTGTACATCGCACATCTTACACCCCTTTGCGAACGAACACACTTGTCATATACATCAAATATCGAACACATCTCAGTTTTCCTATTGGAGTATAAAGGTGTTTTGGTGGGGTGGGGGAGGGGAAGATTTATAGTGGCCTCCTGGTAATTTCATTATATTCTACAGTAGTTAGTATAAAGTTAGAGGAGAATGAGGGAGTTGGTGATAGGGGTAATTCATTTGCAGTACACGCTCCCATTACCTACAAAATAACCAGGAGCGAAATTCGGCCCTACTCATTGTAGGGTTCTAATGACCCTAGCCAGACTCCTCCCCCTCTCGTCCTGTTCTAATTCCTCTAATATGTCATCCAGTCTCTCCCTTCCGTCCTCCTCCAACTCGCGGAAATTCATCCCCTTTCGTGTCATTGCATGAACGGCGTACTCAAGGCCAAGGAAATCCTTTTCCTTCTCCCGGTCCACCCACGCTGTCCCTTTCGCCACGGCCAGATCAGACAAGGTTGCCATCGGCACACCATCGACTAAGGTATATCCTCGCAACTTGTGAAGACATCCGCCGACTCCATCCTTGTCTAGGAAATCGAGTTGCACCAGAATATCCATGGAGGATTTATACTCCCAATAACACCCAACAGTACAGGCGAATCGTGAATCCTGATTGGCAGCTGCTTCAAACGCTTTGAAGGATTGTGCGGTCGTTGCGATATCGGCATCGGACGTCCAAACGCTTGCACCGTAAAACAGGAATGCTGCCCCACCAACGACAGCAAAGTTCTCCAAATGCTGCTCCCCAACCAGGTTCCATACTGCCCTCACAGCTTCTATAACCGCCAATTGTCCGGGAACTAGGCCTGTTTGCCCTGGGGCCACGTGAGGGGAGGTGCTTCTTCCGGTTGCCATTGTGGGAAAATGTTTTTCTTGATGGTGATGTGGGGAACAATAGTCGGGTAGGAAGTGAGGTGGAGATTTTTGTGTTTGTCGGGTACGATTTTGTGTTGCTGTGGCTTGTTTCCCAATCTTATTCTGTAGAAAAAGCCCTGGCCCTCCTGTTAAAAAAAAAAGGTGTCCTTACAGGTCAATTTAGCTACAACTAAATACCGGAACGTGACTGCCTACTACAGCTGTCCACTGAACTGTGAACCCACACTTACGTAAGCTCAGAAAAAAACAAGCACCACGTGAGACGAGCAGAATGGGGACACTTCAAATATAGCGATGCGGATACCCTTCTTGTCGGCTGCTGGCAATGGGCAGGGGGGGTAGTGAGAATACTTCAACACGCGGATGACAACCCCAGAGCTCCACTACAACCTTAACGAAGGTATTGCGGAGCATACGGGATTGCTCCTCTATGCGTTGTAAAGAGAGTTGCCTTCGCTTCTACCAGGCTTAGGATGTGTAAGGAAGCTTCCTTGGGTTTTTGACGCCGCGGACGGAGGGTGCGAGTGGGGATGGGGGTGCGTTACTTGGATCCTGAGGGTGTAGGAGGGGGAGGGGGGAAGGGGTACGGTAGTGTTCGGGCTCTCGGAAGGTTGTGTCGGGTGCTTTAACACTGGCAGAGGTAGTATTAGATGTCGTCTCCCTCTCTTCGTCTCTGTCATGGGAGGGAGTCGTAGGTGATGGTTCTTTGCTGGGGCTGTTCTACGTGGGATTCGAGATTGCACTTGTAGGACTGATGGCCCCTATTATTTTTGCTGAGGAAGACACTATCCCAGAGGAAATGACAGTGGACGACTTCGTCATGGCGGAAGTGGAAGTGGAATTCATCACAGAGGGCATACGCATGGCTTGGAAGAAACAAAGGCTCAACTTCCAACACTGATACCTGCCTGGAAATCTCTGATCCGTAGTGATACCTTTGGACTGGCGCTTCCTTGACCGTGTACATCTCTATAGGAATATCCTTCGCGACCGCTCGGGTCTCATGGCTGTGATCTGTGCTTGCGCTTCCTCTTCTATATTCACAGCAACCTCCTCAGGGGCCATTTTCTCAATGATATCTTCCTCAGCTCCGCCAATACGGATCTCGCCTGGGTGTTCAAACTCTTCAACCATACACCCTCAACAAACTAACCGGACAATAAAACTCACCCCGTACGGGATCAAATGCTCCACCTTCAAATACCCCTCGCATATGAGTCGGTTCTAAATCAGGAGGGCCTGCGCATGCCGAGAAAACCTCGCTTCGAAGGTACTGAGATCCCTCCAGCCATTTAGGTTGATTGGACACCGATCTCTGACAAACATCTTGAAACTACGAAACATGGATAAGGGAGACTCAAAGTTCGCCTGGAGGGCAGTATCAACGAGTATGTCATCGCAGAGCTCCACGACGGAGAACTTCTTCTCAGAACCGCATTTATTAAGTATGTAGCTATCTTTATTCTCCACAGGGGACCGATTATTAATATTTCACAATCATCTTAATAGATGCCTTATTCTGGGCTCTTTGTGGGAAAACGAGTTTTACACAGATTTGCTACAGTCAGGAAGAATCTCAGGATTTCTCATTCATGAAAAAATTAAAAACCAAAGCCCACAGGCACATGAGCATGAGCTCCCGACCCACAAATGCCCCAAATCAGCCCGTGATTCCAGCCCCCAACTCTATCGTGAAAACCGGCCAGCACTAACAATACGAGTTACAATCAGTTGTATTCTTGCCAAATGTAGTGGCTATCATCACCTTTGAAAAATAGTTTTACTGCTTACCTTCTACTTTCCTTCCTCAAGCCTATTTCTGACTGTGGACACAATCCCCTTAACAGAGTTGCACTTGGCTCCACCAGAAGTATTATGCTGGAGGCCAGACCTTGCGTGCCCATTTGGAAAGATCCAGAGTAGTAAACAGTAGGTCTTTTTCGGAGCTATTTTTGCTTGGCCTGCGAGCAAAGACTTTTTCGAAATTCAGTTTTATTGCATTTGTCATAACGGGAGGTGCAGGAGGGTTAGAAGGGTCGGTTAGGGCTACAGAATCAGGTTTGGGGGGGTCAACAGGGCCCACAGAGGGGTGTTCGAAATGGTCAACCGGTGCCACAGCAGCAGATTGGGAAAGGTCAACTTGAACTGGAGTGTGAGTAGCAGGTTCGGAGAATCAGGTTCAGAAGGTTCAACTGAAGTGCTGGCAGCAGGTGCAGAAGCATCGCCCAGGGCAATGGTAAAAGAAACCCTGCAAGTTAGAATCTTCTCCAGATGAAGTTCAAGTCCGGTACCAGGATGATTCTAGGGATGGGAAAATTTCCATTGCTCAATGAGAATCTCTTGCTTTGGATCATTTATGGAAAAGAGTAGAACAATATTCACATTTCCCAATGAATTGTCAGGCCACCATTGTGTATCAACACGCAACTGTTCGAGTATTTCTGACACTCCTGATTCAATGATGAGGGTAAGCCAGTTGGTCTCACTCAGGCAGGATAACTGTGGTCTGAATTGGGAATTGGGTTCCTTTCTGATTGAATTCTCTTTATATGTGGTTCCCCATGTGTCTCTCAATTCCTCATCCAGTTCAGGCCCCATACTAGCAGTCTTCTTCCAGAGCATTCCACCAATCTCACTGGTAGCAACATCATGGATTGCACCTGCCATGAGTTTAACAATCAATGTTTGTGGCTAATTGAGGTACACAAAACAGAGTTGTTTATAGCATCATGATGTATCGCAAAGTTGTCCGATCTTCGCAAGTTGTGGTTCGGTTATGTTACGAGTTAGCTAACACTGTAGAATTCAAAGCTAAATAGGCCAAGGATATTCGAGACAATAGATAATAGTCTAGAAGACAGATAGGTAATAGTTTGGTAAAGGTAAGGTAATAAAGCGTAAAATATCAAAGAGTTAGAATATAACTCGGTAACTTGTTAACTTATTATATTGTTAAGATCTCTGCTCGGTTGCTTGATGATTCTTCAACAACCGGGAAGAGGTCTACTATTTATACTGATGTTCATGCTACTTCAACTGCTTTAGTTAAGAAGTATCATCTTAACAACTCAGTTCATTAGAACAAAGTGCGAACACTATTTGGCCCTGAAATCTTGCCCTGCCCAACTCAGAGAATCTGCCGAACTGCTATTTCATGTGAGGGTGTCCCCACTCCATTAGTAGACAGTCTTTGATCACTTCATCATGATAGACTATAGATATGAATATGCGGTCCAAATGCCTACATACCAATAGTAATATGGAATATGGAGTGATCAGTTCTGATATCCAGCTATCAAAGCATTATGCAACTAATGTATATTCTACTAGAAAATGAGAGGAGTAGTATTCTCTAAATATCGTTCCAATCGGTTAAACATATCTTGAAACATTCTCTTATCCAGTGTTCCAAGTCGTCTTCCAGATGCCTCTCCGAAGCTCATAACTTTGGGAGCTTTTGTTCGGATAAATGGTTATCTTATTAAGCTGTATACCTCGCTCTTAATATTAGGTAAGCTATTCCAGCTACCGTAATAGCAACCAGGAACCTCTCTGTCTCATCAATCCAGATACTACTGTTTGCCATACCAAATAGCAACTGAGTTAGCATAATAGAATTTTAATAATATTGTAAGCAAGAGTCAATAGGAAGAGGGAAAGCACTTGAATAAAAAGGAAGTATGGGTAAAATTGGTGGTGAAAAGGGTGGAAAAAGAGCGAAAATTGGATAGCTGAATATTGAAGAAGCAGTTGAATTAGGGGTCTTCGATAGTTCAAGTTGTATCTGTAGTATGAGGTGTTGTGTGGAAAGAGAGAACATGTTGGGTGCTTTTGTTCTGTTTACTAGTTAGAAGCGCTCAATTTATATTATTAGAGAAAGCTGCCAAGACAACCCCCTCGGGCAGTGGAAATCTTTCTAAAGACAGTAATATTGACAAAACAGAGTGTTGTTATTTAGGTTTATTAAATAAAAACCTATCATTTAGAGTGTTTTTTTATTTACTTGCACAAACCCTGAAATATGGAGAAAGGATTGCCAAACACGATTATTTCAGAAAAATGACATTTTTTTATATGATAGCGTGCCAAACGGGCCTTAGTGTACTTGTAGTAAAATTCAAGAGTTGATACCATATTCTTTCAGTAATGCAATGTCACGTACGACTGTGTACTAATGAAGTGCACTGGTAGTCTTCCTGTTATGACACTTAGTCAGCTTCTACTTCCTAAGTAAACCAAAAAGGACACGAGCTCCTTGAAGGAAGTCCTTGTTTGGCAAGTACTGGTATTATTATGACGAATATTTTATCCCCACAAGGAATGGCAAACTTTATTTTCTTGATTTTTAACGACCCAAAAATTTTCAATAGAGACTAATTAGTACAAGGGTCAGGGGATATGTTTTCGTGCACAATACCGTGTCCATTACAACCACAGCGATTGACATTAGACCTTCGCATAATTAGTCACATTTCGGTTTTTGGCCAATAGTGTTCCTTGGACACTCTCTCAGGATGACTTCAAGTCTTTAGTTTAAGAGCATCCTACTCTTACTCTAATTTCATTACTGGAAGATAGATTTATCTCTTCCATCTATTGTTCTTAGTTTCTCATCTTCCATTGACTACATGGTATCTGTTAATTATGGTTAAGCGAGGTTCTACTACGTTTTCAGCAACTAACTTGAAGGTTGCAAAGGTGGGTTTAGTGGCTTCGGCCACTGTACAATAAATTATGGACTTGGAAATGGTAGTTTCCAAGTTGCGTTACCATGTGTCCGTTTTATCAAAGCGGAATCATGTGTTGATGAAAGAGAAGGAAATCGAGAAGGAAGAGGAGGAGGCGAGCACTGAGGTGCCAGTGGCTTTCCCAGTGAGGGGTCAGGAGCCTGAGCCACAGGTTGTGGCTGGGCCCTTGATGAGGATTAGTGGTATATTTGTGGCGGATGGGGAAGAGGATGTGTGGGTGGTGATTGTGGCGAAGCCTCCGGTGGCTGAGTCAAGAGTGGCGAAAGAGGTACATGAGCCTGAGGTGGTAGTGGTGAGGCTGCCGAAGGGTAAAAGGAGGAGAATAGGCATGAGTGGAAGGGAGGTTGAGCCTGAGGAGAGGCAGAGGAGAGTGAGGTTGTTGTAGCGGGAGCCCCAGTTGGGCTGCGACGGCGATGTATGAGAGGGCGGGGTGTGGTTAACCCCAGATTCAAGTTTCCTTTGTATTTTCTACCATCCCTGAAATTTGCCAGAGAGCATGAGAAGTGGCCTGTGCGGCATAGTGGGCGAAGCGGATAGCCTTAGATGGCGAGGGGTGACCTAGTAACAGTAGGACGTGATTTTCCTTTTGCGAGTTGGCCTAGTGAGGGCTTCAAGTTGCCTTACCCCTTGACCAGTTGTCTGAGGAGCCCGGCTGATGTGTGAGCACGGGGATTCGGATGCGTAGGTTGGCCTTGTTATTGTTTTTCTTACTAATGATACAGATTCTGCATTCGGCATGGTGACCTGCTCGGGGTGCAGTTGGCTACGAGGGGATGTTGGTTAGTATTTTTGATGTTGATTTAGTGTAAAATGTTATTTGTAGTTAGCTGCTGCGTTATGGGTGGTGAGGGAGTGGAGTTTCGGAAGGCGGGTCCTGCATCACACCAGTGACTGGTATTGCCGATGCTTTAGAGTAGCCTGGTAGCCGAAATGGAAAAAGTTTATATAAAAAAAATGTTTTCACGCACACCTTGTTGCCTCAGTAGTTTTTATGGATTTTTTGCTAGTAAGCCATTTTGGTGTGTGCGCGGAAACATATCGCCTGGCACTTGTATACCCCCCTTCCTCCTCTGCCGATTTAGACAAGAGGTTTACCGCGAAGGATTGGTTCAAGAATAATGGTGACACTTTTTCTAGAGAAGGAGGTGGTGGTTGGGTCCTGATAAGCGCCAAAGTAGCACGACATGATTCTGGGGGAGGAAGATCTACATTGGCGATGAAGCATTTGGAGGAGCAGCGAGAAGTATTCCTGAAATTCTAAAACGGATGGGATGTTGACAAAGGGATCTTGAAGTAAGGGAAGGGGATCCAAGGCAGGGGCCGGTGGTCGGAGGAGACTTGTCAGAGTTAACATCTTCCTGCTCTAGTTACATCCTCACTACTTCCCGGCGCCTACGGAAAGCAGTATTCGAGAGTAGTGCTTGGCCGTCATTACCTAGCTAGTCGGGGTTGACCTCTTCCCGCACTAGCAGTATTTTCACCACTCCCTCATGTCCGAACCAAGCGGCATGCGAGAGCGATGTTTCGCCGAAATCATCTGGTTGTCGGGATCAACCTCTTCCCGTCCGAGTAGTATTTTCACTGCTTCCTCTCGTCCATGACTAGTGGCATGTTGGGATTGTTGGATGGGAGGACGTGGTGGATGTGAGAGAACTTGTTTATTCTCAGATGCGCGCCGCTGCTAACTAAATAGGACTAACAAACATGTGTGTGTCCTACGCTCTCCACAATACAACTAGGGTGGCTCGTACCCTACTACGCTCAACAGGGATGTATATGATATGACACTTGCGAAAGTCAGATGTGTCCGGAAACCTTGGCGTTCTATAGCTCGAACTTGGCCAAGACTTCCGGATGCTTTTGATTTTCGCAAGCTGTTGGGGAACAAGTCACAGCGATCATTTCCAAGCAAACAGAGAAAAAAAATTAGAATTTAGTTCACTGAAAAGGGGTTTTGAAAGTGTGAGCGTCAATAGACCGAATATTATACGGGCTTTCAAGTGCAGTGGCCAAGGTTTCAAACTGGTTTTAGAACGGTTGGCCCTCTCCACAAGGTCCAAGAGCCAGAGCCGAAGAGCGGTTTGAGGAAGCTCGCCGCGGAATAAATACTTGGCGGATCCTAATGGGGTGAAGTGGAGAGGTTGAAGTGAGCGAGGATAATTTAAATTGAGCCAGTTAAGGAGATGTAAGATAGCTGGGCAGAAAGCAAGCAAGCAGGGTGAAGGGAGCATGGCCGGGGGGATGCAGGATGGTCGGGGGTGAACACAGGATGGCGAGGGGGGGTTAAAAATAGAGGAGTCGAAAATGGACGTAGAGATCAGACTAAGGGATTTTAGGAGTGAAGCATAGTCGTTCAAGTGAAGGAGAGTATTACCAATTTCGAAAAGTTTCTCAGTACTGGAATTTCTCAAAGATATTTGTTCCTCCTGGAACACAATTTCTGACAACCTAATTTCCTACTTTTAGCTGTGAACCTTACCTCTCCTGGTTAGAGAGCTAATATGAAGTCCTTTAGTGGCAGCCGGGGGGAAAAAGTTGAGAATGTTGGAGAACTGACAAGCTGGTGGCCTTTCTGAAATTGATAATAATTTGTATTGAAGCGATTCATGAGTTGTAAGATGGCTTGAGAAAGGGAAAGAAGGGAAAGGGGAGGAAAGGAAGAACAAGACACAAGGTAATTCTATTGAACTACGAAACATGGATGAGGAAAACTCAAAGTTCGCCTGGAGGCCCGTATCAACGAGTATGTCATCGCAGAGCTCCACAAAGGAGAACTTCTTCTCAGAACAGCATTTATTAAGTATGTAGCTATCTTTATTGTCGACAGGGGACCGACTATCAATATTTCACAATCATCTTAATAGATGCATTATTCTGGGCTCTTTGTGGGAAAACGAGTTTTACACAGATTTGCTACAGTCAGGAAGAATCTCAGGATTTCTCATTCATGAAAAAATTAAAAACCAAAGCCCACAGGCACACATGGGCATGAGCCCCCGGCCCACAAACGCCCCAAATCACGTCATTCCAGCCCGCAACTCTATCGTGAAAACCGGCCAGCACTAACAATACGAGTTGCAATCAGTTGTATTCTTGCCAAATATAGTGGCCATCATCACTTTTGAAAAATAGTTTTACTGCTTACCTTCTACTTTCCTTCAAGTTCCTGAGGCCCATTTCTGACTGCGGCAACAATCCTCTTAACAGGATCGCACTTTGCTCCACCAGATGCAGCACAGCTCTCCATATGCGCAGGCAACTTTTGGATCATCGAATAATCGCCTGAGAATGCCTCCACAGTAGCATAAGCGCCACAGGGTGCAATGGATTGAGTATCTTGCGCTTCACTAATAAGCTTGTCCTTGGCTGCGTCGATCTGAGTACTGAGCTTGGCCTTGGTAGAACCAATCTGAGTAGTGACCTCAATATTGGTTGCATCAATCTGCTCCCCCAGTTCCATTGCAGCTGCATTGATTCTCATCCCAACATTCTCGATGGTCCTTTGACGCCCGCTCCGTTCATTCCATACAAGACCGAGACCGCCGACCACAGTTGCCAAAACTCGTGGGTGTTTGCTCATGTACCCTAAACAGACGATATTTAGTTAGGGGCTGTTTGGCAGATCGACGTTTGAGTGGGTTAGTGTGTTTGGCTGTGCTCTGTTTCCAAACAGCAGTTTGCAAAGTTTGGAAACGGCAGTTTGGGAACATGCTTCTGTAGGTTAATATTCAGTTAATAAATGATATTTCAACATAAGTTCAGCATATTATCATCATATTAAATTCAGTTTACTGGAAATTAACCTCTTCAACTGATTACTAATTTTATCTTGTTCACCAAAACTCGCCTGAGGTGTTTGGCAACACAGACCACTCAAACTGCAGTTTGGGAAACTACTTAAACTGCGGTTTCAAAACTGCCGTTTGAGTGGGTTTACCACTCAAACGTCGACGTGCCAAACAGCCCCTTAATGTTCCAATAGCTGGTTAAATTCCACAGCTCCTGAAGGAATGCCTACTGCTAACAGCGGACCAGACATCTTTGCACTTTTCTTGCATTAGTCAAAGACTTAACCTGTGTGCAAAAATTGGGGTCATAAGACATACCTTTAGGGCGGCTGTTCAAGTTCCTTCGCGGGTGGAAGCTTCTGGGGTGTATTGATAAATTTGGATGCGGTTTGCGTGGCGAAACTCGCGGGGGTTGTAGTGGAGATGGATTGAAAGCCAACTGGAATTCTGGTGGGTGTATTTATACAACCGGAAATGCCAAGGCTTTTTACCCGGCCGGTCCAATCTATGGTGAGGGAACTCTGTAGTCGGTGTACTTGGCCCAGAAAATATGGTCCGACTTCAATCGCCAAAGGATTCTCAACCACAAGTCCAATAAGAATTATGGCTCTATTAGGTGATATATTGGGTGATTATCTACACACTAATAGAGGGAAAATAGAAATATCTCAAGTTTTCATGGAGATATAGGGGTTTAAAATGTTCAAAACTTTGGTAGAAAAAAGAGGAATGTCCTGGGTATTCTAGGATAGGTTAAGCACTATTAACTACCTTAATGAGAGCAGTTAATTGATATTTGCCAAGATATTAACCTATGACAGCTAGTGTTGGCTTATTAACCTAATATTAATAAACGAGAATGAATGTCTGCCTGTTCCGGCTACAGAGTTCCCTCACCATAACATAGCAGACTGCAAAGTTGCAGTACTCGGATACCAGTGTTGATCTGTGAACGAGATTTCGGAGGGGTGGGAACGAGGTTTATAGGCTATATGCACATGTATTGGTATATATGTTAAAAGAGAAGAAATTCCGTGAACACCTCAGAGATAATAATTGGCGGATTTTGATTTTCCAGCCTGCTGAATGGCTGCCCTGGAATATTTGGCTATTGAGCTTGTCGCCAATCACCACCCCGGTGTTCATGGACCCTACCTCTGCCCCCTGTACTGGAAAAAGTTCACAAGCAGTCCCTTCATTCAGTCCAATTCCCCTCCTAAAAAAGAATCCATCAACCATGATACTGATATCGCATAAGCTAGTAGCAGTCATTTGTACGCTAGGAGGTCAGAATAAGACAAAAACCAAGATTTTCCCGCCAAGTAACCCTTCCAGATTCCTTTTTTCTTTTAGTGTAGGGCTAATAGCTTGGAAGCCATGTCAATAGCAAATATTTGTAAAAATTCTGTAATATCTCGAAAGGATGGGTTAGAAGGTAAGGGGCACAGGAAACGGGGTTCGGCCGCCCAAACAGAGGTATCATATTATAATACCTGACATATACACACAGAAAGATCCCAACTCTTTCTGTGTTTTACCCGAATATTGTTCCTGATAATATTATTACAATCAAAAAAACATTTTCCTACAATGGCGACCGGCAGAACCACCTTCTCTCATGCGGCCTAAGGTCAAGTAGTGGGCATAGTTCCTTGAGAATTAGCCGTTGTGGAAGCTGTCAGGGAAGTAAGGAACCTTTTTGGCCCGCAGCATTTGAAGGATATGCTGTCATTGGTGGGGCATCATTATTCATGTACTACAGCGCAAGAGTTTAGACTTCGGATACTGGTATCACAATCACGACACATTCATTCAAAGCGGTTGAAGAAGCTGCTAAGCAGGGCACACGATTTGTCTATACTGTTGGGCGCTACTGGGAGTATAAATGCACTACCCATATTGGGGTGCAACTTGACTCCCAAGACAATCACTCAGTTCAGAGATATTTCCACAAACTGCGAGGACATGTCTTAGTTGGTGGCGTGTCGATAACGACCTTGTCTGATCTGCCAGCGGCCAAAAGGACGTGGCGTCAACCGGCAGAGGGAAAAGGATTTCATTAACCTTGAGTGCATGGCTCAGGCAATGACACAAGAGGGGATGGATTTCTCCGAGTTGGAGATGGAAGGCAGGGAGAGACTGGATGACATATTGGAGGAAATGGACCAGGAAGTGAGGGGGAGAGGGCTGGCTAGGATCATTAGAACTCTACAATGAGGAGGGCCAAATTTCGTTCCTAGTTGTTTTGTCGGTAATGGGAGCGTGTACTGCAAATAAATTATCCCCATCACTCATCCCTCATTTCCCCCCAAACTTATACTAACGAGAATATAAACAACGAAGAGGCCAAAAATAACTCTCTCCTGATTCTGCCAAAACTTCTTCCCACTCCGCCTATCCATCTACCCCACGACCTCGACCCAGGCGGAAGCCATAAGGGCATTTATACAGCGAGAACAAATCAGACAATGAACGTTTTCCTAGGGGAATGAATTAAGGTGGAGGCTACAGAACCCCTTGTTTCCCTTCAAGGGCACCCGCATTCTAATCCCTTAGTACGGGAGCTAACCATGCTTTTTGCCTAACACGCCCATAAGTACATGTCGGAAGTATTACTTCAATGTGAGGTGTGGTGCAGATATGTTTGGCCAGTGGCCAGGCTACTTGGGATATGGGGTACGAGGAAGTCACTAGAGTCATATTGATGTATGTTGATACTGCGGATTGCTATAAAGTACCGCAGTCTCAGGCGCGTCTATGGGCGAGCAAGCAAGATAGAATCAATCTCTCTCTTTCTCTCATTGTTCAAGTCCCATTACTTTACACTGCATCTCCGGCCTCTTCTGCGCGACCTCCGACAGTACACACATCCACAACCCGAGTTGGTGTGGGTGAAACCAGTGTTCCCAACCGTCCGGGGCGGCCTAAGTGCAGGACGGCGGGCCCACAGGGGGAGACATTTTAGTTCACGGCAGGGGGGGTGGACGGCGGGGGACCACAAGTGAAAGCTGTTGAAATTCCGTTATATTTCCTATGTGCATTTCATAACACTACCGTGTATTCTTTTACTTAGTTTGTGTTTCGGCTTCACCTGTACACCGCTTACATTACTACAGCTAAGATATATATTATGGCG
>Ga0307509_10003386_pt1 | contig 24273 bp, 26 predicted proteins | sample 10_EM_MG_FD_202245 | JGI IMG/M metagenome (GOLD analysis project Ga0307509, IMG submission 202245) | Populus trichocarpa ectomycorrhiza microbial communities from riparian zone in the Pacific Northwest, United States - 10_EM | ecosystem: Host-associated > Plants > Roots > Unclassified | place... | reverse complement strand
CGGGCCTTCCCCCGTGAAGGTGGGCACGCGGTTATTGATCACGCGGCGAGCGTGAGTTTAGCGGTGTGGTGTCGGCGTTCGTATTCGTCGGGGCTGAGGTGGCCGTTGGCGGAGTGCCGACGGCGGGTGTTGTAGCGGGTCAGCCAGGAGAAGACGGTCCTGCGGCAGGTGCCGGCGTCACCGTAGTCGTGGGCGCCCTGGAGGGTCTCGCGTTTCAGGGACGCGTGGAAGCTTTCGCAGGCCGCGTTGTCGGCGCTGGTGCCGACCGCGCCCATCGAACGTGTGACCCCGAGCTGGTCGCAGAGGCCGGCGAAGGCCCGGGATCCGTATTGGGCCCCGTGGTCGGAGTGGAACACGGCGCCCTCCAGGCGACCGCCGGTCGCGGCTGCCATCCGCAGCGCGTCGGCGACCAGGCCGGTGCGCATGTGGTCGGCGATGGACCAGCCGACGACTTTGCGGCTGAAGCAGTCCAGCACAGTCGCGAGATAGAGGAACTCCCCGCCTGCGAGCGGGAGATACGTGATGTCGCCCATGTACTTCCGTCCCGGCTCGGCGGCGGTGAAGTCCCGCTGGAACAGGTCGGGGACCGGTGAGGTGGCCGGGTCCGGGACGGTGGTGCGCACGCGTTGGCGCAGGCGGATGCCGGTGATGGAGAACGTCCGCATGATCCGGGCGACCCGTTTTTCGTTGACCCGCCGCCCCTTCTCGCGGAGTTCGGCGGTCACTCGCGGGGAGCCGTAGGCGCCGCCGGACTCGCCGTGGATCTCACGGATCTCCTCGGCCAGGACCCGGTCCTTGTGCTGTCTGGCGGCCCGGGCCTCGGCGCCGGCGAGCCACTTGTAGTAGCTGGACCGGTTCACGTCCAGGACGTGGCAGAGCCGCTTCACCTCGTAGGTGTCCCGGTGGTCGTCAACGAACTGGAAGCGGCTCCTCACCAGTTCGTCTCTCCGGCGAAATACTTGGCCGCCTTGCGGAGGATGTCCCGCTCGGTGGCGAGCTTGCGCTCACTCGCCTCGAGCTCCGCCACCCGGGCCTCCAACTGCCGCACCCGCTCGTGCGGATCAGCGGACGGCACCGCCTGCCGAGGCTGGGCGGCCGGCTTCGCAGCCGCGGCGCTGATGCCACGGCGTTCGCGGTCCCGCAGCACCCACTCGCGCAGGGTCGCCCGGTTGACGCCCAGGTCAGCGGCGATGCTCTTGTAGGTCGCCCCGGGTGTGGACTCGTACAGGCCCACGGCATCGGCCTTGAACTCGTCCAGGTAGTCCTTCATCGCCATCGGCGGTCTTCTCGCTTCCTCCGGATCAAGCAGATCCAGTATCAGCGTGTCCACCACTCAGGGTGAGGCCCCGTCCTTGGCGCCGATGCCGCCAGACGTAGAGAGTCTGGGGCGAGAGGCCAAGATACTCGGCCGCGTCCCTCACGTTCAGAAACGCCCGGCGGGTGGTGCCGCCAGCTTCCGGAACTGCGGATCGGTCAGATGACGGGCGTACAGGCATGGGTGGGTCCTTGCCGGTAAAGGTGGATAAACCCCGTGAGCATTGAGGCCCAGGGCGTCGGGTGGTCCATGACTAAGGTCGACCAGCCAGTCAAGGCAGCGGGACCACGGCACCGAGAGGACTCCGACGAGAGGGAGACTCATCGCGTGACGGCTTCATTGAGGTGTAAGCAACCGGTGCAGAAGGGGATGTGCCAGTGCCCCCGCGCCCTGAGCGCAGATCAGAACGCGGGGACTCGAATTACGACTTGGGCGAGTCCGCAAGGGCCATGCCCTCGGCCAGGTGGTCCCCGTCGATGCCAGCGTCACCCGCACGAAGGCAATGCGGATACCGCAACGCCAGCCACCTCGGAGTAGTGCCAGCCAACTCAGCAACCGTCACCGGCGGGATGCCTGCCCGCAGCCACTTCACCAGGCAGGAATCGCGGAGAATGGAGATGGGCTCCCCCAGGCGCCAGAAGAACAACTCGTCCCGCGGCAGGATGGCCTCTTGGGCCTGCTCCCAAACCTGCTTGTAGTCGGACTCCGAGATCGCCCCGCCCCGCATCCCGGGAAACAAGAGGTCGTCCTCCTTCAGACCGACGTCACGGATCCACTCACGGAGGAACTCGACGAACTGGGACTGGAGAGGCATTTCCCTCTCCTTCCCCTTTCGACGAACCGTCAACTCCCCTCCGTTGCCCTCCAGGAGCGCCACGTCACTCACACGTAGGGCTCGAGCCTCAAACGGGAACAGAGCGTGCTCGGCCACGGTGCGCATGAAGGGGTGCACCGAGCGAGTGGCGTCCGGCTGCTCATGAATCGACTTGAGCAGCGACCGAACCTGCTCCTCGGAAAGCAACCACTCTTCTTCCATGACTTCGACGTACACGGTTTTGAACTCCTCAGGGAAGACGGCGGGATGTGCCACGCGGAGATCTGCGCAACTTCAATGGTCTGCAGAATCGCCGGTTTGGCCAACCGGCGATCATCGGCTATGTTGCCCCCGCTTTCCCACTCCCGGCATCCAACTGCACACAGGAACAGAAGGGCACAACCCCACTTCTCCGGACCGCTCTAGGTTTACTTGTTTCGCCGCGATGTTCCAGTCCGTTGCGCACCCAATGCGTCTGCCGTCAGCGAATCACGGCGACTGCAGCGACAGACAGGAACCCCGCTGCAGGCGTGCTCACTTGTATGCCGTCGTCGAGGAACAGAGCAGGCGCCTTCTAAGCGCTTGGCCGCAGGTTCGAGTCCTGCCGGGGGCGTCCGGCCACACTGCGCGTTTCCACAGTTCATATGGGCCGCAGAGCCCACCGAAGGAAGTTCCTCCAGTCATCACGCTGAGCGCTGCGTCTCAAGGAGCTCCCTACGCTGTGCACGGCAGCGCTGCGGGCAGATGAGATTTCAGGGCTTCTGTGCGTCACGCAGGTTCATGCCAAAGAAGTGAACTCCAGCAAGCACCCGTCGCTCTCCGCGACGAGGCGTCAGAAACGAAGACGGAACGACGGTAATCGCAGCGAGCCGACGGCCACGCAGCTGAGCGCCAACAGGCAACGTTTGCTCCATAGTTCGCGGCGTGCGCTGACTGGCCGCCGAACGCAACCGGGACCGTGCGCCCGTACTCGTCGAGTCACGGCTCCAGTTGTCCGCGAATGAATGTGCCGAGTCGCTGCCATCCGGGGGCAGGGCATTGACGGCGCCCTGGATGAGGGCGGGATCCCGGAGACCGCATCCAACCCGGGCGGTACTTCGGAGCCGTAACGTTTCCGGGTCCGCCAACACGCCGACCGCGCTGAAATCAAGGATGCCCTGCCCGATCCACGGAGCACGTCCCCGTTCGGATGCTCCAGAGCGTGTCTACCGCCGGGAACGTCGCCTGGCACGGCGGGGTATCAGCAGGGCGACGCGGGTGCCCTCGCCCGGGGCGGAATCAACGCTGAGGTGTCCGTTCAGCAGGTTGCCGCGCTCGCGCATGGCCGACAGCCCGGTACCTGTGGAGACGAGCGTACGGGCCGCGGGGCCGTGGACCGATGCGGACGGTTGCTGGTCGATCCCGCGGCCGTTGTCCTTGACCACCACGCTGATCGCCTGGTCGTCGCTGCCGAGTTCCACGAGAAGGCGGCTCGCCTGAGCGTGCTTGACCGCGTTGTTCACCGCTTCCTGCACGATGCGGTAGACGTGGGCCTGGGCCTCCGGCGACAGTTCGTCCTCAAGGCCGCGCCACTCCGCTCCGATGCGCAGTTCGACGTTCAGTCCGAAGGTTTCCTCGGTGCGTCGGCACAGCGTCTCAAGAGCGGGCGCGAGTCCGAGCTGGTCCAGGGTGAAAGGCCGCATTTCCAGGATCAGGTGCCGCAGGGAAGTGATCTGGTTCGCGATCAAGCTCCTGGCCTGGTCGATGGCCTCGTTCATGACGGCGGACTGGCCCGTGCCGGCGGCGGCGGACAGAACGATCTGAACAGCGGCCAGCTCTTGAAGGGTCTCATCGTGCAACTCACGGGCCCAGCGCCGACGTTCTCGTTCCTCGCCGTCGCTTCGGGCCTGAGCCCGCTCCCGCGCGAGACTGTGACGGCGCGCCACCGCACTGCGGCCGAGCATGACGGCGCAGCCGATCAGCAACAGCGGCACGAGGTTCAGGCCGTTGAAGAGCGGCTCCTTGGTCATGCGAACCAGCTGCGACACGGCGAGTATGAGTGCGAGCCCGCACAGGGCTGCCAGCCATGCCCTACGGACCGCGTTGCTCAGAGCCGCTGCCACGATGAGGACCACGGCGGCGCCGAGCGAGAAGCGCATCACCCAACGAGGCTGCTGCTGGAGGGCCTCGACCGCGAAGGCGATGACGAGCAGTGTGGCGCCGACGGCCTCCATGATCGGGCCGGCCTTGATCCGTGGCCCGCTGTTCATCCCAGCAGTCCGCGCTCGCGAGCGGCGGCGATGAGTTCCGCCCGGGTCTCGGTCCCGAGCTTGTCCCGGACCCTGGCGCGGTGGGTCTCCACTGTCCGGACGGAGACGTAGAGACGCCGCGCGACCTCCTGGTTGGTGTGACCCAGGGCGAGCAGCGAGAGGACCTGAAGCTCGCGCGCCGTCAGGGAGTCGTCCCCCTCCGCGCCGGGAGCGCCGCTGTCCGCGACGGCCAGTCGGGCGCCCATGGCAGGCTGGAGGTACACGGCTCCCCGCGCGACCTGGCGAGCCGCTCCGACCAGTTCCTCCCCTGCCGCCTCCTTGAGCAGGTATCCGGACGCTCCGATCCGCAGGGCCGCGCGGGCGAACGCGGGATCCTCCTGCATCGTGAGGATCAGAATGCGGGTGGCGGGTGACGCCGCGAGGAGATCGGGGATCGCGGGCAGGCTGGACCGGCCCGCCATGGTGAGGTCCAGGACCAGCACGGACGGTTGCTCTTCCGTCACGGCCCGCACGGTCTCCTCGACCGTCGAACTCTCTGCGACGATCTCGAAGGACTCGTCCCGGGACAACAGCGCGCGCATCCCCGCACGGACCACCGGGTGATCGTCGGCGATCACCACGCTGAGACGCGACACCGCCTCCACCTCCTGGTCAGCGCGGTCGGCATTCATGGCAGCAAAGGTACTGCGCGAGGCGGGTCGGCCCGTGTGCAGGGGATGGGCGGAGCGATCGGGTGAACCCTCGAACGGCGGGGCCCGAAGAGCGGGTGCGGGAAACCCGAAGGACGACTGCGGACGGACACTGAGGCCCCAGAGGCGTCGGAGCACCACGATGGCTGGTCAGAGACCTCGGCCGGACGCGAACTGCCCGGTCGGCCGACACGGACAGAACGGTTCACAGATGATCGACAGGCGTACCTTCGGCAAGGTCATCGGCGCGGGCGCAGCGGGAACGGCCGCGGCATCGCTGATCGGTCTGAACAGCCCCGCGGCAGCAGCGTCTTCGTCGTCAGGGCCCGACGCCGAAAAGGCGGCGACGGCGCCGACGCCGGACACGGGCGACAGGTCCTTCCCGGCGCTGAAGCAGGTCAGGGCCGGCGAGCTCAGCGTGGGCTACGCCGAGGCCGGCCCGGCCGACGGACCGGTCGTCGTCCTCCTGCACGGGTGGCCGTACGACATCCACAGCTACGTGGATGTCGCGCCTCTGCTGGCGGCCCAGGGCTACCGAGTGATCGTTCCCTACCTGCGCGGACACGGCACCACGACCTTCCTCTCGTCGACCACGTTCCGCAACGCGCAACAGGCGGTGATCGCCCACGACATCATCGCCCTGATGGACGCCCTGAGGATCAAGAAGGCCGTGTTCGGAGGGTTCGACTGGGGGTCGCGGACCGCCGACATCATTGCGGCCCTCTGGCCGAAGCGGTGCGAGGCCCTGGTCTCCGTGACCGGTTACCTGATCACCAACCGGGAGAAGAACAAGCAGCCGCTGCCGCCCGCGGCCGAGTGGGCATGGTGGTACCAGTACTACTTCGCGACCGAACGTGGCGCGCTGGGCTTTGGCCAGTACCGGCACGATTTCACGAAGCTCATCTGGCACAACGTGTCCCCGTCGTGGAACTTCGACGACGCCACCTTCGACCGCACGGCGGCGGCATTCAACAACGAGGACTACGTCCCCATCGTGATCCACAACTACCGCTGGCGGCAGGGCCTGGCCCAGGGCGACCCCCGCTACGACGGCATCGAGGCCCGCCTCGCGGCAGCGCCCGAGATCGCGGTGCCCACCATCACTCTCGACGGAGAGCTGGACCCCTTCACCCCGGCCGGCGACGGCGCGGCGTACCGGGCCAAGTTCACGGGCCCCTACGACCATCGGACACTCAAAGGCATCGGCCACAACGTGCCGCAGGAAGCACCCGAGGCATTCGCCCGAGCCGTCCTCGACGTCGCCCGATTCTGACCGGCGGCATCGCTTCCGAAGTGATGTCCCGGCGGTCCGAGCATGATCCGCAGGCGCCGAGCCGTGGTGCCCCACAACCGAGGAGGACGAAATGACACCTGAAAAGACAGGCTTCGCGAATGCCGCGAATGCCGCCGATACCGTGCGCCGTGCCCGGTTCGGCACGTTGCCGGAGCGCGTTCGACCGGAGCAGCTGGTGGAGGAACAGCCGGCCACGGCGCCGGACCCGGCCAGGGATACCTACAACTCCGACGACTGGCTCACCCGTACCTGCCTGTAGGGCAACGAGCCCGGTGACCGGTGTGACGACCGGGCGGGACCGGGTCTGCTCCAGGACCGGGCGGTTGATGCGAAGAGGGAGCACTGCGGGAGCACTGCTACCAGGCTGGCTCCCGACGTGATCACTCGGAGCTCGTCGACTCGGCTCAGCGCGAGCCGTCCCGTGACGGACGGTCACGCAGCGCCGGCCCCGGGCCACAGCGGCGGCGGCGCTGCAAGCGGACAGGCCGCTGCGAACCCTGGCGGCCTCGGCGATCACGCGCGCCATGGTGATCAAGTGCTTGCCAGCGGGCTCACTCACGCTGCGCATCCTTCGGCTGGCCCTCGCGGCGACGTCCTGCTGAAACGAGGGTCGGCCACCCGTTCCGCACCGCGACTTCGCGGCGTGGCCTCCTGGGATGGGCATCGGGGGCCGGAACGCACGGGCCTGCCTGGCCGTGGCGGCCGTTGTCGTCCCTTCGGACCATCCCGGGGAGCCGACCCCCCTGGTGCCACTGACAGCCTCCCTCCAGGACACCAGAGGGAACAGGGGCCGAAAGTCCCTGAGGGGCGGCCCTGTTGACCCTTCACCAGCGGGTGCCGGACCGCGTGCCAGGACTCTCCGGAAAGTTGAGCGTCAGCCGAGTCCGGCGACGGTGAGCAGTACCGCGGCGTCCTCCACCGCCTGCAGGCTGTGGCGCGCCTGCGGAATGGAGATCAGGTCGCCGGTCCGGCCGTCCCAGGAAGCGTCGCCGCTGGTGAGGCGGACGCGTCCGCGCAGCACCAGAAGCGTCGCCTCGCCGGGGCTCTCGTGCTCGGCGAGGGAGGTGCCGGCGGTCAGCGCGAGGACGGTCTGGCGCAGCACGTGTTCGTGGCCGCCGCAGACGGTGACGGCGCTGCGTCCGGTCGACGCGGCCGTTGCGCGCTCCAAGTGCTCGCGGGCCAGTGCGTCCAGTGCGAGTTTCTGCATGGGGTCAAGCCTCCGTAGATCTGGCGGCGACCGCCGGTTCGCCAGGCGGGTGGTGGGGAGGGGACGTCGCAGCGGCGCCGACGGCGGGAGCCGGCGACCGGTTTCGCCAGGTGGACCGCCCACCGCTGCGACCGGGTCGAGAGGTCGGAGTCGGCCGAGATACCCAGCGGGACAGGGGCATCCGAGCCCGGCGATCAGCCGGCCGGAAGGCCGCGGGTGGCGCCTGCCCGGTGTCCACCACACAGCCGGCCGGCACGTGGGCCGGCGGCTCGGTGTATCGGCCCTCCCAGCTGTACGAGAGGCGGCCGCTGCACATCGGCAGCCCGCTGTTCCACTTCCGCATCCTCGTCGAGCTCCTCGGTCACCTCGGCGCGGTCGTCCTCGGCTCGATGGCGGGTGTCGCCACGCTCGGCGGGCCGGCCGTCCTGATCTACCGGCGACGCACCCTCGGCCCGGTCTTCTCCGCCACGCCCCGCAACGACAAGGCCATGTACGTCTCGCTGCCCCTGACCGTCGCGCTCGGCCCGTCCGCCACGGTGACCGCCGACGTAGTGGGCGGGGGATACGACTACCGCGAGACCATCTCCCCCTGGTTCCGCTGAATCTTCTACTTCCAGTCCGACCCGGACCTGATGACCGGCGTCCCCGTGCTGTTCCAACTGCCCGCGATCAGCGCCCTGTTGCTGTTCGCGGCCCGGCCGTCCACCCGGGCTCGTCCACACGCTCACCGCGCCACGGGGCTGCCTGACCCACTCCTGCATCGTCTGCCGCGGCCGAACACCCGCCTCGGCGCGGCCGGGAGGCGTGGGGTGACGCCACGGGCCGACGGGCCCTGCTACGAGGGAAGTTCGGCCCTGTCGGCGACGGCACGGCCACCGGAATCATCGAGGCGACGGGGCGGATCCGCGCCCCACCGGACCCAGTGGTGAGGGTGCGTCCCGTTCCCGGCGTTCCCGCACCCTGAAGGAGTCCCATGCTTTCGCCCGAGTCGGCCGCTGTCGTCCGTGCCACCCTGCCCGCCGTCGGTGGCGCTCTGGACGAGATCACCACCCGCTTCTACGCCACGATGTTCGGCGAACGGCCCGAGCTGCTGGACGGGCTGTTCAACCGGGGCAACCAGGCAAGCGGTGAGCAGCGCAGGGCGCTGGCCGGATCCATAGCCGCCTTCGCCCAGGCGCTGCTCGCCACCCCGGACGCCCGACCGGACGCCCTGCTGGCCAGGATCGCCCACAAGCACGCCGCGCTCGGTGTCACCGAGGACCAGTACACGATCGTCCACAAGTACCTGTTCGGTGCCATCGCCGACGTGCTGGGCGAGGCGGTCACCCCGGAGGTGGCCGCCGCCTGGGACGAGGTGTACTGGCTGATGGCCGGCGCCCTCATCGCGCAGGAGGCCCGCCTCTACCAGCAGGCACAGGTCGATCCCCGCAAGCCGTGGCGGCAGTGGACGGTGGTGGAGCGCCGGGAGGAGACAGCGGACGTGACCTCCTTCCTGCTGCGCCCCGCCGACGACGGCCCCCTGCCGGCGGCCCGCGCCGGCCAGTACGTCAGCGTCCGGGCGCTCATGCCCGACGGAGTCCGCCAGACCCGCCAGTACAGCCTGTCCAACGCCCCCGGCGACCGGACGCGCCGCATCACCGTCAAGCAGGTCTCGGGCGTGGCCGAGGCCCCTGAGGGCGAGGTCTCCAACCACCTGCACCGCACCGTGCGGGCCGGAGACGAACTGACGCTGTCGGCACCCTTCGGCGACGTGGTCCTCGACGACGCCGACACGCCGCTGCTGCTCGTCTCCGCGGGCATCGGCTGCACCCCGATGGTCGCCATGCTGGAACACCTCGCGGCCACCGAAGCCACCCGGCCGGTATGGATGCTGCATGCCGACCGCTCCCCGGCCGAGCACGCCCTGCGCGCCGACACCGACCGTGCCCTGGGTGAACTCCCGGACGCTCGGGCCCAGTTCTGGTACGAGGAGGACGCCGCCGGTGAACCGGGCGCCCGCTCCGGCCTGATGGACCTCGCCGACCTGGACCTGCCCGCCGACGCCGCCGTCTACCTGTGCGGCTCGCTGCCCTTCATGCGTGCGGTGCGCACCCAGCTGCTGAAGGTCGGCATCCCCGCCCGCCACATCCGCTACGAGGTCTTCGGCCCCGACCTCTGGCTGGCCCACGTGGAGGACTGAACCGCCCCGAGTCATCGGCGACTTGACCCCGGCCCCGGCTCCCGCGACTTCAGGATCCGGCGCGGAAAGGCGCTGCGGCAGAGCGTCCCGTCCACCGGTTCGACGCGGGTCGATCAGGTTCACCGGCATGAACACTCACCCGGAAGCCGGTGAACCTGATCGTCGGAGCACTAGCCGATCAACAAGACGGCCTCATCACCGAGTTCGGCGGCCTGGTGGTGGGCGTAGGTCCGGGGCCGGATCAAGAGCCCGCAGATCACTGCCGCGGCGACGTAGACGCCGGCAGCCCACCAGTAGCCGACGCTGAACCCGTGCACGGTCGCTTCGGCGACGCTTCCAGGGGTGTGGGGGTGGCTGGTGAGGTAGTGAGTAGTGGCGGTGGCGACAAAGGTGCTGATGACCGCGACCCCGATCGCCGAGCCGATCTGCTGGCTGACATTGTTCATCGCCCCGGCGGTGCCGGCGTCCTTCGGGTCGACGCCCTGCTGGCCGATGCCGATCGCCACCACGACGGACAGGCCCATGCCGGCCCCGATCAGGATCAGTGCCGGCAGCGGGAGCGCGGCGTAGTCGGTGTCGACGCCGGTCCGGGCGAGCAGGCCGGCGCCCACGGCCGAGATGGCGAGTCCGATCACGACGAGTGTCCGGACGGACACGCGCTTCACCAGCTTCTCCTGGGCGATGGTCGCGGTGATGGCGATCGCGACCGGGAGGGGCAGGAAGGCGAATCCGGTGGTGATCGGCGAATAGCCCAGCACCGTCTGGAAGTAGTAGGTCAGGAAGAGGACCTCGGCGAGCAGCGCGAGGTTCGACAGACCGACGACGAGGTAGGCCCCGCCCCTGTTGCGGTCGAGAACCACGCGCAGCGGGATCAAGGGGTGCCGGTCGTATTTCTGCAGCAGGACGAAGGCGGCCAACAGGACCGCGCCCGCGACGAGTGACCCGATGGTGACCGCCGAACTCCAGCCGTCCGTTTCGGCCTTCGAGGCCCCGAAGACGAGGCCGAAGAGCCCGGCTGAGCTCAGGATCGTGCTGGGGAGCGAGAGCCGGGGCTTGTTCGGGTGGGTGGAGTGCGTCATGAGCGCGAGCGCGCCGACGATTCCGATCACGGCGAAGACGATGTTGATGTACATGGTCCAGCGCCAGGACGCGTAGTCGGTGAGCAGACCGCCGAGGATCAGCCCGAGGGCGCTGGCGCTGCCGGAGGCCGCGCCGAAGATGCCGATTGCCTTGTTGAGTTCCTGCCGGTCGGTGAAGGTCACCGCGATGAGGGAGAGCGCCGCCGGGGCCAGTACGGCGGCGAAGGCACCTTGCGCTGCCCGCGCGCCGATGAAAGCGCCGATGTTCGGTGCCGCTCCGGCGACCGCCGAGGTGGCGGCGAAGCCGATCAGCCCCACGACGAAGGTGCGCTTGCGGCCGAAGACGTCGGACAGGCGCCCGCCGAGCGGGAGAAGGCTGCCGAAGGCGAGAACGTAGGCGGTGAGGACCCACTGTCTGGCGGCATCGGAGAACCCGAGGTCGGACTGCGCCGACGGGAGGGCGACGTTCACGATGGTGGTGTCGAGCAGGATCATGATCTGCGCGACCAGGATGACGGCGAGGATGAGCCAGCGGCGCGCGTGATGCGGGTCTTCGGACGCTGGTGCCGCGACCTGTTCCTCAGGAGAGGGCGACTGGGCGGACGTTGACATGGTCTTTCTCCAGACTTCACTGCGGGACATAAGTTGAGTGCCACTCAGCGACGGGTGTTGCTGCCCGACCGGCAAGCGCCGCAGGACTGACGGTGTTTTTCAGGACCGAACTCGCCGGGGACGAACCCTCGTCCGGTACGGCCTTGTCCGGGCTGTCGGCCAAAGGGGTCTCGCCGGGATCTCCAGGCTCACGGAAGCGCAGGGCGGACAGGCGTGGCGCCTTCGGATGCGCTGCCGGTGACGCCGTGATCGACGCCTGCGCTCCACTGGTCCCAGACCGTGGACCGGATCGAGTCGCCGAAGAGTCGGCCGTCGTAGCGGATGCGGGCCACCCCCACGTCCTGCACGTCGAGAAGCCACGCGCCCTTCACCCAGAGGGCAGGCGCCACCACGACGGCCGCTTCGGCGATTTCTGCGCGCACTCGACAATGGTCTGTCGGGGCACACCTGCCTTGCGGTCGAAGTGTTCGATCATCAGGTACCGGTCGCCCATGAGTCGATCGGCCTCGCCGGTAGGTCAGGGCCGACGCGGCGAGCAGTCGGCCGACGAACTATGCGTTGTTGCGGGACATGCGCTGCTTCTCGTCGGAGGCGGGGCGGGCGGCAGCGGTGTCCGAGCCCGGATTCAGCGATCCTGCCGCCCGCGGGTCGGTCGCGCCCGGCAGTACGCAGACGCCGGCCGTCGGGTCGCAGTAGCCGTCGGTGTCGTACTGCAACAACGAGAGCGGAGGTGACGCCTCCGAGGCCGCGTCGTCAGTCATTGATCTGCTCCCATGCCTGACTGATCGCATCCCGGTACTGCCCGACGCTCACGGCGCCCGGGATGCCCAGGCGGTTGCCGAGCACGGTGAAGGGCACTCCCGAAGCACCCAGCTTCACCGCGACGTCATGGTCGGCGTGCACCGCGTCGGCGTAGCGATCGGTCGCGAGGACGTCGCGGATCTCGTCGGCGGGGATGCCGAGGTTCTCGCCGATGCGAATGAGTGTGTCGTGCGCGAAGGCGTCGAAGTTTCCGCCGAACACCTCGCTCTGCATGGCGCGGAGGTACTCCCAGGCCACTCCGTGCTCGGCGCCGAGGTGCACCAGGCGCAGCATGTCGAAACTGCTGCTCTTGGGCCGGTGGACCTCGTAGGGGAGCCCTTCTGAAGCAGCCTGCTTCGCCATGCCCTCCTCCATCGACCGCGCCTGGGCGACGGGGACCCCGAACTTCTTCGAGAGGTAGTCCAGGGTCGGTTCGACCGCCTTGGTGAAGGTGGGGTTGAGCTGGAACGTATGGATCTTCAGGTCGATCTCGCCGGCGTGCGCCGACTGCTCGATGGCCTTGTCCAGACGCTGCTCGCCGACGTAGCACCAAGGGCAGAGCACGTCCGCCCATACGTCGATCGTCAGTCGGGTGGACGACGCGATCCCTGCTGTCGCTTCCATCTTGGGGGCCTTCCTGTAACTTGAGAGCTACTCAGGATCGACGTTAGCACTATCCTGAGTGGCACTCAAGATAAGTGGACGGACGGAGCAGGACCGGGATGAAGGAATCGAAGACACTGCGGCGCGACGCTCGCGACAACGCCGCGAAACTGCGAACGGCGGCCCTCGAACTCTTCCTGGTGCAGGGCCTCGACGCCCCGCTGAACGAGATCGCACGGACGGCCGGCGTGAGCGTCGGAACACTCTTCAACCGGTTCGGATCGCGCGAAGGTCTGATCGACGCGGTGATCCCCGACGTCGCGGGACGGCGGCTCCAGGAGCTGGGTACCGCGGTCCTGACCAAGGAGACGCCGCGCGAGCGCCTTGAAGCCTTCGTGCACGGCATGATCGACCTGCAGCACGACGACCCCGCGCTCAACGACGCGATCCTCCGGCGCTATCCCGACGCCGCCGCCCTGCTGGGGGTGTGCGACCGCTCGACCGCGCTGGGTCGGGACCTTGTCCGCGAGGCCCACGCGGACGGCTCGCTCTCCCCCGATTTCACCGAGGACGATCTGCTCAACCTTCTCTGGCTCGCGGGAACCGCAAGTCGCGACGGGTCGGCCCCTGCGGGTTGGGGACGAATCGTCAACCGCGCGCTCGAATCCGCGTGGATCGACTGAAGGCGGGACAGTCCAGTGCCGCATCGATCACGCCGACAGTGATTCCAGATATGCGGCAGGTCCTTGTCGCCGGGCATGGGTATGCGCCCCTCCCCGCCGAGAGGGGCGCGTGCGGGGCCAACGAGGCCGGCCGCGGTGTGGTGGTGCATGGAGTTCGACGAGAACCGTGGCGAGGAGCCGGTCGAGAGCGGTCGGGTCGGGGAAGACCTGGCGGACGCCGGCCCGGCATTCGACCTCACGGTCCAACCGCTCCAGCGGGTTGGCGGACCGGATCTTCGTCCAGTGGACCGGTGGGAAGTCCGCGAGCGCGGCGATGTTCGTCGCGGCATTCATCAGCATGGCCTTGACCCGGAGGAACCACGACGTCCGATCGCTTCCGCCGTAGTGCGGATGTCCTCCAGAAAACGCGACTGGGAGAACGCACAGGAACGCACGGTGATCCTTCTTCTTGTCTGGCTTCGGGGGACGCAGGGCAGGAGGACGACGGACGTGCGGAAAGCGACGTCGAGACGCTTTCCGCACGGTCGGCCGCGTGCTACTGGTGTGGTGAGTGTTTGATCTTCGCCATGGCGTTCCCGTCGAACCAGGAAGCCGAGCGCAGCGTGGCCGTCCACCGCTCCTGCTGCGCAGGAGTCAGCCTGTCGATGAACAGCACACCGTCCAGGTGATCGGCCTCGTGCTGGATGCAGCGGGCAAGCAGTCCGTCTCCGACGACTTGGACCGGGTCTCCCCGCCTGGTGAAGCCCTTCGCCACGACGTTCATCCGACGCCTGGTGTCCAGGTAGACGCCGGGGATGGACAGACATCCCTCCGCGCCGTCCTGTTCCTCCTCGTCCGGGAAGTCCAGGACTGGATTGACCAGATGGTCCAGATCACCGTGGGACAACTTGGGGCTCCAGACGAACACGCGGAGCCCGACACCGAGTTGGGGCGCGGCAAGCCCAGCGCCTCCACTTTCCTTCAGGGTCTCGCGCAGGTCGCCGACCAATCTGCGCAACCCACCGTCGAAGTCGGTCACCGGCTTGGCCGACTCCCGCAGAACCGGGTCGCCGAGTTCCCTGATCGACACAACCGTCATATGAACCTTTTTCCCATGGAACGGACACCGTCTGTGTTCGGAGGTGATGAGGCAGTCGCCGGGTCAGGAGACCGGCGGCTCGGAGAGGTACGGGAAGTGGTCGAGGAGCGGACCGTGCCTGAGTCCCGAGGAGAAGTCCTGGTTCACGATCATCTTGATGATGTTGGACGCGATGTCCTCCCTGACGCCCTTGCCGTTGTGAAGGTCGCACCACGGGTCCCAGTCGGCGACGGTTCCCGGTGTGAACGTGAGGACGTTCGGGAGCAGTGTGTCCGCCGCCCACGCGCCGTAGGCCCGTGCGGTCGGGAAGCGGTGGGGGCGATTCCCGTACGTCCCGCCGGCCTCGACGACCGCCGCGATGTTGTCCCTGACCTGACCCCAGATTCCCGAGGCGGGATCGGTCGCGGGGTGAGCGGGCCGGCCCACGAGGTCGTCGGTGGGGACGGAGGCGTTGTAGTCGACGTGCGCCGAGCCCTTGGCGAAGTCGAAGAACGTGGTCATGTTGGGCTCGGCGGCGCGCTGGAGCTGGACCCAGGTGCTGTGCCCCGTGTCGAAGTACGCGGTGGTCGCCCAGAAGTGCACCCGGCCGTGGCCCGTGACCTCGACGGGTACCTCAAGCACGAAGGATCTGACGCTGGTGTTCGCGAAATCGTCGTGGGCGGGACGCAGTGCGTCGAAGTCGGGGAAGGTACCGGTCGCCAGCGCCTTGGTCGTGGCGACGGGGAACGGGATGAAGTTGTAGAACGGGTCGCGGCGTTGCCCGGCGAAGAGCTTGATGCCGTGGTGGCATTCGACGACCTCGCCGACAGGGGCGTTGGGAGGCGTGATGATCGTGCCCGAGGCGCTGCGGTCGGTGGCCGCGGCGCCGGTGAGCTGCTCCACCTGCACGTACTGCGTGCCGTCGGAGCCGATCGGGAAGGTGGCCCGATACGTGATGTCCTCGACGTAGTCGCTATTGGTGTCGATCTTGAGCTCGTAGTAGCCCGCGGGATTCCAGGGCTTGCCGTACGTCGGCGAGGTGTTCATCCCGAATACCGTGCGGGGACCATGGCGGTCACCGGCCCCGGCGAAGCAGTAGGCGTCGGTGATGTCGAGCGTCTCGTCTGCCGGGTAGTCGAAGTGGTGGGACATGGTGCTCCTAGCGGATCCGGGTGGTGCGGGAGTACGGGTTACGGGAGAGCGGCTGCAGCGCGAGCGTGTAGAACCAGTTGTGGTACGGAGCCTCTTTCGTGGCGCCGAACTCGGCGTAGAACCACAGGAACGGCAGCTTGCGGGCGTCCCACGTCACACGGTCGGTTCTTCCGTTCGCGTGGCTGAGCTCGTACCAGCCCTCGGTGAAGCCGCTCAGGATCGCGATACGGGTGGGAGCCCCGCGTTCGGGGATGATCGATGCATCGACGCCGGTGCCGTCGGTCGCCGTCACGTGCGGCCATACGGACTGGGCCGACGCGAGGTGCGGACCGTGGTAGTAGTCCAGGACGGGCACGGCCTTGATGCCCGTCGGCAGCGACAGACGGGTTCCCGCAGCCAGCAGCGGGGCGTGGTAACTCCGCTCCGTTCCACGCACCAGGTCACCGGTGGCCTTGGGGAGGCGGTCCGGCCGCGCCGCTGTGGCAGCCATTGCAGGGGTGCCCGAACCGATGCCGTACAGAACGGGAAGGGCGACGAGACCGCCAAGTACCCCGCGACGCCCCAGGGTTCCCCCCTCCGTGCCGTCGGTGCGCTCGGCTTCCGTACTCGCTCGACTGCCTCTGATCATGTGCGTTCACGTTCCTCTCTTGCAGTGGTCGCAGGTCGCCGACACTGTGAGCGCCCGATCCGGCCATCGACGCCGTCGTTCTGCGGGAACTCGGAAATGGGCGGTGGCCTGGGGCCGGCCCGGGCAACAACGCTCGACAGGCCGACCGCGCTGCTCTCACAAGCCGGGGTTCCGTGCCGTGCGAGTGGTCTCCCCGACCGGGGCGACTTGCCGCCGAAGGCGCCGAACACTCCGAAGGCAGTGGCGTCCTGACGGAATGCGAACTGTGTGACCGTGTGCCGATCCCGCTGAGCCGACTCCTGCGCACCGCGGCGCGGCACGGCCCACGCCCCGTCGGCGCACTCGGCCCTCGCTGCATACGCACACCTGCAGACCGGTCTTCACCGTCGCTCCTCAGGAAGAATGGCCGGATCACCGGCTCGACACGAACCTACGGTGCCGATCGAAGGCCACGTCAGCGGCAGATACGACACTGGTCATAGCGTTTCCGACATGCTGGAAGCGGCACTCGTCTACGGCCGTGTGTTCGACACCAAGCTCGCGGGGATCCTCGACGTACTGGACAACACCACACGACGGGCCTGGAATTCGGCGGACCGCTGTCCCCGCCAGGGACCTGGTGAGCGCCGAGCCGACCGAGCACGTCGGGGCGGCCGACCAGGCCGACTCAGAACTGTCGCCGCCCGCCTGGAAGTTGCCAGCCCGGACGCGCGAGCACGGCGCGGCGCGGCGTTCCGTTCTGCACGGAGTGCAGGGTCACCTGCTGCCGCGGAGAGCTGATGTCGTCTTCCCGGTGCGTTCGCGGAGCAGTACGCGCAGGGTGTTGGGGTGTTCGTAGCCGACCTTCCTGGAGATGGTCTCCAGGGACAGGTCGGTGGTGCGCAGGAGATGTGAGGCGCGCTCGATCCTCAGGTCCTGGACGAACCGGATCGGTGACGTCCCGACCGTGCGCTGCACGGCCCGCTGCAGGGTCCGCTCGCTGACCCCGATGGCGCCGGCCGCCTCGGGGATTCTGATGGGTTCGGCCAGGTGCTCGCGGGTCCATCGCTCGAAGGCCGCGACGGTGGGATCGCTCTGGGCCAGCGCGCTGGGAATCGTGTACGCGGCCTGCGAGGGGCGTTCGTCGACCACGAGATAGCGGGCGACCAGGTCGGCGAGCGCGGGGCTGCCGGCCCGGACGATCGCCAGCGCGAGGTCGACATGGCCGAAAGCGGCACCGGCGGTGATGACGCCCTCGCAGCCGATGACCATCTGGCTGTGATCCAGTTCGACCTTTGGATACCTGTCCCGGAACACCGGCGACAGCCACCAGGTCGTCGTGGCACGCAGTCCGTCCAGCACCCCCGCCTCGGCCAGCAGGAAGGTACCCGCACACGCCGAGGCAATCGTCGCGCCTCGGTCGCGGGTGCGCGCGATGAGATCACGGAGGGCGAGGGACGCCTCGCCGCCCACATGGTCGAGCAGCGCCGAAGCGTCGCTCCCCGCGAGTGCCGGTACGACCAACAGGTCCGCGGTGTCCGCCTGTTCGAGCGGCTCGGGCGCCACGAGGAACCCCGCCCCGGTCCGCACCTGTGCAGCGGGGCCGACCAGTGTCACGTTCCAGGTGGGCGACGACTCGTGGATCTGCCCGCCCAGCGCGTTGGCGTTGTCCAGGACGTCGAGGACGGCTGACAGCCCCGAGTCGAACACCCCGTCGTAGACAACGACCGCTACCTGCATGGCGGGAACACTATCAACCGTGTCGCTTCTGCCGCTGATGTGATCACCGGCCACCGCCATAGGTTCGTCGTGCGCCGGGAAACCGGCGGTCCTCACGCAAGGAGCGGTCACATGAAGGTCGGTCTGTTGGTACGCATCGAGGCCAAGCCGGAGTACGCCGACGAGGTGGAGGCCCTGCTCCGCGGCGCCCAGGAGTTGGCCGAACAGGAGCAGGGCACGGTGACGTGGTTCGCGTTCCGTGAGAGCGCCACGACCTTCGGGGTGTTCGACACATTCGAGGACGAGCAGGGACGCCAGGCACACCTGACGGGCCGGATCGCCGCCGCACTCGGGGAGGCCGCACAGACGAAGCTCAGCGCGCCGCCGGTGATCGCCCCGGTCGACCTGCTCGGGACCAAGGTCTCCTGACCGGAGCGCCGGGAGCCCGCTTGTCCCCCTGAAGTCGGCACATCAGAACAGCAGTTGAACAGTCAAAGGAAGTGGTTGGAATCATGGACGCTGTCTACACCGCGGTCGTCACCGCCAACGGCCGGGACGGCCGCGCCGCCAGCGACGACGGACACCTCGATGTGCGCCTGGCGTTCCCGCCGGCCCTGGGCGGCGACGGCCAGGGCACCAATCCCGAGCAGCTCTTCGCGGCCGGCTACGCAGCCTGCTTCACCAGCACGCTCGGCGTGGTGGGCCGGGCGGCCAAGGTTCCCACCGGCGACATCTCGGTGACCGCCGAGATCGGCCTCGCCAAGGACGCCTCGGACGGCGGCTTCGCCCTCACCGCGGTGCTGCGCGTGAAGCTGCCCGAGACCCTGCGCAACGAGACCGGCCGCAAGCTGGTCGAGCAGGCACACGCCGGCTGCCCATACTCCAAGGCCACCCGCGGAAACATCCCGGTCGAACTCGTCGTCGGCTAGCGGCACGCCCTTCCACGACGCAACTCGACTGCCACACCTATCCACTTCCGGTTCAAGGGCCATGGGGGCCGGCACGAACCAACCGTGCCGGCCCCCAGCCATGACCGGGGCCGCCCGACGGGCGGCCCCGCGGTTACGTGATGCGACGGCGGCGCCATGCCGCCGCCCTGCAGAGGAGACTGATTTGACCACCGCACGACCGCAGGCAGCGGCTCAGGACTATGAGCGCATGATGGGCATGGTGACGGGCTTCTGGGTCACCCAGACGGTCCGGGCCGCCGCGCTGTACAACTTCGCGGACCATCTCGCGTCCGGAACCGACACCGCGGAGGCGATCGCCGAGGCGGAGTCCACCGACCCCGACGCGACCCGCCGTCTGCTGCGCACCTGCGCCTCCCTGGGACTGATGACCTCGCAGGACGGACGCCACTTCACCGGCACGTCCCTGCTGAACACGCTGCAGCAGGACGACCCCCACTCGCTGCGGCACTTCGCCATCTCCCAGTCCGCACCGGGCCATTGGCTGTCGTGGGGCAGGTTTCCGGACGCCGTCAGGACGGGCCGGCACCAGGTCACCGCAGCGCACGGCGAGGCGAACATCTTCGACTACTTCGCCAAGCACCTCGACGAAGCGTCCTCCTTCACCGAGTCCATGAGCAACCTGTCACAGGCCGCCGCCCGCGACATCGCCGCCGTGCTGGACACCAAGGGCGTCAACCTCGCCCTGGACATCGGCGGAGCCGGCGGCGACCTCGTCCGCGCCATGATGCGGGCCAACCCCGAACTGCACGGCGGCGTCTTCGACCTGCCCCACATCGCCCCCGCCGCCGCCGAAGCCGCGAAGGCCGAGGGGCTCGACGGGCGGTTCACCACGGTCGGCGGGGACTTCTTCGAGTCGGTTCCGCCGGCGGACCTCTACCTGCTCAAGTACATCCTGCACGACTGGGACGACGACAAGTGCGTCCGAATCCTGCGGAACTGCGGGGCACAACTCGCGGAGGGCGGGCGCATCACCGTCATCGATCTCCTCGTCGGAGAGGTGGGCCAGCCCGGACTCGCCCCCCTGATGGACATGAACATGCTGGGCATGACGGGCGGCAGGGAACGACAGATCGCCGAATTCGACGCCCTGTTCACCTCGGCGGGCCTCCGTCGCGTCAACGTGTCCGAGGCCGGACCCTTCGCCGTCATCGAAACACAACCCACCACCTGATCCCGCGCGCCGCGACCTTGCCCCTGGTCCTGGGGTGGTTTCGGCGCGAGTGAAAACACCCCTGCGGCCCACGGCCGCAGGGGTGTTCGGGGTGGATTCGCGGGGCGAGACGACAGCGGCTCGTGCGCTGCTGCACGTTTCTCCCGACACAGGTGGCTTCAGCAGAGGATCTCGACCACATCGACGACGGAAACGACGGTTCTAATGGCGTTTCCGACACTGGTACGGTGCGCGGTATGGAGATCGCGGTTCTTGTTCACGATGGCGTCTTCGACTCCGGACTCGCCTCGATCCTGGACGTGCTGGACCAGGCCAACGCGATGGCGGGAGAACTCGGCGACGGCTTGTCATGGCGTGTGCGCAAGGTTGGCTTCCACAGCGAGGTCCGGACCGGGGCCGGACACCTGGTCACCGTTGAGCCCGTCGAGTGCGCGGACGAGACGGATCTGCTGATCGTGCCCGCCCGAGCGGGCCGCGGTCCGGAGGAGGTACTGGCCCATGTCGCGGGCCACGAGTCGCTGCCGGTACGGAATCTGATCGCCCAGGCCCGTGAACGCGGCACCAGGATCGCGTCCGCATGCGCCGGTACGTTCCTGCTGGCCGAGTCCGGGATTCTGGACGGGCTGCGTGCCACGACGACCTGGTGGCTGTCCCCGGCGTTCCGTGGCCGTTACCCCGACGTGTACCTCGACGAGAGCCGCATGGTGGTCTCGTCCGACGGCGTCACCACCGCGGGGGCGGCCTTCGGGCACGTGGACCTGACGCTGGCGATCATCCGGGAGAGCAGCCCCGCGCTGGCCGACCTGGTCGCCCGTTACCTGATCCTGGACGAGCGTCCTTCGCAGTCCGCCTACACGATCCCCAGCGCACTGGCGCAGAGCGACCCGACGGTCAGCGCGTTCGAGCGCTGGGTCCGCGAGCGCATGACCGAGCCCATCAGCATTCCCGAGGCTGCCCGGGCCATCGGCGTCACCGAAAGGACGCTGCAGCGTTCGGTCCAGCGCACCTTGGGGACTTCACCGATCCGCTTCGTACAGGACCTGCGGGTCGAGCAGGCATCCCATCTGTTGCGTACCACCGAACTGTCCCTGGAGACCATCGCGCGCAAAGTCGGGTACGAGCATCCCAACACGCTGCGCGTGCTGCTGCGGGAGCGGACCGGCAAGACCACCGGCGCACTGCGCGGGAACGGCCTGCCCATGAAAGTTGCACCCGCACAGATCTGACGGGGACTCGCTCCTGGTCACTGTTCGTCCTTCGACCGAGGAGAACGGCACGCACGAGCCCGCACGACCCCCAACATGACGTACCAGCTGTGGAAGCGACCAGGCGAGGGCACTCACGCTTCCAGACGATCCAGCCAGGCGTCCTGACCGTCTGCCAGAGGAAAGGCCAGGGGCAGCGGCTCGAAACGGCAGTGGAATGTCATGCCGTTGTCGCGCCCCGCGCCCGTCACACGGTGGTCCCACACGTCCGGGACCTCCGCGTCACCGTCCACCTCCAATTCGAAGAAGGTGGTGTGGCGGGGAAAGCGACGGATCGGGTGCGGGGTGCGCTCCTCCGCGGCTTCCCGCAACACCGCCTTCTTCGAGTGGCTCCTCCGGAGCCACACCACCCGCCGGGACGTGTGTGCCGGGCGGAAGGTCCGCGTCGTGGTCGAACACGAGCGGCTCCACCGACCGTCCCGCGCGACGGCGCAGGACGTAGGCGGCCACCCGGACACGCGACGTCGACTCCCGCATTCCCGCAGCGTAGGGGTTGTACCACCTCGATCACGAGAGATCCCCCAAGGTCGAAGAGACAAGCGCTAGTTGAAGATCGGGCCGACTGTGCGAGTCCGTTTGATTTCGTAGAAGCCCGGGGTGGAGGCGACGGCGAGCGTGCCGTCCCACAGGCGGGCGGCCTGTTCTCCGGTGGGAGTGGGGGTGACGACGGGGCCGAAGAAGGCGATCCTTTCGCCGCCGTCAGGGCCGGGGACGGCGATGACGGGGCTGCCGACCTCCTGGCCGACCAGCGTGATGCCTTCCTGGTGGGACCGGCGCAGCGCGGCGTCGCAGGTGTCGGTTTCGCCGGCCTCGGCGAGGTGTTCGGGCAGTCCGACCTCCCGCAGAGCGGCTTCGATGGTGGCGCGGTTCTTGGGCAGTTGCTGAGGGTGGTAGCGGGTCCCGAGTGCGGTGTAGAGAGGTTCGAGGACTTGGGAGCCGAAGGTCTCCTGCGCGGCGATCAGTACCCGGACGGGTGCCCAGGCTTGGCCCATCAGTTCGCGGTTGTGCGGCGGGAGCTGGTCCAGGCGTGCTTCGTTGAGGACAGCCAGGCTCATGACGTGCCAGGTGACCTGGACGGGGCGGGTCTTCTGGACCTCTAGCATCCAGCGGGAGGTCAGCCAGGTCCACGGGCACACGGGGTCGAACCAGAAGTCGACTGTGGTGGTGCCGGAGTTGTTCATCGCGGGTATCCAAACGACGGCCGCGGCCTCGGCGCGCGGCGGGTGGGTCACGTGCGGGCGGGGTAGCTGGTCGATGCGGTCAGGTCGGCCCAGGCGGCGATGTCGTCGTTCAGGCGCTGCCGGCCCTGTTCGATCAGGTCCAGGGCGTCGATTCCAAGGACAAGGTGGACCGGGGGTTTGTCCGCGTCGAGCACCGTGAACAGTGCCTTGGCGGCGCGGGCGGGGTCGCCGGGCTGGTTGCCGTCCTTGGCCCGACGGGCGATGCGGATCGGGTCGATGACAGTGTCGTAGTCGGGGATGGTCCGCGGCACACGGGTCATCGAGCGGCCTGCCCAGTCGGTGCGGAACGCGCCAAGGGCGAGGGCCGTGACATGGATGCCAAGGTGGGCGACCTCTTGCGCCAGGGACGCGGTGATGCCCTCGACGGCGAACTTGCTGGCGCCGTAGAACGCGACGCCGGGCAGCGCGGTCAGTCCGGCCATGGAGGACACGGTGACGATGTGTCCGGTGCGACGGCGCCGCATGGACGGCAGGACCGCCTTGATCGCGGCGACGGTCCCGTAGACGTTGACGTCGAACTGGTGCCGCAGGTCGTCCATGGAGGACTCCTCGACGGTGCCCTCGACGCCGTATCCGGCGTTGCTGATCAGCACGTCCACCGGACCGATGCTCTCCTCGACGTACTCGACCGCCCGGGAGACCGCCGCGTCGTCGGTGACCTCCAGCAGCAGGCCGGTGGCACGGCCCGGCGCCAGGGCTTCGAAGTCGGCGATCCGGTCCTGGTCGCGGACGGTGCCGGCGACCCGGTGGCCGACGGCCAGGGCTTCCTCGGCGAACGCACGGCCCAAGCCACTGCTGACACCGGTGATCAGGATTGTCTTGCTCATGGGGAACTCCTTGACGGTGGCGGCGTCCTGGCCGTCCGACCTGCGGACAGCCGCCTGCTCGGTGAGGGGGATGTCAGCAGTGCTGGTTGCGTTGAGGGCGGGACGTCGGTGCGGGCCGCGGCGTCCCGCCCTGAACGGTGACGCCGTCTTTCAGCGCGCCTGACGCAGGAAGTCGACTACCAGGTCCGTCGTCGCCTGCGGCTGCTCTTCCGTGATCCAGTGCCCGCAGTCCGGGATGACGGCGTCCTCGACGTCGTCGGCGACGCACCGGATCACCTCGCCGATCCCGGGGCCGAAGGTGGCTTCGCCGCCGAAGGCCAGGACCGGCATCTGAAGCTTGCCCTGCGCGAGGAACTTGTTGTTGTCAGCGGCGTCCTGAGTGAACGCCAGGAACTGGGCGAAGCTCGCCCGCATCGCGCCGGGCTGCGCGTAGAGCGCCGCGTAGTGCTGGCGCTTGGCCTCGTCGAACCGCTCCGGGACCACGGAGAGTTCGTTCCAGAAGCGGTCGAGGTAGATGCGCTCACGGCCGTCGACCAGGCGCTCCATGTCGTGACCGCCGAAGCCGAAGTGCCACATGGTCGGGTCCTGTGTGATCTGGTCCCAGGGTCCGATGCCGGGCAGCGGTGCGTCGATCGCCACCCATCGGCTGACGCGCTCGGGATGGGTGGCGGCGACCGCGTAGCCGACCATGATGCCGATGTCGTGCGTGACCAGTTCGATCGAGCCGACGCCCAGGGC
>Ga0307509_10003385_pt1 | contig 24274 bp, 28 predicted proteins | sample 10_EM_MG_FD_202245 | JGI IMG/M metagenome (GOLD analysis project Ga0307509, IMG submission 202245) | Populus trichocarpa ectomycorrhiza microbial communities from riparian zone in the Pacific Northwest, United States - 10_EM | ecosystem: Host-associated > Plants > Roots > Unclassified | place... | reverse complement strand
CCATGGGCCTTTAGAAAAGGACGGAAAAATGAGAGGCATGGGGGGTATAGGGGGAGATGGTATTACCAGGTGATACAGGGAGATATGTATGTAATACATGAGGGAGAATATTTTTTGCTGATGTACTTCAATACACCTTAGGGAAGAAAAAGGAGACTTGCTTACTTAGGAAATAACTATCGTTGCCTGTTGCATACCTAATTACAATAGGATCGTTACAGCGCCTTCTTATACGCCGGCTTTAGTGCACGAAGGCCATCGGTATCGGCCTTACTTTTAAGGATCTGCACAGCGTGAGGTAGACCGGCCATGTGAGACAACCTGTATTTCGTAGGCTGCTACTTAAAAGTGCACAGGTCAATGACGGAAATCCCATCATGCGTAGCAATCGAAGGAACCATAAAGTCCATATCTGCCAGCACTCTGTTGACCGCATTGCCCTGATTGTTGTTCCCACCGTCAGCCATATGACCCCACCGTAAGTGCCTGGCGTTCATGTCTCCGACGATAATATGGCAGTCAGTATACGGCAGCAGGGCTGCCTCAACCGCTGAACTCCCCATGTCCGGACGCAAATATACCCCTCCAATGTGCCTCTTCACACCGCCACTCATCATGCCCAAAACCAGGCCAATCTTATCCGACCAAACAACATCAAACATGCTCACCAAACTCCTCCGAATATAAGCGTGTACATTACACTTATCCACATCGCACATCAATACAAAATCCCCAATATCACCGTCAATATACCGGCCAGCCGGGGTAGAAGGCAGATCAACAATAAAAATAACATCAACATAAGAAAAAACATCACACACTAAAGAACGATTCCCAACACTCGCCCCCACATTAATAACACATAGGTTAATAAACATTAAAACGGGTAGGGAAAAACACTACCACCAGACCTCGACACATCAGCGGGAGCTGACGGAGAACTTATAACACCTTTGTCTTTATCAAGGCGGGGAACAACAACTTCACTTGTGTGAGCTGAACGGTCAGGATTGATTCAGACAGTTGTATAACCGTTGTAATACCGACACCAGAAATCCCATTAGCCACCATATGCTCATCGAGCGGGGTGCCAGGGCGGCCAGCGGCTCGACGTCGTAGACGACCCCTGGATCTATCGCTTACACCAACAACCAAGGTGTGGTCAGCCACAACAGGTGTAGATGGCCCCATCACAGGGGGGGAAGCCGAAGAACCCCGTAATACGGCACACTCCCTGTGACCAGTGAAGTGGTTATCTGATTTGCACAGAATGCAGCGCCTCGATACATGAGCGCACGCAGATCCAACCTTGCCACAGGAAATAACCGGGCACGTGTGGGCTGTTGTCATATGTGCCCTGTAGCAAAATGCACAAACCATCTTGTTACGGCATTCACCAGCGCGATGGCCAACCGTCTGGCACCTCGAGCAAACAATAGAGGGATCCAGCAGAAAATATAATCCCTGCGGAAAACGTCGTAACCACAGCAACAGCGATAAATTAGGAAAGGCAAAATACCAAGCTTTTGGAGTTGGTATTTTCTGTAGGGATTGTGAACACCCCTACAACCCACTGGTGGGTGGTAGGGGCCGTGGTTATCCTTGAAAGAAATACCAAGATGTAAACAATGGCCAAGGCAAAACCTAAACTCTGATAAGTATGGCAGCTTCTATTTCTGCCTGCTATCCTCTAGTACTATGACAACTTGGGCAAGGCGAGGTCTCAAGCTGTTTCCCGCCGGCTTTCAGGTTGTCTAGGTATCCTGTCTCAGTGCTGGAACTCAAAAATTTCATGCGGTTCGCATCAAGTCTCTCTGGTCATGCTTGGCATTTTTGGTAGGGATTATATTTTTCTGCTGGATCCCTCTAATGGTGGGGTTGTCCTCCTTCTACAGGCGGCACACCCTTGGCCGGCTAGCAACAACGAGCTTTGGGTTAGATGCCCCTATCATCAAACGCACCTCAGGGGACATTTCCAGGACCAGGATGAGGCCAGCATTGTTGGCCTTACGCTCCTTAAGCTGGTGTAGCCGTCCTGCCCATGACGGGCGCACAGCAACCACGACACCGGGGTTACTCTGCTCAATGTCAGTAGCCATCCTATCAAATGCAGAACTACCTTCCCATTCCAAGGGTAGCCACCCTCCACCAAACTGCAAGAGGGGAACCATCCCCACAAAAACCTTAACCTTATCTGTATCCCTTGCGAACGTAAAGTCCGTCAAACCCAAAGTCTCTAAGGCTTCCCCCATCGCTGGGTAATAGCCGACTATATCTGCCACATCAGTAGTGGCAAGCGTAAGAAAAACATCGCCGCACTTCCCGGACAAAGACAAAGAAAAATACGCCTGGCAATTAAGGCCAAACAGGGTCTTGTTGAGAGTGTCCCTGATGCGTCCAACCGTAACGCCAGCTGGAAGGGTGTACTTCTCGTCTCTCTTCCTGTTAAACCGAACCGTAAGGTGGCGTGACCTTACCGGAATTGAGGTAATAGGATCCTGTGTCGTCTTTTTCGCGGTGAAACGCTTACAACCCTTAACAATGTTGTAGCCATCTGCTGAAGCACCGGATGCAGCTACCGAGGCAAAGGAGTTAATGACCCTGGTCTCATCAGACACCGCATAGGTAGGGCGTCTCAAAATAGTAATCGGAGGGCAGGGGGCCATGACGGCAGGAGCCACAGGACGTGTGACTTCCTCAGGTGCAGATGCCGCCTGTTTACGGGCTCCTTTCCGAGGTGAAGTAGGCACCTTACCGGGGGAACTTCTGGATGGCCCAGCAGTAGTCGCCGAACCCGTGACATTTACCAAACTGGAGGGTTTAACAATGGGGATGGCAGGCGGACCCAGCGACTTGCAATAACGAGAGCATCCGGAACAGCCGTTACTCTCGACATCCTTCTTCCCTGCCATCAGGGATTTCATCTCAATCTCCATATCCTCCACCACATCCCGTAGCCGATCAAAGAGATCTCTGTCTTCACCTACCCCATTCTCCAACCTGACAATCCTATCGGAGTCAAATAAGGTGCCGCCCGCATCTGGAACCACTTGTGCAGACTGCTCTACATCATCCATAAAATCCAGACTACCATCGCATGAACCATCAGCGGACGCATGGCGGCTATCGCCAAGTCCATTTGCCTCAGAAGTCTTGTTATCGCCAAGGGACATGGCAACATCATCAACCACAACCGTAGAAGGAATGTAGTCTTCATCACTTGACCTGTCCAAAGTCATACCCTTGTATAACGCGTTCTCCGAAGAACGAAGCCCAGAGAGTCCAGATAGCGCAGGCCATGAACTACTGAACTGTGATACACATCCTACAGCGAGAACCGCATCCTCAGACCGTGTGCCCTGTGCCCCTTCAATCAGTCTCTCACCAACCAAGGAACTAGTACCTGTGCTAGAGGCAGTCATGCCACCGGCAGACGATGTCACAAACGACGAGTCCTGTGAATGTGCATGGTACAGAATACCAGCCGAGTTATCTTTGTCAATACCGCAGCCTGCCGGACATCCCATCATAGCCATACCAGTTTTGGCTGCAGCCACCAGCTCCGTCATAACCTTGGGGTCAGCACCCCGAACACACCGGATCAGTTCTTCATCACGATCCCCATTCTGACAACCTCCAACATCCGAAACCACAATAGGAAAACCACCAGGAACAGCATAGGAGGCTGTCCTGACTCTCACCAACCATCTCTCATCCCCCATTGTAAAACCAAGGTGAAAACACGCACCAAGTGCTTTTCAGCCTCAACCAAACCTCCTCAGGGGATAACTAGGCGTACCTAGATGTCTCGACCCCTCAGAGTTGATAAAAGGTGATGGAAAGGCACCAAAACAGTGACGTGAAACAAGACTCGTGAAACAAAAAAACAACTGTTGTAAACTATCGCAGGATAAAACACACACGCCAATTGGTTAAAAGGTGACAACTCAGTAAAAGGCTCTGGTTGATTTTTTTGCCCAGATGCAATAGCCGTCGTTTTTATCATACAAACATCAGGCAATTAGGAGTACCGGTATACTGTCCGAGTACTAGTACTAGTACTACACATACCGTAATATTGGTGCAGTATCATACAAGTATTTCAGAGGAATAATTAAGGTAAATCTGATCCATGATCTTCTCATCCCTCAGATGCATTGAATGGGAATTCATCCGAGCCGAGGAAAACTGCAGTCTACCTGTACTATGAATCTATAATACTTTTTTTTTTGTAAAATCCTAGAATTTATTTGCTTAAAGGTGCAAACCTCCGCTTTAGAAGCCTAGGCCCCCATTTTTACCTTAAAGTATGTCGGTCAAAAACTTCCCCCGCAGGCCTAGGGAAAAACAAGGCACCTCACGTCCCTCTTGTCTGGGACCAACCGCACATCCGACCCCACAAAGCACATCCCCTTATCACAAAACAAGAAGAAACACAACACAGGACCGGTAGGGGGTAACAAGAAAACCCAGTATATCTTCCCAAAAGAAAGTATCCCACTCCACCGAGGCACCTGCCCCACCAGAACCTATCCAAAACAAAGGAAACAAACTGATAAAACCACACTTCCCGCTTTTTCAGGCCCAGACCCAAGACAGGGCAGAAAGGTGCCCGGAGGCAGAAGTATAGCGAGTAACCCAAAAAACTCTTATCATAAGAAGAAAGGCCCAGGCTATGAATCTATAATACAGTGCTTGTAGTATTATACTTGTACTAGTGCATGGTGCAGGAACCTTAGAACCAGCCCTGGGTCTCACCTTGAACAAAGAACACATGTCCTACAAGTACAGCAGTCTACTAACTTTACTCGTACAAGTATCTGTATGATATCTACTATGATACTACTTATATGGTCATCGACTAACGGCTACTCAGGAAGTCTCTTGGCTAATTACCGGCAATCAACTTCTCTCCCATTATCCCCATTCCAGTCTCACGGCCCCCCTTTCCCAAACACCGAGGACCTCTGCAACCGCAATCAGAAGGCTGAGAGGAAATCACTCTGGTTATTAATACGACCCAATAACCAACTACTCGTAGAAGCACTTTAGAAAGGAGATTCCTTTATATATATATTGATTTTGATTTTTTTATATAAAAAAACTCGAAATATTGGTCGGTCTTGGATGTCATGAGAGTAGGTTCAAAGGTATCATACCGGCATCATACGGTACTGTACTAGTACGATGCTCAAAACAGCCTTGCTATTGGGTGAGATATGAATCCTCCTCAATTGCGCTGCCCAGGGCTCCGATCACAGCACAGAAAATCACCGTGCAATTCTCAAAGGTTACTCATATATACAAGCACTCCCATTTTCAACCACCAAACAATTATCGAGTGCTCGAGTGAAATATACAGGTGTCGACTTTCCAAGTCGCAGACCACTCGGGAACACATAGCACTCCACAGCTCTTCGTATAAAGGTCGTGAATTCGTAAAAACAAAAAACACGAGTCGTACCACAACTACCTCACCCAGTAATTCAACCCGAGTGTCAACCGCACACTGCTCGCCATCTTCCTTCCCCCTTCGCCATGTTTCCCAATCCCTAATTTTCTCAATTCCCGCATAGCCTTTTCCCACACCTCCCCATCCGAAAGAATATCCAATTCCGCGATAACCTCCCCAGCCTTCTTAGCCACAATCTTGATGTTCCTAACGTCCCGGGCACTCTCCAACCGTAAACCAGTAATAATTCCTTCCCTCATAAACCGCGCGAACGACTTATATTCAGGGTAGTATAAGCGTATGGAATGGCCCAGCAGTGCATCCGGAAATGCCTCCCTCGCAGCAGCACTATTCGAAACCCTCACTTGGAAAAGTATATTCAGCGGTAAGGCCGAGACGTAGTCGTCGTAGGCGGTAGAGATAACATCCGGGACGGCCGCCATTGGGAGTATTCCATCCAGCATCATTTCGTCGTTGTCGTCGCCTCCCTTGCTGCCTCCATGAGCGTGTGGTGTTTTTTCATGGGGGGGTTCGGGAGAGGAGGGCCGCGGCGAATCGAAGAGATCGAGTGCGACAGTGTGGGTGAGTCTGCGTTTCTTGCGTGGTGGCTCAAGGCAGGACGTGTCGATTAAAGCAAGCTCGAAAGTGCCCGTCATGGTGAAGTTGACGGATGGGTGGTGGAGGAGATGGGCATCACCTACGGTGAAGTGTGAAGCGCGAGTGTAACATTGTGGCTAGGAATGGGCCGTGTGCTTCTCGATGGCAGGGGTGAACAGATGGAGGAATCGACGGACGAGGGAGGGTTGGACCACAATTCGAAGAGCAAGGCAGACGCTTCCGAAGCTATGATACAACTTGTCTGACGACCCTCTAGACGGGATGACAGTCAGTTGCGGAACCAACCAATTCTCTGCTCGTCTTACCGTGATGCTTTGATAGGGGCTAATGTCCCTGTACTCTCACCATTAATGGTATTCAGAGAGTCCTCAACATTACATGTAAGTTAGTCAGTTTCACATTGCTCTTGGTTCATCCAACGACTTAATCGTAAAGAAGAATCCCTCGATATGGGCACTCGCTAACCAAACACATTCAGTGACGATTCAATTGGATTAATACGGTATTTGGGTGCTCAAGCCACAAGGATATCTGCAGCACATAAAATGCTTCCTTCTTCTCTTCTTCTTCATGAGCCAGGAGTTTGGCGTCCACCAGTCCACCAGTCCACCATCACCTAACCCTCCACCACTGCCCGCTTGTGCTCTGAGGGTTGGCTGACCGTGCAATTCTTCATAAGGACCCGACTGTGATAATAATATTATTATTAGACTATTATGATACCTGTAAATTACGAGTATGATAGCATAGTATCATACCCCTACAAGTATCGAGAACACTACTAATTTAAGCCCTAGTCATGGTATTCATCCTTTCTCACATGGCTCCTCTCACCCTTGCCTAGCGAAACCGTCAGTGATCCCTCGTCAATCACGGCACAATCCGTCTATCACCCCACTTATCGCACCTGGCACCGCACATCCCAGCCCCATCGCCCAATTGCTGTGCTAGTATTCCACATCCGTCCCACCATCCCACCATCCCACCTCCACCGGTATGGTGCGCTGCGGTGTAGTACAAGTATAAGTTACGCTCCAGGAACTAGCCCCCACCGTCTCCAACAAACACCCTACCCCCACAAACCCGCACAATCTCTATCGAAATGTCCATGCCTGCCCCTCCAGCCCTACAAAAGCCAAAGCATATAAAATACTGGCTCCGCTGTTTGAGAACCTGTCTGCCAACCGACTACACCAGCACAGACCTGAACCGATTGACGCTCGGGTTCTTCTGCATCGCGGCCCTCGATCTCCTCGGGTGTCTGTACACTGAGACGACGGAGGAGGACCGCACGGGATGGATCAACTGGATATACAAGAACCAATTGCCCACCGGAGGATTCCGCGGCAGTCCAGCTACAGATCTGGGTAAAGGGGGCGATGGTAGTGAGTGGGATCCACCGATTGTTCCCGCAAGTTTCTTTGCGCTGGCGGCGTTGGTTAGCCTGGGCGACGACCTGGGACGTGTGAAGAAGAGAGAGTTGTTAGAGCTCCTGCCAAAAGTGCAGAGGGAGGATGGGAGCTTTGGGGAGTGGCTAGGTGGTGATGGGCAGATTATCGGAGGGAGTGATATGCGTTTTGTGTATTGTGCTGTCGCCATACGGTGGATTCTACGAGGGAGGGAAGGGAAGGGTGTGGTTGAGGGAGTTAAGGATATTGACGTAGAGGGGGTCGTAAGGTTCATCAGATCCGCGGAGAGTTACGAACATGGGATCTCAGATAAGGCGTTTGGGGAGGCTCATGGTTTCTTCCCTCTTTCTTTCTTTGTGCTAGAGAATAGGATTGGGGCTGATGGACGCATGCAGCGGGATTGACTTACTGTGCTATCGGAGCTCTGGCCCTGCTGGGTCGACTACATCCCACCTCCGACGGGCTTTCCGCGCATGCGAACATCCTCAGATGGCTTACCTCACGCCAAGTACCTTCACAAGCACGGGACGAATTAAGAGACGAGGAATACGAGAGCCAGATAGCCAATGGCATGGAACAGGAGATCACAGCCGGGACTGCAATTGTCTACGGGGCAGATGGAAGGCCACTGTGGGCTGGCTTCAACGGAAGGTGCAATAAGAAAACAGATACATGCTACTCATTTTGGGTTTGCGGAAGTTTAGATGTAAAACTCCCTCCCTCACTCCTAGCAGGCCGGTTAAGCTAACCAAAGCTCAGATGATGAAAAAACTTCACCTGGTAGACTTCAATGGCAATCGGCGATTCCTACTAGAAAAAACACAGCATCTCATTGGGGGCTTTGCAAAGCTTCCCGTTCCCGGAACGCCGCCAGATATCCTACACAGTTTCATGGGACTGGCTAGCCTTGCGTTGATGCGAGAGGAAGGGCTTAATAGGTTGGACCCTACGCTCTGTATAAGCATGCAGGCGAAAGAGCGATTAGTGAGCATGGACTGGTGGAGGGGCGCGGCAGTATGATTAACCGATCATCACTTTGAGTGTATTTTAGATATCCCGCGGATCGAGAGTGTCTCTGTGTGGCGCTTACGCTACTATCCCTCCACCTTCCTCTTCAAGATATGGCTAGCGAATTCACAATGGAATATCATCAATTCTGGTGAGAAATGACATCCGAGTGACAGTTCATGAATCATGCCCGATCTTTTTGAACGCCAGGCAACCTAGTTTAAAACATCAAATCTGGAAAAGTTAGAAAAAGAAAAAGAAAAGAAAAAAAAGAGCCATAGCCTATTCCCTGGATTTTACCAAACTTCCCCAAACGTGGGGGATAATTTCCCAGTGCTCCTCCTCCCTCAGGCCCACCAGATCATTGACATCCCACTTCCCAGCCCTGGAGAGCATCTCTTTCGTCCCCCTGTTGAGATTGCACCCAGCAAACATCCTCGGCCATAAGATCTGATAAACCCCTATCAAGGCACCCCGACCAATTAGCTTTTCTCACTCTTCTCCTCCAACAAAGCCTGCCATACATACCTTGCAACACCCTCGAAACGACACACCTCTCATTCCTAACATGTTCAAAAACCAACCATTGGCCTCCCGGTTTCAAGCACTCAAATAGCCCGGCTACAGCCCCCTCCAGGTGCTCTTCACCCAAAGTGCAAAGCACGCGGACAGTAAGTACAGTATCCACACTCCCCGCTTCAAGCCCGGCCCCGCGCAGGGCATCCAGATCCTCCGCGCCGGACGGCAGAATAGTGTATATGTCCGTTAGCCCTTCAGCGTCGATCGCCTTCTGCAATTGCGCGTGCATGTGGATGTTTGGCTCCAAGCCGTAGACATGGGTTATGAGGGGCGGGCGCGGGAGGTGTTTTATCATCTCGCCATTTCCGGGCCCGATGTCTAGGACTTTGCCACGGCATTGGGAGGCGAGGCGGCTTACGCTAGCATGGTCGTTGGCGAAGAACCGGGGGCTACTGTATTGGAAGAAGAGGGCGAACTAGACATCGCGGAAGGTGGCGGTGGTGGTGGAGAGGGAGAGGCGGAGGAGTAGGGCTTTGGTGCCGAAGAAGGCTGAGAGGAGGAGGAGGTAGATTGGAGTGAGGTAGTTTATTATTCGGGCGAGCATAGTTGTTGCTGGGTTGTGGTGGTATTAGGGGTTAGAACGGAGTGTTTTTTTGGTGAGATTCTGCTAGGTTTTATTGCAGAGGGATTATCTTTAAGTCAGTTCCACCGTCGCGAGAGCCGGCAGATCTCTGGGGTCTGATTTGTCGAGATTTTTTTGTGGACCTCGTTCTCTACTATATTGCCCTTATTATTCTGCTTAGGGCAAAGAGATAAAAAAGGTAGAAATGACATTGAAACCAAGGGGTGTGCAAGTCCTGGCCTTAATCAGTTCATATACAAACGGCTAATATTCTCCAGCAATCCCCTTACTTTACCATTCCGCGTGAGAATTGGCGAAGAGGCACAGAGTCTCATGCTGCTGAGAAAGGTTACCGTCGAAGACTCAGACTCGGTGGCTGGGGTGGGGGTATACTGGTGCGGTATGATTTCTGATGTGATGAACTTCTTGGTAATACGATGTTTGTTCTGTTCTTGAGGGGATCAGGGAGGAGCAGAGAGAGAGTGTGTAGACTACTGTATGCGTGTGTGTGGTATCGTAGTGGAGGCAAGAACTATGATATCATACTGCTTCCGGCCTCTCAAGATTCTGACACTGAGAGTACCCCACAAATAAATTTAGACTAATCAGATTGCAAAGACTGGCCCAAAGCTGTCAACCAAGTTGGCCGTCATGTGCTGTGTCCATTGTACTCGAGTACTGGTACTGTAGGCCCCCCGCAAAACTAAGCAATAAGTCTAAAAAGAAAGGACACTGATATACTCGGATGTGGGTCAGTAAAGGTCGAAAAACTGTTTCCATTGATCGCATACATATCTCTAGGGAGGAGAGGGCTATGTTTTCTGATTTTAACGTATGGACACACACCCGAGCAGATGAGTGGTCTACCTGCCCAGAGCTGTTTGCATACCGTACCGTATCACACAGTCGAGAGATACATTCCTGTGCAAAAGTTTTATATATAGTATCTGAAAAGATGGTCAGTCCACAAGGACTTGTCAGAGGCATTCAGCCCCTGGGTTGAAAAAGCCGTTTTCCGAGTGCTAAGTTTCGAGTTGATCTGTTGTTTGCAAAAAGGTGCTCCACATACCAATGCCTTTTGACTCGCTTTTTTAGCCCCGGGCTGAACGCTTCCATTGGACACGCTTTCTTACTGGTACAAGTATTTACCTAGCAACTGAATTTGTCAAGCCAAAACTTGCACCGTTGTCGTGAATTTATATCACAACTCGACAATCTCTTATGGTACAGCACCCGGACAAAACTCATCGTTGGTGGCCCTTTTTACACCAAAAATGCCGTTTTTTAGAGCATGATAACTCCACCATATCTTGTGGAAATGTATCAATTCATAGTGAAATGGTCATTCTGTCGATTTCAAGCTACCAGTTTAAATATTGAAGAAAATAGGGTATTATTGGGTGAACTGCTACAATGCCAAACTGGCGATTTTGAAATCAAGTAGCTTTTTCTATGGGTCACCATACTAATTCTCCTGGCTTGGCATCTAGATCTCCATGCGTTGCCTCCATTGACCTACACAGGACACAAAACCATAGAATTCATTATAAAAATAACAATTCTAGTATTGTGGAGCTCTAGGCTGAATATTGATATATTCTTTATCTTAATTAATTCAGAGGTGGTGGTGGTAATAGCGATTTACAAGACTTCGAAATTGGGTGATTTTGGCGTGTTTTAGGGGGTACTTGGGCTCACCAACGATGAGTTTTGTCCAAGAACTATATAACACGCACACACTTAGCTAGTTTCCAAAGAAAGAAGGGCTACCTGTATTAAGGTCGCGCAGGCGCAAGAATTGTGGTACGGTACTGTGGGTAGTTGTTTATGCTAAAACCGTTGTACTTTACAAAAGAGAATATAAGTTATTGTCTAACCTCAACCTCCGGGGGGGGTGCTCAGTAGTCACTCCGGCGAGAATTGCCTCCGGTAGAGTGTATGACTTTCTGCGCGTTGGTGGAGGAAATGAGGATATCTCAAGGTCTTGCGAAGAACATATAGTTGCTGGGCAGTGTCTGCATGTTCCGGCTGCAGAGGTTCCTGGCCCCTCAGGGTAGGTGTGATACGGTGTTTAATAGTACACACGCGGACCTCAAAAGGACGGTTTCTTCTATTCTTGTCTTGGGAAATGGCACAAGATTTTGTAAACGAAAAAGGGATGAGCAACGCGAGTTTGCCGTAGGGCCGCTGTAGGAGATGAACTTTGTTCGGGATGCACTTTGTTCGAAATTGGGATGTGAGTTTCCCGCTCGGAAAGTGGACAAGGGAAACGTGCGGGGGTGGTCCAGCAGATTGCTTGCAATAAAGTTATTTCTTGCATCGAGATTCGAGAGCCTCTCGGAGTGAATAGGGCAGATGAGAAGGAAAATAAGACACTCCTAAGGATAATACCGGCTGTCTGTGTGTGTGAGGAAGGTGAAGTACTACCGTAGTATTGCCAGCATCTCCCGGACCTTAGATTGTCAGAAGACTGCTGTGGTGCCTGGTCCATGTAAGAGACTTAGTTAAGTTACAACGGACTTGGAAGCTCAGGATGGGGTTTCCGCAGAGCAACTTCAACTTCATAGCGTAGCGGTACTGGTGAAGCATGTGAACCCGAATTACGGGTGTCCTTGTGTAATAACATGTTTTTAAAAAATAGTTTTTGATAAGTTAGCCCCAACGAACAGCAAAGAGAAGTGTCTCCGTTCCGGGAGGGGAGAGAGAAACGGCCCGATGACAACCCAAGTATGATATATTAGACTGTGCAGGCCACCGGTACTATTTAAGGGCTTCAAACCGTTCCCACGGGCCACCGCTTGGTATATCTGTAAAAGGGAGGCGAAAGAAAAGCTTTGAAGGAAAAAGGAAGGACCGTGGGTCGGGCGGAATAATCTCCACAGAATAGAGGGCCCAATCTCCCCGCGGTTGCCCAGCGCGAGGAAGGAAGGAAGTGTGTTAGGGATACCGGTATTGTTGAGGAGACGTAGGGGGGGCTTTCTGTGCACGGTATTGAACCTTCAGGCGGGCTGGGCGGGCGGACTGCCAGCGGAGAGGACACGAGGCATTTATGGCTAGCATCGCGCTCTTTATTTTTATCAGATTCTCACACTGTACATGTAGTGTACAGGTCGTGATGGGGGCGTGAGAGGAGGCATGCCCGTGTGCGGAAATGGATATACCGGCTCTAGAGCACTCAGTACCGTGCTAGTACTGCAGACACAGTTGACACGGCGAACTGTCGGAAATACGTACAGTCTCCCGATCCCTGGCAAGCCCACACATCTACGAGTACAGTAGAGTACGGTACAGTAGCTTGCCGTTCCTCGAGTACCGTATAACTGAGTCTGGGTGTCAACGATATGGACAGATAGATAAGTTACTGGTGCCGGCAGCTTGCATAAAATTTTGTCAGGGGAAAGTGCTGGGGTGAGTGAGGCGAAGTGAGTGCGATTGGACTCGAGTACAGCGTGGGGCCACTTGTGGCGGGTGTCTGGTGTATGGCGTTCGCCTCGCTGTATTCCACCTTCAACAAAAAGAGCCAATACTGGACCTTCGTCTGGTTACACACACAAAATTTTGGCCAGTAAAGATCGAAATCGCCTTCTTTGTGCCCGTTCCTTGGGTATGATATGGTATGTTGTGTAGGCATATCTGGCTGCCTGCCCACACAAACCCTGGGCTGTAGGTTAATGCCACAGAAAATTCGTAGGGTAGAATTGAGTACGCATGGCCCAACGAATTATCCCTCCTATCGTATTCTCTCTCTCCCCCCTCTGCCACCGCTGGATTCGCCGCACATCTCCCACGCACGGCTCACCACTCCTACCGTAGTGCCCAGCCATTTTTTCATCGAGCTTCCTGCGTCTCCTCCCCCTATCTTGTTCCCCTTTGCAACGCTTTCAATCCTTTGACTGCAAGCTCCTTTAATACCCCCCCCCCCATCTCCGCCTCTCTTTTCCATTCCTCATCCTCACCTCCCCCTTCCTCCCTCGCCATCGTGGTATCTTTCACTAACTACATCATTCACAATGGGCGGTTCTCAGTCTGAGGACTCCTTTGAGTTCGTGGACACTCCACCGGCCTCGACACCTCAACCGGCGTCCGACTCTTGTGGTGTCAGAACTACTGATGTAAGTGTTATCCAGTTCCAATTCCTACGATATCCCCTTACTGTCAACCTTGTTTCCGCCGTCAATTGAGGAATATCAGAATCTGACTTTCCTGCAGTACCCAACTATCGCCAATGCACCTCTTCCTGCTGAAGGTTCAGGGAACGACTCTTGGTCCAACACGCTCATGTTTGGACTCTTGCTTGGCATTCCCTACTACCTAAAGTACAAGGTTGGTGGCGGATTCAAGACTTTTATCTTTTTTGCCCTGGTCGTGGATCTTCCCATTTTGGTTGGATTCTGGGTCGTCATGTCCACCTACTCGCCAAGGAAGAATGAGAAAGTCAAGCTCCCTGGAAAGGGAGTTGAGCACTATCTCCAGTTCCACAAGCAAGAAGATGCCGTGAAATACAGAGGCAACACTAAGATTCCTATGGAGGTTTTCTACGAAATGTACTTTGAGGGCGATGTTTCCTTTAAGGGAGACTGCTTGGAAATTCTTGAACACCGTCATGACTGGGCTACTTTCCAATTTACTATGGGTCTTTTCAAGCACTTTTTGTTCGGCATGGTTCCAGAATTGCTCGTGCACTCCCGGTCCCAGGGTGAGAATCTTAACTTTATCATCCGATTGTAGAATTATGTTAACCCAAACAATAGACGAAGAGCAGGTTCGTGACCATTACGATCGCGGTGATGACTTCTACGGCTGGTTCTTGGGCCCGCGCATGATCTATACTTCCGGTATTATTTCCGACATCCACAAGGAGGAATCTCTCGAACAGCTCCAGGACAACAAACTCGAGGTTGTTTGCGAGAAGATTGGTCTTAAGAATGGCGATCGCATGCTTGACCTTGGCTGCGGATGGGGTACTCTCGCTCGTTTCGCTTCTAGGAACTATGGCGCTCACGTTACCGGTATCACTCTTGGCCGCAACCAAACCGCATGGGGGAACTCTGGCCTCCGCCGCGATGGAATCGAGGAATCTCAGTCGAAGATTTTGTGCATGGATTACCGCGATACCCCTGTCCCCGCTGGGAAGTATAATAAGATCACTTGCTTGGAAATGGCCGAACACGTTGGTGTCAGACACTTTGGAGCCTTCTTGGGTCAGGTTTACAACATGCTCGAGGATGATGGAGTCTTCTTTTTGCAGATCGCCGGTCTGAGAAAGTCTTGGCAGTTTGAGGTAATAACCTTTCTCGTCCTGGATATTCTACCATGACTCACCTGGATTTTAATAGGACCTCATCTGGGGGCTGTTCATGAACAAATATATCTTCCCTGGTGCTGATGCTTCTACCCCTCTTGGCTGGTTCGTTGATAAACTTGAGGGTGCTGGTTTCGAAATTAAGAGCATCGATACTATCGGAGGTCAACATCTCTCATCCCGCATTGTGATCGAAGCCTAGCTGATGAGTCTTATAGTCCACTACAGCGCTACACTCTGGAGGTGGTACAGAAACTGGATGGCCAACCGCGAGAAGGTTGAGGCCAAGTATGGAAGCAGATGGTTTCGCATCTGGGAATTCTTCCTTGCCTACTCGAGCATCATCTCTCGCCAGGGTAGTGCTACTTGCTACCAAATTGTTCTCCACAAGAATTTGAACGCTTTCCACCGTGTTGAGGGCATTCCCACCCAGTACCAGCTCTCTGGGGCTCTTTGTGTCAGGAGGGGTTAAGGTTTTGTTTTGTCTTGCATGTGAAAATTTCTGATGGTCTTCGGTTTCCAAACATGGGGATAGGTGAAAAAGTTTTGTTAACATACACGGGCTTATAGACGGCGGTAATGGGGTTCCCATGGAAAGGCGAAACGTGTAGTGTTTAGAATTATCAATGAATGCAAACACTCAATTCTGCGTAATGGTTAACACTGTAAATATGTGAATTGGTGATGCCCTCGCACTAAGTTGTATCATAGTTTTGTTGTGGACTGGGTAATGACTGATTCGTGGGCTTGGCATCTCGTGTGATGGGGCAACCTTTGCCGAGGTTGCTCCTGGATCCATCGCTCTCACCCAACTTGTGGGCATTTAGTCCTGCCTGATGTTGGCTTGCGGTAGTGATTAATATTGTTTTGTCTGCGGGCGTGGTATCACGGCTTCCGCGCTTTGGTGGTGCGAGTAGCCACCGAGGATCCTATGCGGCGGGTCGCCGTATTATTCATGTGCTGTGATGGCAAACACCATTGACGGGCGGTTGGTGCGTACCACATACGAGTCATCCGTCCAGCCTATCCTTTCCATTCTCTCCTCTACGTTTGTTTCTTTTCCACTCGAATCATTCTGGCGATATCTAACCCCACATACCAGAGCTCTGTGTGAGTGCTCACACTGCCCGGACACCACCACCACCACCACCACTGCCGCCGCCGCCGCCACAATGACCTCACAACCTGCGACACTCTCCCAAATCTTCCCATGGATCAAGACACCCCTCATAGTCTCTGCCCCTATGCGCCTAATCTCGGGCCACAAACTCGCAGTTGAGGTTTCCAAAGCCGGAGGCATAGGCTTTTATGGACCGGGCTACGACATAGACCCCGTCCCGGCCACTCTCCGAGCCGCCCGCGAAGCCTTCGACCTCTCGGATCCTGCGGAGGTACTACCCATCGGCGTTGGCTTCCTCCTATGGAAGGCTCCGCTGGTGCCGGTGCTCGACGCGCTGAAGACGTATCGCCCGGCGGCGGTCTGGCTGTTCGCGCCGAAGGACGGGACGCAGATGCGGGACTGGGTGTATGCGATCAGGAGGAGCGCTCCGGGTGTGAGTATCTGGGCGCAAGTCGGTAGCCTCGCGGAGGCAGAGTCGGTCATTCGGCTGGATGTAGATGTTTTGGTGCTCCAAGGCGGGGACGCGGGTGGTCACGGGATTTCCGGGCGCAGGGGGAGTGTCATGCAGCTTGTACCTGAGGTTATGGATGTGCTTGGTAGAAATAGTGGAGGGGGTAAAGTGCCGGCCGTTTTGGCCACCGGTGGAATTGTGGATGGGCGCGGCATCGCTGCAGCATTGGGGTTGGGCGCGCAGGGCGCTGTGCTCGGGACTAGGTTTATTGCTTCTACTGAGTCTGAAACGCATGCCTGGCTTCGGGGCGCTGTGGTTGGGGCTAGGGATGGGGGTAGTGGGACTGTTAGGTTTGTTTGCCTACTGACCGTTTGTGGTAGGGTGGAACTGATGGTGGGGCTATGATAGGACAAGGCTTTACGACGAACTTCGTGGAACGGGAGATTGGCCAGAGCAGTACGATGCTAGGGCGATTGTCAATGATACGTTCCGGGATGACGCTAGCGGGTTGTCGAGGCTCAGGAATAAGGAGCTTTATGATATCGCAGTGGAGGCGGAGGAATGGGAAAGACTGACCGTGTTTGCGTATGTTACTTCCCCTTTCTTAATGAGTATGGCAGTGGGGTGGAGCGAGTGAGTGAGCGCTGATGGGTGATCTGTAGTGGGACTGGAGTGGGATTGGTAAGGGAGGTATTACCCGCGGAGAAGATTGTAGAGGAGGTTAGGGGTGAGGCCGTTGCTATTATCGAGCGGTTGAGGAAGGCCTATGCTTCGTGATGGGAGCTTTACGGTATGGTTGATGGCTTGGTGCTGTGCCGGTATCTAGACACCTGAGCTGATGACCTCAATCACTATAATATTATCATGAAAACAAACTCCGCTCAATTGTACTAGTACAATAACTTAGTGCCAATTGCTCTTATGTGAACCTACATCTCGCCGTTAAATAAAATCCTGCACACGAAGAACCTACCAGCCATCCATAGAAAAAAATCCCTAATTCCTTCCATCCCTTTTTTCCGCCCATGGAATCAAACTCCCTCCTACGAATCGCTCATCACTTCCAAGTTTCCCACTATAACGGGCGGTCGTGTCTTACCATACCTGAGACAAAGGTCCCGTTAACCCGGGATTATCTTTATCTTGTTGATCGATGCCTCACGCAAACCATTGAAGCGGTGTGCCTCCTTTTGCAAACTTTACGAGACCTATCCTACTATACCTTATTGTACCCGGTACTCGTACGAGTATCATACTGGAATTAATGCCTTGAGAGGCTACCAACGCCTTTTTTTCCTGAGGCCGGGTTTGCAGCGACTGGCGGGAATTGAGAGGTGGTTCATAGCACCTTCAACTTTGAACCCCAGTGCAAATAATATCTTGTTTAGCCAAATGAATCTTGCTCTTTACAATGTTATCATAATAGTATAATATTATGATAATAATAATTATTGTTGTGATACCATTCAACTGCACTCTATAACCCTAACCCTTCCATCATCGTGAAGAAGCCTTGACCCTTGTCACCTTACCGCTTCAGGATGGCTCGGGAACACCACCTATTGATCAGTCGAGTGATAACGGATGACCGCAAAACCGCCAAGCCGGCCAACTTCATTCCACCACCACCAGCACCAGTACTCCTCACCACATTTGCCTCATCCCACCTCCCCACCTACTACTGACCATCATGAAAATCCTAACAACAAACTACCTTACCTGCGCGCTTCGCGCCTGCAAATCCCACCCGAATTCCTTCCCCCTTCACTTCCGCGATGCGGAGCTGCAGCAGGACTCCTTGCCCTTCAACGCCGCCTTCATCGCTAACATCCTTCCGCGGATAGACTGGTCCGCGCTCCTGACCACTGTGGCTGAGCTCGGTTTTACCAGTTTGCCGGCGGAGAAGCCGGCCGTAGTGGATGAGAAGGCTGGGATGGAGTTGCACCGGATTTTGGTCGAGGTTTGTTGGTCCCTTTTAAGATGGGGGTAAGGGGGGGGGAGGAGGGCTGATGGGAGAGCAGACGCAGGTTGTTGAGGGCAAGTTGGTGTGCGGGAATTGCGGGCATGAGTATGCGATACATCAGGGGATTGCAAATTTTTTATTGCCTGGGCATTTGGGTATTTCTCTCGCTCCTTCTGTTTGGGGTGGTGCGGTCGCTGATATGTGTAATACGCACCTGTATAGTATGAGGGTAAATAAATAAATGATGATGGGTATAACACATTCTATGAAATGATGGCTAGAACAAAGACAAAAAAACCCACCATTCGCTTCTCCCCATCCCCCCCTTCTTCCCTCCCCCTTCTTTAGTAAATTAAGTAGTTTGGGGCCCTCAAAACCATACACGATATCTACACCTTCTCTTCCGTTCCCCAACCCCATCCCGCTCTATCTGTCCGCCCTATCCGTATCATAACACCAGATAGAATCAAATAAAACTAAAGCCCAGAACAGACAGCCGTCAAGAATGAATAAAAAGGGAAAAAATCGAAAAAAAGAACCCATACAACAGTACATACTGTATGTATGTTGAAATATGGTACATGAAAATCCCCTAACTCTCCCCCTCTCATACTCCCTCTATGCTTCTCGTGCATGCGCGCGTGAAATTTGTTTGATACATTTCACCAGACTCTCACTTTATGCCTCACGACACAATAACTTACTTCCCGACCCACCGCTGCCAGGACAGACCCATGCACTAAGACCAACTCCACGAAACGCACACATACCACACTTGTATAAGTAAACCGACGTGTAGTAATGAAAATGAAAAAAAAAACAAGGGAGAAAGGGGAAAAAAGAAGAGGAGGCTTTGGTACAAGAAGTGGAAAAAAGAGGGAGGGGGAATCCAGCAAGGTCTGGAAATAGGGACTATAAAGATAAGGAAACGGAAAAGAGAAGAGAAAAAAAACCCCTAAGGAAAAACTTTTATAAATACCCCCCCCTTAGCAAACGGTCGCGTATCGTACTTTGAAGTACAGATAGAGGGAGAGGAAAAAGGGAAATGCAGAAACCCAACCCAAGCCCGGAAGAATAGAATGTGATCGTGTAAAAAGAACCTGAAGGGGCGAATAGAAACGATAGCGGCTGATATCTTAGTGATGGCAATGATTTATTAGATGAGATGAGGAGGGAGATGCAATAATTGGAGGCGGGAAGAACGCTAATTGAGGAAGCCTTTACAGCCACTTGATCCACACAGACATGGGATCCTCTCTTCGCTCTCAAGCTCGCGTTCGAACTTGTAGTCGTATGTGAGTTCCTCGTCTAGCAGTGCATAGTTAGTATATATATGCATTACAACAGCGGGGTGAGCATTGGGTTGGGGGAGGAGCTCTACTTTCGCGAATGTCCCTCAGTGCATAGATGACAATTCTCTTGCTTCCCTCAACTTTGATAATCTTCGCAGTGCAATTGGGAGTACAGCTATGGTTGATGAACCTGGCTATACCACCCGCCTTGGTAGCGTCGATAACAGTCGTATCGTCAATGCGGAAGAGGTAGGAACTGCCGATGCCACTCTTGAGATACTTCTTCTCCCGCATGTCCGCTACCTGCTGTCTGATGATCTCACCAACGTATTCGATAATCATGTCGCCAGCAGAGATGTTCTCCATCGCGTACAGGCCCCAATTATGAATGGCGGAGCGAGCAAACTTGACAGGTTTCTTGCGTTTCTTAAGCTGATTAAAGCGCATAACGTCTGCGTCGGAGGAGAGCATCTGCTTTTGGTTGTTCAACCCAACAACGAGACGACGATTGTTAACGCGGTTCGTACGTGAGGTCGAGGAAGGATTCTTTGCAGTGCTGGTAGCGGTGGCTGCGGTAGCTTCTTGGATATTGGTTGCTGCCGATTTGACCTTTGCTGCGAGCTGGAGACGGTGGGGGAGATACATTGACTTTTCGGCTTCTGGGACACGGCGATAACCTTCAGTACGAGCACAACCCGTAGGATTGGGTCGATAAAATCCCTCGATTTTCTCTTGGCTGCGGACGATGCCTGCACCAAATATTAGTACAGTGTAGTAAGGGGGGCAGGGGGGGCAGGGGTAAAAGACCCAGCCAATGAGACTTACTTTGGTTTTGAGCGACTTTCAGCTGTTTTTCCTTATAGGCCCAAGCTTGTACATTGTCCAAATCTGCAGGCTCCACAGCCGCCAGGGCTTGAGTTAAAAACTTGAAGTCCTCAGCGTCCTTAACGAGATTTTGCAAGCCATCAATATCAAGGATAGCGTCTGGGTCGTCCTGGACTGTGACCATTGGGCCTTCCGTCGTGGGAACGCCCCACGGAACCTCAATCTCCATCCCGGGCATTTCACTATCAGGTTCCTCCTCATCCACATTGACGGATGGGACAGCTAGAAGGTCTCTGTTGGCTCTGGATTCTGTGGTCTTAATCTTTTTACGGGACTCTCGCGAGTGGGTAGTCCTACTGGGGATCTCAATCTCCGGACCCAGGAAATCGTCTTCATCGTCTGGCGTATTGATAAGTTCACTCTCGTTTTTGGAGTCTGCCTTGAACCCCATCTCATCCTCGGGATCTTCACTATCGCTTTCGATAGCTCGGGATTTATTTTTCGAGATTGGCTTTAGTTGCGTGGTGGCGGTGGGCGTACGATGTGGAGTGGTGACAGGCTCCTCATCTGCTTCGTCCCCCATATACACCTCCCCGTCCTCATAGGGCTCAGGGTGGTCGATTCGGGGTTTCTTGAGATCGTGCAAGCCCTGTGACTCATCGTCTTTCTCAAGACCTTGATCCTCGTCGTCTGTAGAAACAGCAGTATCTCTAAGCTTGGAAGTTGGCCCAACACTTCTCTTCCGCTTTCGATAGCCTTCATTTGCTGAAGGTGCGACACTAACAGAATCGTCATCCCCGGTATCCAGGGACAAGGCGCGAGACCCCCGAGAAACTGGCCTATTCTCAGTAATGGTCGACTCATCGTCTGATCCAGCGTCGGAATTATACTGGTTCAACCGGTGCGCCAAAGGTCGGGCATCCGCCTTGGAGAGTTTGGTCCGAGATCCGTGTAATGATGGAGATGCCTCCGGTGTACTTGAATCATCTACCTTAGTTAATATTCTCTTTTTAAATCGCGGGAGCGCAGTCGGCTTTTGTAGCGCTGACTTTGCTACCACTGAGTTCAGTTTTTCGGTGGATTTGAGCGCCAAGGTAGGCAAGAGCGCAGTCGGCGAGCGGATACTTGTTTCCAAGGAAACAGCTAGAACTTGGCGACTGCCTGCAGAAATTCCTTGTAGTTCCTCCTCCTCTACCTTACGTCGTTTATTGACCCTTCCCACTTCAAGGCAGTCGTAAATCGTTGGAGCAGCCAGGCGTTTTCTTAGATCTTTCATTAAAACTAATTTCATATCCTTCATCAGGGCATTCGTTGCTTCCGCAGCAAGCTCGTTGGGTCCCATTTTCCTTGGCTCAGGCCGAGCCACAGGGGGTGGAGATGGTGACCGGTGACTGCCGGGACGTTTTTCCATTATCATTGTATAGGAGAATAGCCTGTCTCCATCGCAAACCTTGAAACAACGCTCCATATCCCGCCGTTCCCAGAACACAACATAAAACCCAGTTCTATCCCAGAGGATGTCCTTCAAACCAAAGTTTTTTAACCGACCGTTAAGGTGTCGAACATAGCGCTCGTCTCCGGGTATGCACCGCGAAGTGATGAATATATAGGGCAGTCTTCCGACATGGTCGAGTGCCTTGTAGTTATCAGGCCTCGGCGCTGGGGTAGAGCGCTGATCCCGGCTCCGATCGTTACCCCGATCGTCACTCCTGCTCTCGGTCCGGGGGTCTCTACGGGAGGGCGAATTCCCACGGGCGCTCGGTGAGCGCGGCCTCGAACCTGGCTCCCCGTAGCTTACATTGAGCGGTTGTTTGAGCCGATTCTTCTCCGCCTCTGCCTCCTTCCGCCGCTTTTCCTCGAGTATTTTCCCAGTCAGTTTTTTACACTTGAGTCCATCTCTATCCAACTCCACCCGAACTTGCTGGATCCCGACTCTTGAACCGTTGACCGCCTGCGCAGCTTTTTTCGCAGCCTCATGGGCCGGGGATCTGGATCTCGGATTATCTCGGTAAATGATGGAACATATTCCCAAAGAGCCGCCGGTCGCAGGATCAATCCGAATTTCCAATGTTTGAATATCCCCATGGGGTCTAAAATGCATCGAGATTTCTGTCTCTGTTGTGAGGGGAGATAGGCCTGTAATCAAGATCTGGGAGGGTGGACCGGGTCCAATATAGTTCTCATCCCATTTCCATCTCGTCCTATAAAGCCCTTGTGACCGAAGACGCTTCTTGCCAGTCTTTGGGCCATCGGTGTACCGTTCAACCTCCAACCGGGGATCTGTAACGGGGGTTGTAATCTATGGCCGTCAGTGAACACAAGCCCCATGTATGGGGCGCAATGACAACCACAACGATCCCACAACATTGTGACAGAGGAAGGGAAAATAAATAAATAAATAAATACATACCCCTTCTCCATCCCAGCGCAAAATCGGTTCCTTGCTCTTCCTTGGGACGCCTTTCTTCTCTAAGAATGGATCATACTTGACTTTCCAATTTCTCCGTGAAGGGTCAGATTTGATAGCTGGGGGTGTGCTCTTTGGAGTTAGGGGAGCTGGTGGAGGGGGAATTGGGGGTAGTGGCAGCGGATACGGCTCCCTGGTACTTGTGGATTGGGCCGCTGATTTGGAGGGAGGGTGATCGCCCTTTGTAGCTGCCCCAGCGGATGGACTAAGCAATGGCGGAGGAGGCGAGGAGCTGGTTGTTGTTGGCGTGAGAGTCGATGTTGTGACGAGATGCCCAGAGGGCAGTGAAACACCGACAGAAATTGGAGCACAAGAGCTAGAGTGAATGCGGCCCAGAATAGTATTGGATTCCCTATCATAATCATCAGGGACATTGCGAGCCCTTCTATCTTGCTTCTCAGCCTGTGCTTTCTTCTTCTCCTTCTCCGCCAGCACCGAGGGGGCTGCAGGGAAGAAGTCGGCATAGCCTGCGCGCGACATTGTGGAGATCCTATGGAAGAGGTCGCATCTACAGAAGGGTCGGTTGAATTAAACGAAACCCCGGTAGATGGAGAGAACGACGGGCAAGGGCTCGGAGGGGTATGGATGGTTGACAAAGCCAGGAATGAGTGAGGCGAGAAGAAAAACACTAATAGAGCTAGTCGCGTGGGCAATGGAAGGGTAAAGTTGGGAACGCGATGGAGCAAAAGAGCTTTGTGTGTATGTATGGAGGGAGGGGGGGGGGGGGGTTAAGTGGGTGGGTGGGTGGATGGTGGGTATGAGAAGGTTGGATTATTAGCACACACAGCAGCCAAACGAGGGACAAGCCTGGCAGCAGAAGAAGCAGCGCAGGTCAAGGCAAGGTGAGTAGCTATGGTAGAGCCGCAAATAGCAGTGGAAGGGTATATAGCAAGTGAAAAGAAGAGGCGACGGAAGCGGCGTCTGGGTTCTAGAACCGGCGTGGAAATGGCGAAACGAAAGGAGCGAGGCTGCTGGATGTCCCGGAGAGGAAGAAAGCAAGCTGGCGAGCGCAAGGTTCAGCGAAGACACGAGCGGAGAGACGTGAAGGTATATAGATGAGGTGAAGCGAGCGGCAGGTAATTAGGTGTAGAATCGGGAGAGTTGCTGGGGTTCGGGCAAGTTTAGGTGGTTTTCTTTGGTGTTGAATGGAGAAAGCTTCTCGACGTCTCAAAACTCTCAAATTGAAGGGAAAAGATGAGGGAGAGCTCTGGGATGGTAGGGTGAGA
>Ga0307509_10003384_pt1 | contig 24274 bp, 23 predicted proteins | sample 10_EM_MG_FD_202245 | JGI IMG/M metagenome (GOLD analysis project Ga0307509, IMG submission 202245) | Populus trichocarpa ectomycorrhiza microbial communities from riparian zone in the Pacific Northwest, United States - 10_EM | ecosystem: Host-associated > Plants > Roots > Unclassified | place... | reverse complement strand
TTTTGCTTGCTTATGGGAGGGGGGGGCAGGGGTTAGGTAAGGGGGACCAAACCCAAATACCGGTAATTATGTGATCGGTGGGTTGAGCTTATTCAGGTCGCTTGTATGGATAGGTATGTAGGTTAGTTTAGAGGTGTGTGAATAAGTAAGTATCCTACCGTGTGTGAGGCTTGGGGGTTGTTCCCCCTCCGGTGAGGAGTTACTTCTTGGCGATCGCAAACGTTGTAAAGGAATGTCTATAAATAAAAAGGGTTATGTATGATACCGACCAAAGTTTACAGTAGTCTACCGTATTGACCGCGTTCTAAAAGGCTGGCCAACGCAATTGGTTTGTTGTCGTGATATGCTCGGGGGGGCGGGGGGAAGTCGTTAACAAATCGGAAAACAATAACCCTTGTTCTCCGTAGAGGATTGTATATTTTATGGGATCGGCGGAAATAGCTTTCCGTTTTTTATTTTTTATTTCTTATTTATTTATTTTTACTAACCCCCCGGGTTCAGCACCCGTACCGTAGGTCTAACCGTGCCTCGATCATGGGTCCAGCAGTACGAGTAACTTTGGTAACCTTTCTGGTAATTAATCGCCGTGAGGGTCATATGTTCTACTGAATCAACCTCCTACGAGTACAAATAGTATTTGTCACCTCATGAAATATGTTTCATTCGCACTGTATGATATGCATACGGTATTGTAGCTGAGTAGGCGAGCTGTAGTACGGCACCGCGGAGCCCCCCCCGCTCATTCCCCGTCTCACTTCCATGAGTGAATGACGACGCTGCTGCTGCCCCCCTCCCCCCACTTCGCCTGTAGGCCTTCCAATCCCCTCACCCCGGCCGGAAACCGAACAACCGAGTGAGCGCCCATGTGTTGGAGACAGCCCAGCCCAACCCAGTCCAGTTCCAGTCCAGTCACTGCAACTCCAGGACCCCCAACGAGTTACCCCGACTCCACCCCCCAGGGGGGGGCGGAAATAGCGGAATAAGTCGGTACAACTCCTCCCCGTCGATTTGTCACGGCCTGTACCTAAAGTTTTATCAGTGCGAAGAAGAAAGAAAGTGAGGAAAGCGAAAGAAGATGAAAAGAAGAAAAAAAAAGAGACAAGGAAACGATGCGATAAAGTTAGAAGCACAAAGTGGAATGTGTTTTTTATTGTTTTTTTATACCGTTTTTGGTGAATATGTGAGTGGGGCTTGGATAGATAGAACTGGTAGTCTAGATCTGAGGTTGTGAGTTGTGGGGCGGTTTGATCGATTGGATTGGTAGGGATGGATGGACTGATGTCGGAGGTATTATTGTGGAGATTACTAGTCTAGTTCCGGGCAAGAAGTACGGGACCCGTAGCCGAAGACCGAACAACAGGGATTTCGCGGGATATAAGGGCAGAAAAGAGGCGAATCGGCGTCCCCGCTCTGAGCGCCCGTATTTACGTTCCAAATTTACCATGCTGCTTTTGGAGACAGACGCGTCCGTGAAGTTCCCATGCCGGACTCTTCCTTGTATGGTGGTGCCTAAGGAAGAATACCTGATATGTTGTACTATTAACAACAGCAGGACAGCAAGGCCGTTTTAGGTGATTGTTTTGGCATGCATACATACAGTGCGCTGCTAGGTCTCCATCGCAACTTGTTCTGCCGAATGATAGAAAGAGGGGGGGGGCTAGAAGAGTTCCAAGGGCTTGCAGTCCGTAGAAGGGTATGGAAGCTTGGTGGACGGAGGCGCACTGTACTAGTATGATACCAGCACCGGTACTTCTGCCACCATCCTAGAGTTCTGCGGGAGAAGCAAGGCTTCGCGTTGGGGCGTTGGAGTTGCACCTCTTTGGTACCGGTATTTGTAAGGCCTATTGTGTTGTGTTCTCCATCTCACCTGTTTCAACAGAGGGCTGAGAGCCAATCCATTTTCGCTCTGCTTGGCCCCCCCCTTCAATACAAGGAGGAGAATTCTGGACGCCCTAGCTTGAGGTCTGATTGTTCCGGTTTCTATACCGGCACCTACGTACTGTTGCTATGCTTGTAGTGTTGGAGTGAAGATTTGGGGTTAACTTATGCCTTACTGTACCGGTATCATACTAGGGGGATGTTCTCGGACAAGACAGGGATTATTTTGTTGGTAAACCTAATTTAACTGTCCGGTAACGTATGGGCACTTTGTACCCTGCCTGGTACCGGTATTGTATCACATCATGAGGGGAACGGTGGGAAGAAGCATCGCGCTTGCTGAATTATTATTGAAGGAAGGCTAGTTACTCTACCGTACCGGTACTCGGCCAGATGTACAGTATTGTGCTGGCTAGGCCAAGGTCGGCGCTGTAGCCATAGCACCGTACCGGTACTGATGCATTACCGCATAAAGTCTTTGGAATCCACCATCTCCGCCAGCCCTATAATCTCCGGATTTCCGAGCCAAAAGCTCCTGGAGAAGGATTAGCGTTTTCCTGGCATGGCACAAGTCCAGCCTACTGCAAGTATATGTGCTGGATCTCGGTGACTGGTACAGTATTGTACCGGTGTTCGCGAATTCTGTCAACTTGTCCAACTAAACCTGTCCTGGGCAGACGGAGATGGTGGATTCCGAGAGATTTTACGGAAGTCCGCCTTCTAAACTTGGGCTGACGATTGGCTACAGGACAGAATGGCCTCCGGAGCCAAGCCAGGCTACCGTACTGATACAGCCAGTCAAGTCATTCCGTCACGGCAAAGCTTGCGCAAGAGAGACGCCAATTCTTGTGCCATGCCCTCCCCCCTTGTGGCGCTCGAGTTGCAATTATCCTCCCACACCAACCCAAACAAAAACCACTCAGGGTCCCTCAACTATCAACGCTCAACCAACCGCATCGACAAAAACGCCCCATGATATGATTACCTCCGAATAAATTATCCCGTACTGTAGAGTATCATAGACCGTGAATCAACTGGAAACAATCGCTTATCCCAAAGCCCTCACTTTGACGTTTCCCTTACCACATGTGTCGGCTAGGGGTCACAGCCCTACCCGCTATAATTCCAAATTACCCTTTCGTTTCTCTTGTGCTATGAACTTCCGATTGGCGCGATAATGGATGGAGGAGGGGGGGAGGGGGCAGACTGCCGTACGTGTATTCCGGTGACGAGGGTGTCTAAAAGTCTTGGTGCGTCTGGTCTATATGTGTGTGTGGATCGAGGGGGGGAGTGCGAGAGTATCAGAGCAGAAACACTTTCCTACTTCTGCCCTTTGTGCAGACAATCCTGTCCTGTAGATTCTGGCTGGACAAACTAAATTCCAGCCCGTACAGTGCCGTACCCGTCCGTCTCTGCGCTGTACCGTATAATACCGGCATCAGGTAGCCGACCCGCACACAACGATGCTGGGGTTCCCTTCCCCGTGACATAAGCCCAAGCATGCGAGAAAATACGGTAAATAAGAGGGAGCCATCCGTCATTCCATTCCACTGCCACCGCGACCATCTCTTAACCCCGCGCCCGAGCCGTCCTTGAGCTTGGTCCTGGTCTTGGGAGGTAGGATTTATTTAATAACACGGCCCCCGTTGCCGCAATCCTGCATTGCCATGCCTGCCTGTTTACAGGGGAGGCAGCGGAATTCCGACCCGGTGTAACGGTGCTGCAACTTGTGCTGGGCGTGAGCGTCCGGTACGAAATACCCTAAAATTTGGGTCCGGATTTGGTATGGGGGTGCCCAAATGCCCGCAGATAGTTTGGCGTAGGATTTTTGGTCCATGTGTTTGCATGCTTTCGTGTCTGATGCCTGTAGCTCAGCTCTGCCGAGACGTGGTTGGGATTTTGGGGCACCACTCGTATTGCGATGGAGAGTTGAGGTATTATACTGTGCGGTACACGTGAGAACCGCCTGACTCAGGGAGGAAGGAGGATTGGAGGCAAGGCTGGCTGCTCTGCTTTTGAATTGCTCCGTGCGAGGGAGCGAGGGAGTGATATTGTGCGGAGATATATCCTATCCTAGTAGGGATTGTTCGATGGACAGATACAGCGGATAGAAAGAAAGTAGAATCCGCGGGGTTTGTGAGTCGAGGGGCAATAGTTGGTCTGCCCTCTGGTATTTATGTGGCGACGTTCAGTTTGTGTGTGGGCGGTCAGAGGTTGTTTACCGGTATGATACTTGATTAGTTTTGACCTCAAGGCTGTGTGTGCTGTGTGCTGTGCGGTACCGTACCGCGGTTTTAGCAAAGTGATCACCGTAGATTCGCGCCAGGTGAATGATTATGAATCTTAGGATGTGGGGTGTGTTTTCCCCTTTTTGTATTATTATCGCGCCTTTCCTTTTTCCGATGGAAGTAGATAAGTAATCAGGAAAGTAGCTAGTTTGGCTTAGCAATAGGTCATGTCCAATCACTCGAGTCGGGTACACTGTTCTGAGTAAATTTGATCACGACAAGGGCGAGATGGAAGTATTTGAGAGCATTGGTTGAGAGGTCTTTCTTTGCATTTACTCTGTGAGGAGTAAGAGTTTTCCCTCCGAACGGTGTGTGGAGTGACGTAAATTTATTGAGTGATAGAGCACGGTTAGCTACACAGCTTGATACATGCGATATTCGATATTCCACGCCATACACCCCTTCTCCCCCCCCTTTCCATCAATCAATTAACAAACCCATTGATCAGGCAAACCCAACCCAAACTGCTCATAGCGGGTACGTGTGTACCAGCGATCCCCCCGCCATTCCACATCAAGGCAATGATTCCACACCGTGAAAGTACAGTAAGGACATCACCATCCCAGGCTATAATACCACCCTACACCCCACCCCACCCCACCCCACCTCACAGCCGGCCTTACATTGGTAAAGGGCTACAATCTTAAAAAAAGTAAAAAAGAATAATAGTGCTATTATCATAACAGCGGATGGTAAGAAAAAACACAGTCACGCAAACATTGCCACTCAGAAAGCAGACTATATGTGCACCGCTCGGCTGATATGGTGCGCATTCACCCAGCTCAACAGTTCAGTCCAATACCCAATACCGTAGGAGAGATTAAAGGTATGTGTGGCAGACCTTCTCCAGTTGGCTTCTGTGTCAGTTGTCAGGTCGGAGGATCGGACATTGCGACGCAGTTGTATCATACGGTAGCTATAGAGGAGCAGTTGGTTCGCCTGGTGTTTCCTTTCCCTTTCTTTTTTTCCACTTTCAAAGGAAAAATGCGCCAAGATTGGTCCTTGATAAAGTTACACCCCTCCCAACTACGGTTACTCGTACATACAAGCATCTCGCACTTCTCTCCGAACCCCGCTTGGACTCCGAGGCCCCACCCGGAGTGACCGTCGTTCCCCTCGCGCCGAACCCAGTCCACGGTATCCGAAAAAGAAAAGAAAAAAAACAGGGATCAAGGAAATATTTGGTGGAGAGTCTGTGTGTATATATCTGACCGCCAATACGAAATATACTCGTACCCCCCTTACCCCGTTTTCTGTTAATTCTGACGTGGGACAAGCATTGGGAGTGATGGAAAGGCGGGACATTAAATGCAAAATTTTGAGCGGTGCAATGTAGTAGTTGGGCGGGGTCATAGAGGAGCACTCTTGTTTGTATCGTGAGAGCCAGATGAAGGATTTGTTGCGAATTGGTTCTCAGAAGCAGTGATTGTATTTCAGAGAAGGAAAAGTGAGGTAAAGAAAAAGAAAGCTAGGAATTACATAGAAGCAAACACTGTGAAACCTCTACTAGTGGGTGAGAACAAAAAGCATACGCGGTTCCCAGTACGGTATGTGTGGTACCGATGTATATCGCAACAGGATTGAACCTTATGCTGAAATGTCCGGAATTCTCTGCTTTGGATGAATGAATGGTGGGGATCGGCTGAGGAAAAATGATAATATTCGCCTTTCTGCGCTCCCCTGAGACGAGTGAAGAGAGGGATACAAAGTAGTTTTACTAGGAGAGCAAAGTCCAAAACCCCTAACGGGGAGTTCACTCCTTCTGGTTCCTATGGTATAGTAGGATATCGCTTGTGTACTATGCCACGGGATGCTCGAGGCGCAAATACTGATATGGGGGGAGGCAAAGTGCTCTATTACCGGCCACTCTATGGTTCTCGTATGGAGCCGTTGGAGTCTTGCACTTCGGTCTGTCCTTTTTTTAATTTTAATTTTAATGTCTATATGCTGCATCCTGCCGGGATACCGATACTCTGGCCATCTATAGGATATAACGTGCTTTTAAACTCGTACTGCAAGTTATCGGTGAGTGGAAGACGTTCCACCGGTTTTATAGATGGTATTATAGCATATAGTATGCATACGAGTAATAGCACCGCAGGACAGGATATAAAGGGGGAAAAGAGGGGGTCTGGGCTTTAGCTCCATTTCCCGAATGGGATTATTTGTTGAGTGCCATGGCCACGCTACCGTACCTTATCTCTCTATCCGATTGGTGAGTGTCCGAAATGGCTTTCTGGGGCTTGTGTGGTCCGCTGTATTGTGTGTAAATGTACGATAGTAAGATAGACAGGGAGAGTTGTCTCAGTGGTTTGCCGTTCTCCAGACACGGTCAGCGAGCTCGAGTCTACAAGTACTGGTATTGTGACTGCTGGCAAGGATATGAAGAATGGGGTTCCGTAAGAGGATCTCTGTTTTTTGTATCGAAAGGACTTCTTTTGTTTCTATGATCAATAGAGCCCCTAATGCGATGTCTCATATCAGACAGAGAGAGCGCGATGGGGTTATGGAACCAGTATTTATATTATATTTTTTTTAAAACGCAAAAAAACAACAAAAACACCTATTAAGAAAACCCAATTACTGTTATTCCCCATTGTAATCTCTCCCTCCTGGTATACGGCCTTACTCCTCTAATCCTCTCCTTTTTTTTACTCCCGGAATCATATAATATCACTCGCGAGGATTCTTTCGAAGCCGAAGAAAGCCATGAAAGGAACTCCACAATACTTGTAATTCGGGACCCCCAAGACTTAACCTCCCCCATAGCCATTGGCACCTCTCTCTTCCAACACTAATATCCTAACAGTAATGAACTTATGGGGAGCCGTGTGAAGAGGAAAAATAGCAATGGGGGGGAAATTGGAACTTTGGAGTGGGCGATGTGCCTTCTTTCTTTCTTTCTTTCTTTTTGAGAGGGGTTAGATAGACCGTTCCATACAAGTCCTTTTGGGTGTCAATTTTCTTTTGCGGGATACCTTGGATATTTACTTCCCCCCCTAAGAGCTCATCCCGATTCAACCCCAGTTTACCATTCATGAGTCGTAGCTCTTTAGCAAGACACAAAATCCAATCACTAACTTACATCATATCTAAAGAGGAGTTTTTTCTTTTTTGCTTTTGCGCTTCACGAGGGAGCATTCAGTCAACTGTACTATCCCTAGCAAAAAAAACAAGTACGGTACCCTGCAATAGGGCCATCAAATAGAAGTTCGGTGTACGGAACTGCCTAAACCTGAGGTTAAAATGTGAATGGTATTCGTTCCGAGATTCCCTCGCGATGTCAAAGGTGGTGCAAGCTATCCCCGTACCCCCCCCCAAAAAAACTTCGTCTGTTTTGATTCCTTGGCGGTAGAGCTATACATTTTATATTTTTACCTCTGGGTGGCTTCTTTTTTTGGGGGGCCTCTATCTTTCTTCGGGCTACCTGGGGATATTCCTATATTATCATCTCCCGCCAATGATAAAGTTTGGGCAAAATCCATGGTTTTGGTGGGGAGGGGTATGATATAGAAGAGTGAGCACTTTTAGTTAAGTCAAAAATATAGTACTGTTCGGTCCCAGTGCTAGTGGTGAGTTCCTGAGGTTCTATTATGGGCGATTGGTTGTGACGGTGCCATATATTCTGTCAGGCAGTGTAGGGAAACTTAGAGCCCATGAAGCACAAAACTAACCACAGGACTTAATCAGTGGGTGTCGTGCCTGCTCCGGGGGGGGTCTACCCCGCTCGGCCATGAGGACTATGCCTGGCCGAGATAGATTAATGATAATATGATTCATACCTGCGCTCTCTCAGGGGTTTCCTTCCCTGTCATATACCTTCCTAACATATCACTATTCGCTACCTTGTCTTGCTCCGGTATATCATCGCCACTAGCCCAAAGACCTCACCGGATCCCCTAAACCCTCATAGATGTTAACGAACCAACTCTCCAACCGACAGGATACCCACATAGCAGTTGGAACATCTGCTCTATCAAGGTATCGCGTTGGTCGCCTTCTGCGACTTTCGCACCTGTTTTGACTTGCTTGTTTGGGTAGCTTGTGTGATAGATCCTAGGGTTCGGGAACTTAAAAACTTCAACAGGGGTGTGATGTCGGTTTACTGACTCCAGGTAGGGTCCAGACAGATGGTGGGTTAGTTGGGGAAAAGTGATGAGATGCTTGGCTGCTTGGCTGCTTGGTTGGCGCGGTTTGCTTGAATGTGGTTATTGTGCACAATGATAAGTGCTGGGCGACTGGCAGGCGATGGGTTGGTTTATTCGCATTTGTGGCATCACCTCCTTGGTTTGTATGGTGTAGCATGACAACCTAGAATAGTATATTATATTATATTATACGGGCTATTCCAGCTCGCGAGATTCTGACACCGAGAGTGCCGGCACTGAAGATAGGCACCACAGAAGGGTCTAGACGAATCAAGGCTTGCCAATCCTCGTGACACAAGAACCGACTGTATAGATAAATAATAATAATAAAAACAATGCATACATGCACTGAACGAGCACTGCGCTACAGAACTTTACTACCTATCTTAGTAGAGTACGAGGGGAGTAGATAATTAGAACGATGGAGAGAAGAATGATAAAAAACGAAAATTTGGGGGAGGAATTCAATCTAGGGGTCCATTAATCAACATTTTGATACCCTGTCCATTGCGGACTTGTTCGAATGCCTTCACTGCATCTTCGAACTTGACCTTTCCCGTGATTAGGTCCTTCACCGTGACCCTTCCGCTGGCAATCAATTCCACAGCAAGCCCGTAGTCGCCGGGACCGTATCTGAAGCTTCCCTTCAAGGTAATCTCCTTGGCACAGAGCTTCAAGATGGGGAAGGTGACCTCGGCGGCGCCCATACCAGCTTGCACGAACGTCCCCCCGGTGCGGAGGACGTGCACACAGGTGTTTATGCTGGGGGTAGCGCCGCTGGCATCGATAGCGACGTCCGCTCCAAGTTCAAGATCGAAACGCTTAATAATCTCAGCTGCGTTGACGTTGGGGTCCTTAGAGTGCATGGCGTTGAATGTCCCCGTGGCAGCGTACCGCCCTGCAAATTCCAACCTTGAGTCGATGATGTCCACCGCTACAACCTTCGTTGCGCCGAATGCCTTCGCCACGGCGCAGCATAGTAGTCCTACTGGCCCGGCGCCAAACACCACCACCGAGTTGCCCGGCTTGACGTCCGCTTGACGAACTACGTGCACGCCGACCGCCAGTGGCTCCACCAGCGCACCCTCGTCAAGACTTACATTCTCTGGAAGCTTCACGCAGAAGTCTTCTGGGAGGATGTAATACTTTGCCAGCGTTCCATCATATGGAGGTGTCGCGGCGAATTTCATGTCTATGCATAGGTTGTATTTCCCCGCTTTGCAGAAGGGGCAGCGCCGGCAGGGGACGCCGGGCTCGAGGGCTACGCGGTCGTTAGGCTTTAGTGAAGTTACTTTGGGCCCGGTTTCTATGACTGTGCCGGCGGATTCGTGGCCGAGCACCATGGGGGCTTCGAGGACGAAGTCACCAATGCGGCCGTGTTGCCAGTAGTGGACCTGTGTTTTTTTTATTTAGGGTTTTCTTTATTCCTTCAGAAAAGGAGGAGATTATGGAGTAGGAGAGGCTTACATCTGAACCACAGATCCCGGTAACGTTCACGCGGATGAGCACGTCTGTTGGGTTTTGAATCTTTGGCACCGGGCGCTCCTCGAAGATAAGGTCTTTAGCGGACTTTAACACGAAAGAGGGGTTATTCGAAGGCATTTTCCCGACAAATTGCGAAAGAAGAGGTGGGGGAAGGAGATGATGGGCGGATGGGAGACTTTTATCGGTGGAAGATAGATGAGGGGCTACTGAATTGCCTGCGCAGTACTAGAGGACAAGGGAAGGGGGAAGAAAAAAGGAGCAAGAAAGAGGGGGGAGGGGGCAATTGGTGAGTTGTTTCTAGTTTTGGTACCGGTAAGTTATCAATTCTGTCTTGAAGTTTGCTTTCCTCCCCTCTCTCACTTGAATGTCATTTTATGTTGGGGCGAGCATACTCGTATGATACAGCACAGTAGACTATCATACGAGTAGTATCATAACTTACATCATAGCTTGGCATTTTAGCCTGAATTCTATGACCCACCCGAGGAGAAAGGGTTGGAAACCCTAACCTTTTAGTTTTGCATGGCGAGCTGGAATTCAAACTGTGGAGGGCGCAATACCGTGGAATCTACCATTGATACCACTCAGGGGGAATATGGTTTGGGCGGGCGATTTAAACCTCTAGAGTGGGGTAAGTGCTAGAAAGCTATCCGATATTAGAGTCCGAAGTTGGCATCGTGAGTGAGTGATCGGCTGTGAACATACTGCATCATCTAAAAAGTTGATCATTCCCGAGGCCCAGGAGGGAGGGGCCTTCGACGTGCTTTAATGAAATGAATAGAGGACATCAGTTATAGGCTGATGTCGCTTATAAGTATAGTCTATTATAGGCACTGTGTTCTCCAGACCTATCCCCTACAATAAGTATTGAAGCGTGACCGTATCACCCTTCACCAATCCCTTAGCACCAATCCGGACCGTCTCACCAGGCACTAAATCCACGCAATTATCTTCAAGCACGATACCTTCCTTTAAGGACTCGACTGCAATTCCCTTGACTGGAACGTCTGCCGATAAGTACAGGCAGCCGTCTTCTACGCGGGCTCCGCATTTTGGGTCTTGGAGGTTTACGTATCTGTTTTTTGTTGGTAATGGAAGACGAAGGGGAAGGGGAGTGATTACTTTAGTGGTTCGAAAAAGCTAATTCTTTTAGCGAGAGTGCTTCCATCGTTGCCGATTAGGTATGCTGCCAGGACGATGTCTCGATGCGAGTCTGGTTTTCCGTCCCAGCCGGGGATGCGTATATCTGTGATCTCCATGGACTGGTTGCTCTCGAGAGCTACGTTGTCTCCCAACGTCCTCTCGGCGATCTTCTCTCCGCAGATGTCAAAAGCTTTGACAACCACACTGGCGCCCTTAATCCCCTCGGTCCTGAAACCTCCGATCCAAACCTGCACTCTTTCGTCCACGTCCACGTACGCATTCGTATACTTGTCCTTGGGGGTCCTGACCTGCACCCTCTTCATGCCAATTGTATACTTCTCCAACTCTCGCTTAATCGCGAAATAAGCAAGCTTAGGTCGAAGATAGTAGTCCACAATCGCCCAACTGGTTACTGGCCAGCAGTCATTGATTTGCCACACAAGCGCTCCAGCGACGTACTCCTTTCCGGGACCTTTCCACTGGCGGCGCCAGAGACGGTATGCGGTTGACAGGCATTCAGCCTGCATTAGTTGTGTGGCGTAGATGTATTTTTCTATCGGAGAGAATGTGTAGCGGAGATTTTCCACCAGGTAGAGGGCTAGGCGGCGTTCGTGTCCGCTGGCCTTGTTGTGATGATCTATAGTTGAACTTTGTGGGTAGCGGTCCCTAGAGCCTTTGGAAAGGTAAGAGTCGATTGTCTTGATATTGGGGAAGGCCTCCATGCCGAATTCACTGACGAAGCGCCCGGCGAGGGTGTCAAAATCTTGATATCTATCTTGGTTTCCATGCCAGACTGGTATTGGTTAGTAGGGGACACGAGATGCAGCGGAATAGGAAGCCCTGCCGTTCCACTGGTGGATGTCACCAGCCGTTTTCTCTGCGCTATCGCCCTTCCCGGGAGTAAAGGGGCTTCCGGGATGATATGGCACGCCGCCTCCGTACTCTACAACCACCTCCGGTAATATCTTCTCGTAGATATACCTCGCAGGGAATCCAGTTTTGAGCCAGTTATCAGGGTTCTTGTCCTCATGCCTGTATCCAAGTTGGTTCGGCTGGCCCTCGGTATAGGCATAGTCCTCGTTATTGCCTGCCCAGATGACAATCGAAGGATGGTGCCTGAGCTTCTTGACGGTATCGATAGCTTCGTTCCGGACGTTCTCGCGGAACTCGGGGATCATGCCTGGGTAGTTTCCGCAGCCAAATGCAAAATCCTGCCAGACGAGGATGCCAAGCTTGTCGCATGTTTCGTAGAAGATTGGTTCTTCGTAGATACCCCCACCCCACACTCTAGGTCATTGGATGTCACACTGGTCAGTAATGATCACTCTCACTATTCACGAAAGGGAGGTTACCTAATCATGACCTGGTTCCCGGCCACAAGTAACTCCAACCACCTTTGGTATTTCTCATCGGCAATCCTAGGGATGAAGCTATCCGCTGGGATCCAGTTACTTCCACCGCAGAATATTGAGAGATTGTTAATCTCAAAGAGGAACGTCTCTCCCTTCTGTTCCGGCTCGTCAAACTTCCTCTGGATCAATTGCGATCTCCGAATACCAAGAGTCTTCCAATGCTTATCGATGTGATCCCCGAGGACGGCGCTGAGCTTGTACAACGGCTGTGGGCCATATCCGTGCGGGAACCATAGCTCGGGGTTGGCGATTTCAAACCTAGCCTCTGCAATTGCTCCGTTCCCACTCTTGAACCTCGATACAGAAGCGGTTGATGGAGAGATCTTCTCTCCGGAGGGGGAAGTCAATGTGAAGACAACCTCGCTGCACGGACCCTCCACTTCGGCTGTTGCCGTGATAACAACGTCATGTAGACTCGAAGGAACGTCGGTGGTGAAATAGAGCTCGGAAATGCGACTGGTGTATGATTCGAGGTAAACTGGTCTCCAAGGTCCACACGTAAGCAATGTCGGGCCCCAATCCCATCCCTAACTCGGTGAGTTAGTTGTCTTTAAACTCCGAGTTGGAGTGCGAGTGGGGGAAATAAACATAATGGTATTGCGCCTTTCTCACTGCAAGCCGACTAGCATCCCCGTTCCAGCATCCCCAATGATGCTCCGGCCACTCCTCAACAACCTTCTTCCCCACCAAAAAGGCGCTATCAAACTCAACCTCTAACTCATTCTCCCCCTCCCCCTCGTCATTCCCATCCCTTTTCAAAAACTCCGTGACATCCACTCGATTCGTAACAAACATGTTATCGCTCCTTAGAACCGCCTTTCCATTAACCCTGACAGTAGCATAGGTATCTAACCCTTCGAATATGAGCACATCCTTCTCCCCCCCTCGCACATCACGCGCCCCTGGCGTTGCAAAGCTCGTCCTATAGATCCATCCCTTCTCCCCCACCCACTGCACGTCTGTTTCCTGCTTCGCGAAGAATGGATCTGGAATTAGCCCGTGGTGGAGGAGGTCTAAGTGCACGTTTGTTGGGAATTGCGAGACTGGGCGAAATTGCGCTAGCTCCGAGGGTGCGGAGGATGTTTGCTTGAAGACCCAGTTCTCGCGAATCAGGGTTGTCTTTTTCGACATTTTTGTTTTCACTAGGGCGGGGGCGGGGTCAAGCTGAGGGGGTGAGGAGGTTTCGGATTGTTGTGAGGAGGTTCCTGTGCTTGCAGCTTGAGAGCGCTTGATCTACGTAGTCGTGGTCTAGGTTGTGGTTCCCTATGCATGGAATGAGGGGGAGAGAGAGAAATGAGAGAGATGCAGACACCGCTGCAAAATCGCAGGTTCAAGAACAAGTACGTAGTCGTAGATGGAAATTTAAGCTAGCGGGAAATTTTGCTCTAGTTCAACCAATCGGGCAGCAAGGGTTAGAATAATCTACAGTACCACGGCGGCACTTTTTTGCCCATACGGTACTCTACTGTACAGTACTGTACCTCTCTTGAGGGACCCCACCCCCCCAGCCTCGCCCATCCATCATAAAAAATAGTAACGGGATTTCGCAGCGGGTACTGTGAAGTTAATAGGTAGGTAGAGCTCCGTCGCGCACCGTTGTAACTGCTTCATGGGGGGTTTTTTTTTTTGCTTTTCATCCAGCCATCACACTTTACTAGATTAAAAAGAGGGGATGGGTATGGTAGTCCGAGTTAGTCCGTGGGTAAAGTATGCTTGTGCTCGAGATATCTGTCCAGTCTTATCCCTCGATGGCGCGCATGTCGCGGGATTCTTGGCTTAGCTTGGAGCCGATGGAAGTGTTATAACCGGATGGGATCGTCAGGACAATTAGCCGGTGAAGTGATAGTTTGTGATTCAGGATTGCTACTTAAGTTACAGTTTAGCAAAGCTTGCGTTCGTGGCACAATCATAGTGATAGGAGTAAGCGTATTGTAGGGTGCTTCATGCCAGGTTTTGGCTGGGGACGGGGACTCCTCCATATCAATCCACCCTTCTGTGGCATGTATCTACCATAGTCTCACTGAATGGGGCTGGATAAAAGTACTCAACCACTAGGTTAGTAGGTTCTTGTTGATGGCTATCTTTTTTTTTTATTTAGAAAATTTCATGATATTCTTGCTGGCCAGCTAAAAGTAGGATCGTTTGACTCCACTAAAGGAGGAAAGAAATCTGGGATATATCCCATTCAGAACCCCAGATCACCTCTTAACTCAGCCCTCTTTGATCAACCTCGAAAATACCTTCCAATAACCCTTGAGCTTTCCTCCGAGTGCCTATTCTTGCCGTCCCGGCATGATAAGCTACTACTGTGACGCCGGATCGAGCTCGTAGCCCTCGGCCCACTCCAATTTGTTACTAAATGCACTAGCCAAGGCCACCCGGACCTTCTTCTTCAGAAGGGAGAGAAAAAAGTATTCATGTGACTCTATGTGAGGTATCCTTTGCCATCCAAGTCCCTCTCGGATCTGGCTCTCTCCTGTAGTGTGGATACAGATTCTTGAGTGCTCTGCTGAATCTGTGATTCGAAGAAGAAAAAAACTCTGGGGTGAAGCGATTCTACCCTTCGGACTAGTGCTATTCTCCGTGGAATGTATAATACCTTTCATAGCGTTTCCTGAGCCAAATACGCAGTTTCTAGAACCCCTCCTGAGGGTATATCAAACAATCTTGGTCTCTGAGCTGATAAGACCGGCAGCCTTGTTGTAGGACAGAGTCTCAAGGTTTCTAGCGGGGTCGAAAGGATTAGCTGGAGTGTCAGGGTACTTGATATAGTCGGCAGCATGGCTGTTCCTGCTGTAAAAGTCATTGGTGCCGCTGATACCTCTCACTAGCTTCGACTCCTGGGGAGCCTCTCACCCAAAAACTTGCTCTCAGGGTATTTTCTAAAGCACACTGGATTTGCGAACCGCAAAATAGAGAATGAGAGCTTACTTTTGATGGAATAACCCCATCGTGGTATGTTAGGTTAGGGCATACCTGTGAGTGTGAGCAGGGCTATTGCCATGTCGGACGGCAGTAACTGGTGTTTCTAGTGTTTGTGTGATAGAGAGCCCACTGTGTGAGTGGCCACCACAAACTGTATTTAGTCTGAGTTGTGTTCCTTTCTCTGTGCATGATCCTTCTACCTTTCACCTTCACGTTTGTCATATATGATGCCTGATCATACCACCCTCTAAAAGTACAGGGGAAAACCGGCAGGATTCATGAAAAGGGAAGAGGTAGAATGAACTGCAAGGGACTCTGGAAGTGCTGAATATTTTGATAGACCAGGAGCTGATGTAACTCCTGCCCCGATGGTAGTTGGTGACTTTGTAGAGTAGCCGTGGTCAGAAGAAAAAGAAAGCCAGGTTTAATGTTCTCACCCTGGTTTGGTTTTCAGCATAAACCAGCAAGCCAAGCCAAGCCGGCAAAGCCTCGCTGAGGGTGCCGCCTCGCTGAGCTCTCACCTTGTCTACTATCTATGTTTTACAGTATCCCCCCCCTCCCTTGGCTTAGATGCTGGAAGTCTCCTTATGGGGACCCAGTTTTGCCGAGAAGATTCTTGGCATTTTTGCTTATTTTTTCCCCGATTTTGCAGGTGATCATAGACTTCTCCCTAACTTCATCTTGAATGACGGAAATGCACGAACCAGATTTGTATAAAATAAGGGAAAATATAGAAAAAGAAGGCGTGTGACCTAGGGCCCGTTTGCCTCGCTGTCTCTGGGTTTCGTCTCCCGGTATGATACTCAAAATGCTCTTTGCAACTAATGCTCTGGTAAGGGTTTGGATTAATATTATTAGTTTCCAACATATTATTATACCTCCTTTCATGTATACGAGCACGATGCAAGTATAATAATATATATTGAACACCTCTTTTGAACTTCTTCTTTAAGCTGTTTTTCAATTTCCTAAAATGGATTTTGAATTTATGCAAAATCACTTGTCAAAATGAGACAAAAAAGTACCCTCTGTGATGAACTACAACTCCATTGAACTTCACGTGCAAAAATCCTGTGTTGCAAGTTAATCTGGGAGGAATTTTTTGAAAGGATAAGTTAATCTTGCCTATTAACTTATACATTTTTTTGTTTCAGCAGTTTGAAAAAAGAGGAGTCTTTTCCACTCCTGCGATATAGTAGAGCATTCTCTTGAACACTCCATTGAAGAAAAGTGAAGAACAGAAAGATTGAGTATGATAATCGGGTGCTGCTGGTAGGGCATGCTACAAAATACCCTAGTCCTTGCCTTTCGGAGAAGGTGCACTTGAGTAGTCAATGAGGGGCAAATCACCAATCCACCACAAGAAAACAAAAGGCTCCCCCCTATCGCACCACTTCTAGGGATTAGGCTCATACCGGGGCATATACGTAAGTTGAAGCCGGGGTTGTCTTTTGAGCGTTTAGGGGTACCGAGGCACAGTAGGTGTGGCTGCACACTTTCTGACTCCATGTTAAGGACGGATCTTACCGCCCTACTGGCTTGATGCCTGCTCCTTTTTTTTTTTTTTTTTTGATTGTTTGGGATTCGAGCCCCGCACTCTACAAGTACAGGAGAGAGCTGGGCAGGTACCCACCCTGAACACGAATAACAGAATGGGTGTCACTGCAGAAAACTGCAAGCTTGGGAATACTATACTGTACTGTACTGTTCACGAGGACCCCAAGCCCTGGGAGACAACTGGCTTGCTCATTTTTGTCACTTCAGAGACCCCGCTCTTGACTTGACCGGTTACCACAGGGTGGGATGTGGTTTGGCTTAGTGCTTATTTGTATTTCCAAGTAGTGGTGGTGTAGTCTCTTTTTTTAATTAAATTTGTCTAGTTTCGAATTCATTTCGTGTACCGGAATTTGGCTAAGAAATTCTCCTCACCATCCTTTACACTTTCAACGGTACACCTGGTTTCTGCGGTACGTTCTCTCACCTGGAGGAATGAGAATATTGTGACTCTCAAGAACTACAGATTTTTAGTACTGTGCGAACCATAGCCGTAATTACACGGTTGTCACGCCGGCCGATTTGGTTGAAGGCAGAGCAACCCACATTCCTCAATGCAATTGAATTGATTCTGGTTTTACCAAGTGTTTCTCGTGAGCTAGGTGCGGTAGCGATGAGTGGGTCTGTGATGCAATAGATAGATAGTGCAATACCGGCACTGGAATCGCAAAGGTTCCTAGCACTAGTACCATGTCCAGCCGGAGAAATATTGCTCTGCACACGAGCACTGGGTCTAGACGTGCTGGGCATGTGTGGAGTGAGTCGAGAATGTTACTGGAGTACTATTGATAATTACCGTGGCTCTTTCCGGACTTGTGTTGATTTTACCCCGCATTTTACTGATAACCAACCGAATCACTTTTAAAGTACAGTATTCACAAAGCCATGACCAAAGGGACGGTGATGAACAAGGCATCATCCCGGTACTGTACTTGTCCCGGCATAATATTTGGTATCATATGATAATTAGTAAGTTAAATCATAGGCAAAAAGGGAAGTCCCCAAAGTAGGGTAACAAAATATTACTAATTATACATCCCTGTTCATCCGCCGCCCAGTTTCGTCGAGGATGGGACTGTAATCTTAACTACTCATACGGTAGAAGACTAATGTGGCCCGCTCCGGGAGCCTTGAAACCTCGAGACACTGAACCATACTCACTAAAGCGCTAATACCTACCATACTTGTGCCTAAGATGGCGCCATAAAGCGTCTGCGTCAGCTGGCGTCGACCCGCGCTGGTTGCGACAGGATCGATATTGGGGGGTGAGGATGTTTATTGTAACTGTTTGGAGTACAGCACTGGGACTAGTACTGTTCTCGGCAGGGTTTCCGTGTCCTTCCAGGTACTATCAGCTTTTGGAAACGTTTTTCTCGCCCTCTCTCCCTATAATCCGGTAAGAAGCGAATTGTGATAAAAATTTACAATGCCCCTCAAGGCATACCCGGAAGTGGTTATCTAATCTAATGGGTATTGTTCGGTGCATTGAAGGGTATGAGAACTTTGTGCTGATAACTAGGACAGGACTTTAGCCTACTCTTCGGGTATGATACTGTAAGAACTGGAATATTTGAGAACCTCGCTAGGGCGTTGAAGTTTCTAGCCAGGTTATCTATCCCGGCTAAGGGCTAGCTTAAGGGGGAAGTTTTTTACTGTCCTTTCTCCCCTTAACCCAAATAGGGAAATTGCAGATGTCCTTGAGCAATTTCTAATTGTTCTAGATTTTACAATACCGGTATTGCAACGTACTGATATACTGTACTTAGTCCATCATGGGACCTGCGAGTCCACCTTCTATAATGGACCCCCTCAAACTGGAGAAACCGTTTGGGGTCTTCATCCCGTGCAGCCTGCGGGGTCCTGGAGCGCTGATTGGAGCGATTGGAGGCTTAAGCCAATCGGCTTTCGTGCTTCTGTAGGCTGCGCGACGACAGAGTTCTGGAAAACATCCTAACGAGGGTATGCGGGCCTAGAAGGTCCTGACAGTTTTTTACTGTCTTTGTGACTGTAACCTTCCTTCTTCATCCAAAACACACAAGGGTTATATTGAAGCTACCAAGTCTGGTATTCCCTCTGCGCCTTGTGCTTCCCCATTGGTTACTTGTGCTGTGTCGATTCTTTTTATTTCACAGCCGAGATGTTGTAGAGGCACTAGCCAGCCATTTGCGATAAAAGACAGTATAGAGAAATCCACATATCGGTTCAGCAGAGAAGCGGTTTAATACGTGTTCTGGCTGGTTTCCTTGGAATGTACGGTAGAGGGGATCTACTAGGTGTTTGCAGGGTTTATCCAGCCTTTTGAAATACTTTCCCGGGTCTCTCGTTCTTAGAGGTGTGACCGGGGTTTTTCCCTCGAACTACAGATATGGAGGGAACTCCCTCAGACTCTCTTAGAGGGGGGCAGACAGTACTATACCTATGCTCAAGTGCTCGGGCGCACTACACCATCCTACCGGTAGTATCGCAAGAATCGTAATAATTGGATCTTACTCTAAGAAGCCCGGTACTCCCTCCTCTACGAGTAGATTAAGGGGAGGAAAACGCAGTGGAAAAACTGCCTTTCTTTCCTCCGCTGAGATAGGTATATATAAAAAAGGGTTCTCCCAATAACACTAGGAGAGGTAACTACAATGTCCTCGCACCTGGCCTAATTATTCCCCTTTCTACGGTACTGGGCTGGTTTGCTCCTCTCCTGACCACCAGTTGCGGAACGGCTTTTTTCGTCACTAGTATATCCCTTTCTACTCTTTCCTACTTGGGCGGGGATGCTTGTGGGCTGGTCCGGCTCACTCTCACCTACTTTCGCCCACCCCCCAATCCATTCTAGTTGACTACAGCACGCGCGGCACGAGATACAACCGAATCTATAAAGAAGTTAGGATGTCTGAGTGGTTGCTTTAGCTCTTGGATCATCGCTGCTGATTTTTACTTACTCGAGTATTTGTACCTGGTAGCCCGCTCGACCGTCCTTTCGGACCTACCAGGGGAAGCCCTCACATGAATAGACACAGGCTCTTATAAGTGCAGGATATTGTGAGCCGGGATCTCTGGGATATTGCAGCGCCACCGCCTATACTTCTTGACAATTCTTGACATTCACAATCTACCCCTCACAAAGTCATCAGAGGTGATATACCGGCAACACGGGTACCAGGTATCAACTGTAGTTGGGAAAAGCAAAAAAAAAAAAAGTTGATTACTTCTTAATAGCACACAATTTCCTTGAAGCTCTCATATCTTGCCCACGGAGACGTGAGTACATGGCGAGCAAAGGTTACTACGACATGGACGTAGCCGGAACACCAACGGGCTCTTCAGGGCCGCCAACAACTCAGAAGCTGGAACAATCATACCATCTAGAGAGCGCGCACTATAGGAATACCGACTCGGTCTCTTTAGATGTACTGACACTGGTGGAGCAGCAACATATCACCACAGTAGCTCACGTTGGGTTTTCAGATGCTCTGATGGCACAGAAACCGAGTCCCTGGACAAAGACCATGTTCAAACTCTACTTCTTCCTCTTCATTGCATTTCTGAATTCGTGCATAAACGGATATGACGGATCATTGATGGGAGGAATCAACGCAATGGGACATTACCAGAAGTTAGTTTATTTTTCCTCTTCCAAATATGGTCTTTCCCCATCTGTTTTACAATGTTATTTTCCCTCTCCACGTTTCATGCGATTAACATGTGGAAATTGTAACACAGGTACTTCAACATGAAGACGGTTGGGGAGGAGACAGGATTGGTTTTCTCGGTTTATACAGTTGGGAATATCGTTGGATCCTTCTTCTGTGGTCCGTTTACAGATTGGTGGGGACGAAGGTGGGGAATGTTCATTGGCGCAAGTATTATCATCGCAGGTACCTGCGTGCAGGCTCCTTCCACTTCCCGCGATATGTTCATTGGTGGAAGGTTCATTCTCGGCTTCGGGGTTGCGATCTGCGCAACCGCTGGGCCTTCGTACGTTGCGGAGATGGCTCACCCCGCATGGAGAGGAACGTTGACTGGTCTTTACAATACCTTTTGGTTTGTCGGAGGGGTGAGTTTAGAATCCCTTACTATTCGTTCGCCCGCGGTTGTTGAACTATCATGAAGCAACGCTGATACTTTATAGATCCCTGCAACTTGGACTCTCTACGGAACTCAACATATAGACTCCGACCTCTCCTGGCGCTTGCCTCTCTGGTTCCAGGCCATCGCAGCCGGGATGGTAATGCTGGGCTGCCTCTTTTGCCCAGAGACCCCACGATGGGTAAGCCGCACCCCCTCCCGCTTTTTTCCCCTTTTCAAATTCTAAGGAAAGAAAAAAAGGGAATTGACTTTATGACAGCTTGTCTCGAACGACCACCACGAGGAGGCAATCCGAGTGATGGCCCGGTATCACGGCGAGGGGGACAGAAATTCCCCGATCGTGCTCTTAACCTACAAAGAAATGATCGAAGAGATCGCAACCGAAGGTTCTGACAAGAGATGGTGGGATTACAAAGATCTCTTCAACTCTAAGTCCGCATGGTGGAGACTTTCCTGCGTCGGTGGAATGGCCTTCTTCAGCCAAGTATGTACCAATTGCCCCCCACCGCCACAAAATACTTCAAAAACGGCGAACTAATTAACTGGCACCAAAACAACCTAGTGGTCCGGCAACGGTGCCGTATCATACTTCCTCCCTGTCCTCCTCAACCAAATCGGAGTCAAGAGCGAACGTACCCAACTGCTCTACAACGCGATCCTGAACGCGATCTCCTTCGTCATGGCCACTATTGGGGCTCGCTTCGTAGACCGACTAGGTCGGCGAGCAGTCCTGCTAATGGGCACATCCCTGTTCGTCGTATGGTGGACCATCATAACCACACTAACGGCGCTGTACGGGGAGAAGGAGAACGATAATACGTACGGTTCTCGTTCCGCCATCGCCTTCATCTACATCTTTGGCATCACGTACTCCTTCTCCTATACCCCACTCCAAGCGCTATACCCTGTCGAGTGTCTAGCCTATGAGACACGTGCAAAGGGCATGGGCATGTACAATTTATTTGTGAACATCGCAATGTTCTTCAATACTTACGCCATCCCGACGGTTTGGGAGAAGATCAAGTGGAGGTTTTACTTTGTATATATTGCTTGGGATGTGTTTGAGACTGCGTTCATTTACTTCTGGTGAGTCATTTTTTTCACCCTCCCCTCTTCCCCTCTTCCCTAGCGGAGAGGAAATAATTGCTAATGGCTTTCTAGCTTCGTCGAAACAAAGGGCAGAACGCTGGAAGAAATCAACGAAATCTTCGTAGCACCATACCCGAAGCAAAAGTCGATGCAAAAGCACATCGTGGTCATCACCGACCGAGGTATTCTGGATAAAGGACTAGAAGAACAATACTAACTTGCGCAGTATTAAACCTTGTCTTGCTTTTTTTTCTTTTTTCTTCCCCGCATTACTAAAATATATGTAGCATTCATTAAACTCCCTTCCACCACCAATCCCTTACCCCCTTTTCGCTCTTTCTGGTACTTTCGTGCCTCACAGCACTTGTATCTGACAAATAAGTATCTGCAGATGAAATGGTTGTACAACGACAGCCGTATTTCCAGATACTTATTGCCAGTTACAAGCATTACTTTCTCGAACCTTTTCTTTTTATTTATTTCCTCCAATTGCTTACTTATTTCTCTATTATTGTCTATTTTCACGAAGGCATGTTTTTCTTGGCTGGGATCATGATGGGAAAAGGGTGTTGTGGACGGGAGGTGTACTGTGCTAACTTTCGGCGTTCTGTATTTTCTTCTTCTTCCTGTTCTTTCTTTTTGGGAATAGTCTGACTGGGGAGCCTCTTAGTACTACTGTAGTGTTGTGTGAAATGGGACAGAATGGGGAAGGGATAAAAAGGAAAGGAGCGGGGACTTCGATTCGAAGGTCACACATCCGTTTATAATGTCGGGAAGAGATGAGTGTAGATAAGAATTAACTTTTGACGTCAGTCTGGGTATTGGAGTCTATCGAGTACTGAAGTATATCCTACCTCCCCAGCGTACCTGCGTTCCCGAAATAACCCCGGAACCAACATAACCGTGCCCCGAGTTTAAGAACACAGTAACTTTCATCCATTTCTATGGTAGGCTCAAAACGGTAAAAGCTGCGGTTGTCTGTGCCAAGCCTACTCTACAAAGATTTTCTTTGAGGGCAGTTGTTGCCACTTTGTCACCACAAGTGAAGTTCTCCAACGTTCCGATTTCAGCAACAATTGATCAAACACAACACAAGGCCACAGAAAAGCCAAGCATTGAACAGTACCAAGGTAAGTGTTGTGTGACCTCTCTGACTAGTTAGTGTATTGAAGGCTGATGAATCTTGTGACAGCGATAAACCATGTTCAGGTTCTTCAGCAGCCAAGCATTCAATGCTGCTCCAAGATCGGCTCCGCGCCAAATAATTACTATGCAGCCCCTCCGCACTAGTCTTCCGACCGGCAGCATGATCACCAGATGGTATTCTGCATGGGTGGGTTCAAAGAAGTATTTTTTCAACAAGCATCGTCAAGAGGTTATTAAGCGTGCCCGGATTGTGGATATTTACAGCCTTCCGCCTGATCCCGCAGCTTATGATGTCTTAGTTTCCGATATCAAGCACAAGACATTAGAAACCACAATTGCAAAGGAATTAGGCATTCCATACCTGTCGAAAGCTACAAAGCACCAAGCTACAGAGGTAGTTTCCTCAGCCGAAGGTTATATATATGGATCAGGGTTTAGACTTATAATTCCCCTTGTTGCTGCCCGCAACAACCGAGCACGTTGGGTTTTTTTCCTTATTGACACAGCTTCACAATTCACATCTTTTCAGCCAAGACAAGAGCTACAGCTCAAGACCTTTCCCATAGATACCTATGTTGTAAGATTTGTAAAGTTATATTGCTAGGTAGGTGGTAAAGGAAGAACTATAGTTCAACACTTTTCAGCCAAGACAAAAGCTACAGCTTAAGATCTTTCCTGTAGATACCCATATTGTAGGATTTGTAAAGTATTATTTCTAGGTAGATGGTCAAAGGAAGAACTACAGTTCAACACTTTTCAGCCAAGACAAGAGCTACAGCTCAAGATCTTTCTTTGTAGATACCCATGTTGTAGTCATTTATGATGAAAAATAAACCAAGTCAGTGGTAGTAGAAGTTAGATTTTTATTTTTTTATTTTTTAAATCATATGTTTATTGTTTCTACGGTACAAGAAATGACATGCATCTTTAACGATATGGCCAAAACAAAACCGAAAATCAAACTCAACAATCAACAAAAGAAACAAACGTAACAAGTTCCTGTTAGGCATACCGGAAGGCTTAGCCTTCCATTAGTGAAAAAGACCTATAGTTACCCTACCTTAGGATTCTAAGTTCAAAAGGACAAGCCAACACCCCCCTCCCGCACCAGCGTTGGGACGGCGCT
>Ga0307509_10003383_pt1 | contig 24282 bp, 24 predicted proteins | sample 10_EM_MG_FD_202245 | JGI IMG/M metagenome (GOLD analysis project Ga0307509, IMG submission 202245) | Populus trichocarpa ectomycorrhiza microbial communities from riparian zone in the Pacific Northwest, United States - 10_EM | ecosystem: Host-associated > Plants > Roots > Unclassified | place... | reverse complement strand
AGTACAACTCAAGAAGGAAGTTGATATGGAAAGTAAGGAGATCTTGGAGGAAAGAGATGGATTGGCTGAAGAAAGCAAGAGCAGATTGGAGAAAGGTATCGTTGAGAGGTTTTGTGTCCTTTGTTGTTTTTTGAATCATGTTAACAGGTTTCTGGTTTGCTGTGTCAAACTGTTGGAAAGATGGAGAGATGTTTTTGTGGCAAATAATATTTGTTTTGTTGGCAAGATGCATCGTTTGGGGATTGGATAAAGAACAAAGACATTACTAACAGGGAGAGAGCGAGATGGAAGGTCGTTGGAGAGAGGTTTGCAAGGGAGATTTGTTTGTTTCTTTTCTTTTGTTCGAGAAGCCTGAGAGCTCATACATTCCTTTGTTATTTCTTTTGTCATACAAGCCAGGGAGCTTAGCCATTCATTTGTATCATTTCCTTTGTCTCTTTTATTTTGTTTGGATAGCCTTTGGGGTCAAAGGCAGAAAGGAGGAGGAGACCCTTGTGGGCACAGTTTGGTACTAGGGTTGTTTGAAAGGGTTGAGCTTCTGTTTTTGGCCGCCCAGTTAAGGAGGCTTGGCAAGGATAGTGCATCCTATAAAAGGCCCTCTCTCATGTATTTACCATAGACATCGAACACACACACAACACATCCACAAGCAAGTCAGTTCCACATCAGTCAATTGTCAATCATATTCAGAGGTTACGACCTCACAACAGGAGAGGGATACGGCATGCGCAACACACCATCCAACTAAGGGAAGGTCACGTTATACTCCCACACCGGTACATCAGATTGTCAATGACAATCAGTTGTGTGTTCGTCCAAGATAGGTTTAGTGCGATAGGTTTAGCTTGTATCAGAATTGCGAAAAACAAGTTCATGAGATCCGATCTCATGCCGTGTTGGGAAGGAAAGCAACTACGGTAATCTTTTCCTATTCTGCTTCTTGTGGTGGATTTACGTTTTTCTTCATGCTATTACCAATTGGGGTTTTCTATTTGGTGATTTACGTAACACTGGATAGGTTTGCTCTGGTTTTGATTTAGTTTTCGGGAGGGGCTTTTAGCATCTTAATTACGTTCCTGAAGGTCTGTGTTCTCCTTCTCTCCATCGGGCTTGAAGGGCCGGTGCTTTCTGAGGATGTTGATATATCTCCTCTTTGCATTAGGAAGGCAGCTAGCATGATTATGAGACTGGTATTGGTTGGATCACCTCATATGATATTATTGGCAGGGCGTTTTAGTGGAAAACAATATTCTATACATTTAGGATAGCAATTTATTTTAATAGAAATTGAGAATATGCCATGGCCATGTTTGGTATATTATGATATGAAATATTATATAGAAAACATATTCTGAAGATTTTAGGTGCTTTGATTTAGTTCATTTAATCGCTGAAGTATGATATTTTAAAATTTATTGAATCAAGCCGAAGGTATATATATCTAGGAGCATAGATTAAACTTAGCTATGTAGACTATTCCATTTAATACCGACTTAGGGTACCATAAAAAATTGACCGCCACGATACAATAAAACCATTAAACATAAACCGGGCAAAAAACCCTGCAAAAACTTACCGCATTGCTGAATTCCTGCTAGAACTTTGTAAGCAGAAATAGGCATTATCTAGTTTTCCATTGTCATCATCCAAACTGTAGCAGTTGAAAATTAAAATTAAAAAAATGACTACCAGACTGCAGGTGTACAAAATGGTATTCCGGTGATAGCAGGAGTATCATAAGAACAGATCCAAACCAGTCCTTCTGACCCTTCAGAATACCTATCTTGCCTCCGGACATATACCTAATACAAGGCGCACATAGGAATGCCTTCTGCATGTTGCCCCAAGATGAGTTGACACTTTCTGCTGATCTACTGACCGTGGGGGATATTCTAGGCAGAGTTTTGTATCGGGTTGGCTCACCCCACCCATCCATCGAATGTAAATAAATAAATTGCCTTTCAACGGATGCCAGATCGGAACAGCCCCCTTCGTTAGCCACAAGATATGAAATGTTTAAACTTCTTCTTCTCAGGAAGCTTTTTTTTTTGTCTCCGAATCCCGTGATTATGATACAGGGCTTGAAGAGGTATGATGCAAGTATGTATGATACTCGAGTAGTTAGGTAGTGATTTTCAACAACATTTTTCATTTTACCGTACTCTGCCGCAACTGCACTTCCGCCCCCCGCCCCCACACCACCAAGCATTTCGCCAGATGGTGGTGGTATCATAGAGGCTGTGAAACTTTTCTTTTTTTCTTTTTCTTTTTTAAAATTTGTGCTGGTAAATACATGCCTGCATACACCGCCAGAGGGCAGACAACCACACACACACGCCAGGTTGCACCTGCCTATCCTAGTGACGTCAGCCGCCTCCCTGATCCCGCGTTGCGGCAGCAAAAAGTGTGTGAGAGAGAAGGAAAGTACCGTACCGTACCGGTGCCTGGTCGCTGGGTGTGTATGAGTCTGTGTTGGAAACCGTGCTTACTTGCTTGCTTGCTTTCGCAAGCGAGTGACGGTCTATGCCACCGACGTCGTGTGTGCCATTCACACGGTCGACCCGCCCCACAACGCTCGCGTGCGCGCGCATGGGGAGAGGAGGTCATAGGGTATGTGCAGATACGGTAGGGCATGTGAGGGCCCGGGTGTGAGTGAGTGAGTGAGTGAGTGAGTGATTTTGTATGCGTGTGGGGGGAGATGTTGCTGGGTTGGTGGAAGTAGGGCTTTTGTATGTACTGTGTATGATTTGGATGGGGTGTGATTTGGGGGTCTATATAGTAGACTATGGCGGTGCAGTGGTGGTATGGTGCGAGGATGGGAATTTTAGGCATGTTTTGGGAAGTTTGAGGGGAGGAGGAGGTGGGGGGTTGGTTGGGGGTGGTTTGGATGTCGCGGCTGGAGTTTAAGAGTGTGCCTTGAAGGGGTGTGTATGGATCAAGGTACCGGGAAATATATTCGATTGGGTGTGTGATCGGCAGTGAGATTATATGCTTTGGGGCTTTAGAGAGTGTGCTAGGTAGTAAATGCGGGGACGAAAGGGGGGGGGTGAGAGCGGGAGAAGGAGAAACAGGTGGTTCTAGATTGATGCTAGGTCGATACTGACGATGCTGGAATGGTCCTTGGGGAAGTAGGTGATCCCGTGATCTCGAAATCAGACCACATGGGAGTTATCCTGATGCTATGGGGGCTCATGGCCGGGCTATCCCCCAGCAACTTTTCTCACCTTCCATAGCTCAATGCTTGTATCTCTTGTGAATCGATAGTGGAGGCTCTGTGCTAACTGCCGTAAGATATGCGGAGAAGGGCAGGAATGATTAATCCTGAGAAGTCTGGTAGAGGGCCTTTCCTGATTGGATATAGATCTTGCCTCATCCGCCTTTTCGCACAAGAACTCTTTTTCCCATAACGAGGGTTCTGCCTGCGCTAAGCCTAGCTGACCCTCACCTAACAGGCGCACGTTTTCCCCCACTTTCCAAGTATCATGTTAAAGCATGACTGAACTCTCCTCACGAAGACTCAACGGCAGCAGCTGGCATCCAATAACGAGTGTTGGTGTGTGACTGCAGCTCTACTATCGTTATCAGCCCCGTTGTGATCGCGGGAGTCTCTCCGTTTCTCTGGTGGGTATCAAGTGCTGCATTATATTCAAACATTTGGAAAAGAGACCCTGATAGTCACTAGGGCTACGACCTAGTCAACCTGCGCACAAGGGTTATTACTGTGTTCAATGATGTATATACCCGTATACGGCCTTGTCTAACCAACCCTTCCCTCTAACAAATCTCGAAGATGCTCCCACCGGGCACTGATCCATCCTTAGTTGTCTCACCTCGGAGCAGTGTTCTCAAGCGGCCATCCGGTCAGGCTCTGGGCCAGGCTGGGCCGCCCTGGGCTTTCCCACGGGTTTAGATGGTCGGGCTGTGGACTGCAGTCCTGCTTCTGAGGTTCATCTAACAGCGCCGGGGCAGACTGCAGATACCTGCATGCTTCCGAGTGATCGAGAATGATTTCCTAGAGTTTGGAAATATTCCGGGATCATGTTAACACCCATATGGAGTGAATACAGTTGGTTACATGTGACTACAAATACCCCAACAGGGCGGTTGTAGAACCTAACCTCTCCATAGCCTAATTGAGACATGGTAAACGGGATCCAAATTGGCGGCACCAACAATGACCTGGTATTCTCAAGAGCTGTCCTGTATCTACTCATAAATCTCATTGTGTTTTGGAGAGACATGTGATGGAGAAGAGGACATTATGGAAAGCGGTGAGATGAATGGACACTAGCCAGAGAGTAAGAGCGTCGTGATAAGTAATTTATCCCCATGCTGTGAATACCGAGTGATAGACAATTACCTAGTGTGCACACTGCTCAGAGTGCATTAAAGACAATAAGCTATTATACAATATCCAAAGATGGAGAAGGCATCTCTAGATATTGAATGGTGTTGGGAGCCGGGCCGGCGCCCTTGTAGTTTCTGCATCCCGAGTGATGTCCTGTGACTGCTTTTCACGCACCTGTCTGCTATTCCTAGGCCCCTCTTTCTTCTACATCTGTTCTTCTTTTCCTCTCTTCTCTCTTTAATCCTTTCCTCTCTTTATTTCTATAAGTAATGTGAGTTACCTGCTTGCTTTGGTCTTCGCGCTCCGCTCTTCCTTGAGATACTGCCCGACACATGGGTATAAGCCAATATCTGAAAAAAAAAGTCCCCAGGCATTTGAAAGTCTTTACAGCCATCTCTAGGTATCTATGGGGGTCTTCAGATATCCGCAGATATTTGTCGACATCTGGTAATGTCAGCCACCCATTCACGACATATTTGCTAATCGGAGGGCGTTTACAGAAAACCTATCTGAGCCTCGAGGCTTTTCCAAAGCCTAGCTTACAAAGCCGGCCAGTTTTGCTTTGACCTGGCCTAGCCGCCTGCGAGCGCTGCCTCAGAGCGCAGGCGAGCCCTCAAACCGAGTGAGATTCTATGCATCTGAAGTCGCCCAGTAGCTGATGACCAAGCATCACAGGAAAGGCACTCCTGTACAGTACAGCGCCTGCCTGATATGATAGGAAAAAAATGAAACCCGCACTTCCACATCCCTGAATGGTGTTCTCCCCCCCCCCTCTTCCTTCTATCCGATCCCAGACCTTCACCTGCTCCACTAACGAGTTTCAAACATACAGTGGGTGCCCCCAATCTACACCTTGACGCCAAGGGTCTACGTTTTCCGCGGGGCTTAGAATTAAGGTGTCCGGATACTTATAAATCTCTCTAATGAATTACCCCTCTCTCATCGAGGGAGCAGATACTGCCACAAATGGGGGCAAAACCCCCAGAACTGCTACTTGCCCCAAGCAAGAAGAGCCCGAACAAGGGGTTAAAGAGATGCGTGGGGAAAAAATCAGTTCCTATCTGAGCCCCAACATAAATATACACTCCTTTTCGGGCACTTCATACCTAGGACTAGGGTCGAGTGGCGGCTTATCCCACATGCTTGCTTCTAAGAAGCCGGCTGGGGAGAAACGGGGGGGGAGAAGCAGGGGTCTATGGCACTTCTTGGCTGAATAGGTTAGGGTATTTTTTTCTTCCTCAGCGACCCTCACCTCCCTGGGCCCGGTTAGGGGGGATCTAGGGTTTGTTGGTCTTAGGGCTTCAGCAATGGTATTATGGGTCCGCACCATTTAACTAGAGGGTTGGGGAGATGGGTGCCGAGTGATGCACGTTGATTGACTCGGGAGTAGGGGAGTGGACTAGCAATAGGGGTCGTTTAGTAACCAACCACACACAGAGGTCGGAACACACTAAAATTGTAGGTCTTCGAGCTATTATATTTTTTCCCACCGACGTCTTAGAACTCAGCTTTGGAAAATTTTCGAAAAGATATATCATATCTAAAGTATACAAGTAATATACATTTCTTCCAGTTCGCTGGCCCAAGTTTGTATCTGTATCATACGAGAAGCCTGGCCTTGACAGGTACAGTACCTTGAGGGAAAAGAAATTCTACTCCTCCTCACTACTCTGGGGGAATTGGGGGGAAAAAAAAAATCCCACTTTTATTTTTTTATTTTAATACTGGGGTACTATTATAGCAAATTATTTTTTGGACATTTCTTTTTTCCATGTTTTCACATATGGTGGGTGGTTGGGTTATGATAGCTCGAAAACCATCTGTTTTGGTGTGTTTTGGGCCTCTGTATGGTTACTAAACGACTCCAATTATTAGCTTAGCGGGTGAGTGGGTCGTGAGGAGAGTTCGGGAATGGAGTGAGGGGGGTTCTAACTTAGAGAGGGTGGCGTAGGTCCCTGAGGGCTCGGAGGAGGGGGGGGGGGCGGAGATCAGGTCTCGTGTGTTTTTTTTTGGAGTTGCAAGTTGGCGATTGGAAATTGGTAACGGTTTTGTAGTTTGTGGTTTGCGGGAGTGGAGGTGAGTGTACTGTACATGCATAGGTCTGGAAAGAAGAGATATTACGATCGGTATTTATTCAGCAAGGGTGGGAGCATAAAAGGTAGGACACGGAAAAAGGCGATGCTGGGGAGACTCATACAAATCTGTTATTTTTCCTGGTCCCACAATTGCCTCCACGGCTTCCCCCGTAGGTCGCTTGTCAAAGCTAGTTAGTATAGGCTCGGGGCCTGGGAAAGTTCACCCCCCCCTTTGGACCCCCCTTTGGACCCCCCGTTTCCCCGCTAGGCTAACGCAAATATTATGACATAATTTCCTTTGCTCGCAAAGTGTAAGATCTATCTTTCTTTAACCCACAAGGGCTTTTTCGTTGTGCTAGTATCCATCATATCTAAAGCACTGGCTCGGAACTAACATCGAGAAATACAATCATCGAAGATCACTCGTGGATTTACCAAGTTGCAGTTCGAGCACTAGAAATGCAGGGCACTTCTAGTGGTCTAGTTGGACTTTGGCTGGTCCATCGCCTTAGACTGGGGGACCTTGGTGCCGTCCCTTGACCGCCAGAATTCTCCCCGGCGCTAGGTGAAAGATACAGTGATAAGCAAAATGGGAACATGCCGAGAAATATAATAAGCCAAAATAAAGTATAGTAACCCAGTGCCTGTAGGATAGTGTCAGCCTGACTAACAAGAAGGCAGGGGGGGGTGCTCAAGAAAGAAAGAAAGCTTAATCTATGATTACTCATAGAAACACAAGCTCTTTGTTTGCAATCTCGATCAAGTTCCTATCCTCCATTCTATGATTTGTGGAAAACAAAGTATCATAATAGATTGGACCACAGATGGCCCTGGTGCCCTAAGACCGTGGCCTACCTAGCCTCGGGGCGGGGCTAAGGTCGTCCACCCCGCCTAAAACAAGACCTTTTTCTCTTTTGTGGCCCTTGTGCCGTCTTGTACATACGGATTGGACGACCGGAAGCCCTGCTATGCATATCCCACCTGAAAATGTGAGATCTGCAGCTTTGCGTAGGCCCCTTGTCTGTTCGCTCAAAGGGGCGTTTCATCACGCCTCTTGCCCAACCAGAGAGGGGCCGCGAGTGAACAAGAGAACTCAGAAAATGTTAAGTTCAACTGTTTGCTGTTATTCACAGAGTGGGTAGGGGAAGAGGAGGGAGGGAAAAGAGGGGGATAACAGATCAGAAGTCCAGAACCTGGGATTCTCCCAATGTCACTCGCTGTAACAATTTCAGGGACGAAAAACCCCGCCAACAGGTAAAGTTCGATTGCGGTCCTTCTCAATTTATAAAGTATCCTGGCCTAGATTTGCTAGTACCTATGGGTCCTGACGCTGTAAACGCCTGAAGGTTTTGTAGATTACCAAGTATTGCCGGATACATACTCCCCCTGCAATTTTGGAGATGGGGGACGTGTTGGGGGAGGAAGTACTTGTGGGCCCGGTCCAACTAGTCATATATAAGCAATGAAATAGGGGAGGGGTCTCGGCACTCGGATGTGTTGGTGAAGGCTCAGAAAACTATTCCTGCTGATCCCATACAAATCTCCCCTGGGACTGATAACATGGAAAGTCCCAGTAGTAGTAGAACGTTGTAGTATTGAAACCTTGAGTGAGCGCAGGAGTGTGGTTACGGGAACACTGGACATGAACTAATGTATAACCTCATAATATTATACATGTAGAATTTTTTTTCTGTTATTTAAGCAGCAGTTAGCCAGCAACCTCCAATAAAGAACGCACCCCTTTACCCCCCCGACCGCGATCGCAAATGAGAGATTACTTCACCCCCCACCAGGGATAAGAGTTGGGTTTTCCCATTTTTATAGACACTTGAGGATTGGGGATAGCCAATAATAGCACAAGTCTGAAACGGGAGTCCCCGACCCACGGCGGATGGGATCATGATAGGTTTTGAGGTTTTATTTGGGGGTATCCATCGGGGCACTCTTTTGGAAGAAAAAAGGTGGGGTGTGGACTAAAGTCTCGGCGATAAATACTTGCATAAGACTTCTTGTGTGTGAGGTGGTTTGAAAGGACTTGAATTATCATACTCCGCTGCTTCTCGCACCCGCCCTAAACTTTGGACGACTTCAACACTGCAAAAAAAGAGAAACATCTCTCTGTTTTAATAAAAAGCAACGAAAAAGAAGTCATGAACTTTCTGCAGCATTTCCACTCCTAACCTTGAACAGTCAACCCAAACTTGGCCATCTCCTGGCAACGGGAGGTCCTGAGAGAAGGCTCACCCTATGCTTCTCACCGACTTGGTTAAGCTAGAAATTGAAGATAAAAGTCTTATTGCCTTCGCCCCTTCTTGCCGTGATACCAGATAATCCAGCTCTATATAGCATTTAGAATCTGCGATCCCCCCAAACCAATGGAGGCGGGAAAACTTCTTTTAAAAAAGGAGCAATTTAAAAAAAAAACTTTTGTTCTGCTACCCCGCCGATCGCAGACCTCACCCTTAAGGGTGTGGTCTAGAGTCGGATACTACCACCTCGCAGCAGGTCTGATTTGCGCTACAGCCTTATTTATTATTGGAAAGGCTTAAGGTCTTCAGTCTCCCAGTTCCTGTAGGGCAGGACTGCCCACATCCCCTACGTGACGGATTGTTCGATAATAACTCATTTTGAGAGGAATCGAACTCCTGGGCTCCTGCTAATTGCACAGAAGGTTATTAGTTTCTTGACATGTTAACCACTGCGCCAGCTAGGCATTTTCACATCATGTCACCGCGGGAAAAAATACTTATCTTGATGTTTTTTATTTTTATTTTCACCCACTGTTAAGGATAACGATGCATACTCGTTGACTGTCGGTGATTAGCGCTTATGATTTCCCTTCTTTAAGGGATGGGTCTACGCCTGCGACGCGTTAAATGTTTGGATATTATGGCGAAATGACAATTGCAGCTGGAATATCGGTGATGGGAAAAAAGGTGCGCTTGGTTGTGGGCAAGACGGGACTTGGAAAGAATTTCGGGTTACAGTTGTACAGTTGAATACTGTCCAGTATACCTGTGCTGATGAGTGTATAATGGGTAAGTGCTGTGAGGCCGAATTGATTGCTTATTGCAATCATGCTCAGGGCGTTGCTCTCGACTTTCAAGTCGGATTCTACGAGTACTTTAGATCTTATTACCAAGTTAAAGGCAGTAAGAGGATTGGTGCTTGCGCACTAAGTGGGGGATATTCAGTGTGGGGGAATTCCAGTATTCAAAGCACTATCATACTTAATAGCCAGTCCAATGACCCCAGAGTCGGCTCCTCGAGAGCTCGAGGGATTCAGGAGGGAGATATGCTTCTTATGCAGTGGCCTAAGAGCTTGAGACATTCATCGCGGGAAGTCGTAGCTCTAAGAATCTGTTGGTTCCGTTTTTCTTCTCTTTTATATTTCCTCCCTTTTTTCTCCTCTGCCTAGCTTGCTAGGAATGCCTCATTTTTACCGACCGCAGGAGCCAGGGGAGAAAGAAGAAAGAGATCTAATTAGATAGATTATCAGGGAATCAGACCGAACCTTTTGGTAGGTCGCACAGCATAGAGGCTATCGTACTATGACCACCATAATTGGGTGTGTGTCTGTATAAACAAGTCATACGTCGAGTGATAGCTTATGACTCCGCCCCCTTTAGGCCGCACTGGTAGCCTAAAGGCCCAGTTCGTGAGGGTGAGGGAGCTAGTGGCATGGCTGCTTAAAAGAAAGAACTTCTCACTATGTGTCGTTCCTCTAGCTGGAGGGCTTCGTTTTGAGTTACCACATTGGGGCCACATCTTTCCTGGTAACACTCGAGAGCCTGTCACTTGCTCTGAGTGAAGGGTGTTAAACTCGGTATAGGTGTTCAAATATTCGAGTTCTAGTCACTATTAGAATGTGGATTTGCAATTCCCTTAGTTTATAGTCACACCCTCTGTCACATATTCGGGGTCTTACCTTAGCATAGCGTATACTAGGCGTAAGGTGTGAACATCGTGGGCTAGATATACATTCCTACAATACATATTGACACTTCCTTTGCTTGTGGGTTCACTCAGAGTGGCTATTTGCTTTGTTAGACGCCGTGCGGGTTATTCTCCTTTCTTTGAGATCATTCCCCCCTGCTTCGAATAAAATAAAAAACGACTCATCTCAACTTGTCATGTTCTCAGAAGGCAAAGCGCAATAATATGAGGCATTATTCCGAACATGGGCTTTACCAATATCGGTATCTCTCCCTCCTTGGACGTAGAAAAAATAGAAGAAGAAAAGAGTTTAGAGATAAGTTAGTGGGTAGAATGACCGAAAACAGGAGAAAAAGAGGCAAAAAAGGCTACCGAGAGGGGAGGGGGTCATACTAAACATTACCCTTATCCACGTAATATAAAGCCAGTGGACAAAAAACTCGAGCCGACGGCCATTTTACACCAAAACCAAGCACTCTTTACCAACCATTTAATCACCCCCAATGAATCTGGAGGTTCCACTTTAGGCCAAATCAAACTGGAAAACAGGTAGAGAGTAGCTTTTAAGGAGAAAAAATAGGTAGAAGATTTATAGAATTGAGAAACCAGAGATAGCCTATAACAAAGGTGGTTGTCATGTATCTTTTGTGTGGCACCCTCATACAAATTCCTAAGTCACTTTCCCATCTTTGCACTCCATTGCACAAAAGATCATGGGTAATTAATCTAAAGGCTTGATATTTTCAGTACAGAAATAAATAGTTGCTCTCATCGTTCTTGCAATTCCTCGAAATTTTCTGTCTGGGGAGTGTTGAGATATGAATTTCTGAAAATGGCTGTTTTTGGGGTAAAATAGCCAACGGCCCGAGTTTTTTGTCACCCGACTTTATGTATCCATCTAATTTACATCCTTATCCAACCATTTCGCATCTCACGTATAGCTTTCTACAAGTTCATCCATATTTCTATATCACTTTTCGGGAGAAGAAACTTGAAGTTGCTACTGCACGAGCCCAACTTTGGTTATGTCAGGGAAATTGCCAACTTCATTGAGGTTCGGAAGGTTAGAAGGATGATTGTCTCCAACTAGCCTATATACCTCCTGAAGCGCTTATTATCTTGGTATCATACCAGAAATGTGAAACCTGTGGAATATATTTACTAGTGTTATCGTGACTAAGAGCCCCTGGAGTATTGCAAATAAACAGATAGAGCGGTATAGGACTCAAGAAAACGATAGGTATACTGGATTGTATTTGTACCTAACCTATTTGTTAGGCTTACTTGCTGTTTTAAAGCGGTACAGTATTATCACTTCTACAAATTACTATTAGTGACGTAATATGATTACCACGGATGACAGCAGTACAAAAAGGGCATATTACATATCTTTTTAGATATGATAGCTTTACTATTAGCCTGAGCCATGCCAAAAACGACTTTCCTGCTAACTCATAGGTTGTCTTCCTGCCATCTGCTGAGTAAACCTCTCAATGAGATCTTTTCGTAGTCATCTCACCATACTAACTTGTGAGAATACTATGTTTTCTTAGTGGCCTAGATAGTGATTGTGCATATCCTGAAAACATCTATCACATCTCTTTATAACATCAAGTGGGTTCTTCTGATCCTATTGGCCGGTGATGACTCCCCCCCAAGAAACCTCACCTTTTATCAATGCCTCCACTGGCCGTCCTCAATTATCCTTAACTTCTACGGAGACGCTGAGTGATAATTTGCCCAGGTTCATGAGCAGTTTTCTACACGCCAAGCATTTCCCCTCTCCTGTTCCCCTCGCTACACTCCTATAACACTAATTCCCTGCTCCCAATGGCTGGCAGGAGGAGAATATCTCCTTGGGCATTCATTGGCTCCTTAGAGAAACAAACATCGCCCCTGCGAATCTTCTAGGTATAAATGGAGGACTAGTATAATATGTTAGTCTCACCCCGACCAAAGGTAGTTCTTAGCCACCCAACGCACCAGACACCTCCCTTCCCAAATCAGAGTGGTCCAGACAGGTCATTCTAGCAAAGTAATTGAAGTGGCCACCGTCAGTAAACCCCCTGCCACTTGGATACCATGCAGGTCTCGTATTCCTAGATGCCACTGCCAATACCTTGAGAAATATCTGACTCCCAATGCCCCCTCTCAGGGACAGCAAGCCAGTGCATAATATATCCTCTCGGTACATGCTCCCTACTCTCACCCCCCGACACTACTACTGCCACCCAAACACCGAGGTAAGCCCACTAGACAGAGCGCAGCAAACAACCCACGACCCTCCAATCACCCTCCCCTGAGCAGCCCATTTCAAACGGAACAGTAGTGATGGGATTAGACCCATCAATTACAGCCATTACCATTCCCGGCGCTCCAACCACCACCACCACCAGGCTCCTTTCCAGACCCTTAGACTATTCCCTCAAAGCCAGACAACTAACAAAACCGCATTAACTCGGCCTGAAATTTCCAACTGGTCCGCCCGCTCGCCTCGTCCTGTGAATGATATCCACCACTTACTCTACCACTGGATCGCCCTCTCGCCTCGTAAAAAAATAATAAAGAGAAGAAAAGAAGAAAAAAGAAAAAAGAAGAAAAAAACACCCGCTCTTTCCCGTTCCCGCTTCAACACATAAAATCCAAAACCATCCCCCTCCCCCTCCCCTCTACTTCTACCAATCCTATCACTCGACCCCACCTTTCTCTCACCTTACAGCAGTCTAGATTGGCCAAAAATTCCCCCCCCTCTGCAAAATCCCCCACCTATTCACTCGTTCTCTCTCTCTCTGCTCTGCTCTGCTCCCATCTGCATTATGCCGTTTGTTCTTTTTATTTTTTACTTTTTTTTCATCACACACCGCACAAATTACATCCATCTATCCAGAAACGTCACTCACTCACTCACTATATACCCCATCACCGCATCGGTATGTATGATACAATACAATACAATCACGAGTTCTCACTCGGCTAATCCCGCATGCATGATCCACCCACCCACACCCACACCCACCCACTCACCCACACACACACACACACACCTCCTCCCACTCTCCTCCCCTCCTTCCAAATATGCATCTCGGACACCCGAGTCACTTCACTTCCCCCACCCCACACACTCACCAACTAACTACTCATCACCTGAGCTAAATCTAAATTAAGTAAAAACAACAACAACCGGCAGAACAGAACAAAACAGAACAAAAACAAAACGCAGAAGACTTCTTGGCCCCCCCTTCCCCCTCCCCGCCCATCCATCCATCCATCCATCCATACATACATACATCCATTCGCCCCGTCTGGTCCACGAACCAAAAATCCTACCGGTACCCTACATACACACACACATACATACATAGGATACCATATGGACAGCGCGTTGTTGTGTGACGTATACATCCATCCATCCATCCATCCATCCATTCCTCTCGATAGAAACCATGTATGATATATATACTGTGGACACCGGGAAGTTTTATCTCGTCTGGATTTTTTTTTTGATTTTTTTTTGATTATTATTCCCCTTTTTATCTGGTGCGAAAAGCCGTGATAAGGATATGATAACTATATTACCATAACTATTACATCTCTAGTACAGCACAGTACTGTACTAGTACATGTTCCTTATTCGGTGAAAAAAAAAATGAAAAAATTCTGTTTTTTTTGTTTTTTGTTTTTTGTTTTTCTTACTACCGTAGGGCGAGACCGATCGGTTCTTCGTCGGGTAAGGCTTGAAAAAAGTATGATATGTATCTATAATATGTATCATAGTATTGCATTGTATGCATTACCGGCATTTACATATGATAACTTGTACTCATGTCACGCCTCGCCCCCCCACCCACCCACCCACCTCCTGCTCGGGAAGGGTTAGAAAACCTAACCCTACTCGATTGATTGCGATCTTTCCGCTGCATGAGTTATCACTCGGGGGGGGGGGGTGTGGTGGTGTACTGTACTGTAGGGTTGCATTCTGTGAGAGGTTCTTGATGATGAGGAGGTGGGGGGGGGGAAGATATGTGCGCTCTAGATGCTATGCGTTGGATGTTGGTTGGTTGGTTGGTTGTGAATGTGGATCGAGTCCCATTATACTATACCCTGAATGCACCCTGCAACTCCGGTTGTATTATGCGATGGTCGGAGTAGGCACTAACCTCCGATATCTACCTACGCACCGCAAGCGAATAGCAAACAATCACCGGATTCAACGCCACAGAGCTTTGGTTCCGAATTTCTTGTACTTCCCAAGTAAGACGCTCGTCTCACCTCATGTGGGAGTGAGGAAGGGGAAGAGGATGAAGAAAAGGGTAAAAAAAAATAATCGAGCAAACACAAGCTAGCAATTTAATGCATCGTTCGGGTGCATACTAAATTTAAGGTTAATTCTACCTTGTAGCCATCTCGAGGATTCAGACTCTTGCTTGCTTGCTATGATGAGACTATAGCTGTTGTCCAATAATATTCTAAACCGCCTCCTCATCCAATGTAACTCCCGCCCTTCGTAGGCACCATCGTAAACAACCACTACCACCACCACCACTATAACCACCACCGCCCCGTACATACTCTTTCCCTGACCTGCGGCGCACGCTCACAGCACATTTTTCCATATTCGAAACTTGAAACTATAAAAAAAGAAAAAATCGGCAAAGGAAAAATAAATAGTATTAGAGAAACGAACAAACCGATCACAACTCAGTCGCCCTAAGAAACGGAAAAAGCCCAAAAAAGAAATAGTAGCACCTGATCTACCTGACTGCCCGCCCAGAATGAAAGCAGAAAGCACAAAAAGGTTAAGGGAAAAACTGTACTAACCAAGCCAAACTCATTCGAATTACCTTTCGTTTCTTTCTCTTTTTCAAAAAACTCCTAGGGGTTTCTTGCCTTGCTTAGGAGAACGCAAGTAGCGAATAGATAATCCACTGTTAAACCCCACCTTGAATAAAAGGGAACTGCGATAAAACACCCCCTTTACCGGGCTATGCAACGACCGCGATGAGGAGAATATAGAGAGAGAGAGAACGGTGAAAGGAATATCAAGCAAATGTCGAAGGCAAGGAGAGGAAAACAATAGAGTTCGGGTAAGCGCTGTTCAAGGACTAAGCCACAAAATCAAAACCTAGCAAGCGGGTGAATGGCCATTGTAATGGAAGTAACAAAAGACGGACAGAGAATGCGGTGCCTTACTATTTCCCAAGCACCGAGTGATACATCAGAAAGGCGCAGCAAGGGTGATATGACAGTGGGTTGTTCCATGAGAGAAGCCAAGGGCAACCTCAACTAGGAAAAGAAAAGATAAAATAGTGAAACCAATTTGACCAACTAAATAGCTAAGTGAATAGAATAGATAAACACAAAAACGCACCTTGGTACAAGACTGCTGTGCAGGGGTGAAGAGGTAAAACTTATAGACTAGAAGAGTAATGGCCAAAACAAGATGTCCAAAGAAAATATAAAGATATCAAAGGGAATGGGGGCGTGAGAGCCAAGAGTCGTTTCAACCAACCTCCAGAGCCCCTATTCTATTTCTAGGATGCCTAGATCAAATATCCCTCTAGTCCGCCACGTGAGCCGCAAGCAATTTTGTCACAAAATCATGATGTCCTCCAATACTCGACCTCGAGTAGGTCGGTGAGTACGCAGAACTAGAGGTCGAGCTTGTGCGCATAGTCGGTGCAGGAGTATTCACCTTCGAACCGTTTGGGCCGGCTCCAGCGCCTCCAGCGGCACATGTACTTCCACTACCACTGCCACCTGCGCTAGTGCTAGTCCCGCTGCTTCCGCTTGCCGCACCCGTGTTTGCTCCACTACCGCTAGACTCCGAGTCACTGCGTACCGATTTTGGCTGCTGGGATAGTGATTGTAGAGGCTGTGAGGGGAATGAATCAAAGCTTGAGTTTAAGATGCTGCTGTGTGGGCCTGAAGGGAGGAGTGAACTGTTTGATGATGAGAGAGGGAATATAGGGCTCGTGTTTGTGCTATAAGAGTTGAGGGCTGGGGGGGGGAGTGGGAGGGCTGGAGGCATGATAGATTGGGTTGGTTGTGAGACTGTAGGGCTCAGGTAGGAGAGCGGGGGAGAAATGCTCACGGCAGAAGCCTTAGTGGTTGGGATAGTGAGGTTACCGCTAGACGCAGAGGTTGTGGTGAATCCCGGATCTCCGGCCCACGTGGAATAACCCCGCCCCACTGTTGGAGGTTGAATACCCTGAGTTACGTAGTTGCCCGATGTGAGGTCGTTTGTGCTGCTGCTTCTTAGATTGACGTTTTCCGAGGCCTGTGTCCGGTAAGGTAAGGGGAGTGTGACCCTATCCGCCAGTGTGGTTCTCGGGGAAACGCCTTCCGGCAATGAAGACGAGAGTGAATTCAAAGCCGGAAATATAGCATTATACCCATCCAGCGATGTGTGCGACGACATGCGAGCGCTCGGAGCAGAGATGTAGCTCTGCAAATTTGGCCCCTGATCCTGGTCAAGGTAGAGGCCTGAGTTTGTTTGTCTACCACTAGAGGTTAATGGCGACCATTGTCCCTGCTGCCCGCTCATGAGAGAGCTAGCCGTGGCTATTTCAGGCTGGAGGAACTGAGGATAATTCCCATTGTACAGGTCCCCGCCTGACATTCCACTCCCACCGCTCGCCCCACCAGACATGTCTCCTTCGTATGAGCCTCTGTGAGAGGGAAGACCCATACCGCCACCCAAAATCAGACCGCTCCCATCTGTGCCACCAGCGCCACCGATTGTATCTTGATGATGCACTGGTTTTAGAGACATCACCTCGCTGGACAAGCCGCTAGGATTAATTGTGTGATGCCTCATGGAGAGCTGGCTCATTAAATGCTGGTGCTGCGGGCTGAGGCCGTGATGGTGATGTAATGTGGAAGATGGTATATTCGGGTGTGGGTGCCCTAGAGCGAGTGATGTGGACGACGAGGACGCCGAGGATGAGGAGGAGTATGGGTGAGGGGGGAGGTCGATTGCCGATGAAGAGACCTGCTCATAACCACTCACCATGAGCATATGGTCCGGTACGAGCTCTGCCATTTCGCACTGCACCCTCAAGAAGACACAAGTTCCTTGCGTTACGCTAGCTGCCTTGCAATTACCACAGCCGGTATTATCACCAGGGTCCCCACTACATCTGATCTTGCGCTTGCGGCATCGCCCACACTGCATTGCCACAAAGCATTTATTAGCCAAATGTTTCCTCACGGAGCAAGAATTGTGTGGAGTCGAAGGGTAATATAAAATCAATATAGAAAACCCCCAACAGTAGATGAAAACCAATGAGTTTGCGTGTAAACACCAGCTTTTCCCGAGCAATGCTGTGAACTCGGACAACAGTTCCCTTTTCCTCTCTTTCTCGGGGAGGGGCAGATATAACTCAGATAGATGATAAGGAAAAGGATTGAACTCACAGCTACCTGGATCCGACGCCTAGGTGTGCCACTGCTATTAGCGTTCGTGCTAGTTCCGTGAGAGCCAGACCCAGACCGCGAAGTCTGCCTAATCATTGGATCCGTTCGGGGGTTCTGCCGGCACAGGGACAGCGCCATCGACCCGTCGCGAGCCACGGGAGGAATAGCCCTAGGCGGGCGGTATTCCAAGGAAGGATCGTTTGCATATGTCAATTGGTTTAGTGCATGGCGAGTCATGATTTGCTCTGTACGGTGTTCGCCAAAAGGCGATCACCGTCGGAACAAAAGCTTGGAGCAATATTGAGGGACGTTTTTCCAAAGGCCTTAGCTCCGATAGGAAAATAGAAAATAGTACTGGCGCTCTCGTAGATTTGAATGGGGTTGGTAAACACGAAAGTATCTGGCTCAAAATTTCCCAATGCAATATAAAATAGTCTAATTGTAGGCTTGGATAGAGGTTACCGGAAAGTAGAATGAGTTTGAGTGTAGGAGTGTGAGAGAAGCAGATATTGGAAGGACGGACACTCGAAGGGAGTACACAACGCACCGTCTCCGTCCGGCAGAGTTGATAGTAAGGAATATCGGGATGGTAGTGTGAGATTTGAGGTAGAAGGGGGGGGCGAAGGGAAGGGAAGAAGAGATGGGGAGGAAAAGGCACAAGAGAGAAGGATGAAGTACGGGATGGGGTCGTAGTTATAACCGAATAAACACCCACAGAATGCTTATAGAGAAGAAAACGAGGCAGGAAGGTGTCAGGGAGGGGGGTGGTGAGAAGCGGGCGGTGCTGTTTGGGAAACCTCTCTACAGTTTGGAAATACCTGAAGTCTGGCTGGGCTAGGAGAATTTCTAAAATATGCATCAATGATTCTCCAAATACTGGCTTGACTTACCTACTTGCATGACAGTATCATAGAGTTTGATCGCATCTCTCACGGCAGCTCGACCTCAACTGCCAGTGAAAGCATATTCGAGCCAGGAAGATGCTAAGAGAGTGGCCCGGGCGCCTGACAGGTCCCGTGTTTGTTTTTCTCCCACTCTCCTTTGTCCGTCAAAAAAACAAATATTTTAGGGAAGTTTGTGCAGCGCCTTAAGTCGCCAGAGTCTAGCTCCAGCATGTGGAAAAAGAAAAAAAATATATGTATACACACACATATAAAAATCCTCTTTATCTGCGTCCGCTGTTCTCCCTCACTCGCTGCGGCCACCCATCACTTACCATTGGCCGAAACACCCTCTAGAACGAAGCGAGTACCGTACGGCTAGGGTCACTATCATACTGGGTCCAGTCCACTGGGAAAATAGCTGTGATAAACTCTCTGATCACCGGTTTAACCTTAGCTAGAAAGCATTAGAGGGGTGAGTGGAGTCTTGTCGGGACGGATGGGGAAAACAGGTCGTGTATGTTTGGATCAGGGTCATAGACTAGGAGGAAAGCGCTGTCTGTTGTCCTCTGGAATCAGTTTCATGCAGCAGAACCTATAGTACAAGTGCAAGGTGGGGCCTAAAAAGTTAGAGCGGCGCTGTATAGCTTGTAGAGAAGTGAGAAATAAGGGCTATACTATTCCACCAGCATAACCCAACCAGCAAGGAATCAAGCTCATAATTCACTCTTTGCAGACAAACGTTAGTTGCAATTAAATTAGCTTTCTAATATTTCTTCCCTTCCAGTGCGCCCCCACATAATTTCCCAAGCTGGGTGAGTCGTCGGGGAATTTGTGTCTCTGCTGCAATTATGATTGGCTCTATTTCCCAAGGAATACGTTAGAAGAAAATTCCGGACACGATATGTATGCTGTGCGCCTCGAAAATCCAAACCAGCCTCACCTCTCCTTCGTCGGCCAGATGTTTCTCAGGCCTGTGTATGGAGGCCTCAGCGCCTTCCCCAGTTCCCAGAAGGCAAAACTTAGTCCCCACCCCCCCCCCCCCCCCCTTCTCATTCTAACAATAGAAAATGAGGAACCTGAAGATTTCTCTCTTTCCGTCAGATTAGAAGGTTCAGTCACAGCTTTGGGTCGGGAACTGGGCTAGGAGATTGAATCAGTTGCGCAAGAGTCCGAGCACCGTTTGCACAAATAAAGTCAGGCGATACGATGTCCACAAAAAGGAACATAAGGACTGGCTGCAGGGTCAGTACGACAAACGAAATGTCTTCCCCTCAGATGCCCCCCCCGCCCAGCTCATCCCACCTAAAACGCAATAAAATAAAAAAAGCAAACCTTTTGTCAAAGGATTTCGCATCGGGTAGCTGCTGCCTGTGAGGATAATTATACGATGCGAACACAACAAAACGTGAAAGACAGCCCCAAAGTGCAAAGTCTAATCTGGAGAGCATAAAATTTAGTGCAGCGGTGTGACCAATCGATTGGGAGCGAAAAGGGCCGCCACTACTCTTCGCCCCGTTTGAACATAGAACAAAGGAAAACAGGGTGGTTGAGGAGAGCGGGTTCGTGCCTCCGCATCTTCTCGAACAAAAGCCACGAACTCGTTTTTATTCCGATTCTCTTTCTCCTCAGGTTGGCAATCACTCTTCCAGAATAGAAGTTGACAGAGGATCGGAGGCAGTTATGGTGATGCCAAAATGGTGAGTGACAGAAATGAGGAAATGATTTTGAACCACCGGCCTATACCTCCACTTGAGGGGTTCCAGCAATCAACTTAAGGGATAAATTGTGTGACAGTCAACTAGGAGGTAGCTTCCGAAACAAGATTCAGACCACCAATTTGGCAAAATGGTGCTTTCCCCATTTCCAAATAGAAAAGTCACCGGACAAAAAAGGGCGGACTGCTCCACCAGCCATTTTGACCCATATATACCGGTACTCTTCTGCCACACACTCGAGCTTCGGAGTCCTTATACGAAGCCCTAATGAGAATGACCAAGAATCTCGGGCCAGATAAAATTGGCTTATTTTTCTCGGCTGCATGACGTCTCCCTAGATATAAGGCCGGGCCTTAGATATTCTCGCCTTATTAGTAAAATCAAAATTAAAACAAAAAAGCCCTCACCCCATCGCCGCTATAGAAGGGGCATAATACCTTCTGTCTTACCAACTTGACATGATCTTCAGTCAACTCATCAGCACGATAATGTATCATTATCGTGCGAGCTCAATGTGCTTTCGGTTCGTCACCCAACTACAAGATCGCTCGGGTCAAAGAGAAAGGGTCAAAAATGACCAGTCCGGTAACATCAACGTTAAAAAGGTTGGTTACAGTCCCGCGTGCTAGCGATAGGATCTCCTCTATCCGCGGATAAACAGCAATCTTCGCACAGGAATTAAAATGAAAGTAATAACAATAACTGAAGATGCAAGAAACCTAGACGCTCTCTCCCCTCAACGTTCACGATCTTTCCGTCGCCGGTTGACGGGGAGATGGAGAGGTTTTTTCTTTTACCCTGTCGTTTTCTCACACAGACCACCTCTCGTAACCCACCCACCATTGCCACATCACAAAGTATCACTAAACTGAGCTAGAACAAAACATAAGGCGATAGTGCAATTTCAAAGATGTCCGCAGGTGGCGGCTAAGGAGACGTATCTTCGCTATCGTGATCAGGAGCAAACCCATGCAGAAGTCTTTCATAGGCTTCCCAGAGTTATCACCAACCTTTTAAGGCACGCATAATATAGCAGGCCACGTCCGCTCATACTCGGGTGTGCCCATTAAAATAGGAAAACACAGCCCTTGTCTCTAATAAAGGATTGTATTCCTTCGCCTGTGCCGAATTTCACATTCAGCGTGGTAATAGGCAAGGTCACACCCTAATTAGTTCGAATATCACCTGTTGAAGGAATAGGCTCACCCATAGAGAGTTAGCCTAGCCAACCGACGAACTTGATTTCCCCCTTGAAGATAAGCCACTGTCCATAAATCCCGAGCTAGGAGGTGGAACATAGCCAGTGCTCGAAGGTGGAACATAACCAGTGCTTGAAAATGGTTTTCTGATTTTTACTAGCACATCCCGAGCGCATACCCTTTGCACTAACTTAAAAAAATAAAAAATAAAGATAAAAATAATAGTAGCGGGTATGAGAGTAACATAATCAAGATGTTCCAAGAGCAATCTATATGCTTCTCTAGGGTGAGAATAACACCTTTCGGAGATCGACATAAGTCAATCTAGGTAAGCCCGTTATTATTGGCAAGGCGTGGGGATCAGATGCGGGTACACAGAATATCGAAATCCGGGCGGTATTTTTTTGGCCTGTCCTTAGTCGTAAATACCAAATTTGCTGGAATATACAATCGTGGGAACACCCAGTTGCCATTGATTGGCTTGCAGGACAAGATCACCACGATCCAACCAATCAGCGGTGAGTGTGTATTGGGGTGGAGGGTAGTTGGATGCCCCCAATCCTAAGGGGCCAACGCCCTGTTGCCTAGTAGGGAACTTTTTTTTTGGGGGGGGGGGCGGGTTGGTAAGTGATTCTTCATGCGGGGACGATTATGCCGTCTGTCGAGGTACCCGTGGCATAAGAGAAAGGTTGGTTGAGCGACGAGATCGCCGGAGCGGGAGAAGGGCCGTTTCCCCCCCACATTTCCAATTGCAAAGCGGAGGATGAATTTAGACAACATGATAGGCTCGCCAAACCCATAGTGTGGATCTCCCCGGTGAAATGCAATGGTGGTGTCGAAGTGACAGCTTAGTAAAGATGCCTTTCGCGATTCTACCGTATGTAGGTATGCACAAGGCACAGGTCGCTGGGCGTACAATGTAGTGCTCTAGGAGATGGTTGCTAGTGACTTATTCTGTGGGGGCTGTGGGCATGGGTGAGGGAAAAATATCGAAGGTTGTGAACGTATCATAACCTATCATTGAAGTATGATTACCGTAGAAGGATAGAAAGCGAACGGTTGCGGAAGTCTATAAACTGCCGCGTAGTGCAGTATAATATGGTCCGGTCTTCGAGAGGTCTGCGGTCACGTGTGCCTGAGCCAGTACCATAACGCGTATGAGTTATCATACTGAAGCTAACTTATCCTTAGCCTCACCGCTTTAACCCCAGAGAAGATCGATTCGATGCCACCAACCTCCATTTACTCTCCAACCCCCCCCACAACCCCAGATTGACAACCGTTGACCACAGCATAGCAACATTTGTCCACACACTTGTACTGTACGCTCCGTGCCCACCAATACATTGTTTCACCGCTACCTGTCGAGCCATTCAATTATCCATCACACTCGCCTTATCATTCCCTGCCTACATTCCTACCACCCTCCCCTCATATCTCACAACCAAACAGTTGCGACACACTCCGACTTAACCACTTACCCCATCCATCCTCCCCCCGTCTTCTACCTAGCCATTGAGCTTCTGCTATTATGTCTGTACTGCTAGAGCTCGGGGAGACAGGTGACATTGTCATTGATCTCTTCGTAGACTACGCCCCCAAAGCCTGCGAGAACTTCCTCAAGTTGTATGTACCTCTCCGAGCTTTCACATGAACGCACACCTCCCTCCCCACACACCCCCCCCCCCATATTTTTTGTTCTGGAGCGGGTATTCCCGCCCACGGGAACCTGCAATCAAAAATACGAACCGACTAATGCCCTAATCGCCACCGGCGGCTTATCTCCAGATGCAAGATGAAATATTACAATTTTTCTCCCATTTATAGTGTTCAGAAGGATTTCTCTTTCCAAACCGGCGACCCCATTGGGCCCGACTCCCCTCAGTCTGATGGGGGTTCGTCAATCTGGGGCCTTCTAGAGGGTCCTTCCAAACGCCTGTTTCCAGCAGAGTTTCATCCAAAATTGAAGCACACGGAACGTGGTACCGTGAGCATGGCTACCGCTCCTGGTAGAAATCTAGATGAGCGGGTGAGTGGAAGTCAGTTTATCATCACTACAGGTGACGAGCTGGATTACCTGGACGGTAAGGCTGCGATATTTGGCAAGGTAGTTGAAGGCTTTGATACTCTAGAAAAGATCAACAATGCCTTCTGCGACGGCGAAGGAAAGCCACTAAAAGATATCCGAATACGTCACACGATTATTTTAGAGGACCCATTTGATGACCCTGACGGTTTGAGAGAACCACCTCAGAGCCCTGTCCCGTCAAGTGCTCAATTAGCTACTGTGAGAATTGGGGAGGATGAAGAAATCAAGGAAGATGATGACCCCGAAGCAGCCGAGAAATTAAGGCGGGAACGAGAAGCAAGGGCACAAGCCTTGACATTAGAGATGGTTGGCGATCTTCCATTTGCCGATGTCAAACCACCAGAAAATATTCTCTTCGTTTGCAAACTGAATCCCGTTACTCAAGGTTTGTTCGATAATTCACATGTTAGATTTCAAAACATTAACTCGCTATAGATGAGGATCTCCATTTGATTTTCAGTCGTTTTGGGACCATCCTGTCGTGCGAAGTTATCAGAGACAAGAGAACCGGCGATAGCCTTCAGTACGCTTTTATTGAGTTTGAGGACCAAAAGGCTTGTGAGCAGGCCTACTTTAAAATGCAAGGAGTATTGATAGATGATCATAGGCTTCATGTCGAC
>Ga0307509_10003382_pt1 | contig 24286 bp, 38 predicted proteins | sample 10_EM_MG_FD_202245 | JGI IMG/M metagenome (GOLD analysis project Ga0307509, IMG submission 202245) | Populus trichocarpa ectomycorrhiza microbial communities from riparian zone in the Pacific Northwest, United States - 10_EM | ecosystem: Host-associated > Plants > Roots > Unclassified | place... | reverse complement strand
TTGTAGACACTTGTACCAACTCATGTCTACCGGTAGTATACTAAGTATACTGGCCTATCCTCAATGTGGTTACCACTTGGTATGCCATACGGGCTTGAGTCTAGTCCACTGTAGCTACCTATCTGTACGGTCGTTACACGGTGCGTGGGAAACAGGGGCGAGGCTGTTGGCAGACGCGACATGTGCGGCCTTGAGGGCCTGGGCATACAAGAATTAGTGTTTGTGATAGTCAGGGGCGAGGAGACCTGAGATGAAAGTGGTGGGATCGGGGTACTTCCCTCCGCGGAACGCATTATCTTCCCAGGAATCCGGGAATTTGTCCCTGTAAGCGCATGGGTCGCGGTAGAAGGTTCGGGTGTTCGCGTCATACCGGGGAATGTCAGGGTTGGAAGAGGAAGAGGGGGACTTCTCGGCGGGGGGAGCGCGGGCCTTCGCCCTAGGCTGTGGTGGTGCGGGGGCAGTGGGTGGTAGCCCTGGTCGGGGGAACAGGAGGCCGAGTGGGGGCCAGCGCAGGACGTGTGGTCGTACCGGCCTGGGGGACAGGGGGGCGAGGGGGGGCTGGGGCTTGGGTAGGGGGGGCAGCTGAAACCCTTTGTGACAGGTCACAGAGGGACGCGTGGATTGGTACAAGTCGGCTTTCTAGAGCCGTGGAGGTGGGGCGGGTAGCCACGAGAGATTGTATGGTGCCTAATTGGGTTGTTATGGTGTCCAGCTAACGCGTAGTGTTTGTCACGGGGCGGGGAGGGGCAGGTTTTCACTCCACAGACCCCACCCTTACACGGGGCCGGGGTGGTCTGTTTCGGGTAATCCCTGCCCTGCCCCTGTCGCGGGCCCACCCGCACACATTCCCTGGACGGGCCCTGTTTGTTACCACGGATTTTTAACGGGGACCCGTCTGGGGTATGGGTGGGGCGGGGGCCTGAGCGGGGACAGGGGCAGGGAATGCCGAAAAAGACACCCCACCCTAGGCTGTGGAATCGGGCGGGAAGCGGAAAAGGGCCCCGGGCCCGCATTTTTCAGGGCTCCGTCCGCCCCGTAACGAACACTACTGACGCGTCATGGACGCGAGTGCCTTGAGGGCAGAGCAGGATAGGGGGACAAGGATCATCTCGCCGTCCCAGAGTTCAGCGAGCTGCCGATCGTCGAGGATTGGGAGCTGGATGCCCGAGAAGTTAAGTCTGTAGAGGGTTTCACGAACAAAGTCGCGAATGTAGAGGTGGGACTCAGGGAGCTCAGGGGACGAGGATTGCCTAGATGGGGCACGCGACGGCGCGCCCGAGGATGGGAGGGGAGGAACTTCCTCCATTGTGAAGACGAGGGATCAGGGACGCGAAGCCTGACGCGAAGGAGAAGATAGCGGGCGAGGGGGGATCGCGCACTGAACGACCTGGAGTTGTGATTTCAATGACTTGAGGTGTAGAGGGCGCGGAGTGTGGAAGGAAATAGGGGGCTTTTTTTTCTTTTTTTTCTTCTTCTTTTTTTTAATATCATATATTCGTTGTTAAAGTAGAAGAAATCGGATGGAGCGCTAGCTATGGCGAAAACAAAACCCAAAGTCCAAAACAGAACAAGGAAATCTCTGGAACAATCCTCTTCAACTTGGGTCCGTACCGGTCCCAGGCCCACATACGGGCACGAAATTAACACAAGTGTATCAAGGAAAACCCTCCCTTTACCAGCAGACCGCATGAAAAACCACAACAACTTCAAGTGTAAACCTAGCTTTCCTAAGAGGACAAACAGTAACCAAAGGAAACAACATTAGATGAGCGGAAAGAAACTGAATCTGCGGACAACGACGGGCAAGAGCACATGCCCGGGGGGAAAGCTGTGGCGGTGGATCTTACAAATCGGGTGAGAGCGCCCAGGAGGGTAGCCGAGGACGAGAAGGCGATGTCAGGGCCAATGTCAAGGACCCCCTGAAGGTGGCCGTCCCTGGCTGGCCTCTTGGCAGGACAGTGGAGGATGGCGTGCTAGAAGGTTTTGGGAGCTTCTGCACAACTGGGGCATGTTGTCAGGCCAGAGTCGTCCCACGAAGGATGGGCGCGGAGGTAGTTCTTCCCAGATCTCATCTGGTGTAGGCCACCCGCGTCGAAGTTCGAGAGGCCCATGAACAGCTGGGGCTTTAGCGAGGGACGGTAGGCGTATTTGGCTGGGTCTTGTGCAGCCTTTTCCCACTCTTCGATGAGGAGGTTCCTGCACAGGAGCTCGAGCTGAGGGTAGGCGCGGCCCGGTGGGGGCGCAGGGTAAGACTCCCCTAACAGGTGTTGGGAGGTTACTGGAAGGGGGGCGGACCCATCAGGGCCGAGCATGAATAGCATGGAGTGAGGGAGTGCGTCCAGGCGGCCGTGAGCCCTGTTCTTCGAGGGTGGTCTTGGTTGGAGCCACGGAAGGGGTAGTCGGCTCCCCGAGTTGTTGCCGGAGAGGACTCTGTAGTCGCGGGCGTAGCGATGCAGCGACGGCGTCGGGAGGGAGGGGGGAAGCCTAGCCGAGGCCGGGTTGATTTCAGGGGGGAAGCCTAGCCTAGGCCTGGTTGATTTCAGGGGGGGAGCACATTATTCTGAGGGCAGCCAGTTGAGATTTGTACACCAGGAGGAGTTCCAGCGGGGGGAAACAGGCCTCGACGGCCAGGATGTCGGAGGGAGTACACGAGAAACACTTGGTGGTCCATCTTTGGACCTTCTGCCAGAAGGCAGAGAGCTTCCTTATCATGTGCACCAGGGGTTTAAAGGTATCCGCCCTATAGCTAAGGATGGGGAAAAGGAGCGAGGAGGCCAACCGATGCCACAGGAAAGAGGGGAGGCCCATCCCCGAGGGGGAGAGCCTTTTGACGGCCACGAACGCCGCTTGGGCCTTGGCCAGTCTTTTGGTGAAGTGGTGGGTTGTAGCGAGCGAGGGGGTGAACCAGTATCCCAACCAGCGCACCTCGTCTTTCCGGGGGAAGATTGATCTGTCAAGGTAGATCGGGGAGAGAGATATAGGATCTCGATCTCTGGTGGTCCTCTAGTGGATAAGTTCTGTTTTAGGGATGGAGAAGCTAACACCCAGTGGGGCCCCTCTGGCCTTCAGTACTGCGTACTGCCTCTGTAGTATCTGGATGTTGTGGCGATAGGATGGCGAAGATGCCGTTGGACCAAAGTCGTCGACGTAGGAGAGGGTGAGCCCCTGGGGAATCTGAGAGTGCACGCGGGAAACATAAATGACGAACAGTAATGGTGAGACCGGGGAGCCCTGTGTGGTTCCAAAGGAGACAGGGGCAAAAGTCTTTGGCGAGCGCTGGTACCGGAGCCGACATGTTCTGCCGGACAAGAAGGACCTGGTCCAGGACACAAGGTACAGGTTGACAGCCTTTGCTTTGAGCATGCTGCATAAGGCAGACGGGTTCACGTTGTCGAAACCTGCTTTTATGTCCATGAAAAGTGTGGACACTTTCACTCCGGCCATCTGGAGGGTTCTCACCTCGTGCGTAAGGGTGGACGTCGTGTCCGAGGCCGACAGGCCTGCCAACGATCCGCATTGGTGAGGGTTGAGGAGTCCTGCCATGCGGGCCACACAAGAGAATCTCGAGTTCATGATCCTCTCGAGGATCTTGGAGAAGGTTTGTAGGAGAACTATTACACGGAAAGAAGAGGGCGAAGCGTACGAGCGCTTGCCCGACTTGTCGAGCACAATGCCTTCAGCCATTTTAAGGGTGGGGGGGTGGAAGCCATACGCCACCAGTGGGGCGAGGAGGTCGTGGATCAGGTAGGGGGCCTCCCGATTTATCCTTTTCCACACCGAATTGGGGGTCATGTCTTGGCCGGGGGCAGACAATGGCGCGGATCTGGCTAATGCCCTGCTTATCTCGTCCATTGCCAGGGCCGGGCAGTCTCTGAAGGAGAGCAGGATGGACACGACGGGCTACGGTGGCTCACCTGGGAAGAAGTGGCTGAGGAGGGCCTTGTTAAGTTGCAATGGTGTTGAGGCACCGGGGAGGTCCGGGAAACCGGGGGGTGGGTGGCCTCCGGCGAACTTCTTCGCCATCCATACTGTTTGCGGTGTAGCGGAGGCCAGAAAGGAAGACCAGTGGTCTCTGTTGGCTTTCTTGATGGCTTTGAAGTAGGACGACCTAGCAGCCCTCGCAGATGCAAGAAGGGCTGTGTCAAACCTGTCCGCCTTAGAGGAGCGGAGGGCGGAGTTATAGGCTCTCTTGAGCTGTGAGAGGAGGTCATACTACCAGGGCTTGGAGCAGTAGGTAATCCTCTTGATCGGGGTGTGAAGGGCCAGCATGGCTGTTATCCTATCGAGGTTTGTCTTAACCCAGATGGCCATCGACCTGGTGGTTGGGAGGCGGGGGGCAGGCGAGATTGAGGCCGCCTTGAGCGAGAGGGCGAGGGCAGGCCAGTCTGTCAAGGCCCAATTAGGGGTGGGGGGTGGTGTGCGAAACAGAGGGGCATCAAAGCGAAGAAGAATTGGAATGTGATCCGAACCACTGGAGGGGAGGGGGTCGGACCACTCCGAGAAGTATGGAGCTAGTAGAGGACAGGGGAAGGCAAGGTTGAGGTCGCCGAGACACCCGATCAGTGACATGGAGAAACGAGTGAACACACCAGGGGCATTCAGGAACGTAAAGCCAAGTTCGGTGGCCCTGTTGAAATAGGGCATCGAGGTGCCGAGCTCATCCCCCTTGAAGGTCCTTAGCGGATGGGCCATGGGGTGGTGGATGTTTAAATCGCGTAGCGTAAGCGTGGGGAGGCGGGATATGGGAAATGTAATCTCCGGAGGGACAGAACGGGTGTTGTTGAGGCGACCCTTCATGCTGTAGGAGTTGACTATCGTAAAGCCGGTGGTGGAGGGGTTAAAGAAGCCGTCCGGGGTGAAGAGGTCCACAGCCATCACATCGCCCCTTCCGAAAAACCGGGGCAGGAGGGAAACAGAAGCCAAAAAGGAGCTGTAAACATAAAAGGCAACATGGGGCTTACAGCCACCGTCAGTGGGGGGGGAAAATGCCAAAAACAAATTAAACGAATGAAGTTTGCCCCTATATACCGGGGGGTCCTGAAGAGCAACAATAGACGGAGGTTGGGCCAATTGCGTGAACGACCCCAATAGCGAAAGAAACACATCCCAGCTCCGGAGGCAGTTGTGTTGAACTAGTATGAAAGGTTTCAGAGGAGGGGGGGAGGCCTGCACTCTACGCCACGGTGCATGGTTGTGCCGCATGAACGGGCCAGGCCCGAATGCGTCCTGCTCATGGGAGAGGGGCTAGCTGGTTCCGCGGGAGGGAGCGTGCGGCTGCCTTGGCTGGGGCCTACTGGGGCTGGAAGTATCGTTGAGCTTCTGGCTCTTGGAGTAGCCATCTCGAAGGCTGACTGGAGGGAGCCGGTGGGTGACGCGGGGGGTGAGAGGTCATCTTCGTCGGCGGCCGTGTCCATCTTGTCGCCAGCGGGCGGCGGAGGAACAATCGTTTCGGCACCAGTGGAACGCCTGAGAGTGGGCGGAAACGGGCGGGACTCACGATCCCTGTTAGTCGCAGTGTGTGGCCCACCGCGGTTGACCCACCGCCGTGGTGAGGCAGAGCAACAGCTAGGAGTACCCATATGGTTGCCACTTCGAGGGCAGGTGGGGTTGGGCAACGATGCATGGCCCGGGGGTGGTTAATGGAGCAGATGGGGCAAACGGGTTCGGCAGAGGGGCACCTGGGGGCGACGTGGCCATAGCCCCAGCAGTTCTTGCACTGCGTGTACCTATTCGAGGAGTAAGCCGGCTCAATGGTCCTTAATCGTGAGAAGAGCCGGATTGAAGATCCCATTGCTGGGAGGTCCCTGGGATGGACAGAGACAATAACGGAGGTGGCCGTCTTGCCCTCCCTTGATTGTGCGTTGGGGTTGAGATATCTGGCGGCGAGGATGCATATGTTCTTGAACTTGAGGATCGACTCCGCGAGGGATGGGAACAGTTGGTTCAGGTCCTCCGGGAGGAAGGCAATAGGGAGGGAGTTGATGGCCAGCTGGGCATTGTTGGGGGCGAGGCGGAAGGGCAACCAGGGAGAATCTCCCACTGGGAATGCCTTGTTGAGTTGGGAGGATAAAGCGTCGAAGTAGGGGGCAAATGCGGCAGCGGGGGTGGCAGGATCGGTGACCAGGAGGGTGAGGGAACCCCGGTCGTTGACCTGGGTTGTAACCGCGAGGGTCACAATACAGTTCGCATCTCTCAGGACACAGGCGGCGATGTCAGGGAAAGTGGCTACTATCATCGACACTGGTGGGTGCTCAGAGGGGGAGGAACGGGGAGCGAAGAACCTTCTTTTGGCCGTGGGGAGCGACTTTGGAGCCTGGGTAACAGGCGCACAGTTGGTGGGTGACGCGACCTTGGCGGCCGTGAGGGTGCTCGTATTCTTCTTGCCCTTATAGGCGCCGGAAGCGGCTGTCTTGGCATACCATGGGAGTGGTTTAGGGCAGTCAGGGGCTAGGTGCCCAGCAACGAAGGTGGTGGGGTCGGGGTACCTGCCCTCACGAAACGCGTTGGCTTCCGACAAATTGGGAAACCTCTACGAGTACAAACTGGGGTCGCCGTAGAAGGAGCGGGTGTCAGGGTCATACCTGGGGATATCTGGGTCGAATGAGCACGAGGAACTTTGGCTTGGAGGGGGTGCGCGAGCCTTGGCCCTGGGCTGCAATGGTGCGGGGCAGTGTGTCTGGTAACATTAATCAGGGGAACAGGAGGCCGAGTGGGGGCCTGGGCAGGACGTGTGGTGGCACCGGCCGGGGGGACACGAGGCTGAGTGGGCGCTGGCGCTTGTGTATGGGAGGCAGCTGACACCCTTTGTGACAGGTCACGGAGGGAAGCGTTGATAGGGGCAAGTCTGGAGTCCAAGGCCGGGGAGGTGGGGAGGGTAGCCACGATAGATTGTCTGGTGCCTAATTGGGTTGTTATGGTGTCCAGCTGACTCGTCATGGACGCGAGGGCATTGAGGGCGGAGCAGGATAGTGGGACGAGGATCGTTTCGCAGTCAGAGAGTTCAGCGAGCTGTTCGTCGTCGAGAATCGGGAGCTGGATGGTGCCGAAGTTAAGTCCCTTGCGGGTTTCGCGAATGAAGTCGTCAATGTAGAGGTGGGACTCAGTGAGGTCGGGGGCCGACGACTGTCTTCCGGGAGCTCTTGACGAGTTCCTCGAGGAGGTGAGGGGAGGGAGGTCCGCCATCTAGGCGATTGGGAGTCAGGGACGCGAAGCCTGAAGGGTAGTAGAAGTTAGGGGGCAAGGGGGGATCGTGCACTGAACCACGTGGAGTTGTGATTTCAATGACTGGAGGTGTAGAGGGCGCGGAGCGTGAAGGAAATTGGGGGCTTCTTTTTTTTTTCTCATTTTCCCCTTCTTCCCCCCCTCCTTATATCACATATTCATTGTTAAGGTACCAGAAATCGCATGGAGCGCTAGCAATGGCGAAAACAAAACCCAAAAGCCAAAATGAACTAACCGGGGAAATATCAGGCACCAAAAAACACTTCAACTGGGGTCCGTACTGCTCCACAGCCCACATACGGGCACGAAATTAAACCAAGTAAGCCAAGGGAAACCATCCCCTGAATCAGCGGATAGTATGAAAAAACAAAAATATAAACCTAGCTCTCCTGAGACGAGATAAAGTAACCAAACGAAACTACTTAGATGACCGGGAAGAAATGGAACCAGTGGAGGAAGAGGGGCGGGAAAACCGGCCCCGGGGGAATGGTTTAGCCGTAGACTTGATGAAGCGGGCGAGAGCGCCCAGGAGGGTGGCTGATGACCAGACAGGGGCGTCGGAGCCAATGTCCACCACCCCGTGAACGTGGTGGGTCCTGGCAGGCTCATTGGCCGAGCAGCGGAGGATGGCATGCGCGAACGTCTCCAGTGCGCTCAAACAACTGGGGCAGGTGGTGGGGGCCGCGCTGTCCGAAGAGTGGTGGGCGCGGAGGTAGCTCTTCCCAGATCTCATCTGGTGGAGGCGGCCCACCGTGAACTTGTCCAGGCCCATGAACGGGTGGGGTTTTAGCGAGGGTTGCTATGGGTATCTGGCTGGATCTGGTGCGGCCTTGTCCCATTCTTCCATGAGGAGGTTCTAGCATTTAAGTTTAAGTTGTGGGTAGGAGCAGCCCGGGAGGGGCTCGGGATAGAAATTGCTGAGCAAGTGTTGGGAGATTAGTCGGAGGGCATCAAGCCCGTCGGGGCCCAGGAGGAATAACATTGAGTGCGGGAGGGCGTCGAGGGGGAGGTGGGCCCTGTTCTTCGAGTGTGGTCTAGGCTGGGTCCACAGGAGGGGCAGACGACTGCCCGCATTCTTCGCGGTTAGGGCCATGGGGTCTGGTGAGTGGCAGTGAACGGAAGGAGTTGGCACCGAGGGGGGAAGCCTTGCGGCTATGGGGTTTATCTCCGGGGGGGAGCAAAGTACCCTAAGGTGGGCCAGTTGGCGTTTATATATAAGGAGAAGTTCGAGTGGTGGGAGGCAGGCCTCGATGGCTAGGATGTCGGGCGGGGTGCTGATGAAGGAATTGGTCGTCCATCTCTGGACCTTGTGCCAGAATGCGGAGAGCTTCCTGGTCATGTGGACTGTTGGCAAGAAGGCGTCTGCGCTATAGGTGAGGATGGGAAAGAGGACGGAGGAGGCAACCCTGTGACAGAGGAAAGGGCGGAGGCCGATCCCTGGAGGAGAGTGTCCCTTTACCACCACGAAGGCCGCCTGAGCTTTGGTCAGCCTTTTGACCAAGTGGGGGGTAGTGGAGATTGAGGGTGTGAACCAGTAGCCTAGCCACCTGACCTCACCCTTGGGTGTGAAGACCGACCCATCCAGGTGGATCAGAGCATTGGAGATGGGGTCTCTGTCCCTGTTTGTGCCCCAGTGGATAAGCTCCGTCTTGGGCCCGAGAAGCCTACACCCAGCCTGGCCCCTCTGGCCTTCAGCCTGGCATACTGCTTCTGTAGGATCTGGAGGTTGCGCCGATATGACGCAGAGGATACGGTCAGACTGAAGTCGTCCACTTAGGAGAGGGAGAGACCCGTGGGATCTCGCAGTGGAGGCGGGAAAGTAAATAACAACCAAGAGCGGGGAGACTGGGGAGCCCTGCGGCGTGCCCACCCACACTTGGGCGAACACCTTGGGGGACGCCTGGTACAAGAGCCGGTACGACCTGCCAGACAGGAATGACTTCGTCCAAGACACAAGGTACGGGTTGACGCCTTTGGCTCTAAGCAGGCCGCAGAGGGTGGCAGCGTTTAAATTCTCGAAACTCCCCTTTATGTCCAGGAAAAGCGCGGAGACTTTCCTCCCAGCCATCTGCAGGGTGTTCACCTCGCGGGTGAGGGTGGTTACTGCTTCCGAGGCCGACAGGCCAGCTAACGAGCCGCATTGGTGGGGGTTGAGGAGGCCAGTTGCCCAGGCCACGCACGAGAGTCTCGAGTTCATTATGGTCTTGAGGGTTTTTGAAAAGGTCTGGAGTAAGACTATGATGTGGAAAGGTGAGGGAGAGGCGTCAGAGGGCTTGCCGGGCTTGTCGATCACAATGCCATCGGCCCTCTTGAGGGTGAGGAGGTGGGATCCGTAGACCACCAAAGGGGCTAGAACGTCGTGGATGAGGTGAGGGGCCACGCGGTGTACCCTTTTCCATACCGAATTGGGGATCGCTTCAGGCCCTGGGGCCGACGATGGGGATGAGGGGGCTAGAGCCCTGCTGACCTCGTCCGCTACCAGAGGGAGGCATTCTCCGAACGCGAGCCGGATGGTATCAGTAAACCTGGGTGGTTGGGAGGGGAAGAAATGGTGAAGGAGCGCTTTGTTGAGTTCAGGGGGTGTAGAGGCGCCAGGTAGCTCTGGGAAACAGGGGGGAGGGCGTCCGATGGCAAATGTCTTAGACGTCCACACAGTCTGAGGGGTTGCTGAGGCTAAGAAGGAGGACCAGTGGGCCCTCTTTGCCTTCTTGATGGCTTTGAAATAGGCAGATCTCGCCGCCCTTGCGGAGGCGAGGAGGCCGGCGTCGAAACCGTCACGTTTCGCTACGCGGAGAGCGGAGTTGTAGGCCTTCCTGAGTATTGACAAAAGCTCTGACTACGAAGGCTTGGATCGATAGGTCACCCTCTTCGGCGGGGTGTGCAGCCCAAATTGGGAAGTAACTCTGCCTAGGTTGGTACTGAACCAAACGTCTGGCGAGCGCGTGGTCGGGAGAAGGAGGGGGGGCTAGATGGTTGTAGCTTTTACTGAAGATTCCATTGCAGCCCAGTTGGACAGGGCCCAGTTAGAGGTCGGGGGGGGAGCTCGAAACAAAGGGGCCTCAAAGCGGAGGAGGTTCGGGATATGGTCAGAGCCGGTAGAGGGGAGGGGGTCAGCCCAGTCTGAAAAGTATGGTGAAAGGAGAGGACAGGCATAGGCGAGGTCCAGGATGCCGGGGCGTCCAACCAGTGACATGGAGAACCGAGTGAAGACACCCGGGGTGTTGAGGAGGGAGAACCCTAAGTCTGTCGCCCTGTCGAAGTAAGGGGACGAGGTTGCAATCTCGTCTTCTTTGAAGATTCAGAGGGGGTCAGCCGTGGCGTAGTCGATATTCAGTTCACCCAAGGTGAGGGTGGGAAGGTGACTGGAGGGGAAGTTGATATCCTGTGGAACAGAACGAGTGTTGTTGGAGCGACCTTTGGTGCTGTAGGAGTTGATTATTCTAAAGCCAGTGGTGGAGGGGTTAAAGAAAACATCAGGGGTGAAGAGGTCAAGGGCCATGACGTCACCAATCCCAAAAAACCGCGGTAGGAGAGAAATCGTCGATAAAAAGGAACTATAAACGTAAAAGGCAACCCGGGGCTTACAGCCGCCGGTCGTTAAGGAAATAAGCTGCATTTTCTTTTTCTTTTTTTTTTTGATATCATGTATTCGTTGCTCAAGGTACAAGAAACAGTTTGGAGCGCTAGCCATGGCCGAAACAAAACCTGTAAACAATCCAACAACCCGCTTCATCCCCTCTTGGGAAAAATCCAACCCCTCTAAACCAGAGCCGATCCTCCCCCCGAATAGCACCTAAGACGAAAGCAAGACGAAGCAATACCTTCCTCCAGACACGTAAGGAAAGACAAGTATAGAAAAGGAACCAGGGAAAGACACAAACCCTTCGGCGGGCCCCCCACAAGAAAGGAAAAGATTCTGACGGCACCAAGTGCCGACAGAGAGGGAAGATAAAACTACTGTTGCCGGATGCCTAACGGTATGTCCCCTAGGTATGCGGCTACGGGGCAGTGGTTGTTATGGGGGGCTGCCCTGAATGTCGGTGACCCTTCGGACTTTAGCATGGGCCAAGGAGGTAGTGCTATACCATGACACAGCGTAACCTAATGCGAGGTTTGCGACAGTAGAGTAAATGGCAGGAGCGGATGAGGAGGGCGAGGAGAGCCAACCGGCGAGGAGAGCCACTCAGTAGTGGTAGTGCCAGCTATCGTGATGGGCAGTAGGGTGCCAGCAAAGGCGGCAGGTAAGGTGACAGCCAAGGAGGGATGTAGCAGTACGGTGCAAGCGGATCTGACGCGGGGGAAGCGGGACAGAGAAGACTCGCCAAACAACCGAGAAGTACGAACACGGAGGACGGAGCCAAGGTCACAGTTTTTCGAAAGCCCACCGTACCGATCCTGCAACTCAGCAGAGAGTGCAATACCAGAGAGCATGGCCACCGGGGCAACTATTTCACCAATAGTCCGAAACCAGTAATCATGTGTTGACGGCGGAAGGAGGGTTGCCGACAGTGCAAAAAGCTAAGCGAGACACGTCGCGAAGTGTAGGGTAAAGGGTAGGCACATCAACACGATTATGCTCAACAAAGACGAACGGAACCAGAAAGGAATCCAGAACCCCCGGGAGGGGAGGCCAAAGGCCCCAGAGAAAGTAAGGGGATGAAGCGGTGACAAACCCAGGAGCAGTGGCCACGGGCGGGGTAGGTCAGAGGCGGAGGACACTCTCATGATGATTTCCCATGGTGTTGAGATTTCAATCGCTGGAGGTGGAGCGGACGAGAAAGATGGAAGGACATAGGGGGCTTTTTTTTCTTTCTTTTTTTTCCTTCTCTTTTTTTTTTTATTGTTATCATGTATTTGTTGTTTAAGGTACAAGAAACAGTGTGGAGCGCTCGCTATGACCGAAACAAAACCTATAAGCAATCCAACAACCCGCTTCACCCCCTGATGGGAAAAATCCAACCCCTCCAAACCAGAGCCCATCCTCCCCCCTAACACCACCTAAGACGAAAGCAAGACGGAGCAATACCTTCCTCCAGACACGTAAGGAAACACAAGTGTAGAAGAGAAACCAGGGACAGACACAAACCCTTCGGCGGGCCCCCCAAACCAAAAGAAATAAATCTTACGGCACCAAGTGACGACGAAGAGAAAATATAAAACTACTTTTGCCGGCTGCCTGAACAATGACCCCTACCTAATCGGCTGCGGGGCCGGTGTTCGTCACGGGCGGGGTGCCCGGAAAATCAGCGACGCTTCGGACTTTAGCATGGGCCAAGGCGGTAGTGCTATACCATGACACAGCGTAACCTAATGCGAGGTTTGCGACCATAGAGTAAATCGCAGGAGCGGGAGGAGGACGAGGGGAGTCCCCCAGCGAGGAGAGCCACTCACCAGAGAAGGTGCCAGCTATCGTTAGGGGCAGTAGGGTGCCAGCCGAGGGGGCAGATAATGTGCCAGCCAAGGAGGGATGTAGCAGTACGGTGCAAGCGGATCTGACGCGGGGGAAGCGGGACAGAGAAGACTCGCCAAAGAACCAAGAAGTACGAACACAGAGGACGGAGACTGGATCACAGGTTTTCGAATGCGGACTGTACCGATCCTGCAACTCAGGAGAGAGTGCAATACCAGAGAGCAGGGCCACCAGGGCAACTACTTCACCCATAGTCCAAAACAAGCGACTGTTGGTTGACGGTGGAAGGAGGGTTGCCGACCGTGCAAAGCGCTAAGCGAAGTGCGTCGCGAAGTGCGGGGTAAACGGTAGGAATATCAACACAAGCGTGCTCAACGAAGACGAACAGAACCAGAAAGGAATCTATACCTCCCGGGAGGGGAGGCCAAAGGCCCCGGAGAAAGTAAACAGATGAAGCCGTGATAAACCCCCGAGCAGTTGCCACGGACGGGGTAGATCACAGGCGGAGGACCCTCCCACGATGATTTCTCATGGTGTTGAGATTTCAATCGCTGGAGGTGGAGCGGACGATAAAGATAGAAGGAAACAGGGGGCTTTTTTTTTTTTTTTTTTTCTCTTTTTAATATCATCTATTCGTTGATTAAGGTACAAGAAACAATGTGGAGCGCTAGCTATGACCGAAACAAAACCTGTAAACAATCCAACAACCCGCTACACCCCCTCATGGGAAAAATCCAACCCCTCAAAACCAGAGCCCATCCTCCCCCATCATAGCACCTGCGACGAAAGCAAGACAGAGCAATACCTTCCTCCAAACACGTAAGGAAAGCAAAGTATAGAAACGAAACCAGGGAAGACACAAACCCTTCGGCGTGCCCCCTAGAACAAAAGAAAGAATTACTTAGCGCACCAAGTGCTGACAGAGAGGAAAGATAAAACTACTATTGCCGGACGCCCTAGCGGAATCGCACTATACCCCAAACCCAAAGGGCTACAGGGGCAGGCAGGTCGGGGACGGACTGTCCCCAGTAATCGGGGATGCTTCGGCCTTTAGCATGTGCCAAGGAGGTAGTGCTATACCATGACACAGCGTAACCTAATGCGAGGTTTGCGACTGTAGAGGAAATCGCAGGAGCTGGAGGAGGATGAGGGGAGTCACACGGCGAGGAGAGCCACTCAGCAGTGAGAGTGCCAGCCATCGTAATGGGCAGTAGGATGCCAGCCGACTGGGCAGATCAGGTGCCAGCTAAAGAAGGACGTAGCAGTATGGTGCAAGCTGATCCGCCGCGTGGGAAGCGCAAGAGGGAAGGCTCGCCAAACAACTGAGAAGTACGAACACGGAGGATGGAGAAGGCGTCACAGTTTTTCGAATGCCGACGGTACCGATCCTGCAACTTAGGAGAGAGTCCAATACCAGAGAGCAGGGCCACCAGGGCAACTACTTCACTGAGAGTACAAAAATAGCGACCATGTGTTGACGGATGAAGGAGGGTTGCCGATCGTGCAAATCGCTAAGTGAGACGCGTTGCGCAGTGCGGGGTAAAGGGTACGAACATCCACGCGAGCATGCTCAACGAAGACGAACGGAACCCGAAAAGAATTCATAACCCCTGGGAGGGGAGGCCAAAGGCCCCAGAGAGAGGAAGGAGATGAAGGCGTGATAAACCCCCGAGCAGTTGCCACGGGCGGGGAAGATCAGAGGCGCAGGACACTCTCATGATGATTTCCCATGTTGTTGAGATTTCAATGGCTGGACGTGGAGCGGACGTGAAAGATGAAAGGAAATAGTGGGCTCTTTTTCTTTTTTCTTTTTTTTGTCTCTTTTTTTTTTTCTTCTTTTTTTTTAATCATGTATGTGTTGTTAAGTACAAGAAACAGCATGGAGCGCTAGCTATGGCCAAAACAAAACTATGAAATAATCCAACGGCCCGCTTCACCTCGTCATGGGACAAACAAATACCCCCCACCCGGAGGCAAGCAATCAAACATGAAGACCGAAACCGTACTCCCAAGACCATATTGTATGGGCCTAACCGCACACGAGCCACCAGCCTAAACTAATGGGGAGGCAGGCATAGGAAAGCCAAACCCGAAGAAAACCAACATAAAGATGTACAGGAGCAAAGAAACCCTTCAGCAGGGCCCCCAAAACAAAAGAAAAGAATCTTACGGCCGAGGGCCAACGGAGCGGAAGGATAAAACTACTATTGCTGGGTGCCGTAACGACAAAACGTACTGAACCCCAAACCCTAAAGGGCTACAGGGGCGAGCGGGTCGGCGACCGACTGTCCCCAGTATTTGGCGAGCGGCAGATGTTAGAAACATCCAAGGAGGTAGTGCTATATCATTGAATACCGTAACCACCACGGGGTGCCACAGTAGAGTAAATCGCGGGAGACGAAGAAGGACAAGGGGAGTCACCCGGCGAGGAGAGCCACTCAGCAGAGGGGATGCCAGCCACAGCGGATAGACCAAGGGCCGACCGGACAATATTACGACTTCTCTCGCGTGGTCCCTTGTTACAGGAGAGAGAGCGTCACTACCAGAACACATCCGGGACGAGGGGGTGGCCGAAGGCGAGGGAATGAGGAGGAGGCAGTAAGGTGCCAGCTAGATGTAGCAGTACGGTGCAAGCGGATCTAACGCGTGGGAAGCCGGGGAGGGAAGGCTCGCCAGGAACCAAGAAGTACGAACACGGAGGACCGCGACAGTGTCACGATTTTTCGATTGCCGACCGTACTGACAGAGCAACTCAGGAGAGAGTGCAATACCAGAGAGCAGGGCCACCAGCGCAACTACTTCACCGATAGCCCGAGACTGCGACCGTGTGTTGACGATGGAAAGAGGGTTGCTGACCGTGCAAATCGCTAAGGGAAGCGCGTCGCGAAGTGCAGGGTAAGGGGGAGAAATATCAACGCAAGCGTGCTCAACGAAGACATAATCAAGAACCCCGTGGGATGGGAGGCCAGAGACCCCAGAGAGAGGAAAGGGAAAGACGAGTGCGTGGCACTCCTAGGCAGAAGCCATCAAGGGAGTCCAGAGGCGGAAGACACTCTCACGATGATTTCCGATGGTGTGGAGATTTCAATCGCTGGAAGTGGAGCGGACGAGAAAGATGGAAGGAATTTGGGAGCTTCTTTTTTCTTTTTTGTTTTATCATATATTCGGTGTTAAGGTACAAGAAATCGCATGGAGGGCTAGCTATGGCGAAAACAAAACCCAAAATCCAAAAGGAACTAACAAAGGGAACATCGGGAACACTACTCTTCAGCTGGGGTCCGTACCGGTCCCAGGCCCACATACGGGCGCGAAATTAAAGCAAGTAATTTAAGGAAAACCCTCCCTAAACCAGCGGACAGCATGAAAAATAAAAAATATAAACCTAGCTTTCCTGAGACGACATAAAGTAAGCAAAGGAAACTATATTACAAGAGCGGGAAGAAATGGAGCCAGCGGAGGAAGTTGGGCGGGAAAACATGCATGGCCGGAAGGCTGTGGTTGTAGACCTGATGAAACGGGTGCGGGCACCCTGGAGGGCTACCGAGGACCATACGGGGGCGTCGGGGCCAAGCTCAGTGACCCGCTGAAGGTGGCGGGTCCTGGCAGGCTCGTTCGCTGAACAGTGGAGGACGGCATGCTCGAAGTCCTCAGGTACTTCTCCGCAGCTGGGGCAGGTCATCGGGGCGTGGTCGTCCCAGGATGGCTGCGTGTGGACGTAACTCTTCCCAGACGTCATCTAGTGAATGCGACCCGCGTCGAACTTGGACAGGCCCATAAATGCATGGGGCTTAAGTGAGGGGCGGTAGGCGTATCTTGCAGGGTGCAGCGCGACTGTCTCCCACTCCTCCATGAGGTGTTTCTTGCATAGGAGCTTAAGCTGCGGGTAGGTGCGTCCCGGGGGGGGGCTGGGGTATGTCTCGCCCGACAGGGGGTGGGAGGTGACCGGCAGGGGGGCGTGGCCGTCAGGGCCGAGGAGGAAAAGCATAGACTGGGGGAGGGCGTCCAGGGGTAGGTGGGCCCTATTCTTCGAGGGCGGTCTTGATTGTAGCCATGGTAGCGGCAGGAGGCTGCCCGGATTCTTGAGTGAGAGGTCTCTATGATCGGGGGAATGGCGGCTTAGAGATGGCGTCTGAAGGGAGGCCGGGAGTCTGGCTGCAGCTGGCTTGATCTCCAGGGGGGAGCACATCACTCTCAGGCAGGCCAGGCGGTGCTTGTACACGAGGAGGAGGTCGAGTGGGGGGAGGCAGGCTTCGACAGCCAGGATGTCAGTAGGGGTGCATGCAAAGCAGTTTGTGGTCCATCTCTGGACCTTGTACCAGAAGGCTGAGAGTTTCCTCGTAATGTGGAGAGTAGGTTTGAAAGTGTCCGCGCCGTAGCTGAGGATAGGGAATAAAAGCGAGGATGCCAACCGACAGCACCGAAACGGGGGTAGGAAGGAAATAGGGGGCTTTTTTTCTTTTTTTTTTCTTTTTTGTTATTCATGTATTCGTTGTTTTAAGGTACAAAAAAGGATATGGAGCGCTAGCTCTGACCGAAACAAAACCTATAAACAATCCAACGACCCGCTTCACCCCCTGATGGGAAAAATCAAACCCCTCTGGCCCAGAGCTGATCCTCCCCCCTCACAGCACCTAAGACGAAAGCAAGACGAAGCAATACCTTCCTCCAGACACGTAAGGAAAGACAAGTATAGAAAAGGAACCAGGGAAAGACACAAACCCTTCGGCGGGCCCCCCAAAAACAAAAGAAAAGATTCGGACGGCACCAAGTGCCGACGGGAAGGGAAGATAAAACTACTATTGCCGGACGCCATAGCGGAATCACACTCAACCCCAAACCCCAAGGGCTACAGGGGCAGGCAGGTCGGGGACGGGCTGTCCCCAGTAATCGGCGACGAATTGGACTTTAGCATGGGCCAAGGAGGTAGTTCTATACCATGACACAGCGTAACCTAATGCGAGGTTGTGCGACAGTAGAGTAAATCGCAGGAGAGGATGGGGAGGGTGAGGGGAGCCACCCGGCCAGGAGAGCCACTCAGCAGTAATGGTGCCAGGAATGGGGACGGGGCAGTAAGGTGCCAGCTGGACGGCAGTAAGGTGCCAGCAAAGAGGGGGTAGCAGTACGGTGCAAGCGGATCCGACGCGTGGGAAGCGGGAGGAGGAAGGCTCGCCAAACAACCGAGAAGTACGAACACGGAGGACGGAGACGGGGTCACAGTTTTTCGCATGCCAACCGTACCGATCCTGCAACTCCGGAGAGAGTGCAATACCAGAGAGCTGGGCCACCAGGGCAACTACTTCACCGATAGTCCTAAACTAGCGACCGTGTGTTGACGGAGGAAGGAGGGTTGCCGACCGTGCACATTGCTAAGCGAGACGCGTCATGAAGTGTGGGGTAAAGCGTAGGAACATCAACGCGAGCGTGCTCAACGAAGACGAACGGAACCAGAAAGCAATACATAACCCCCGGGAGGGGAGGCCAAAGGCCCCGAGAGAGGAAGGAGATGAAGGCGTGATAAACCCCCAAGCAGTTGCCACGGGCGGGGTAGATCAGAGGAGGAGGACACTCTCACGATGATTTCTCATGGTGTTCAGATTTCAATCGCTAGAGGTGGAGCGGACGAGAAAGATGAAACGAAATTGGGGGCTTTTTCTTTTTTGTCTTTTTTATTTTTATTTCTTTTCTTATATCATATATTCGTTGTTAAGGTACAAGAAATCGCATGGAGCGCTAGCTATGGCGATAACAAAACCCAAAATCCAAAGCTTAGTAACAAAAGAAATATCAGGCACTAAAAACTCTTCGACTGGGGTCCGTACCGGTCCGAGGCCCACATACGGGCACGAAATTCAACCAAGTAAATCAAGGAAAACCCTTCCTATACCAGCAGACAGCCTGAAAAACATAAAGAATTAAACCTAGCTTTCCTGAGACGACATAAAGTTACCAAAAGCAACTCCATTAGAGGAGCGGGAAGCAAGAGAAGAAACCGCGGACGTTGGGCGTGAGAACATACCCGGGGGGAAGGCTGTAGCTGTTGACTTGATGAAGCGGGCGAGGGCGCCCAAGAGGGCGGCCGAGGACCAGATGGGCGCGCCGGGACCAATGGCAAGGACCCCCTGAAGGTGGCCGGTCCTGCTAGGTTCCTTGGCGTGGCAGAGGAGGATGGGGTGTTCGAATGTCTCGGGAGCACTCTGGCAGCTGGGGCAACTGGTGGGGGCGTCGCTGTCCCAGGAAGGGTCGGCGCGGTGGTAGCTTTTACCAAATCTAATCTGGTATATGCGGCCCGCGGAAAACTTGTCCAGGCCCATCAATGGGTGCGGCTGTAGCGAGGGTTCGTAGGGGTATCTAGTCGGGTCTGGAGCGGCCTTGTCCCCTTCCTCCATGAGGAGCTTTTTGCACTGGAGTTTACGCTGGGGGTAGGAGCGGCCCGGGGCAGGCTCGGGGTAGTGGTCGGTGAGCCGATGGTGAGTGGTCACTGGGAGGGGGGAGAGCCCGTCTGGGCCCAATACAAAGAACATGGAGTGCGGGAGGGCGTCGAGGGGGAGGTTGGCCCGGTTTTTCGAGGGAGGCTTTGCTTGGAGCCATGGGAGGGGGAGGCGGCTTCCCGCCTTCCTCGTGCTCAGGACCCTGTGGTCCGGCAAGTGGCGGTGATGAGACTGGGTTTGCACGGAGGGCGGGAGCCTCGCGGTCGCTGGGTTCATCTGCGGGGGGGAGCACAGGATTCCAAGGTGTGCCAGACGACGCTTGTACGCGATGAGGAGCCCGAGCGGTGGGAGTCAGGGTTCTATGGCCAGGATATCTGTGGGGGTAGACATGAAACAGTTGGTCGTCCACCTCTGGACCTTGTGCCAGAACACGGAGAGCTTCCTGATCATGTGGGCGGTGGGCATGAAGACGTCTGCGCCATAGCTGAGGATGGGGATCAGGAGGGAGGAGGCCAGTCTATGGCAGAGGAAGGGCGGGAGGCCGATCCCCGGCAGTGAGAGTCGCTTGACTGCCACGAAGGCCGCCTGGGCTTTAGCCAGCCTTTTGACGAAGTGGGGGGTGGTGGAGATCCAGGGGGAGAACTAGTAGCCTAGCCACCTGACCTCACCCTTGGGTGTGAATACCGATCCGTCGAGGTGGACCGGAGCATTGGAGATGGGGCCTCTGTCCCTGTTCGTGCGCCAGTGGATGAGCTCTGTCTTGGGGACCGAGAAGCCGACGCCTAGCCTGGACCCTCTGGCCTTCAGCCTTGCGTACTGCTTCTGTAGAATCTGGATGTTGCGCCGATAGGACGCAGAGGAGGCGGTCAGGCGGAAGTCGTCGACATAGGCAAGAGTGAGACCATCTGGGATCTCGCAGTGGAGACGGGAAACGTAAATAACAAACAACAGAGGAGAGACTGGGGACCCTTGGGGGGTGCCTACCGAAACCGGCGCGAACACTCTGGGGGATCCCTAGTACAGGAGCCGGCAGGACCTGCCGGTAAGAATGACTTCTCCAAGACACTAGATACGGGTTGACCCCTGTGGCCCTGAGAATGCCGCAGAGGGTGGAGGGGTTAACGTTGTCGAAACCCCCCTTTATGTCGAGAAAGAGCGTGGAGACCTTCCTACCAGCCATCTGTAGGGTCTTCCCTTCGTGGGTGAAGGTGTGACCGCGTCCCAGGCCGAAAGACCAGCCAGCGCGCCACACTGGTGCGGGTTGTGGAGGCCCGTCGCACGGGCCACACAGGAAAGTCTGGAGTTCATAATCCTCTCAAGGATCTTTGAAAAGGTCTGTAGTAAAACTATAACTCTGAAAGAAGAGGGGGAGTCGTAAGAGGGCTTGCCGGGCTTGTCTAACACTATGCTATCGGCCTTTTTGAGAGAGAGGGGGTGGGATCCGTTGGTCACCAGAGGGGCAAGCAAGTCCTGGATTAGGTGAGGGGCCACACGGTGCACCCTTTTCCAAACCGAGTTGGGTGTCTTGTCGGGCCCGGGGGCCGACATTGGGGAGGAGCGGGCAAGGGCCCTGCCGACCTCGTCCTGGGACAAGGGGGGGCATTCCTTAAACGGGAGCAGGATGGGGTTAGGAACCCTGGCTGGGGCGCCTGGGAAAAAGTGATTGAGGAGGGCCTGATTAAGTTCGGGTGGAGTGGAGACGCCTGGGAGCTCCGGGAAGCGGGGCGGGAGGCGGCCAATGGCTAGCTTCTTGGCCGTCCACACTGTCTGCGGGGTTGCCGAGGTCAGGAAGGAGGACCAGTGATCCCTTTTCGCCTTCTTGATGGCCTTGAAGTAGGCAGACCTCACCGCCCTTGCGGAGGCGAGAAGGGGGGCATCAAAACGATGCCGTTTGGAGGAGCGGAGCGCCGAGCCGTAGGCCTTCCTGGGCATCGACAGGAGCTCAGACCACCACGGTTTGGAGCGGAAGGTCACCCTCTTCAGTGGGGTGTGGTGCGCGAATTGGGATGTAACCCTGCCTAGGTTGGTGCTGAACCAGATGTTCAGGGATTGCGTCGTAGGGAGGGGAGGTGGGGGCGAGATGGGCGTAGCTTGCAGGGAGGACTCCAAGGCGGCCCAGTCAGTCAGGGCCCAATTGGGGGTTGGGGGGGGAGCCTAAAACAAGGGGGCCTCAAATTGGAAGAGGATCGGGATGTGATCAGACCCAGTAGAGGGGAGGGGGTCAGACCACTCTGTGAAGTATGGCGCGAGGAGAGGGCAGGCACTGTGAGGTCCAGGACGCCGGGGCGCCCAATAAGTGACATAGAGAACCGAGTAAACACACCTGGGGTGTTGAGGAGGGAGAATCCCAGGTCTGTTGCCCTGTCAAAGTAGGGCGTCGAGGTGGCGATCTCGTCTTCTTTGCAGACTCTAAGGGGGTCAGCCGTGGGGTGGTGGATATTAAGGTCACCCAATGTGAGGGTCGGGAGGGGGCTGGAGGGGAAGATAACGTCCTGGGGAACGGAGCGAGTGTTGTTTGAGCGGCCGTTAGTGCTGTAAGAGTTAATAATTATGAAGCCAGTAGTAGAGGGGTGAAAAAAGCTGTCAGAGGTAAACAGATCCAAAGCCATAATGTCACCCCTTCCGCAAAAGCGGGGCAGGACGGAAACCGAAGCCATAAAGGAACTATGAACGTAAAATGCAACCCGTGGTTTGCAGCCACCAGTTGTAGGAGGGGAAAAAATAGTAAACAAATTCATCGAGGGGAGTTTGCCCCTGTAGACCGGAGGGTCCTCGAGGGCGACAATAGACGGAGGGTGGGCCAGCTGCGTGAACGACCCAAACAAGGAAAGAAACACATCCCAGCTCCTGAGGCACTTGTGTTGAACGAGTGTGAAGGGTTTGGGGGGAGGGGGCGAGGCCTGCTCACCACCCCACGAGGGTCGGTCGTACTGCATTAGCGGGCTAGGCCCGAAGGGTTTCTGCTCATGGCAGAGGGGCTAACTGGCTCCGCGGGACGGAGCGGTCGGTTGCTTTGGTTGGGCCCTAAAGGGGCCGGAAGTATCGTTGTGCTTCTGGCTCTTGGAGTAGCCATCTCGAACGCCGACTGGAGGGAGCGGGTGGGTGAAGGGGGGGGCGAGACGACTCTGTCATCAGTTTCAGTGTCCATTTCGTCGCCGGTCCGCGGCCGGGGAATGATCTCGGTGGCAGCGGTTGAACGCCTGAGAGGGGGCGGTGACGGGTGGCTTTCGCAATCCCTATGGGTGGTAGTATGATCCGCCCCATAGTTAACGCAGCGGGCGGGTGAGGAAGAGCAACAGCCAGGAACAGCCTTAGAGTTGCCGCCTCCAGGGCAGGTGGGGTTGGGACATGGATGCATGGCGCAGGTATGGTTGAGGGAGCAGATGGGGCAAACGGGGTCGGTTGAGGGGCACCTGGGGGCGACATGGCCGTAGCCCCAGCAGTTCTTGCACTGTGTATACCGATTGGAGAAGTAGACGCGTTCAATCGTGCGCGATTGGGAGAAGAGTCGAATTGAGGAGCCCATTGTGGGAACGTCTCCGGGATGGACGGAGACGATGACGGAGGTGGCAGTCTTACCCTGCCTGGACCGTGTGTCGGGGTTGAGGTACCTGGCGGCGAGGATGCGAACGTCTTTGGAGTTGCGGACTGACTCCGCGAGGCAAGGGAACAATTCCTCGGGGTCCTCCGGGAGGAATGCGAGCGGGAGGGAGTGGATGGCGAGCTGTCCTTCGTTGGGGGCGAGGCGGAAGGGCAACCAGGGAGAGTCTCCCACGGGAAATGACTTATTGAGCTGGGAGGAAAGAGCGTCGAAGTATGATGCAAAGGCCGCAGCAGGGGTGGTAGGGTCGGTGACAAGTATGGTGACTGAACCACGGTCGTTGACCTTGGTGGTAACTGCGAGGGGAAGGATACAGTTCACATCTCGGAGGACACGGGCGGTAATGTCGGGAAAGGTGGCAGCAATCAGGGGCGCTTGAGGGTGTTCGGAGGGGGAAGAACGAGGAGCAGAGAATCTCCTCTCGGCCGTAGGGAGTCACGTGGGTGCCTGAGTTACAGGGTCTAGGCTACTGGCTAACGCGACTTTTGCGGCTGTGAGGGAGCTCTTATCCTTCTTGCGCTTCGAAGGCCCTTGGGAGGCGGCCTGGGCATATGAGGGTTGGCGCTTGGGGCAGTCAGGGGCGAGATGGCCCGAGACGAAGGTGGTGGGGTCGGGGTACTTCCCTTCGCGGAAAGCGTTTGCTTCCCAGGAGTCCGGGAACTTGTCCGCGTAGGCACGGGGGTCTCCGTAGAAGGTGCGAGTGTCCGCGTCATATTGCGGTATGTCGGGGTCGAAAGAGGAAGGAGGAGCATGGGGAGGGGGGGCGCAACATTGCGGCCTGGGCTGCGCTGGGGGGGGAGCAGGTCATGTGGGGTGTACTGGGAGAGTTGAGGGTCGTGTGGTAGCTCTAGTCGGAGGAACTGGGGCGCGAGGTGGGGCCGGCATGTGAGGAGGGGGGGCAGCTGACACCCTTTGTGACAGGTCACGTAGGGAGGCGTTGATGGGAGTGAGTTTGGAATCCATAGCCGAGTTGGTGGGGAGGATTGCCACCATGGACTAGATAGTGCCTAATTGGGTTGTTATGGTGTCCAGCTGAGGTGTCATGGACGCGAGGGCGTTGAGGGCAGAGCAAGAGAGGGGGACGAGGATCGTCTCGCCGTCTGAGTGTTCAGCGACCTGGTGGTCATCGAGGATCGCGAGTTGGACAGACGTCAAGTTAAGGCGCGGGCGAGTCATACGAACAAAGTCGCGGATGTAGAGGTGTGCCTCCGTGAGGTCTGGACAGGAAGACTGCCTCGAGGGAGCTCTTGAAGAGTTCCTCAAGGAGGGGAGGGCGGGCAGGTCTTGCATGATGGAGACGGGGGATCAGGGACGCGAAGCCAGAGTAGCGACAGAAGATAGGGGGGGAGGGGGGATCGTGCACTGAACGACGTGGAGTTGTAATTTCAATGACTGGAGGTGTAGAGGGCCCGGAGCGTGGAAGGAAATACGGGGCTTTTTTTCTTTTCTTTTTTTATATCATATATTCGTTGTTAAGGTACAAGAAATCGCATGGAGCACTAGCTATGGCGAAAACAAAACCCAAAATCCAAAACGTACTAACAAAAGAAATATCAGGCACCAAAAACTCTTCAACTGGGGTCCGTACCGGTCCCAGGCCCACATACGGGCGCGAAATTAAACCAA